>Ga0065720_1020297_pt1 | contig 15433 bp, 5 predicted proteins | sample Thericmetagenome_FD_59107 | JGI IMG/M metagenome (GOLD analysis project Ga0065720, IMG submission 59107) | Thermophilic microbial communities from the Joint Bioenergy Institute, California, USA of rice/straw/compost enrichment - eDNA_2 v2... | ecosystem: Engineered > Solid waste > Grass >... | reverse complement strand
GCACCGGATCCCATTCGAACTCCGAAGTTAAGCGGCTTAAGGCGCAGTTAGTACTAAGGTGGGGGACCGCTTGGGAAGCCTGCGTGCTGATAGCTTTTTATCTTTTTTATTTCCTAACTTTCCCTATGTATTTCGAAGGATGTCAAGCTTCTAAACTGCTTTAGATCTCTTGCTATCTCCTCTTTTCCTAATTCTTGGCAATTATTTTCAATTTTCTTTTAAATAATATGAACCTTAGAAAAGAGCAAACAATGTATATGATACTTCAAATACAAATATAGATAGATATACAGAGTGAGAATATCACCACCCTAAGCAGTGAGCTCTTGAGTGATAGGCTCACTCTCCAAACAACTATCTGTTTCTTTTTGAATCTTGACAAGATTAGTATCTGTGAGCAATGGCTCCATTGCAGCAAGCTTCTTCTTGGTGTGTTTATCAAATCCTGGAATATCCACTACCTCATTATAAATCAAATTTCCAAGGACAACTAAGGAAAAGCCAAGAAATTGAAGCCAATAAAACTTTCTTCCCAAGAAACCCATGTCAAAGAACCAAACAAGAACAGGGGTTAAGATAGCCAGAACTGATCGAGTAAGAGAAGAGAGGTATTTTGTCACAGAAATGCCAAAGAAATTGGCAAAGCCCAAACTGATAGTTCCTAGAATAAAGTACAACCATAGCCACTCATCATGCATAATATCATATACGGCATTATGAGGATTTTCAAGATATCCCATATTGCAGTACTCTCTTTCATTGTCACAGGGAATATAACTTGCCACTATCATAACAATCGCAGAAACGAAAATTCCCCAGAAACCTTCAAAACCGACCATTTTCAGAGGGTGAATATAGCGTTTGGTTAGAATCTTTTCCTCCATAGTGTACTGAATGGCAGTAATACTCAGAGACACAATCTTCAAAATTAATCCAAGGAGAATATTAGTCCCTTCTGATTTGGCCTCCATGAGGGCACTAAACCCGACTGTCCCGATACCAATCACAAGCAGAAATAGCGCTAAATAGTGATGCTCCCAGAGTTTTCTCTTTAAAAATATGACTGAGAGAATGGCTGTGAAAATAGGAAGAGCACCATTGAGCATGACCGCAATGGAAGAAGCCATGTAAGTTAGTGCTGCATAGTTCAAAGTAGTGGCTGTAATGTCACATACGCTTGGTAATAGGGGAACATAATTTGGGCAATCGTTAGTGATTCCTTTCTTTCTGGCTTCTTCACGATCCTTGATGACATTAACTTTAAACCCAGCGCTGAACTTAACTAATGAATAGAAAGCCACCAAACATAGGGACTCAGCGATAAACATGATAAATGTTTGGAAATATGGGTGGAAGAAGTCTCTTCCTGTGAATTTATCTATTGTCATGTCTTGGAGCTTTGCTGTGATGGAGTTACAAGCACTTGTGACAACTTTTCCAATGATGAGGATTGTGAGAAAACTAGAAGAGGTATCTTCAGGCATATCGCTTTCCAGATCCAATAAATTTTATTGAAACTCGAGTTTCAAATTTGACTTGAAATTTAGAGATTGAGAGAATTTATTAGATCTCAATATAGTATTATTCATCGAAAGGCTACTTGAGTGATCAGAAAGAATTGAGGAGTGCATTTATTTTAGACTAATCGCCAATGTTTCCAAACACGTTTAGTTAATACTTTTTAGATCTGAAAATAATAATTTCAGCATCTAAATTCGAACAGCATATCCGGTTCCTAATATAGTCTCTTATTGCTAAAGTTATACTAAATACAACTATAGAAAGCCTTTCATCTGGTTTAATTGACGAACTGGACAAAAGAATTAATTTCTAAAGTTAACAATGTAAATGCTGTTAGAGCTATCTACATGAGGGAATGTCATCTATGAAATCGTAATTTCATAGGCTTTTGGACTTAATAAGAATACAACAGAGGACATGACCTGCTCTTTTAGATTGGTTTCTTATCTCCAGTAAAATGTACCAAAAGTCTTCTAGAAAATAAGAAAATTAAAGTTTTATCCCAACAAATATATGTTTCTGATCACTTCCAGTTTTTTCCCCCTCTGAAAAAGTGTGATTGCGGGAGTATACTTAAGTCTTATCTTTGTTGAAATGATAACCTTCTGACAAGTAAAATTGCTTAAAATGTCTTGGTATTCCTCGAATAAAACCCTTGAGCCTAAATCATATGAGATCTAAATGAATTTGAAACAAAAAACTTTCCAATTTATAACACCATCTTGTCATGATTCAGTTTTAATAACAAATAAATTATTTAAATGCAAGCTCTGTCAGTCCTACTGATCCTAACGTTATCTTTCTTGTTCTTCAATAGAACAGATAGCGCAATAACAATTTCTGGTTCAGCAGTATCATCTCCCTTACACTCGAGCGTTGATGTGCAAGTCGATGGGAGCTTTAACCCAACTATGTCCTATTTCATCTTTCGCAGCTCTGAAAAGCTAAAATTTGTAAAATTCATGCCTTATCTCACAGTTCCTGGACCCAGCATCATCAGCCCCATTCAGTTCCTTTCGGAAACTACACCAGGCCAGGCTCAGCTTTTTCTCAGTCATTTCGAATTTAGTGACGCACAAAATCATAATATCCAAGTCTGGTCTGGCCTTCCACTTGGATATGGAGTGACAACCACCCCTCCTGGATATCAAATTGATTACCCAAACCTGACATCTTTTCTCACATTTGAGAATGATCCTGATTTTAAATTTCACAGAATCAATGATTTTTCTGAATTCGAGACAGTATTTGGGAATAGTGTTTCATATTATGGCTCCATAATTGTGACCACCATTTTTAATGTCCAAGCAGCCGAACTAATTAATTGTTATATCAAGGTGATATTTAGTGGCAAAGCCTATTTCTATTTAAATGGAAAGTTCATTGGCTTTGGGAATTCTATCTTTGAGGATGCCCAAACTGTGTTCATCATCCCTGAAGCATTTATCAACCTTTACAATGAAGAGTTAAACTTATTTCAGATTTTTGGAATTTCTTTAATAGTCCATGCAATCGAGGCTTCTGAGTGTACAAATTATCAGAATCAGGATGCTGAGGGTACACTAAATATATACTCTCCTATTACCAGCGAGGCTGAGATAACCTCCTCACCATTATCACCTATTAGTCCAGACTGTGTTCCTGACTGCAAATATTGTTTGAATTTTGCATGTGTTTTTTGCCATCAAGATCTAATATCTACTTACTGGGAGTGTCTGCCAGTAAGTAACCCTTATCACAGATTTCAAAACGAGCTTGGTATTATAAACTTTGAGGGTGCCAATAATCAATTCTTCATTCAAAATTTGGCGTTTATCAACAATAAATATCAAGCCGACTTAAGATATCTTGGCCCTGCTCCTCCTTCAGAGTCTTACTATTTGACTGCAACATTCCAAACAGGAGCATCTGGAAACTGGGCTGCAATTATTCCAAGAAAGCTGAAGTCAAAAATCACTTGGAGAACTTCAGCTCTTACTTCGCTCAGCATTGACCAAGAACTCTTAGGAACACAACCCCTTTCAGTGTTCCTGATCAGGTTTGGCCCTAATACTTTCACACTAGGCCAGACCTTATTCTCTTATTATTACCTAGAGGTCAAGCCAACAAGTACCCTAATGCTTGAGGGCAAAACCCTTCTAATGACTACGAATACTGTTACAGCAGATCAATCTTCTTGGTATTATGTGATCTGTTACTATAAGCCTGGGAGCAGGGGCAGTAAAATCACCTTCAGTGTGGACACCCCACTTCCCTTAGAGACCTATATTAATGGAGAACACTGGATAACCTCTCCTGTCAATGGCATAGTTCAAGGCTTCATCCAACCAAATCACACAGCAGAATTATATTATGTTATCTACATTTTCAAATCGGAGGGGTCAACGACCTTCCAGGAGTATCCTTCTGTGGTCACAGACCCTGATGAACTTGCCCTTGGGATGGCTGAGCGCTATGATCAACTACTTGAATATCATTTTTGTGGACCATCGCTTTATTTTGATTCAATGAATAATGAATGTGTTGCATCGTGTCCAGCTGGGTCAATTGTCTCTAATAAAATGTGTATCAATCCTTGTACACAAAATTATAAGCTGTCTTCAAACCCTGCTCTGAATTGTAAGTCTAACCTTAAGAAGAGATACTCAGGCCCAGCGATTGACTCACCGACGTTAGGACAGGACCTTGTTCTTCTGAATGGAATGGCTTCATCAGCTGATATCCATATTTTTGCTCTGAGGTATCTTGAAAATTTTTTTCTCTATTCTTTTGCATCAGCTTTTGAAGAAGCGCCTGTCATGAGTCATCTTAGGAAACTTAACCGTATCAACGACACGACAGTACAAGGGAATTTAGCACCTGTTGGATTTTCAGCAGAGACAACATTCCTGATTAATGTGTTTCTTGCTAAAAAAGGTGGCTGGACTGTGACCGCCTTCTCACATGTATGTGGATTGACAGGAATTAGTTATTCTATCCATATCTGTCAGCCAGATGGGTATACTCTAGTACCGAACTTAAACTTTGAGAAAGATATTCCCTTTGGGGATGAATTAAATGGAATCCCCTATGCTGCTTCAGAATACGGATCCATCCTCGCAGCAAGAATTATTGCTCTGGATGAAGCCACTCCTGATAGCACTCTATACTGTAAGATAAAGATACTCTTTAATGGAAATGCTTATATCTTCTTAAATGGAAAACACTTGGGATCTACAAATTACTATCCCCAATATGAAGAAGGCTATTATGTGACTCAAGGCTATTCCAAGTTCACTAAGATTGACTATCAACTATTACAGATCTTTGGGGTGGAAATGACAAAATTAGCCATAAGGCTTGTGGATTGTATGGATCCATTGAATAATTTTATCACATATCAACCAGAATTGGATATTTATTCTCATACTGTAGATTCGATGTCGAAATACTTCATGTCCTCATCTTTGACTTTAGCTCCAATTTCAAATGTCTCGGACTGTCCTTCTAGATATGAGAGCTCTGGCTATTGCCACGATTGTGGCTCCAAATGTAATAATGACAGGGAAGGTGGCTGTACTGTAACACCTCAACTTGTGACATTCTACGATAGGTATGGGGTTGATGTCACTGGGACCTTCATTACAGGATTGACTGTCAACAATTTTGATGTGTCTAATATCTTCAGCTTCACTGATGTTGAGTGTATGAAGTTTATATCCTCCACTGAATGGACTCAACTCGCTGGAAAGCAAATTGATTTGAAGCCCTACTTCAGTTCCCCAGTCAACTCCAGCATCTATATTCCGTACTGCAGCCTTGTGCCTAACCATCAGTATATTTTCACTATAAGTGTCTTGCATTCTGTTGGTGGAATGCCTACAGATTATACCTTAAATATCAACACAGCCGCACCTCCCTTACAAGTGGAGCTACTTGGAGCAGAATCAACTCAGCCTGTAGGCTCAGATCTTAAACTTTTCGCCGTTTATATGAGTAATTGTCCTGCATTAGACACTGTTGAGTATATGTGGAGCTGTCAACTGAGTGCAGATGGAGTCAATTTTCAGCCTTGTCCTAATCCTGGAACATATGATACATATGGACCAGATGATTATTTGACAATTCCAAGTACAGATCTAACAGGGAATAGCATAATGAGAGTCACAGTGACGATTAGATATGCGGGAATCACTCGATCAAAGACTAGAGAGATTAGGATCAACTCTAAGATTCCATTGGATGTCTCTCTTATTTGTTTGGATTGCAAAACTCATTTTGATGGAGATATAGATATCAATCTTCTGAGCACTGTGCAGTCTGTTTCAAACTATGAAGGACTATCCTTTAACTGGACTTTCATCCCTAGCATAAAGAACGTGAATTATCTTAATCAGGCTAAAGTTTTTCATCAAGAGCTTCCAATAACACATTCCAAGTTATATATCCAAGTCCATGTGAGCAACGTTACACATGAAGGATATGCTCTCTTTAGTATTCCTCTGAATACAATCCCTTTTGGTGGACGATGTGATGTCACTCCAACATTTGGATCATCCTTGTCAACAATTTTCTACATGTGGTGTGAGAAATGGTTTGATAGTGATGCACCTCTTAAATATCAGTTCTTCGTTTCTTACGATAACGAAACCTTCTATCAAATTGCTGCTGCTAAGAACACAACCTCTCTTGAGAGTACTCTTAGTGCTATTCCTCCATCATCAATAGTTTATATTAAAGCAGTTATTGCGGATAAGCTAGATGGAAAGGCTGAAGTTATTATTCCCCTCAGAGTCCAGTCCAAATATCCCAGTTTTAGTCTCTCGCTTAACAATATGCAAAATCTTCTTCAAAATACTTTGAATTCATTGGCTAGCTCAGCAGACAAATTACAGCAAGTTTCTTTGATAGTCCAAGAACTTTCCAATTTGGAGTCAACACTTTTTAATATATCTGATAATCCATGCCCTACTTGTAATGGAAATGGCAGCTGCAATGATGCAGATTATTGTTTATGTAACTCCGGATGGTCCTTGCCTGATTGTTCTATTTCCAATAGTGCTTATAATGAGATAACTAAATTGACCAAAGATTTGGTAAACGCTCTGAATAGTACTTATTCTTCAATCTTACAATCTAAAGAAGAATATATAGACCTCTATTTAAGCATGCTTCAACTTCTATCTAACCCATATTTTAATTCTGAGGATATATTTATTGAAATTCATCAAATCTTGACTGAAACCTTGGACCTTAACAATCAATCTGTGACGCTCTCAACAATGGGGCTAAAGACACTCACAGCATTGATGGATAATACCATGAATTATTTGCTCAATGAGGGCTGCGATCAGAATCCAGATCTCACTAAACTCATGAATGATAATCTGGAGAAATATTTTGATATTATCAGTAGAAGCAGCCTTAGAGGAAAGCTACCCAATGAAGATCCTACAGTAATTATCATGGACAATTTCGATGTTTATGTAGGAAGAATGCCACTTTGTAACTTAACATCAACAACCATCTCAACATCAAGTGACGCTCCAGAAATTGAATTGGAGCTTAGAGACACAACCAGGGACCCCTGTCAGACTCCGAACTCAGATGTAAGAGAAGTGAGCTATTTCGCATTACTAGATGGACTGAGTAATTGTACTCGAGGTAAAACAAAGTCTGTGGTAGCAATTAAAGTGACTGATCCTGATCAAGGGACATCAGATGATCTGATTGTGAACTTAAGAATGCCTGCAGGGTCAAATTGTCCCAAAGAGTGCTCAGCACAAAATGGTGTATGCACATGCGAAGATATTTCCATTTTTGATGTGAAGAAGCAACTATCTCAAATATTTAAGAATTCGAGACTGAGTGATTTAACACAGATCTCTTCTCTTGCAAACTGGAAATTCTATAAATCCTTTGTATTTTGGGTTACATCAGGCTACACTTTCACATTTCTAGCTTCAATTGTGGCGATAAAGTTCTTTATCAAAGATTTTTGTTTGTACACTAAGTTCATGAAAAACAGAACAATGAAGACAAGTGCATTGAAAATTGGACTAACAGGCTTTGTGGTAAATATACAGTTTATTCTTTAACAAAATAGATGGTAAACCCACTCCTCAGCATATATATGACCGAAGAGACGGGAATCTCCAAGACCACTAGATTTGGAGTTTACTATGTCAGATTCATTTTCATGCTGCTGTTGGCCTCGATCTTCACAGATTCGAGTGGAGATGAGGTAAAAATACTAATAATTTGATAATCTCCCTAGAATATACTTTCAAACATGATTGAATTGAATCCATACTTATTGGCAATTCCATATGTGACAATAATACCTTTAGCATCTATTCTGGAATACATGGTCAAGAGTCATCCCAAAGATCTCCCACAAAAAAGCTTAGTTAAAAAAGACCATCAGAAAGTCTTTTTCTATGTCAAAGTGAGGAGAATCATTGGTGTGATCTTGACAGTTGTTTGTGTGCTAGGGGCAATCCTCGGGATATTTATTATTGCTTCTCGTAATGATGATGCTCAAGATTCCATGTGGAAAGCCAACTTTATTATCAGCTTTGTCCAAGATTTCTTGGTTACTCCACTGATTTATCTGTTAGGGCAATTTATCATTTGCAAGTTTGTTGCTACTTCTCGATATCAGAAACTCAGCAAAAAGGTTCAAAGCTTTATGTATGACAGATTGATCAATAAGAACCTTTTGACCCTGTTTATCTCAACTAATCCCCGAGTATTAAAACTTGTCACAACAGGAATGACTATTGTTGATTTGAATTCTCCCCAAGTTCTCAAGCCAAGACGCATAAGGAGATCTGAATTTCGAGTTAAAAGATTGTACATAGATACCTGAGTACTTCCATTTTGTTATTGTCCATAAAATATTCCTTTCTGGTGTCATTTTCACAATAAGAAGCACTACTTTTTTGTTGGGAATGATATTGAGACCTAGGATTGATGGGATTGAATGAATTTAAGGCATTTCTGATTGATAAACATTCGGCTCTAACCTAAAATTGTCGAGTACAGAGATTGAAGTTAAATACCAAGATTTAATAGAATATTATACATTGATTCAATAAAAACATGCAGAGATTATATGCAATCTCATTTAAGGTCTATATATCCTCTTAAGTGCTCTTAATCCTAATAAAACCATGTAGTCTATGAGTTATTTATGCATAAGAATAACAGAGATGTGTCATGAGAGGGAAAAAATAACTTTAAGGGAAATTTTTGTCTTTTTTATGAATAGAAGGGAGAACTCTGAAGAAAAATACCTAAAAGTCCAAGTTAAACTCAAAGAAATTACTGGGGACTTGCAACCCTCTATTATTATGGCTCTTTAATCCAAAAGGAAAGGATGCTGAATGACATTAATGAACTCTTTTCCTACCTATTCGAACAAGACAGCAGATATCAATGCCAAGGACCCCTTTCTGTAAGGAGATGACGTATAAGGCAAGTGCTCTGACGTATTACACCAGAAGAACTCCTCAAAAGAAGACTGTGTTGTTCAATTGATCATGTAAATCAATTAGCTTGTTTATTTTATATGAATCTATCATTAAAAATATATCCTAATTGTTGAGAATTCTCAAAGAGAAAGGTGAGACTAGAATGTGAAATCTAACCTCTAGACCTATGAAAGACCTATGAAGAACATAAATTGGAGGGCAAGATTTCTTTTAGAATAATTTTCTTCCCTTTGTCTTAAAGTGAAGCTCAAGATTTTCTTATGTTGCCCTTTGCAACATTTGTAAGCCCACTAAATGGAATGTGTTATTTTTTTCCCTCTGTTTGCATATTGGAGCATAATGATTTACCGAGAAAAATATAATTATACATAGAGTTCTGGAGTAAATTCAGACCATAAAATTATTTACTTGCCGTCCTCTTGCTCTGATTATAATTGTACTCATTGGATAACTTAAACGTGGAGTTTTTTCGGTCACTATTTCTAGCCGGGAATTATCTGCTTGAATTATTTATTAGAAACTAAGTTCCTTTTGTATGTCTATTTGTGGGTTTTATTGAATTTTAATGCAGCTTTTTACATAGTCACTAATTTAAGAGTTTTCATAATCCTTAGAATCTCCTTGATAATCCTTTTCAGATTTTTTTTTTAATTAAAAACAAGCCAAAATAAATAAACCTAGACAATTTTGATTTTTCATAATATATTGTCACAGATATAAATAGGATGCGGATATAAGTTACTCGTGATATAAAGGAATTATCTTAAATTCTATTTTAAATTCCAGAGAAACTTTAATGGAAAAAGATGATAAATAAATTTTCTTAAATTTCCTATGATATCACTAACAAGATAAGCGTCGGCCTAGATGCTTTTAAATGAGAGGGAGTGCTGGAGTCCGAATGCGCATCTCAATTCTGTGATTAAAATTCAAATTAGCATGAATATTGAATTTATGATTTGAATATGAATTTATGTATTTTTGATATTGTAAAGAATGATACTGGGACTGAGCCCTTTATTGAATATGAAAAGAGCTCCATTAGAAGGCTCTTTCTGTTAAAAGTATCATTACATTCCATGAAGTGTTTAGATAGGGGAGGAACTCGAAGAAGAACTATTGGTTTACAGACCAAGGGAGAAATAAGTGACATACAGGTTTTTGATTAAATAATATTAAAATTTATTAATTCATGTCATTTCTCATTTTGCTTATACTTCCAATTTGGAGCTTAGGTGCTCTTCTTGAAACACAGATTCCTCAGGCCACGCCTTTTGAATTTACTTTTACAATTAACCAAAACGATATATCAGATGCTGCCACTGTTAACTATACAATTTGTCGGATGGTCAATTTTGAAACCTATAACGATAGCTGCCACTTACCTCAGTCTGTCAACGGCTTACCATTAACCAGTGACTGCACAATACTAGATCCAGTGGATCCTGATGGTGGTGCATCAGCCATTCTCTCAAGCTTTCTGTACTCAAGTAACTTTAACAATAGAGCTTTCGTTTCAGCTACCTATCACAATAAATATTGGGTAACTGCCTTTAATTCTGAAGAAAAAATCCTTGGAATGGATTTCAGCATCATTCCCAATAGCGTTTCCTTCGAAGTCCTTGAGACTGACTATGCATTCCAAGAAAAATTTTCTTCACCACCAAGCAGCTACTCTTCGACTCTTACAAAGCTCTTCTTGGGGTACAAAGACTACCCACGTGAAAATATGCACTGCAGACTTAGGATAAAATTTCAAGGGATGATATATGTTTATGTCAATGGAATTTTTTATGGCACAGGGAATAGTCTCTTCGAAGACGAGGAAGGAGTCTTTATAACTCAGGCCCTGATCCCCTTTCGCTTGAGAAAGTACAAAAATGTCGAGATCTATGGTATCTCAGCAATCATAAAAGAAGTCAGCTTAAAAGAATGTTGGGACTTAGATGAAAATGAGCCTCTGCCTGAAGCTGTCCTCTCTGAATTCTATACAATTATGGATTATTCGTACTTAGTAGGCACTGCATTAACTGTATCATCTAGTGGAATAAATTGTGAATCAGGTTGTGAAAGCTGCGTGGATAACATCTGCTTAGTATGGGAGGACGCCCCTATGACCCTAGGTCGTCAAAAAGCCACTCGCGATGAACGACTTTATCATTGGCACCAATGTGATAGCATTACCTGCTATGTTTCAGAAAAAATAGTCAACCGATTTTTCATCAGAAATTTCCAAGCTGATCCTAATGGCAGAGAATTTTCTTTCACACTGGCCCCCTCAATCCCTGATGACTCAACTCATTATTTCTCAGTGCTGTTCCCACTAGGAGCTACAGTCCCATACCCAAACGTCTTTGTGAATAACAAGCTAAGCTCTGAATTTACAATTAAGAAACTTGATAATTTTAATATAAATTTAGTTACTACTGAAAATGGAAACAGACCACTTTCCTTTTTCCTGCTCGGCTATAAACCTGGAGATGCTTCGCCACCCCTTATTGGAATTCAAAGATTCTTCAGCAAGCCATATCCTTATGATATAGCCAAGAAAGAAGTTGAGTATTTCGAAAGTTTAACAGTTGATTTGCCTGAGGATTATACAAAGATTTGGACTGCCGTACATTTGGTGTATCTTCCAGGAGAAAATGGTAACTCAATTCAGTTTTCAGCTACCACAACAGACGGAATCGAGACATATATCAATGGCAAGCTTTACAATACTCTTTATTCTGGAGCTGATAACACATTTAGGGAAATCAATCCTCCTGCTGCAGACCTCTATATCGTCGTTCATATCTTCAAATGTGTATATACAGGATGCAGTTTTTCCTTCCATCAAGGTGAAGCCAGGGTTCTTGGGTCTCCTATTCGAACTCTTTTACAATTTAATTTTTGCCAAGATGGTCTCTACTTTGACGAACTAACCTTCACTTGTGTCCCTGACTGTACAGATGGAACTCTCAAGTCAAAGAACGCATGTCTGAATACCTGCATGAACGAGATGCCTTCTTCTAATTCAGATCTGGACTGCCTTCGAAGACCTCGTCTTGCCGGAGATGCTATAGAGTATCCTACAGGAGGTCCCGACAACCTTCTGGCAACCCATCTTGAAGAAAGAACTAATACAAGCTATTTTGTCTTTCGTTGTCAATCCCCTCTGGTCAATTTCGTTCCCACAGAGTTTTACACTCCCTTTAGCTTATTTGCTAAATTAGAGCCCACAACAGACACTGAACAAATGGCAACCTTGCCGCCGTATAAGCTATTTGGCAAAGATTCTTATAAAGTTTATGTTAGCAGGGCCCGACCAGATGGCTGGGGAGTTGCAACATTTTCAGTCGATCACGTATCAATAATGGCCCAAATGTTTATGGAATTTTATGAAATTGATCCAAGCTCCTTTCGCTATCTAAATCTGGATAAGATATCCTACGGAGATGATATCAATCAAATTCCTGGGTCTAAGTTCGACTATGACTCTGTCTTGTTCTCGAGATTATTAGCACTGAGCCCTGAAGTCACTCAGGAATCCCTGTCATGCAATGTGAAGATTAGGCATAACGGAGTTATTGATGTTTTCCTCAGTGGAACTTTCCTGGGTACAAGCTCCTCAATTTGGCCCGACCTAGAAGCCATATTTACCTCAGAAAGGAGTTTTTCTTTTTCACAGAGCTTGTATTTCTATATACAGATATATGGAACACTGGTCACAAAGCTAGATATATCCCTCACTAACTGTAGAGACGAGATGGGACCACTTTACTACGAGCCTAAGCTTGTGTTTTATTCTCTTATTGACATCATGGCTTGGCAGGAGTATGTATTAGACCTAGAGTATTGGGATTGTCCTGAAAATTGCAGTGCTTGCGATCTAATGGGAAATTGCGCTTCTTGTGATTCCCCAGCCCAGTGCATTGTAATGACAGATCAAAGATGTCTAAATCGAGAAGACTATGGCCGTTACTTTTTGCTCTCAGTTCCTAGTGTCGAAACCCCGATAACCTTTTGTACAATCAAACACAGTAATGCCTTAATGATGAAGTATGACGAGCTCAGCGGGCAACTTAAATTCTATCCTCACAGCCTTGCCAGCTCAACTCCAACTGTGATGTATGATCTTCCAGATATATTCAAACACCCTTCTCAAGGAATCTTTGCCAGTGAGGCAATAGATGCAGTAGGCTCTGTGTCTTCACTAAGTGCAATAGGCTCTGCTGATTTCACGCCCTCAGATACAGCGAGGACCTTAATTGTTGCAACTTTTGAAATGACAGATAGTTCTTATGCTGATTGCTATGTCAGGAGCTGGCCTGAACCTCCCGAATTTGATGAATTCTTAACAGCTCCTGGGAGAATTGTTACAATTCCTGGTGAGATATTTAATGATTACGTTCATCACCTTACTTGCTACGTACTTGCTGTTAACTCAACAGAAGACATAACATTTACAATTCCGACTCCAGACCCAATTTTGTCTAGTACACCCGGGGAGATTTCGGATCCTTCTTCTGACGATCCTGCAACCTTTACTCTTGGGACTGCTGAGTACTGTGATGGAGAATTCAATGATTGCTTCATCCCTGTTGTGATCTATTTTTGGGGTAAAGGCGAGACAATAACACTTCCTTCACTGACAAACAATGGGTTCGCTGTTAAAACCACAAAATTCCATTTAGTTCATCACTTCTGTCCCAAAGGACAAGTTTATAGCGAGCTCGATGGCGCTTGTGTGGAAGAATGTCCGCCCTTAACAACTCTGCTCGGAAGTGGGTGCGTTCCTCTTTGTGAATTTCCACACCCAATCTATGGATGTGACTTTGCTATGATCTATACGCCCACTCTAAACTGCACAACAGGTTTGGAAATTACAGCAGAGATATTCAATGTTAGTTCGAAGGTTTTCATTCAGAGGTGGTACTATGAAAGTGAATCAACAAATATCACAGCTAAAGAACTTATAAATGAGTTTCTAGCTACACAGGTTACTAGCAAAATTGTTGTGCCGAAAGATTTGTTAGAACCTGCCACCTTCACCTATAAGCTGGAGCTTGATTTTGATGGGAACAAAGAGAATATTAGCTATACCGACAGCATTATACTTGACAATTTTGTTAAGTCTCTAGAGATCAGTATTTCTTCTACAGACCCTGGACAGAACATTGCATTGAGTGCGAATGTGGAAAGCTGTGTTGGTCTTCCACCTACAATTATCTGGAAGCAAACGAGTGGCATTTTAGTAGAAATCGATCAATTTCTCAGTTCAGACAACAGGACAATCGAATTTCTATCCTGCACATTGAACTTTTTCGAAACATATTCCTTTAAGTTTGAGGTGAGCTTTGAGGGATATAACAAGATATGGAGCTCTAATGAGTTCGAATTTGTAACGGAGAGTGAAGCGATTGAGCCCCTTGTGATGACAGAGATTCAACATGTTGCCGGGGTGGACTTAGAAATCTATGGATCGTTCAGAACAAAGTGCAGGAATAACACTGCGATTAATTTCTTCTGGATTTGTGATTGCTCAAATGTGACCACAATCTGTGCATCTGATTTTGCAGCCTATGCAGTGGGAAATTACCTTAAACTTCCCAAAGAAATGTTCAATCAACCCATGAATCTCTATATTATTTTGGAGGTTGACTATCCAGATATTGCCTATAACTTTACCACTATCGAAGTCTCAGTTAAGGATAATATGAATTGGATTCCATTTAAGATAGAGTGTCGAGACTGTCGTGATCCTACAATCTATAATGCTGAAGGTCGGACCCGTTTCACTGTTGAATATGAAAGCTTGCCTATTGGAACCTTAGATAAAAGTTGGACTTTGATACCGAATATCCCTTTCAATGTTACAAGTTCAGGTATTGTGATTGATCCTCCCTTAGATGCTCTAACTGACCATACTATGCTGATTCTACACTTATCTGCTTCAAATACGACGCATTTGGGCAATGCATATCTTAGTATCATGATTAATTTCCCACCAGTTGGAGGACATTGTTCAGTTTCGCCCGAGAGTGGTGAGTCTTTGATTACAACCTTTGTTTTCACATGCGAAGATTGGACTGATCCAGACTCATTGCTCTATAAGTTCTCTCTAGGAGATGATAAGAAACTACGCCAACTTGGGTCCAGTCCAACCTTCACAACCAAACTATTTGCAAAGGCTCCTGGAGAAACTTTACAATTCACTGCAAGAATTTTCGATGGCTACAGGGCTCGAGCTGTAAGCTATCTAACAGTTGTAGTTACAAGTCCAGTTGCAGATTTAGGAGGAGCAATAGACCAAATAAATGATTTACTAAACAACTTAAATCAAACACAAGAGGATCCAGAAGAAATAGTCAGGACTTTGACTCAATTAACTAATTCTTTAACCCAATTCGAGACCATTACTGAGAATCCTTGTCCTACTTGTTCTGGCCATGGTT
>Ga0065720_1020296_pt1 | contig 15438 bp, 18 predicted proteins | sample Thericmetagenome_FD_59107 | JGI IMG/M metagenome (GOLD analysis project Ga0065720, IMG submission 59107) | Thermophilic microbial communities from the Joint Bioenergy Institute, California, USA of rice/straw/compost enrichment - eDNA_2 v2... | ecosystem: Engineered > Solid waste > Grass >... | reverse complement strand
GTGGGCACGACCTATCACCCTCAGGGGTGGATCCGGTCGAAAAAATAGAATAACTTCTCTCAAGAGGAGCACGGCTTGTTTCCAGAATTTTCCCAGAACTGTCAGGTCCATGGTACGAAAGATAGATCACAAATGGACAATATCTAATATAGCGAAATCTTCCTCTCCCCACTGAATGTGGGACCAAACTGTGCTGAGTACGAATAATACCGTGCCCGACTCTTTAAAGGACCACGATGTGTCGGCATTGACGACTGCTAATATCTTGACAAGTGTCTAGATTAAGGATTTGCGTTTGTTGAAAATCTCGGCATCGAACCATGGAGACTATAAAAGGTCTAAAGACTAACCTCTTACTCTGCAACGTCGCTGACAGCTCGGCTATCTAGCCGCATTCACCACTTCTGGAAATATCTGAATAGTCCCTCACCCTCCGCTGGCAAGCTAGTGGGAAGGCTCTCATGACCATGAAAGCTTCGCAGCATTCCTGGTTGGACCTGGTCGGATCGTTTCTTAAATGCTCATAGTAGCAATCCGCACGTTTTAACAGAGTGGCTGGGCAGGCGTAGGCTTTATTCAGGGGTGTTTCGATCATCCACAGCGCCCGCAACCTTCGACACTTTGCGAACTAGCAAGCGCTGGCCGCCCATTTCAACGTCGCCCTTGGCCCTTTGAGGACATCTGTCCTTCGCAACCCGAGCATCAGACCTGCAGGTGCAACATCCGAGAAAGCAGCGTAAAAGCTCGAAAAGGCTTGGCTGCACAAATTCTTCGCCAATATTGGCCTGAACTTTCCACGGTACCACAACATCGCGTGGTGGGCGTGGCATAAGACTGTCACATCAGGACTCAACATGCAGCAAGACGAAGCTATCCATATTCGCTGTTTATACGACAAGATGCGCATCTGGTCATCCATTGTCAAAGAGGCCGTTGGGCATATTTGGGATCACACATGCGTTCCGTTTGGCGGGATTGACTACGCTGCAAGCCATCGAGGAGTACAACGCCACAAGCCAGGAAAATTAACTTCTCAACAAGGTCCGAATGCGCTGCTATGCACTCATCTCCCTTTACCATCTCGTGCGCAAAGACAACAACCACGAGCGCGTTACACAGTATTACTTGACCATGCACTCCTCAGGAGTTGTGGGAGTGCCTGCGGTAAAACATGCAATAAAACATCACCAGCATGGAGGCTGCGGCACAACAGTGGCTCCAAGAAAACTGAGAGAAGCATCTTGGAAGTCTTGAAGAGCGCCGTTAAGTTCTCGTTAAAGTCCTGCCCTGCTATCGAATTAAATTTAATTGTATCGAAATCTATTTTTCGACCTGTCCCACTGCTGGAGGTGCTGGGTCGTGCTTACAGCTGCCTTACTACTATATACATGTGCCGCCGGAGAAAAAGCCCGCACTGAGACAAAACCGGCGTGAGCAAGGAGAGATATCTGGCGGTTGCGTAACGTGTGTCAGATAGGGATCATTCTTGCATGACCCCAGGGAAGTAGATCTCTACCCCCAACATCGTCTCCGACGAGCTGGTGTTAGGGCCGCTGCTCCTGTGGAATCGGGCTTGAACACGTAAGGGGAGGCCGGGGGGTGCCAAGTACGAATGGGGAGCTTCGTGGCGGCATTCCAGGCCTGGCTTCAGAGCTCAATCTGGGAGGCCCTGGACCTGAACAATTGGAAGGAGGACTAGAAGGCTCTCGAGTCCAGTCTGTCGGCGAGCGGGTTGTTGAAGGTGGTAAGTGGGCAGGAGAAGAAGTGGCCTCTAGACCATCCTACCACAGGGGCACTCCTGAATAGCCTCGGGGGCGGTGGTTGAACCGCACGCTGCACTCCAGGGAATCGTCATACCTTGAGACCTCCGCCAGCCAACGAAACAGGTATTGCCGGGAGAACCTATCGAAGAACGGTTTGGCTGCGTGGTTATCCAAGCGGGCTGAGGGGTTTATTGGCTTGCCACCACCCCTGCATATCTGGAGGGGGCACTCGGCGTTTCTTGGGGGGTTTGGGGGGTTTTAGGGAAGGCTGAGCCACGCACTAACTCACGGGCGCTTTGGCTCCCGTTGGGATTGGACCCCGAGACCGTCGGCCGCCTGGTGCAGGCGGGACCAGCCGCGGTAAGGGGGTCGGGCAAGCCTGGCCTGGAGGGGGGTTGGCCGGCAACATTCGGCGCGGCACCTCCACCGCTCCCGCTCCCTGTCCGGCAGGTACTCGGGTATAAACCTGCCAGCCACCAGAGCCACGGCTCGGAATCGTCTTCCACACCGGTAATATCACCCTCAGCGCCGCATTTGCGACCTTGATGAGACGACCGGGCTGACGTGAGCCTGGATGGGACCAGGCGGCTGTTAACCCCGGCCCTGGTTGGGCCTGTGTCGAGTTGGACCATGCCGTACAGGAGGGAGGGAGCAATGGCCGTGTTGAAGATGTTGGGGCCAGCTAGTGGAGGGAAGCCCCGAACCTTCGTGTTGGACAGGCGTTAACTCAGACCCACAATCGAGGCAGTCGCCGACGCCCTAGTGGCCGCTTGGGTCGCGGGGCTGAGCTTAGAGTCCAGTGAGACCCCTAGCAACTTGATGGACTTGCCAGGGGAGAAGGACGCCCCCTCCACGCGTGTCGGGATCCTCGTCGGGTCAACCGTGTTCCGCTTTGCCCCAGTCCCCCGGAGGGGAATGTAAAGGACTCCGTCTTGCCTGGGTCAATCTTGAGGCCACGCCCGCGGGCTTTGCAGCACAGTTATCTGATCCTGAGGGAATTACGCTGGGCCAGTTGCACAGAGTGCTTACTCCACGACAATCGGGTGTGGCCGTCCATGTACATGAATTGAGGACCCTTGTTGCGAAGGGGTTATGATTGGCATAGAGTACAGAACAGGATCGGAGACCACGGGGACCCTGTGGGAGACCCGTGTCTGATCGGAAGTTAAACTGCGCCCACCGAATGGAAAACCGGCGAGCGTGGCAGAAGTCCGCCGCCGCCTCACACAGCCAGCGCGGTCAGCCCTGGGCAGCCAAGACCTCGCGGAGGACCGGTGGTTGGACCGAAGGGTAGGCAGGGTCGACGTCTAAAGTGACTAAGAGTCCGTGATAGCGATAGCCTTGTCTTGACATGGACTTCGCACCGTGGACTAGCGCCTGAACGAGGTCTAACGCCAACCTGGGTGGGACGGCCCCCGCGACGTCAGGGGGAAGTCACCCCAAGCCCAGCATCGCCGCGGTCATACGTCGGGTCAACAGTCTCTCCACACCCTTACCGAATGTCGAAAGAAGAGTTATCGGTTACCAGCCCCTTGTATGACAGATGGTCCCTCCCTGGCTTCGACAGATTGACTACCGTTGCTTGCTTCAAGGCCCCGGGGAAGGCCCGCGCGCGACGCAGCCCCCGACGAGGGCTCGGGTAGCCGGGCGCACGACGTCCCGGACGTGCCTGAGGAACGCCAGAGGGATCCCGTCCGGACCCGGGGGGGTTGGGTGTGGCCCCCAAAACGCGTCCTTGAGCTCTTCATCACTGGGGGTCCCACCTGCGCCCCGGCTGGGCGGAGGGCCTGGGCAGCCAGGTACGCAGCTACCTGCTCCGTAACCAAAATCACCCGCCCATTCACGACTATAACCGTTGGCCAGTCATCAACGGGGCCGGAGCGCCACCTGAGTATCTTGCCCCAGTCCGCCGAAGACGAGGCCGAGGCAACCTGCTCCCTACAGAAGATCACCCTGACCGTACACAAGTTGCGGTACACGACGGAGCCCCTCATTGCTGAGGATGTTGAAGCGTCCATTAAACAGAAGCGCAAGTCTACCCCCTTCATACCCCGGGCTCCTATTTAGTCATTCTCGAACACAAGGTCTCTGCATTCTGTGTTTGGATTCGATCCAACCAAATTTTTCCCTCGCAAACCTCGTATCTATACTTGCACCAAGTGCTTTGGTTTTTATCACGTCGACAAATGTCAATATAACCCAGTGTGCGGAGAATGCGGTGGCCAACTCCGGGATCACAGGCAACACAAACTAATCCCACAATGCCCCAACCTCCCTCGGCCATATCACCCCGGGTCATCAGGACTGCCCTACGAAACCTAAAGTCTTGCAGAGCAGAGTAGTTAAGCCGACCATAGAACAACGCTCTTAGATCAGAAAAGCGGGTCGTGCGGCCTACAAAACTAAACTCGCGGAATCCCGCAACGCGCAGGACGTGATGCTGTCGCCATTGGATCCGATGGAGGGCGAACCCTCGGCGGCAAACACGTCTCGCCCTCCATCCCTAGAGACTGTAGCGACCATGGTTTCCTTGGAGGAATGGTGACAATACCTCCGAGCGGCCTTTAGGATGGCGACAGCTAGGTCCCCGCCGAATGAAGTCATCGCAGAGGCCCAACGACTCATCACGAACAGGAACTGCGATGCCAGAGGTTTTATTGACTTCCTAAGCTCTGGCAGACTCCCACCCTCGGAGTAAGACTGCCCTAGTGTTGCCCAGCTGCCATGGGATTCCGCTGAGGGCATTGCGATCCTCGACGGATAGCAACACATTCGTAGAGAGATCCCCGCTCGCCGCCCGGCCAGAACAAGAGGCCTCGCCCAGCCTTCAACAGACGGTACTATACAACCGCTCCGGGCAGCTAGGCCCCTTTGTCCTCCTCTTCCCCTCCCTTCCAGAATCCTTCTTCACAAGGCCCTGATCGACCATCAGTCCATATCGGCGACACTATCTTCGTGAGATACTAAATAATGCTACCCTCTCTCAAAATCATCTCGGCCAATGTCCAACGTTCCATAGCCAATACCGACAGCATCCTAGAGCTCGCCGTCAAACGTAAATGCCAAATTGTTTGTATCCAAGAACGTCCTATAATCTTCAGAGTGCGACGTCACCCGGGCTTTACTACTTTGACCCTCGACGATAATGATACACACGCTGCCATATACGTGGACCGGCGTCTAACTTTCGACCTGGCCCTTTCCCCCCCGACCATGCCATTCTCGGCAACTCTCTACCATCGATGACGACTATCAATATATACCTGCATCCCAGACTGGATAGGGCCCTTTCAGCCTGGACACGCCTTAGAAACATACAATGCGTACAACGCACTCTTGTCCTTAGTGACTCTAGTACACGACACCCACTGGGATTCCCGAGCCCTCCCGAACCCCAGAGGAAACATGCTCGCTGCTTGGATCTTGACCCGTGTCCTTCACGTCCTAAACCCGCCCAGCCCTACACATTGGGCTAGCGGAGTACTAGATCTAGCCCTGGGACCAGAGACAGCCTTCATCGAGTTTGCCCACTGGGTTTCGGATCACAGAACCCTGCTGGTGCAAATGGATAGAGCCCGCCCGATGCCCCTCCCTCCCCCTAAATTGCTACGAAGAAGCCGGTTCGACGAAGCCTCCGCTCTCCTAGAGGTCTTTCTGCCCCAACCGAGGAAAATCCTCACCTTGCAAGATCTGAAGGATTATGCTTGGGTAGTCTATGACGCCTTGAAAGGATAGTTGGCCATTTCGCTGTTCCCTCTGGCCCACACCCAAAGAGCACTCCATGGTGGTCGAGACGCTCCAGGTATCCAGAGACTTGGACTCCCTGGTCTTCAGGAAACTCTGTAAAGAGGCCCGTACGAACTTCTACAGAAACCAGGTTGCCTCCGCCGCTACCCCATCCGACTGGGGTCACATCCTGCGATGGCGCAAGGGTTCCTCGGACGACCGCCCATCGGTAATTTCAGTCAATGGACGTTCCATCTTAAACGTAGAGGAAATATCAGCTTACCTTACTGTCCAAGCCTTCCGCCCAGCTGGTTCGCAGTCCGGCCCCAGACCACTTTGGTCCGGACCAAGAATCACCCCAGATTTACGGATCAAGTTAAAAACCCCACCCTCGGACGTTGAACTCACTGACAGCTTCCTCGGGGCAACGTCTAACACTCCGGATCCTGATGGAGTGCCACTAGCATTTGTTCTACATGCCTGGGACAAATTGCTACCGACCGCCCGATGTCTCTCTGAGGCCTGTCTCCTCCTCGGCTACTTCCCCTCGGCGTTCAAGCAAGCAACCGTGGTTACTCTATCCAAACCAGGCCACGACCCCGATCCTACAAAGGATGGCGGCCGATTACCTCATTGTCTGTCTTCGGTAAGGGCATTGAGAGACTCCTCGTGAGAAGGATGACTTCAACTACAATCTTATCAGGCATCATCCCCCCAGACGTCGCCGGGGTTATTCCCTCGAGATCTGCTCTAGACCTTGCCCAGGCTCTTGTTCATGATGCGGAGACTAGATCACGTCAAGGATACCACGGGCTACTGGTTACACTCGACGTGGACTCAGCCTACCCTTCAGTCCAACCTCAGCTACTCAGAGGTCCTAATGGACCAAGGATGGCCCTCAAACATCTGAGAGGCGGCAACGACCTTCTGCGAGAGGCGCCGCTTCTCCTTTAGTCGGTACGATCTACCTTTCACTCGGACATCGGGCTACTCCATAGAATGCCCATTGTCACCGATACTCTTTGTGTTATACTCTTTACCCATCATTACTCCGTCACCACAAGGTGCATCGTTCACGTACATGGATGACCACGCACAACTATCCTGGAGCCGGGACCCGACTCAACTGGCACTCCACGCTGCTTTCCGTGTTCAATCCCTACATCAAAAGGCAGGTGTCCTCGGTCTTAGAGTAGATCCCAACAAAACAGAGATCCTGTACATCCCCCCATGTGGAGCAGGCTCAAAGCTGCACAAGACGGACCCAGATTGGCTTACTCTTCGATCTGGTGACCTGACAGTTCCCCAAAGACCACAGTGAAGTGACTTTGGGTAGTTCTAGATGGCAAACTGAGACCCTTAGCCCAAGCATCCTTGAGAACATCCGCTACGTCCTCCGTGGTAGGTCTAATCAAGAGACTTCTCAATACTAAAGTTAAAGGCTTCCCTCCCAAATCTGAACCTATCATCTTCAACATAATAGTAGTGCCATCACTAATGTATGGCTTGGCTCAACTCGACATAGGCCTTTCCCAGGTCGGGGCTAGGGGTCGGCTGATACCCGTCGGCTTCAGTGCTGTTGAGGCAGTCCTGTCCGAAACCGCCCACGCGGCTCTCAGGGTTCTCTTTCCATTTTGGCGTACAATCCCAACACCGTGGCTGTGGTGGCTCGCCGGACTGTACCTGCGGTACCTATTGGATCGGGAAGGATACAGATGGCGGAATCGAGTTCAAACTCTACCTCCGGACCACCCACTTGGAGAAGGCTACAGACTCCCCCGCACAAAAGCTGGTCTCTACTCAACGCCCTCCCCACCCTCCCTGACGCATGTCCGTACAATCTCGACCGATGCGCACCCCTAATAACGAAGAATCAGAATCAGAACGGTCTAGTTTGGACATTCACATACCTCACACTCGCCCCTCCTAACCCATCTTCTTTTTCTTTTTCCTACTTTTCTCCCTTTCCTATACCACTCATCTATACCACGGATACTCACCGGTTTTCTCTCTCGGGTTTTTCCCCGCATTTACATAACTTAGACTAGTGAATGCATATGTACCTTTTCCCCGCCGACGTCGTAGGCACGACCGAGCATCCTCATGGGTGATACGGGTCGGAAATAAAATTCAATTTAATTCGATGGGGTCCGTTCCTTGGAGGAAACTAGCACTTCGGACCACTGAGGCCACACTTAGTGTGCTTATCGGGGCGCACCGAGAACCGGCCAGCGACCCCGGAGAGGACATCAAAGAGTAGCTAGGCAAAGCGTTCAAGCTCCTCCTTGTCGATGAAGTCAGCAGGGGCCGGGGGAGGAGGGACCGCAAGAGCTGGGAAACCTCCTCGAGCCGGGACTGCCCCACTATCACAGGAATGCAAACTGACACCCCCCGACGGACCTGGACTATAAGCACTTTCTCATCTCCCTGGATTAAGGAAGCCCCAATTCCCAGTGTTGCTCTTCATCTTGTGTTCTTTATTGTCCCAAAAGGACACCAACATTCCCTGTCTGTGAGGGATGACTTGATCTGGTGTAGACAGAGATCGACAATGGGTCGAATGGGTTAGATGATAGCCACTGACGATGTGGAGTGCACAACGAAGTCAAGTAATACGTGTAATAATCTTTCTTGCTCCTCAGTGTCCTTGTGTTAGGGAGGGGAAGAACCAAAAGAAGACTTTCATCGTGTCCGGGCAGCTTCCTTTATGGAATCCTCTTGCCCTTGTGAGTGCGTCGGGCTTCCAGACTTTTCAGAGGTCTCGTCCTCCTTCCCCGGCCATCCAGCTCATTCGGTTGTATGGTTTCATATATCTTCCAGGATCAACAACGTATTTCTCTCGTTCACAATCATTCTATCTCTGGTGTCCCTTGCGTTGGCAGTCGGGACACCCCTTTCCTTGGACTGCCGTGTCCGTGTGACATTGTCCTTTGCCTCAAGTTTTCACGGCCCTGTTTTCTTCCGTCCCATCTCCTCTTACCAATATATTTTGAGGACGACTAATGCCGCAAGAGCCTCGTCTACGTTTTCTGCTCAATTTTGTGTCAGCACATGGACTGGCGCATGCTTCACATTATGTAAGGCCCTCAATTTAACCCACAAACGACATAGCTCTCATGCTCCAATACCCGTTCGGCTCTTTCTCGACACCGTGACGATTCTCATGACTGCAGCGACTATCCATTGATTGCAGTCATTTTTAGGTATATTCACTTAATCATCGAACATACTACTGAAGGGTTAACCGGGATGGATTCTCATAGTTGTCTTCTTTCCTAGGGTCACGAGTGGTCATCAGGGGTTCAGGGGCTTATTTGTAGATAGTAGTGTATCAAATTACAAGATATATGCTCCTAATCTTCTCTCTAGTCATTTCCTCTTATTGAAATTCTCCGTGGGCTCTTCATGCTTTGTTTCTTATGCCTTGCTTTTGTACTCGCCCTTAGCGACTCGATCACAGACTTCCCTCAACGTGCGGCCTACCCAGTCGAAGTCCTCCATACCCAAGTACACCTGCGCACTCAACCGTGCCCACCATTGACCAGAATAAACAAAAAGCGCCACAAATGTGTTGTACTCGTATACGAGCTTTTCGAGCATCCAGTTGGTCACAACACCAATGTCTTCCTTGGGAATCAGTGGCAGTTCAGACAAATCAGCGTCCAGCTCTCTGCCTTCCGCCGGTTGCACTGCAAGTGGCAACGCCACATTCACCATAGCACAACGAGTCATGGTCTGCTCCTCATTATCCAGCACCCTGGTGCCTAGAATTTCAGCAACCGTCTTTCCTCCGGCCCGAGCGAGCTCTGTCAACGCGGGAATGATCCTCTCCTCTCCTCCAAGCACCTCCTTGCGCCATTGGATCGAGTCCTTTATGCATAGGTAAGGCGAATTGTCCAGAGTGCCAATAAACTCAAACATGTTGACAAATGCAGACTTCTTTGACGGCGGTAGTGGGTTGAACCTGGGCTTCTCTCCAGGAACCGGCAAGGGCACGAATCCATGAGATGTTGGCACAGACGAGCGGATCAAGTGTTGGTTGCGCAGCGGCACATAAAACACGGCACAACCGCGGGGCACATGTAGCCACTTGTGACAGTTGCTGACGAAAAAATCTGGGTCAACCTTTCCAAGATGCGACAGATCAACCATGCCGATCCCCTGTGCGCCATCGACGAGTGAGAGCACCCCTTCCTCTCGGCAAGCTTCGACGAGTTGCTCAAAGGGTACCCGAACACCAGGCAAGGACGAGACTACGTCCATCAGACACACTCGAGGAGTTCTCCCCGCAGCCCGGGACGCAGCTACGGCAGATCGAAAGGCCTCGACCAGAACAGCATCGCTGCACGGATACTGAATGGGGATGCAGCGAGAAGTGATGAGGCCGCGCCGGTCCTCAACAACGTAATCGACAGTCTTGGCGCAGCCCCCATAAATGGTTTCAAAATATAGAATATCATCTGTCTTGTCCTGAGACCAGGGCAATGACCGAAGAACGGTGTTGACGCCAACCGTCGCATTGGAGACAAGGACAACCGTATCGGTTGGAACCCCCAGGAGTTTCGCAACAGCTGCACGGGACTCGTCAAGTAGATTGGGATAATCGTAGCGGATGAAGCGGTCAGGCCTGGCTTCGGCAGCATCCTGGTATGAGCGCAGCTTGGCCTGAATCTCACGTGGGATCGCGCCAAAGGAACCTGTGTGGATTAGAGTGCGCGCTGGTGAGTCAAGAAGCGGTGCATACCATGATTGAGATTGCGATATGAGGGATCAAAAAGGAAGTGCCGTTCCCTGAGCTCGCGCCCAAACTTGGCGGGCCCAATATACTCGCTTTGAGAGGAGCCCATTGTGGAAGCATATGTTGAGTTTATCTCAGTCGCCTTGAACACTTTGAGCATTGTCTCGAGTCTCACAAACAGGTGGTAAGAGCGTGTCAGTGTTTCCTATTATCGGATATGCCGGTCTTTTCAATCCGTGCAGATCCACAAAGAGTGGGGTGACACCTGTTGTTCAAAGGGCGCGCCTTTTCTTTTGCAACACAGATGTAGGGCTTTTTCTCAGCAAAATCAATCAATGGTTTCCATTTTCCTTCCAATGCCAGCGACCGTTTTGCTCAGAGTTTCAGAGACTGATAGGTTTGAAAGTCACTGCATCACGTGACATTCACGTGCTCGAGATGATGACAGTTCAAGTAGCATTGTGAACTCGTGTATGACTTGTCTGGATTACACTCCAGCTGTTTACTCAAGTTCTGGTAGATCGACTCATTTCACTTAAGCTCAATTTCACGAACAGAGTGAACTTCTACAGTAAAGTAGAGCACAGCTGCCCAGTCGGGACCAATCAGTGTCCATGACAGCAGTTCACGATATCTGGCCCGTTATATCAGTACCCGCATACTGGACATGTAAAGACATGCCTCCTTGTCAGGCTCTCTCAATTGTGTGAGGACTCATTCAAATAGCGAAACAGCCGTCATTATGCTTTATCTTCAGCGACTCATCACAGTATTGTATGCAAAACATGGAACTCAAAAAGGGCGAAGAAATGCGGGGAGAAAGAAACTTGATTCAGTTCAGCGGCTTCTTCTAGTTCTACCGAATGCTACCTCATTTTGGGAATATGCAAGGGAGGGGTGAAGAAATTGGTGTTGTTTTGGATAAACACTTGCTCTCTCGGTTCATTACAATGTCATGTTCATAGTTAATAGCGAGAATGCACTGTCTTAACACCTAAGCTGGTTGCCTTCATCGTTGAACTTAATGTAAACTGTAAACTATATACATGCGGAAGCAAAGTCACTATACATCAGGTGCCGAGTGCTTACAGGCACTGCGAGTACCAGGGGTTGAAGGACTGGCAGGTAGTGCCGGCCTCGCAGCATGTCGGACCCTGCCAGCCCTGACCACCACATTGTCCCCAACGAGGCGAGCAGTTTGCAGGAGGCTGCGTCGGCTGCACAATTACACTGGTCGGAGTAGGGATAACCGACGTGACGATCGTAGTCGGAGTAGGATTAGGATTGCTACCACCCTCGCCCGGCAAACCAGCGACCGAGTTCCAGAAATCCCAGGTCTCTCCAGGAGCAAACTTGACGCCACCGGTGCCAGTAGGATCACCGACATGGCCGTTGCCGGTAGCAATCCAAACCACTGGCGCGCGAGAGCACTCATACACGGTCTTGATGTGAGTTTGCTGGCCGGCAGACGGCTCCGGAGCGTTCTTGTTCTGGCAGCCGTTGGTCTGGAGCCACTTGTCACGCAGCTGACGACCCATTGCAATCGGGAGGACGTTATCTGCCGCGCCATGAATGCCCATGTACGCGACCGGCGTGTTTCCTCCGTCGCAACCAGAGAGAAGAGCACCCGCGATGACTGACACGCTCTTGAAGACGTCTAAGTAATAGCGTTAGTACAGAGTACCTCCGCGGATGCTGTTCAGTGTCCATGGGTCTAACTTACTTGGCCGCGAGCATGCCACACTGTGGCTCATGGCACCACCATAGCTGAAACCGGTCGCAAAGAACTGCCCTTCATCAACGCAAAGGTCATTCTTGAGGGAGGCGACGATCTGATCGACAAAGGCAATGTCCTGGCCGCCAGTGTTGGCCCAGCCAGCATCCAGGCCGTTTGGTGCAACAAAAATAGTGTTAGAGGCGCCACGAGACCGCAGGTCATAGAAGTTGTTGTTGGCAACGTCATTCATAGAGCCGCCCAACCAGTGGAAACCAAAGACCACGCGGTGAGGTTTATTGCGGTCATAGTTGTTGGGCAGTTGCAGGATGTATTGACGTTGTCTTCCGTTGACTGTGACGGTCTTGACGCCTGAACTTGGAGGAGCCTTGCCGCATCCAGCCGATGCGGCATCAGCAGCCTGAACGGCAAGAAGGGAGAGAGCGATGGTAGAAAGAGTGCGCATGGTGTTGGTGCAAGAGACAAGACCGAAGATTGAGCGGTGGATTGACGATGCCTGGCAACATTGGCTTGCGAGCAAGAGTGACCCCTTCATATATGTTCTCTGGGGTTCACTTTGGCGAGCAACCTCGCCATCTGCCGGTCATCCATTTCTGGAATCCCCCCGAGAACTTCCCAATGGAGCCATAGTCTGGTGATCGCCGCGATGTGTGAGCGTGGTGTTTAGGCGTTGACGCATGGCGGGGTGAGCCTGAATATTCCGAATGCTACTATAGCTGAGCCGCATCCCCATGCGCGCCAATCGGAGCTGTGTTTCGGATCCAAACCGAACAACGTCTACGGAAGCCAAGCAGGATAAATTAGCTAGTGTTTCTCACTTTGTCCAAGTTGACTGAAGTATTCGGCAAAGCCGTTTGAGCGCCTTTACTACCCTACAACCGAGGAGGATCATGCGGAGTGCAGGTACTCTTGTTAGAGGATGCAGGGGCTACTTTCACAACTGCAAGAATCGCAAAACTGAGAAGACACGCAAATGCAAGGCAAATAAAGGGCACCTTAACTGCGCAGTGATTACAATGCAAGATCTTGGAAAATTTCCTCGATTATCTAAGCGACTAAATCTTGCACCGTAATCTTGTACAGCCTCTACAACACTCACCCAGCTAATTAAACAAAAACCTCCTAGGAAAAGAGAGTTGTGACGATTCTACAACCTCCTGAGATGGGTTCAAAAGTAGTGATCAGGCTGTAGAATTTGAGTGACTGGGGTCCTCACACAGCTGAATGACTTGTGTGCCGATCCACCGAGCCTTGCTAAGATGGGCTTGGATTCGGAACAAGGCTTATGGATCTGAGAGACAAGGGTTTTTAGATCAGGAGCGCTGTGGTCATCAGTTTGTTATGCAAAACTGTGTTGCTAACCTGGGAGTTATTCATCCTCTTTCTGCTGCGAGGAATGTATCTCCTTAGAGACTCAGATCCTTGTTTCTTACTTCTACCAAGGGCCATTCAGTCCTTCGTTAGCGGTTCTTGTTATGACGATCTTTCGTTAGTGACTCTTGGCCTTTGACAACCTTAGTCAGAAGGCTCTGTATCCTATTGGCCGTTTCCGACCCATGTGAGCCATGCGTCTTTGTTGGCCGTTTGTGTCTGGCCCCACTCTTCCCGCCTGACACCCTGTTGGTCGTGACAATTGTTGGCATCCAAGTGTTTGTATTACTGACCAAGGATCTCCATCGTGGCTCTGGGGAAGGGGCTAATCTACATGCTGATTTATGGTTGAAAATAGTTGGTACACCCGTCTTATTGTTTAGGTCATCGTCAACAAAGTTTAGGATTATCGTCGCGGGTTGGAGTCGATCAGCGATGGTTCTTGGCAACAATAATCTTTCCCGGCCTTTGATTGGCTCGCTCTCCGGCCCCGCTCGGGGTTGGTCCTCTCGTCACTGCCGAGGGACGGCTATAGGTTCGCATCAACGCGGTAACATATATTACAAGAAGAGAGGTATAGGAGCTAGCCGAGTGTGACGATCCAGACAGGCCTCCTGGAATGGGTTCGCGAGGTGCCAAGCCGCTGGACTTTGGAGACAAGAGTTCTCACACAGTCAGAATGATCGCAGTGATCACCAGTTGAGTAGACAACTGTACATTGCTGACTGGTGGCCTTCTTCGGCCAGATGGCCTTGCCTGGAATCTATCTATATCTTATACCATCTTGTTTCCCTTGCTCCTTCCTCCTTAACGGCACAGACTGTTGAAGGTTAACATCCTTGGGTGTTGGGGATCAATGTCTCTTGGCGTTGGGGAACCCCTCCCCGATGCGTGGAGTCGTTAAGGACAGATATCTGGGTGGATGGGTCACAACTCCCTTTACTCTGATCGTTTATTTATTCATTCTATTTTTTCGGCCGGGTTCACCCCCGAGGGTTCTGGGTCGTGTCCACGACGCCGGCGGACAAAAGCTGTCTGAGTTGGACTAAATACAGGTAACGCCGGGGAAAAGCCGCATAGGGGTAGACCGGCGTCGGTTAGAGGGAGTACAGCATACTATGTACTGGCGAAGGCTCTCAAAACCGGCCAGTCCCAGGCATGTGCCTCGTTAGGACCTACTCCGGGTCGTTAGGCTCGGAGTCTATATGATCAGTACGTTGGGCTTGGGGCGGGCTTGCGAGAGGGGAGCGGACGAGTGGTAACGGGATAGGTGCCTGTGGCAGCGTCCCAGGCTTGCCCCCAGAGTTTGCGCTGGAAGGCCCTGAACTTGAACAGCTGGAAGGGAAACCAAAAAGCCCTTGAGTCTAGCCTGCCGGCAAGTGGGTTGTTAAGGAGGTGAGAGGGCGATCGAATGGCTCCTACAACGTCTGGGGGGAGCAGCCCTGATTTGATTTGATTTGATTTTCGACTGTTTCACCACTGGGAGTGCTAAGTCGTACCCACGGTGCCGGCGGGCAAGAGCTATCTAAAATATATTAATTACAGGTGACGCCGGAGGAAAAACCCGCGTGGGAGATAAACCGACGTGAAGTAATGAAGGGCTGTTATGTCACATGGTTAAGGGGAGAGAGAGTAGTTCAAGGGAGCTGTGTCCGGACCCCCGGGTTTAAAGGGGGATTTGGGGGAAGAGGATGAATGTTAGAGAGGGAGAGCCGTTACTGGGCAGGGTTCACAGGCTGCCCCCAGAGTACGGCCCGGGAGACTCTAGACATGAAAAGTTGGAAGGAGGATTAGAAAGCCCTAGGGTCTATCCTTCCCGCGAGTGGGTTGTCAAGGGAAACAAGAGGGCAGGAGAAGTGTCCCCTGGAAACCACCGCCCCGCAGGGACATTTTTTGACAGCCTCCGGCGGATGGTTGAAGCGCGTGTGATATTCTAAGAAGTCGCCGTGGCCCGAGGCTTCCGCCAGCCAACGCAATAGGCATTGACGGGAGAAACTCTCGAGGAATGGGTTAGCACTGTGCCCGGCCCAGCAGGTCGAGGGGGGTTTGTTAGTGCACCACCAGCTACGCATATCCGGGGGAAGGCATTCATCGTTTCCGCCGCC
>Ga0065720_1003543_pt1 | contig 15438 bp, 9 predicted proteins | sample Thericmetagenome_FD_59107 | JGI IMG/M metagenome (GOLD analysis project Ga0065720, IMG submission 59107) | Thermophilic microbial communities from the Joint Bioenergy Institute, California, USA of rice/straw/compost enrichment - eDNA_2 v2... | ecosystem: Engineered > Solid waste > Grass >... | reverse complement strand
GGTGGACGGCCAGAACTTCGACCTGGAGCCGTACGAGATCAGGTGGAGCGACCGCGGGCCGGGCGGCGAGGGCGAGCCGGACGACGGCCAGTGACTTCGGCCCACGCCGGTGAGGAGGCCGGTGCATGAAGAGGCGACGACGAAGGCCCCCGGGCGGTTCCGCCCGGGGGCCTTCGCATTCACCGGTCGCGGCCTTCTGACTCGGCGCTGACCCGGCGCTGTCCCGGCGATCCGCGGCCGGGCCGGACGACCGGCTGCCATGCCGCTCCCGAGCCCGCGGCGATGCCTGGTGCGCACCGTCATCGCGATCACGGCGCCGCCGATCACGTCCCCGGATGGCGTCCCGGGATCGGCTCCGGCCGAGGTCCTGGCCCGCCCGCGTCCTCGGCGGTCTCGTCACCCGGGCCCTGCTCGGCCCGCACCCGGCCGGTACGGCGTGCCGCCGGTGGCGTACGAGGCCGCGTCCCGGAGCATGCCGCCGCGCCCGCGGGCCCCGGCCATCCGCGCCGGGGCGAGAGCGGGCGCAGACCGGTCACTGCTGCATCGTGTCGAAGCCGAGCACGACGAAGCGTTCGATCACCACGGCCACGGCGAGGACCGCGGCCGGGATCGCCACCATGAGGAAGCGCCTGCGCGCCCGGCGCCCCCGCTCCACGCCGTTCAACCGCAGGACCTCATAGCCGAAGAAGGCGATCCAGGTCACCGCCAGCGCCGCCACGCCGACCGGGGTCCAGGTCGTGGTCCGGTCGCCGACGAGCTGGAACGAGGCGGGCGCCGGCACCTCGGTGCCCTTCGGATAGGACCGGAGCACGTAGACCGCCGCGTCCGGCCGGTTGAACACCGGCTTGAGCTGCTTGGAGCTGTCGAGCGTCTGCCGGAACCTCTTGCCCCAGTCGGCGGGATAGCCGTGGTTGAGCTCCAGGTAGCTGTCCTGGCCGCGGCTGGAAATCAGGTACGTCTGCGGTCCCAGCGTGCGCAGCTGCTCGATCAGATGATCGATCTTGGTCGGGTCCTTCGGCGCGAGGGCCTCGCGGTACTCGACCACGTCGACGTCCCGTTCTCGCCACGGGATCGTCGGCGTGATCTCCACGTTGAGCTCCGGCACCAGGTAGAGCACGCGGGCGCTGGGCTTGTCGTGCTCGTAGATGTAGTGCATCGCCGCGGCCTCGTCCGTGGTGACGCGCTCGAACTTCTCGTTGCCGTACCGCGCCACGAGGAACGCGAACGCGAGCACCACCGAGGTGACCGCCGCGATGCCCATCGAGAGCCGCCGGGCGAACACCGGGTCGAGCCGGGGCAGGAAGCCGAGCCGCGGCCCCTGCCGCTGCGGCCAGATCTCCGGCGCGTCCACGCTGAGCTGCGGGTTCGGGAAGAACGCGTACGCCGCGAGGATGCACGAGCCGGGCAGGGAGAACAGGTAGACGCGCAGGCCGATCTCACCGCCGTAGCTCTGCAGGCCGAGCGCGAGCACCGGGATGCACAGCAGGATCACCGCGACCCGGTCGAGCACGCCCCGGCGCAGCCGCCGCAGCAGGCCGATCGCGGCGAGCAGCAGGATGACGGCGAGAATGCCGAGCCGGATCTGCAGCACGATCGCGTGCTCCGGGTCGGTGCCCTGCAGCCGGTCCCCGGTGTTCTCCTGCAGGTTGTCGAAGATCCGGCCGATGCCGCCGAACAGCTCGTTGAAGTGGCCGCTCCAGTACGGCGTCGCCTGGTAGCTGATCCAGGCGACCACGATCAGGCCGAGGAACACCGGCAACGCCAGCGTGAACGTGGTACGGCGCAGCAGGATGAACCCGGTGAGCGCGCCCAGCATCATGAACGGCGTCACCTGGTGCGTCGCGGTCGTCGCCGTGAACAGGCCGATGAGCAGCAGCAGCGTGAGCAGCTTGTCGCGCGGGTCGCCCTGCGGCGGCAGCTCACCCGGCGTCAGCCGGTCGAGCCGCGCCAGCAGCCGGCGGATGAAGCCCTTCTCCGGCAGCGGCCCGGTCCGGTGCTCGACCCGGCCGAACCACCGCAGCACCACCGCGACGAAGCTCAGGTAGAGCAGGTAGGTGAAGCCCTGCGGGGAGAAGTAGTCCTGGCCGATCCACTGCACCACGATGAACAGCAGCGCCGCGAACCACCGGGCCCGCGTCGTTGCCACGATCTGGCGCAGGATCAGCACGAACGGCACCAGGTAGAGCAGGTTCGATATGAGTGGCGTCCATTTCAGGATCGGCGCCAGGTCCGATATGCCCGCCGCCCGTGTCACGAACCCGAACACGGAGAAGAAGCCCGGCCAGCTGAACCGGGCGTCGAGGCCGGGTATCGCCTCGCCGGCCCGGCCGATGTACTCGACGAAACCGGCGTGCACCCAGGCGGTGTGGAACCGCGGCTCGTCCTCCACGAGCGCGGCGGCACCGTGCAGCGCGAAGGTGATCGCGGCGAGCTGGAAGAGCAGCACACCCTTGCGGTCGAGGTTCTGGGTGAGCGTGATGAAGAACGCCACGAACAGCAGCACGATCGACGCGAGCGCCGCGCCGGGCAAGACCGAGATGAGCCCGAGGCCGTTGATCTGGTCGAGATCCACGCCGCGCAGGAAGCCCGGAGGCATCTTCAGCGCGAGCACGTACATGATGAGGCCTTCGAGCGTGAGCAGCGGCGGCAGCCACGTGGCCACCCGCCCCAGCCGCACGCTCTGCGCGGGCTTCTCGTCCGGCCTCGGCCGGGCGTCCGGCGCGGCCGTCGCGTCCTTGCGGTCGCTCGCGGTCTCGGGCGTCTCGCTCCGCTGCCCGGTGAGCAGGCTCCACCAGGTGGTCCTGGAGGACGAGGGCGCCGGCGAGTCCGGCGTGATCGGCACCGGCACCGCGATGTCCGGCGCCCCGGCCCCCAGCAGCGCGGCGGCCGCCTTGCGCGCCGGTTCGTCCTTCCCGGGCTGTGCGCCCTGCCGCGGCCCCGCGTCCCCGCCGGCCGGGTCCTTCCCGGCTTCCGCCGCCGCCGGCACCCCCTCCGCCGGGGAGGCGGCCTGCGCGGCCGGCGGCCCGGCGGGAGCCTGCGGAGGCCGCGCGGGCGCGGCGGGCCCGGCAGGCGGCACGGGCGGCTGAGCGGCCGGTCCCGCGGCAGGCCGGGCGGGCGCGGCGGCGGGCCCCGCCGGTGCGGGCGGTCCGGCGGGCGGAGCGGCGGACGCGGCCGGTGGCGCGGCGGGCCCGGGGGACTGCGGCGTGGGCGGCCTGACCGCCGATCGCGCGCCGTCGGCCGGTTCCTTCTTCTTGAGGAACCGTTTGGGGATCGCCCTCGGCGCGGTCGGCGTGCGGTCCCAGTCCTCCTCCTCCTCGTCGGACGCGGAGGCGGCGGGCGCCTGCTGCGCGGGGAAGCTCTGCACCTGGGACGCCGCACCAGGGGCCGCGCCGGTGCCCTGTCCCGGCCCGCCGGGCCTGTCCTCCTTGGGCAGCACGATCTTCGGGAAGGCCGCCGTGCTTTCGGCGTCGTCCTCCTCGTCGGTCTCCGCGGCCGCCCGGCCGCCCGCGGCGGCCGTCCCGGCGGCGCCGGTGGGCTTGTCCTCGCCGGCCGGGGTGTCGCGGGGTTCGCGTACCTGGTCGGCCGCGGTGACGGCGGCGGCGATCTCGGCGGCGGAGATCGTCGTCGTGGTGTCGTCGTCGTCTTCGTCGCCGGCCGGTTCCTCGCCCGCGCCCTCGGCGCGCGCCCGCCCGCCGCCCGCCGCCTCCTCGGCCTGCTTCCCGGCGCGCTCGGCGGCCTCCAGGGCCGCCTTGATCGCGGTTCGCGAGATGGCGGCCGTGCTGTCCGGGTCGAACTCCTCGTCGGGCTCGGTGGCGGTCGCGGGCGACGCGGACGGCCTCTCGTCGCGGCCGGAGGCCGCGTCCGCGTCCGCCGAGCCGCCGGGACGATCGCCGTCGGCCGCGAGCGCCCCGGCGTCGAGCCGCGACAGGGTCGCGGTCCGGTCGGCGTCGTCACCGTCGTCACCGGCCCCGGGAAGGTCGGCTACGACCGTCGCCTCGTCCGCCGCCGCCTCGCCGCCGGCGCCGGTCTCCGCGGCGCCGGCCTCGACGGCACGGCGCGCGCGGGCCCCGTCGCCCGCGTTCTCGGACTCGGTCGCGTCGGCGCGACCGTCGGCTTCGACGGCGTCGAGGTCGATCTTGCCCATCGTCGTAGTGGCTGTGTCCGGGTCGACGTCGCTTTCCTCGTCGGTTGTCCCGCCGGTGCCCACCGGCCCGGCCGTGGCCCCGTTCGCCCCTTCGGCGTGGGGCCGGAGCGGCGCGAACCCCTGCACGAGCGTGGTCTCCGCCGGGTCCGGGTCGTCGGCATCGTGATCCGGTCGCGCGTCACCCGACGGCGATCCCGTCGCGGAGGCCGTACCCGATGCGCCGGATACGGGGCCGGACGCGTGGCCGGTCTCCGGATCGGCGGCCGCCTCGCCGCCATCCCGGTCCGCGGCGGGAGGGGCGGCTCCGGGCTCCCGTGCCGTCTCCTCGGTCGCCTCGCCGGTCTCCGTGTCCGGTACGGCGCCCGCGTCGGCCGTTGCGCCCTTGTCCGCCCGTTGCCTCACATGCACCATCATGCGGTCTCAGCCGTCTGGCGCGAAATCATCGCCGTCGGCGCGCCGCCCGAGGTAAGGATGCTACGCAGCCGCCTGAAGATCAACGCGGCGACGAGCAGCTCGCTGAAGAGCAGGGCGTATCCGACGCCGGTGATGCCCGTGACCGGCAGCAACGCGATCGACCCCGACAGCACCATGACGGCGAGCCCGACCTGGACGAGCGCGAGCCGCCGGGCCTCGCCGAGCGCCCGCAGCGCGCTGAGATAGATCTCGATCAGCACCCGGGGCAGCACGGCGAGCGCCATGAGCCGCAGCAGCGGCACGCCGTGCTCGGCGTACCCGGGGCCGAACACCGCCAGGATCAGCGGCGCGCCCACGAAGGTCACCAGGGCGATCGGGCCGATGATCAGCAGCGCCCGCCGCAGCGCCCGCCGGCAGTTCGCGGCGAGCTGGGACCGGTCGAAGGAGCCCTCCACGGTGAGCGAGACGGCCATGTTCATCGCGAGCGTCTCGATCATGCAGCCCAGCGTGTGCGCCATCGAGAAGTACCCGAACAGCACGTCGCCGACCTGCGACGCCACGTACACCGGGACGAAGTAGACGATCGCCAGGATGGAGAACGACCCGGGGTAGTCGCCGGCGAGGAAGCGCGCGATCTCGCGCGTCCGGGGCGGCTCGGCGTCGGCCCGGGTCCGCGCGACGTGCCGGGGGACGAGGACGCCGAAGATGAGGTAGTTGATCGGGATGAGCGCGATCGCGGTCGGCACGATCCACGAGACGAAGATGCCCTCCCGCGGCAGGCTCGCCGAGAGGGCCACCAGCATGCCCATCTTGACGAGCCCGAAGCACAGGCTGTTGAGCGGCACCCAGGTCGCCTTGCGCAGCCCGGCGAGCGCCACGTCCTGCAGCGTGAACACCGCCCAGATCGCCACCGAGGCGAGGAAGAACAGCCCCGGCCCGAACCCGGCGAGCGACGAGTAGTTCGGCCCCCAGATCGGCAGCGTGAGCAGGAAGCCGAACGCCGCGGTGACCGCGGTCGCGCTCGCGATGAGATAGCTGCGGCCGATCAGCCCGCCGGTGCGCCGCCCGGCGAGCGGGATGAAGCGGGCGAGCGCGCCGGTGAGCCCGAGCGCGGTCAGGGAGGCGAACAGCCGCATCGCGGTGATCACCGCCTGGTTGCGCCCGAAGTCGGCCGGCGTGTAGTAGTGCGTGGCGAGCAGCCAGTAGCCCATGCCGAGCACGGCCGTGATCCCGGTGTTGATCATCAGCGCGTAGCCGTTGAGGAACAACGGATCGCGCAGATCACCGGGCAGGCGGTCGAGCAGCGCCGCGAACCGTCCGCGCCGCCGCTCGCGCGCCGCCTCGCCGGGGTTCTCCGGGAACGACTCGGCGGACGCCGGGGATGTCGTCACACCCGTCGCGGACTCGGGACGCCCGGCCGGGTGGGAGCCGATCGGGGTTCGCCCCTTGCCGGTCAGCGCCCTCATGCCGCCTTCACCCCCTACTTCCAGGTACGGCCGCGCCGGATCGCGCGCCACGCCGTTACTGCCGTCGGCTCGCCGGACTTCGCGAACACACCGGCCGCGAGACCCCGCGGCGCGGGTGGCCGCGCCGCGGGGTGCCTCGCCATGCGGTTCCCGATCGAGTGGATCGCGTTCCGGACCCATGATGGCGGGCGTCACTTGCGGGCCACTTGCCGCAGGCCGTACCGGGTCCTGCGGACCACCGCGTAGCCCTTGGTGAGCACGCGTTCCTTCAGATAGATCAGTGGCACCCCGCGGCCCTCGACGGCCCGCCGGAACTTGCTCATCGTCGTGCCCTGCCCCACCGTGAGCCGCGGCAGCGCGAGCACGTCGTGCCGGTCGGCGGAGATCGCGTTGTTCACCGCGCACGCCGCCCAGTAGCCCGCCTTGCGTACCTCGCGGCGCACCCGGGCGCTGGAGTAGCCGTACGGGTAGGCCATCGTGGTGACCGGGCGCCCGACCTTGTCCTCCAGCAGCGCCTTGTTGCGCCGCAGCTCGTCGCGGAGCTCCTCGTCGCGGAGCTGGTCGAGCTGCGGGTGGCTGTGGCTGTGCCCGCCGATCTCGATGCCCGCCGAGGCCGCCTCGCGCACCTGCGACCAGGAGAGCATCGCGTCGAGCGGCCGCCCGGCCGCGTCCGGCCCGGCGTCGTCGAGCCAGCCGCTGGTGACGAAGACCGTGGCGGGTATGCCGTACCGGTCGAGCAGCGGGAGCGCGGTGCTGTGGAAGTCGGCGTATCCGTCGTCGAAGGTGAGCACGACCGGCCGCTCCGGCGGCGCCGAGCCCGTGCCGTTGATCGCGGCGATCAGGTCGGCGAAGGTGAGCGGCGTGAACCGGTTCTCCTTCAGGTACGCGAGCTGCTCCTCGAAGTCGCCGGGCCGTACCGCGTGCGGCCGGGTGTCCGCGTTGGGCCGGTCGGTGATCGAGTGGTACATGAGGATGGGGACGCGCATACAGTCACCTCTTGGATGTGCGCAGGCGCAGCCGTGCCGTGCCCACCGCGTAGCCCCAGGTCGTCCAGGCGAGCCCGATCACGATCGCGGCGGCCCGCGCCAGGCCGGCGAGGTCGCCCCGCAACGCCTGACCGACGTTGCGGAGCGCCCCCAGCGGCAGCGTCTTGAGCGCGTGGGCCCGCTCGCTCGACAGGCCGTCGCCGGCTCCGACGCTGCTGGTGACGAGCGCCTTGGAGAGGCCCTCGGCGTAACAGCGGGAGCGGAAGTAGGAGAAGCGCATGCGCGGCGCCGGCACCTTGTGGCCGATCCTGGCGCGTGGCTCGAACAGCATCACCGATCCGGGCCTGCGCTGGGCGAGGCGGATGCAGAACTCCGTCTCCTCACAGCCGAGCGGGCGGCTCTTGCGGCCCTGGACGCTGCGCCCGATCCCGGTGTGGAACCCGCCGACCTCCATGATGAGGTGCCGGCGGAAGGCGGCGTTGCCCCCCATCACGTTGCGGATCGGCGCCCGGCCGGTGGGCATGCCGCGGTAGCTGCAGCCCACCGTCCAGTCGAACTCCTCCGGGAACCAGCGGGGACGCCGCCCGGTGGCCCACAGCGGGTCGGTCCGCCCGCCCACCCCGACCACCGAGCCGGCGTCCGGGTCGTTCATCGCGTCCTCGAGCGCCTCCAGCCAGCCGGGATCGGCGACCGCGTCGTCGTCCAGGTAGGCGACGATGTCGCCGGTGGCGACCTCCGCGCCGGTGTTCTTCCCGCCCGACAGGCCGCGCTCGTGGGTGTTCTCCACCACGAGCGCGTCCGGGTACTCCTTCTTGAGCTTCAGGTGCAGCTCGGGGTTGTGGTCCACGACCAGGATGAGTTCGTGCGGCTTGCGTCGCTGGTTACGCACGGACTCGACCGCGGCCCGGATGTCGTCCCATCGGTCCTCGGTGTAGACGCAGATGACGACCGAAATGCTCATGCCGCGCCTTGGTCGGCGGCCGGTGGCGTCGCGGTGGTGGGCTCCCGCCGCGGCGTCGCCACCGGGCGACGGTACTCACGCATGATCGTCTTGAGCACGCGCCAGCCGTCCCGGATGGCGCGCAGGTTGCTCTGACCGTGGATGCGGGAACGCTCGCGGCTCGGCACCTCCTGGACCTTCAGGCCGGCCTTCGCGGCCCGGATGTTCATGACGGTCTCCACCTCGAAGCCGTCGCAGTCGATGTCGAGCACGTCCAGGTGCCGCGCCCAGAAGGCGTTATAGCCGTAGCACAGGTCGGTGTACTTGGTCCCGTAGAGCTTGTTGACCAGGCCGCGCAGAATGGTGTTGCCGAGCCTGCGGCTGAAGGTGAGGTCGTCGCTGCCGCCGCCGTTGGCGTATCTCGACCCCTTCACGAAATCGGCCCCGGTGACCAGGGCGCCCACGAACTGGATGATCTCCCTGCCGTCGGTGGAGCCGTCGGCGTCGATCATCACGATGATGTCACCGGTGCAGGCCGCGAAGCCGGCGGCCAGGGCGTCTCCCTTTCCCTTGCCGCGCTGCTGCACGATGCGGATGCCCGGGCGCAGGCGCCGGGCCACCGCAACGGTGTCGTCGGTCGAATGCCCGTCGACAAGAACGATCTCATGCACCCAGTGCGGAATCGTCGCGAAAACGTGCGGAAGGTTCTCCGCCTCGTTCATCGCGGGAATCACGACACTGACGGTGGGTGAAATCGCCACATCCGGGGTAAGAGGAGTGTAACGGTCATAGCTCGGCATGTGCCTCAGGGCGCTGATCTGAGGCTTCATGGTGTGCTTGGTGATCTCGGGACTCATGTGTAGGTGGGTCCTTCCGGGCGGTCGTCATCAGCGGGAGACTGCCAACGGACCGGCGCGACTGGACGGAGCGGGCTCCATCCCGGTCAGAGACAGCAAGGGTGCACTGTTTTCAGATGTACGGGAGCGTTTCTGGCTATCGCGCTCCCGAGGGTTCCTCGAACGTCGGCTCCGAATGGAGCAACGTGGTTCGAACCCGGCCGAACCGCTTGAGCAGGCGGTCGGCGAGCCGGTAGAGCGATGGTCGCTCCACCACGATGTTGCGGGCCTTGTTCACCGGTGCCCGCCCCATCCAATGCACCGCGGCCGCCGCCGACGGGCGGGAGACCCGGCCCTCGGAGACGTACACGGCGTTGTTCTTGAGCCAGCTCTTGTACTCGCGCCCCCCCTTGCCCATGTCCACGTACAGCAGGCCGTTGCCTGCCGCGTGCTCGGCCATGCGCAGGTGATGCGCGATACCCGGCGAGTACCGGGCGTACTCGACGTCATACGCGGGGAACCAGCCGACGAGCGTGGTGGCCGTCCGCAGACCGAAATGCCCCGCGATGGGGGTATCGCCAGCATAGATCATCGTTAGCACACCGCCGAAGTCCGGACCGTCGTGTGCGTGCATCTCGTCGATCAGCTGGACGATCCACGGCTGGGCGAACCGGTCCACCCGTCCCGTGCGGCGGTACTGGTCCGACTTCCAGCCCAGCAGGGTCTTCATCAGCTTGGGGTCCCGGCTGGCCCACTCGAAGCGGACCTCGCCCTGCTCGCGGCCGAGCTTCCGCTCCTTGTAGCGCACGGTCTTGTAGTTCTTCGGCGAGTTCGCCTTCACCTGGTTGATGTAGGCGTCGAAACCCGCCGTGAAGTCCATGATCGGGGCCTCGCGCACGGCCGACTCGAAGTTCTTCCAGGTCGGCTGGCCGGCCACCATGTGGTCGAAGTCGAAGACGCTGAGCCCGCAGGTCCGCAGCAGGGCGCGGGCGTCGAGGTGGAGGTCGGGCTCGGCGATGAGCCCGTGGCACGTGGTCAGCCACGTCCCCAGCGGCTTGCCGATGCCGAAGGCGTGCCGCTCGAACGGCAGAAAACCGACGATCTTGTTGTCGTCCTCGATCACGGCAAGCCGTACGTAGTCGCGCAGCCGGTCCATGGCCAAGGCGAACTCGACGGACAGGAACGGATTGTCCAGTGTCGCCGACGACTTCTGTAGTTCACGCCACCGCGCGATCTCGGACTCGCCGAGCTCGCGAGGGCGTGTGACCGTGATGTTCACCTCGACCCGGCCCCCTGTTCGGTGCGCACGCTGCCGCCGTTGCCTCGGTAAAGCGAGCGAAGTACGTACATGAATCCTGCCAACACCGCCACGGTTGCCACGCCAGCCCGGGGTGACCAAGCGTCAAACGCAAGCATGGCCTGGGCAAGTAAGACGTTCACCACCAGACTTGCCGCAACGCCCACCGTTAGCACGGCGAGAGGGTCACGATCACGCAACAGTCCGACGACCGAGGCGGCAGGAACCACCAACAGGAACAGGGTCGTCAAAACCGGGCGCAGGGGTGTGTCGATATCCGCGAGCGCGATCACAGCCCCCGCGACGCACGCCGTGGCGAGCGTCCACTTGATCACGTTACGGTACTTGGTCATCTCTCCTGGCTCCGGCGGTAAAGCCCACTTTAGGCGGGGTTGATCGCATCATTCATAGCACCAACCCGCTCAACTGCGCGTCAATGGCGACGCATTGTGCCGCTTTCCGGTTTACCCGGAGTGCCAAGAGAAGGTGGTGTGCTGTGCACCACTGCTGCCATCGCGCCCCACGTACATCCCCAGAGTTAGTGCGATCGAACCATCGGGAGATGCCCTGGCAAGTGTCGCTTGCATGGGCAAAAGACTACGGCCCCGGCCGCGGTCTGTCACGGAGCGTGTTGTGGTGTTGACGTACGCGGTATCAGGCATTACACACAGACAGGCGATCTTACATNATTTGNCACCGCCTGGGGGATATGANCGGTTCTTAGGATCTGCCCAAGACGTGCCAATGTCAGCGCCCGGTCACGGCCGGGGNGGTCATGCGTCACGCGCGTGCTTACCGGTCCTTGACGTCGATCGGCCGCCTGACCTCGGCGGACGCGTCGGCCTGGACGGCCCGCCCCCGGGCGGGCCCACGCTCCTGCCGTGGTCGAAATGCGCGCGGCCTCACGGAGCCTTCGCGGTGCGAGGCCCTCCGGGCGGCCGGGGCGACGCGGGCCGGATTCTCCGGGCCGCGCCGGTATCCGGTCGTCCCCGTCCCGGGCCGTCATCGGCGGGCGCGATTTCGTTTCGGGCTCCTGGGGCTAGTTATAACTAGTGAAACTTTCCCATTTTTAGGGGGCTAATTATGACTAGTCACCAATTTCGGGTGTTTTTGCATCTTTCATGAGCGGCTCGCCCGAGCCGTCGGCGAAGGAGGCGCCGTCCGGCTCCGGAGAGGGCTCGGGGGAGGCGTCGTCCTCGTCGGCGGGCGGTTCGGACGCCGGCGGCTCGTCCTCCGCCGCCCACGCGATCCGGCAGGTACGGGCGCCGCCGGGCCACTCGAAGCGGATCCCGCCGCGCCCGGCCTCGGCGCCGTCCGCGCCCACGGTGAGGCGGGCGGCCGCCCCGGCCTTGAGCCGGCCGTGCGCGGGGGTGACCACCAGCCCGCCGGTCGTGGTGGCGCGCCAGGCGATCGGGGCGCCGTGCGCCGTGATCCGCACCACCGCGGTGCGGTCCGCGGCGAGGGCGGCGGGGCAGTCGACGACGAGCCGCGCCGCGGCGGGGCGCCGTGTGACCGGCCGGGGCGCGGGCCGGGACGCCGGGCGGGTCGCGGGCGGTGTGGTGCGGGCGCGCCGGGGCGAGGCCGAGGGGCGGGCGAGCGGGGTGCGCTCCGGGGACTCGTCCCGGGGCTCGGCCGTGGCCGTGGGGCCGGGCTCCTCGTCGCCGGGGCCCCGCGAGGCCGCCGGGTCCGCGCCGGCGTCCGGGTCGGCGGGCTCCGCCGAGGGGGACGAGGCGGGCGGCACGAGCGCCGCGCGGCCCCCGGACGAGGTGGCGTCGAGCCCGGCCGCGGCGAGCAGCACGCCCGCCACCAGCCCGAGGCAGGCGAGCGCGGAGACCGCGGTGACGAGCCGCCGGGGCCGCCGCCGCGCCCGCGCCCGGCGGGGCGTGCCGCGCCGGGCGCGGCCGGTCCGCCCCGGCCGTACCCCGCGCCGCCGATCGGGCATGATCGGGAACCCGTCGCGGCCGAGGTGCTCCTCGCCGAGGGCGGCCGCGGCGCGGGCGGCGGCCGCCTCGGGGCCGGTGCGGGCGTCGACGACCCGGCGGCGCAGCGAGAGCGGGGCGTACCTGATCGGGATCATGCCGAGCAGGCGCTCGGCGGACACCCGCCGGCCGCGGCCCTCGGTGCACACCTCGCAGGCGGCGATGTGCCGGGCGAGCCGCTTCCGGAGCGGCTCGGTGAGCGGGCCCTCCCACGAGTCGAGCATGGCGGACAGGTCCGGGCAGTGCGCCCGGCCGGTCCGGGCGAGCACTACGGCGGCGGCCGCGTTCTCCAGGTGGTCGCGGGCGCGGGTGAGGCGGGCGGCGACCTGCCGGGAGGAGGCGCCGACCACGGCGGCGGTCTCGGCCGGGCTCAGCCCGTGCCGCGCCGCCAGCTCCAGCACCTCTCGTTCGGGCCGGTCGAGCTCGCCGAGCGCCTGGCGGACGAGCGCCGCCAGCTCCGGGTCGGCGTCGGCGGCCGGCGGCGGGGCGTCGGCGGCGAGACCGGGCGCCGGCAGGTGTTCCGTGACACGGCCCGCGATGCGGTCGCGGCCCGGGGCGACCGTGGTGCGGACCGGGTGCAGCCGGTACGGCGTGCCGTCGCCCGTGACCGGCCAGGGCGCGGTGGGCTCGTCGACCCCGGCCGCGCCGGGACGCGCCGCGGGCGGCTCGCCGGTGATCTCCGCCGTGGCGGCCGAGGCGGCCGGATCGGCGGCGGCCGGGCGGCGGGGCCGTACCAGGCAGTGGAACCGGGCGAGGGCGTAGAGCCAGGCGCGCAGCCGTCCGGGCTCGGCGAGCCGGTCCGCCCGGGCGAGCGCGGTGATCATGGTGTCGTGCACGGCCTCGGCGGCGGCGTCCTGGTCGCCCAGAAGCGAGGTGGCGTAGTCGTTCAGCCGATCGGCGTAGGCCTCGTACAGGCGCGCCGCCGCCTCGGCGTCGGCGCGTCGCAGCGATTCGGTGAGCCGGTGCTCGTCGGCGCGGCCGACACTGGGCCATCCAGGCAACTGATCTTCCTCCCCCGTCCATCGGGACGCCGCGGCCCCGTCGCGATGCTCGGTCCCCGGTTGAGGACGCCCCCCTTCAGCTATTGGTTCACATCCCGAAAGGTCATACTTAACCCCTATGACCTGGGAAAACAGTGCCTAGTGGGGCCGATGTTGCGCATGTGGCGGATGAGAAGAACGGGAAAACCGAACGCCGGGGACCGCCCAGCGGCCCCCGGCGTTCGGTCATGCGAACCGGCTCGCCCGCTACTGCGTGGTGACCGACCCGGCGCCGGAGTCGCAGTTGGGCGCGCACAGCCGGCGGGAGATGCCCTCCAGGAAGACCTTGCGGATCTCCAGGGGAGTGCGCGGGAAGTACGCCGCGCCCCCGGTGGCCTCCGCGATCTGGCGCATCTGCCGCCGCCCGGCCGGGTCGTCCGCCCCCAGGGCGATGATCAGGATGCTCACCGGCTGCGAGCTGTCGTACTCGTTGCGCAGCCGCCGCAGGATCTCCTGGTTGGAGATGTCGCCGTCGGGGTCGTCGTTGCCGATGCCGTCGGTGAAGACGAGGATCGTGTTGACCTTGTCGGGCTCGTACTCCGCCTTCATCTTGGCGTAGGCCGCGGCGAGGGTGTCGTTGAGCCCGGTGTCGCCGTTCGGCAGCGCCCTGATCGTGCTCATCTCCCGGTTGATCGCCTCGCGCCGGGTGATGTCGCCGATCTTGGCGCCGAGCGGGCCGATGGGGATCGTCTCCTTGTAGTCGACGCCCCGGCCGTTCAGGTGGGTGGCGAACGCCCACACGCCGACCTCGGCCTTGTCGGGGAAGAGCTTGAGCCCCTCCATCGAGGTCTGCGCCACCAGCTGCATCCGGGTGAGCGGGGTGCCCGCCGGCCGCTCGGCCATGGTGCCGGAGATGTCGATCAGCGACAGGAGGCGCATGCCGAGCTTGAGCCGCGCCCACGCCTGGGAGACCTGGGTCACGCTCGCCGCGCTCGGCTCCCGAAGCGTGCGCACGTCGGCGGCGGAGACGCCGTCCGCGTCGCGGAGGGTGGCGGGGTCGCCCTTGCCGGACGGCGTGCGGAACCCGTGCTGCTGCAGCACCTTCACCGACGCGGCCGAGCCGATCTCCTGCTTGAACAGCTGGGCCGCCCTGCCGACCTCGGTGTCCTTGGTGGCGATCACGATGGGGTAGTCGAGCGCGAGCGTGCCCTCCTCGGGGTAGAGGGCCACGATGGGGTCGTCCGGGCGCGTCTGCCGGTTGTGCGCCCAGACCGACTGCTCGCTCGCGACCCCGATGGGCGCGCGGGTGGACCGCTTCGACATGCTCGCGAACAGGCCCGCCGGGGTGCTCACCGTGGACTCCGACAGCCGCCGCAGCACGCCGACGAACTGCGCGTTGTTCGCCCCCGAGCCGCGCAGCACGCTCGCCCCGGCGAGCAGCGCGCTGAGCCCGGCGGCGTTGCGGGTCGGGTCGAGCGCGAGCACCCGCACCTTCCGGCCCGGGCCGTCCGGGTTGGCGACGTTCGCGGCGACCATGAGCCTGCTCCAGCTCAGCTCGCCGAGTGCCTTCTCCAGGTTCGACACGACCGACTTGGGAGCGGTGAGCACCACCGGAGAGCGCGCGGCCGACCCCGCCACGGTTCCCGGGATCTTCGCCGTGGCGCTCGCCTTGAGCTTCGTCACCCACAGGCTGGAGTCCGGGATCCAGATGTCGGCGTTGACGTCCTTGACGTCGGTGGGCCCGGTGCCGGCGAGGGCGTTGGCGACGCTCGAGGAGTCGGCGTCCGTGACGTTCACGGTGATGCACTTGTCGTCGGCCTTCGCCCCGGAGCGGTTGAACCGCTCGGCGATCGTGTCGATGGCGGGCCGGATGTCGGGCGAGGTGACCACCTGCAGCGAGATCCTCTGGTCGGCGCACCCCTGATCCCGATTTATGATCACAAAGGCGCCCACGGCGGCGAGTACGGCGAGCGCGACCGCGCCGGCGATGGGGGCGATGATCCGGCCCTTGCTCGCGCGGCGGCGCGGCGGCGGTGGCGGCGCGTAGTAGGGGGTGTAGCCGCCGTCCGGTTCGTCTGTGCGGTGGCGTCCGCCCACGGTGACCTCTCGTGGTGTCGACTCTGTTCTCCCCGACGTGCTCCCCGACGTCGCCCCTGACGGTACGCGTCCTGCGTCGGCTGCATGGGGGATTCGGCGTAATGCCTACGGAACCATACTGGTTGCCTCTGGCGTGGCAAAACAGACCTCATCCTGCACAAATGACAGCTGATTCCACATTGTGCTGACATTAGTGTTGGAACGAGATACATCTTGACGACGCACCGATGCGATGTATCGTGAGTTGCAACGACGCGATACATCGTGTTCGGCGATGTTCCACGATGTGCTCGGCGTCG
>Ga0065720_1004944_pt1 | contig 15441 bp, 16 predicted proteins | sample Thericmetagenome_FD_59107 | JGI IMG/M metagenome (GOLD analysis project Ga0065720, IMG submission 59107) | Thermophilic microbial communities from the Joint Bioenergy Institute, California, USA of rice/straw/compost enrichment - eDNA_2 v2... | ecosystem: Engineered > Solid waste > Grass >... | reverse complement strand
AGCGAAAGGGCTGAAAAGTCTGCTTTCTCGTTACCTGGAACTTTGTTAACCTTACGGAACCGCCGTATGCGGACCCGCATGTACGGTGGTGTGAGAGGTCGGGGGCTAGCCGCCCCCTCCTACTCGATTCGGGATGCGGCCGGACTCATGCGGAAGGCGGCTCGCCGCCGATTTCGCCTTCCGTGCCGGGTTGAACGCCCGGCGGCCGCCGCTTCAGCCGGCCGGACCGGTACAAGGCTTCGCGGAGCAAATATTCGATATGCGCGTTCACGCTGCGGAATTCGTCGTTTGCCCATTGCTCGATTGCGCGGTACACGTCGGGATCGAGCCGCAGCGGGAACGCTTTTTTCGTACTGGCCATGACTCAGGCGTCACGAGTAGAGCGTTCCGGTGTTGATGACCGGCGTCGCGGAGCGGTCGGAGACGATGGCGACCATCAGATTGTTGACCATCGCGGCGCGGCGCTCGTCGTCCAGTTCGATCCCGTTCTCGACCAGCTTGCGCAGCGCCATGTCCACCATGCCGACGGCGCCTTCGACGACTTTCTGGCGCGAGGCGACGATGGCCATCGCCTGCTGCCGCTGCAGCATGGCGTTCGCAATCTCCGGCGCGTAGGCGAGGTGGCTGAGCCGGGTTTCGAGGATCTTAACGCCGGCCACCTCCAGACGCGCCTGCAGCTCGCGCATCAGCTGCTCCGCGATCTCGTCCGTATTGCTCCGCAGTGAGACGCCCGGCTCCTCGGAGAACGTGTCGTAGGCGTATTGGGTCGCGATATGGCGGATCGCCGTTTCGCTCTGGATTTCGACGAACTCTTCGTAGTTGTCCACGTCGAAGGACGCCTTCGCCGTATCGACGACCCGGAAGACGATGACGGCGCCGATCTCGATCGGGTTGCCTTCCGCGTCGTTCACTTTGAGCCGCTGGCTGTTGAAGTTGCGGACGCGGAGGGAGATTTTTTTGCGGCTGGAGAACGGGACGGTCATCCAGAATCCGCTCTCATGCAGCGTGCCGACATACCGGCCGAAGAAGGTGAGAACTTTCGCTTCGTTCGGATGGACGATGACGAGCGAAGTGACAATAATGACGGCTCCGAGCATCATGACAACGGCGGCCAAAATGGCTGACGGGTGCGGGGCGTCCGAACCGCTCGAGGCCAGGACGAATAGTCCGCCGGCCACAAGGACGACCGCAAGGAGCAGTGCGACAAAACCGTTCAGTTTCCATGCCTTTCTCTCTTTCATGGCTGGGCCTCCTTCTGAGATGCAATATGGTTTTGATATCTGAATGATATCACTTTTGAAAATAAATGTCAATTCCTGCGGAACCATCCGGCTGTCGAATGCGTATGTCAGGTCAGGGATCAATGAGGGATCAATGGTCGGGGGGCGGTGTGATGGGGGAAATGGCAAGCGCCGCGCCGGACGCTGCGGGCCGGGAGATCCGGCTTGCGGTCGACATCCGCTCCGCGGGCTACGAGGCGGGCAACACCGTCATCCGCAACGTGCGGTTCACGGGCTGGACAGCGGCGGGTCTCTGCCGAAGGCCGCATCGGACACGAGGCCCGGGAAACGTCGGAAAGCTGAGGCGGACGGCATGCCGACGGGGAATCGGAAGCGCCGGGCGGGTATGTTTTGCGCACGAACGGGGAATGGTATAGCCGCCAAGAAATCCACGACGGGAAGGAGCTTGAACGTGGCGCGCGAAGGCGGTGTCCGTTTTGATTTTCCCGACGAGCATCAAGCGGCCCTCGCGTTCTCCTTGCTGCAGGAGCTCGGCTATGAACCGGAACGGCACGGGCGCGGGGTGAGCATCCGCCTGGACGGGAACGATCTGGTGTCGGCGATCGAGATTGCGTCGGCGCACGGCGGCGAACTGGCAGGAGCTGCGGGACAGGACGCGGAGGAATCGCTCGCCTCGGCCTACGGCATCGACGAGATTCCGATCCCCGCGCATACGGTCGATCCGGATTGGCCGGAATCGTGATGACAATGCCGGCGAGGGGCGGCAGGCAGCCGGGAGAAAGGGAAATGGACCGACGTTCGAAAAATAGGCGCAAGAAATGCGTCTATTTTTGTGTCCGGAGGTAATTATGGCTTTGCAACCGATTCTTGAGATGATGGGAAGCGAGGGATGTATGGTATATTGTAATCAATCATTTCGAGCTTTTTCGACATCCGAAGGAGGCCGCGATCCGCGATGGCCCGAAAATGGATCGAAATCATTTCGCTCCGAAAAATCAAAATTTTCAGCCGCTTGCTGATCATGTTTATTTTTGCGACGATGCTGCCCATCATCATGTACGGCATTCTGTCGTACAACAAGAGCAGCGCCGTGATCCAGGAAGGCATCAGCCAATCGCTGGAGTCCATGCTCATCCAGATCGGCTCCACCATCGGAGAGAAAATCGAGAAAGTCCGCAATGACAGCATCGAGATCAGCTACATGGACGAGATTCAGGACATTCTGATGAACTACGACAGCTACACGGACCGCATGAAGAACGCCACCAAGGAAATCATCACCGAAAGGATGAGCACCAAGTATGTGTTCGACAACATCGTATCGGAGATCACGCTGTACACGCTGAGCGGCGACGCGGTGAACGTTTACGGGACCGACGCGTTCCGCCTCAATCTGACGCCGGAGCATTTGAGCAGGTTTCTCGAGGAATGCAGAGAAGGCAACGGCCGCATCATCTTGAGAGCCATGAACGAGAATTACGAGCAGCGGATCGCTTCCGGCGTGAAACTGAAACGAAAGAGCATCGTGCTGGGCAAAGCGATCAAGAAGAAAGCCGACGGGAACATCATCGGCTACATGCAGATGACGATCGAGGAAGAAAAAATCCGGAGCATCTATCGGGAACTGTCCACCAACCTGTCCGCCGACATGTTCATTCTCGACCATAACAACATTGTCATTTCCTCCGTCGACGAATCGGTCCGGGTGGGAGAGCCGTTCGCGGACGCGCAAATGCTGGACCGGCTGGGGGAAGAGCGCTACCTGCTCCATACCGGCAAAGGGGATAAAATGGTGTACAACCGGGCCATCAACAACAATTGGGTCATGGTGAGCGTCATTCCCTTCGCCTACCTGCACGCGGATTCGGAGCCGGTTCTGCAGCATTTTATTTTGATCGGCCTGATTGGAATCGCTTTCGGCATCATGATTACGGCAATCGTCTCTTACAGCATCATTTCGCCGATCAAGCGGACGATCGTGGGAATCCGGAAGTTCGAGAGCGGCAGGATGGATACGCGGCTTGCGGTGGACGGCAATGACGAAGTGACCATCCTGGCGAAGCAATTCAACCGGATGGCCCGGGAGATCGGCAGGCTGCTGGACAACATCCGCCAGGCGGAGCGGCAGAAGCGAACGCTGGAAATCCAGGCCCTGCAAGCGCAGATCAATCCCCATTTCCTGGCCAATACGCTGAACATGATTTCGTTCATCGCGAGGATGCGGAACGAGAACTCCATCGTGACGCTGGTGAACGCCATCATCAATCTGCTCCGAGGCAGCATGAAAAACGACGAGCATCTGCATACGGTTGCCGACGAAATCGAACTGTTGAAAAATTACGTCACCATCCAGGATTACCGGCTGATGGGCAAATTTGACGTCNTGTTCGAGATTGACGCGGAAATCGAGCACAATNTGATTCCGAGGTTCGTGCTGCAGCCCATNGTGGAGAANGCCATCATTCACGGCATCGAACCGTCCAGCCGCAGGGGACGGATCGAAATCCGCGGGTACCAGCAGCAGCAGACGATGATCTTCGAGATCACGGACAACGGTGTCGGCATCGACCGGAACGAATTCACGAAGATTTTGCAGGACAAGAAAAACGAGGGGAAGGAACGGTTCACCGGCATCGGCATCGGCAATGTGAACAGCCGCATCAAACTGCTGTTCGGGGAGCGGTACGGACTGGAGCTGCAAAGCGAGGAGAAGGCTTACACGAAGGTCGTCATCACCCTGCCCGTGAGAAGAAAGGAGGATAAGCATGTATCGCATCATGCTGGTCGACGATGATCCGATCGCCCTGGTGGAATTGAAGTCGATGATCGAATGGGACGCGCTCGGCTGCGCCTTGCTGGCCGAAGCCAGCAGCGGCAAAGCCGCCATCGAGCTGCTGAAGGAATGCAAGCCGGACATCGTGCTCACCGACATCAGCATGCCCCACGTGACGGGGGTGGAGCTCATCAATCATATCCACGAGATGGACGGAAACATGAAAGTGGTGGCCTTGAGCGCCTATGACGATTTCGATTATGTCAGGGGGAGTCTGAAGAACGGCGCGAAGGATTACCTGCTCAAGCACCGGCTTTCGAAAGAAAGCATCAACGAACTGATCAAATCGCTGATCGAGGAGATTCAAGCGGAGAATTCCCATGTGGCGTCATCCGCGGCCGGAGAAAGCAGAGACGACCTGCTGCTCAAAATTGCGGAGGGGTACGCGGACATCGACGCTCTGGCCGAGCGGCTGGAGAAGGAGAAGCTGGCCTGGCTGCGGGATGACCTGCTGGTCGCGGTCGGCGGCGTGGATACCCGCTTCATTGGCAGCGGAGACCCGTCGGATGAACGGACGATGCGGATCGTGATGGACGAGGCCATCAAGTATTACCGGGACTATTTCGTGATGCCGCTCGAGCCGGGCATCTTCCTCCTCGTGTTCGGCGCCTCCGGGAAAACCGAAGCGGAAATCGAGGAAACGGTCAAGCAAGTTCAGGCGACGGTGTCCAGATTTTGCAGCATCCCGCTGTCCTTCGTCGTCTCCGATCGGTTCCGCGGCGCGGAAAACATNAAATTCCAGAAGGACGCCAACAAGACNTTTCTGCTGGATCAGTACTTTCGCGGAAACCAACAATTCATTGNGCGCAGGGAAGCGCTGGAACAGCCCGACGCGGCGCTCGGCGACGACCAGCTCATGCAGCTGGACGAGGTCCTGTATCTGGAAGAACAGAACATTATCGCGCACTTTGACGGGTTCTTCGCGGAACTGGCGCGGAAGCGTCTGTCGAAGGAATGGTTTCAGGTGCTCTACATGGAGATCGTCATGTTCCTGAAGCGAAAGATCAAGGCGATGCAGCTGGATGAGAAGCACATGTTCCGCGACGAACAGCCCTATGAAGTGTGGATGTCTTTCAATACCTGCGAAGACATGAAAAACTATCTGGTCGGGAAGTTCATCGCCATCCAGAAAGCATTGAAAAAGTCGTTCGCCAAACATTCCCTTTCGGAGCGGGCCATGAAGTATGTGGAAGAGCGGTACAGGGAAAAAATTACGCTGCGCCAGGTGGCGGACGCGCTGTTCGTCAGCCCGTCATACCTGAGCCGAATGTTCAAGAAGAGCACGGGACTCAACCTGGTCACCTACATGAACCGGGTCAAAATGAAACACGCCCGGGAATTGATTCTGCAACGGAACATGTCCCTGCAGGAAATCGCCTATGAGGTCGGCATCGCAAACTACAATTACTTTTACATTCTGTTCAAGGAAACCTACGGGATTTCGCCCTCGGATTTTCTGAAACGAATCGAGTCCGAAGCGCCGTGAGGAGGACAAAATAGTAAGAGTACAGGTGGGTTCCTTTAATGTACTTGCCGCCGCCGCCGCTTGATAATGATTCATGAAAGCGAATTCAAATCGAATTGGAAGGTCGCCAAGATGAGAAAAACGCTGGTCGTACTGCTGCTGGGTGTGTTGGCGGCGGCTGTGGTGCTCGCGGGATGCGGCTCCAAGTCTTCCGAAAGTTCGGGCGGGAACACCTCTGCCGGAACGCAGCAGGAAAAGCCGAAAAGCGAAAAAACGACGCTGACGTTCTGGACGTATGTGGAGCAGCACGCCGAATTTTTCCAGGACGCGGCGGAGAGCTGGAACGAGAAGCATCCGGACGAGCAGATTGAGATCAAAGCGGAGACCTATCCGCTGGAAGACATGCACAGCAAATTGCTGATCACGCTGCAATCCGGCGACGGGGCACCCGACCTTGTCGATGTCAACGTGGCCCGGTTCAGTGACTTCATGCTGGGCGGCGAAGAGGTCTTCGTTCCGTTGAACGATGTGATCGAGCCGGAGAAAGACAGCTTCCTCGAAGCGGTGCTGGACATTTACAAGCACAACGGCAATTACTACGGCATCGAGTATCACGTCGGCGCGCCCATGATGTTCTACAATACGGAAATTCTGGATCAGGCCGGCGTGAAAGTGGAAGACATCGTCACCTGGGACGATCTGCACGAGGCGGGCAAGAAGGTGCTGGCGGCCACCGGCAAGCCGATCATCACCTTCGAAGTGAAAGACTCCTGGAGCTACTACATCATGGCGGGCGAACGCGGCGGAGACTACTTCGACACGGCGGGCAACGTCATCATCGACAGCGAGGCGAACCGGAAGACGCTCGAATTCATGCTGGAGATGCTCGAGGACGGCACGGCCGTCACCACCCCCGGCGGCTGGTTCCACTCGGAAGAATACTACGGATTCATGGGCAAGGGCGGAGCGGCTTCCATGCTGGAAGCGATGTGGTACATGGGAAGATTCACCGACTACATGCCGGAATTGGCCGGAAAAATCCGGATGGCGGCGCCGCCGATCTGGGATGACAGCAGCGTCTANCCGGTGTTCGGCGGNACCGCGACCAGCGTCACGACGCAGTCCAAGCATCAGGATCTGGCCGTCCGCTTCCTGGCGCACGCCAAGATCAGCGCGGAGGGAGCGGCGAAAATCTGGAACGTCCTCGGCTTCGATCCGCTCCGGTGGGANATTTGGGAAACCGATGTGATGAAGCAGGACAACAAGTTNACCCAGTATTACGGCAAAGACATCTTTGANATCGTGCTCGGCATGAAGGATCGGTTCCATCCTTCCAACATCACCGCTTCACCGAAGTTTTCACAGGCCAACTCCCTGGTTGCGAACGACATCCTGTTCAAGGTGCTCAGCGAGAAGAGCGAAACGCCGGCTCAGGCGTTGAAGAACGCGGCGGATCAGCTGGCCAAGTAAAACAAGGGACGCGATCAGACAGGTTGCCACAGTCTCATGCTGTGGCAGCTTGTCCGATTGCACCCGAAAGGTGAAGGAGAACGGATGATGACCAAACGAACCGCACCCTATTTTTTTTGCCTGCCGTTTGTCATCGCTTTCGCGGTCTTTATGGTGTACCCGATGTTCGACATGGTCTATCGCAGCTTCTACAAGCTGGAAGGCATCCGCACCTACCGGTTTGTGGGGTTCGAAAATTACGAAAACATTCTCTCCGATCCGCACATCGGCAACGCGGTCTGGACGACATTGGGGTTCACGATCGGCATCATCGTCGTCAATCTCGTGCTGCCGCTTTTTCTGGCGATCGCGCTGAACCATAAGCTGACCCCGCTGCGGAACATGTTCCGGTCGGCGTTCTATATTCCCGCCCTGACCTCCGTCGTCGTCGCGGGCATCTATTTCCGGCTGTTTCTGGCCGGGAATCCGGACACGCCGCTCAACTGGTTTGCGCGGCTCGTCGGCATCGGGGCCAGGGAATGGCTGTTCGATACCAAGTTGACGGGCGTCTTCGCCCTGGTGTTGACTTCCACCTGGCGTTGGCTGGGCCTGAACATTCTCTATTTTCTGTCGGCGCTGCAGACGATCCCCCGGGAGTTGTACGAAGCCGCGCATGTCGACGGCGCCAATGCGGCGCAGCGGTTTCTGAAAGTCACGCTGCCGGGCATCAGACCGATCCTCATCTTTGTGACGACGATCCTGACTTACGGCGGTCTGCGCATGTTCGGCGAAAGCTACGTGCTCTGGAACGGCAAGACGCCCGGGGATATCGGCCTGACGATCGTCCTGTACATTTACCGCACGGCGTTCGGGTATTTCGACATGGGATACGCCTCCGCCATTTCGGTCGTCTTTTTCATTTTCCTGATGGCGCTGAACCTGATCTACATTAAATCCATGGGATTTCTCGGCGGGAGGGGGAAATGATGGACATCCGGGCCCGAAACACCTATCGCGTCAGCGTGTTCATCGTGCTCTTCCTGCTCGCCGCCGCATCGCTCGCGCCGTTCGTCTACCTGCTGGTCACGTCCTTCGTCACCGACATGAGCCAGGTGTTCAAGAACGGGATCGCGCTCAAGATCCGATGGGACATGCTGAGCCTTGAGAGCTACAGATTGCTGATTCAGGACGACGGGGGAAAATATTTCTCCTGGTTCATGAACAGCGTCATCATCACCGTCCTGAACACGGCCATTTCCATCGCCCTGTGCTCCATGGTCGGCTACGGGGTCACCATGTATGAATTCAGGGGGAAGAAACTCATCTTCGTGCTGATCATGAGCACGATGATGATCCCGATCGAGATGCTGATGATCCCGCTGTACAACGTCATCAAATTTTTCCATCTGACCAACAATTATTTCGGCGTCGTGCTGCCGTTTGTGGTCGCGCCCTTCACGATCTTTTTCTTCATGCAATACGCCAGGACGCTGTCGAAGGAGTTCATGGAAGCGGCCCGAATCGACGGCTGCGGCGAGTTCCGGATCTTCCTCACCATCATGGCGCCGCTCATGAAACCGGCGTTTGCGGCGATGCTGATCCTGCAGGCCACCAACGCCTGGAACGATTTCCTGTGGCCGCTGATCGTGATGTCGAGCAGTCAGAAGTTCACGCTGACGGTCGGCATCCAGACCTATCTGTCGCCGTACGGGAACAATTACAACCTGTTGTTTGCCGGGGCGGTGCTGTCCGTCATTCCCGTGGTCATCTTATTTTTCCTCTGTCAGCGCCTGTTTATGGAAGGCATCATGCAAGGCGGGATCAAGGGGTAAGAAAGGCGATCCGGAAGCAGCGGTTTCGGCCGCCGGCCTTCCGGATTTTTTTGTGCCGGGGCAGGCGGTCAGTCCGCCTTCCGCCCGCCGGCCGCAAGTTCGGCGGCGCTCAAGCCGGCCGTGTAGCCGGTCGCGAACGCCGCGGTAATGTTGTAGCCGCCGGTGTACCCGTGCACGTCGAGAATTTCCCCGCAGAAAAAGAGCCCCGGCATCAGCTTCGACTGCATCGTGCGCGGATCGACCTCCTTCAGCGAGACGCCGCCGCCGGTAATGAACGCCTGCTCGAGCGGCAGCGTGCCGTTCACCGAAATCGGCATCGCCTTGACGAGCCGGGCGAGCGACCGCAGCGCCTGGCGGGAGACATTGGCGCAGGCGGTGTCGGCGGCGATGCCGGCCAGCCGGAGCATCAGCATGAGCAGCCGCTCCGGCATGAGCGGGCGCAGCGCGTTCTTGACCGCCCGCTTCGGTTCGGCGTCGGCGAGCGATTTAAGTTCGCCGTACACGTCCTCCTCCGTCCGCTCCGGCTTCAGGTCGAGCGTCAGCTTGACGGGGGCGCCGCCGTTCTTCTTCCGCTCCTTCACGACGAACTGGCTGCAGCGCAGCGCGATCGGACCGGACAGCCCGAAATGGGTGAAAATCATGTCCCCCTCATGCCGGACGACCGTCCGTCCCCGCGCGTCCCACACGGTCAGTCCGACGCCGCGCAGCGAGACGCCTTGCAGCTCGCGGTCCCGGACCCACCGTTCGTCCGAGGTGAGCGGCACTTCGGTCGGGTACAGCTCGGTGATCGTGTGGCCGGCTTTTTCCGCCCAGGGGTAGCCGTCGCCGGTCGAGCCGGTGTGGGGCACCGACTTGCCGCCCGTGGCGACGATGACGGCGGATGCCCGCAGCACGGCGCCGTCCTTGAGCCTGGCGCCCGCCGCCCTCCCATCCTCATAGAGCACGTCGGCGACCGGCCGGTTCGTCCGGAGTTCCACGCCGAGCTCCCGGGCCCGGCCGATGAGCGCCCGGACGACCGTCTGCGCGCTGTCCGTCACGGGGAACATCCGCCCGTCGTTCTCTTCCTTGAGCCGGATGCCGAGATTCTCGAAGAACGCGATGATGTCCCGGTTCGAGAACACCGAGAACGCGCTGTACAGGAACCGGCCGCCTCCCGGAATGTGCCGGATCAGCTCGTCCAGCGGCTTCGCGTTCGTGACGTTGCAGCGCCCGCCGCCTGAAATGGCCAGTTTGCGTCCGAGTTTGTCTCCCTTGTCAAGCAGCAGCACGCGGGCTCCCCGCTCCGCGGCCGCGATCGAGGCCATCAGACCGGACGGCCCGCCGCCGATGACCAGTACATCCGCATCCATTTGTTGTCACGTCCCCCTTCGGTTTCCGGCCGGACTTGCAAGCGGTGCAGGCTGAAAGCGATAATGATAATAGAGGAAATTCGTCCCGATTGCAAAACAAATGCGCCGCAGCCCCACTATCCCGAACAGGAGGTCATGCGAATGGACATCGTGACGGAGACGCTAACCTTGCCGACGGAGGACGGGGTGAGCCTGCATGTGCGCGCCTGGATGCCGGCGGATGCCGCGCGCGGCGTCGTCTGCATCGTGCACGGCATGGGCGAGCACGGCGGGCGCTACGCCCATGTGGCGGCGGCGCTGGTCCGCGCCGGGCTGGCGGTCTACGCCGTCGATCAGCGCGGCCACGGGCTGACCCCCGGCAGACGGGGCCATGCGCCGTCCGCCGAGCGGCTCGCGCTGGACGCCGCCCGTTTCATCGGCATGGCCGGCGCCCGGCACCCGGGGCTGCCGCTGTTTCTGTACGGCCACAGCATGGGCGGCAATGTGGCGCTCAGCTGCGCGATCCGGTGCCGGCCGCCGATAGCCGGCCTCATCCTGACCAGTCCGTGGCTGCGGCTCGCCTTCGATCCGTCGTCGGTGAAGCTGCGCATCGGCCGCATCGCCTCGTCGGTCTGGCCGAAGCTCACGATGTCCACCGGTCTGGGGCGATCGCTGTACCGCAGCAATCCGCTGCAGAGCGAGTTGGACAGCCGGGATCCGCTGCTGCACAACCGGATTTCGGCGGCGATGTTTTTCGCCATGCGCAGCGAGGGAGAGCGTTCGCTGCGGGAAGCGCGGCGGCAGCTGCGGGTGCCGGTGCTGCTCTTGCACGGCACGGAAGATCTCGTGACGTCGTTCGCCGCCAGCCGGGAATTGGCGGAGACGCTGCGCGGGCTGTGCGAGTTCGTCCCCTGGGAAGGCGGCTGGCACGAGCTGCACAACGACGTCGACCGCGAGGAAGTGCTGAAGCGGATCATCGATTGGATCGACGGCCGGATCAGGGCGTGGAGCGAGCGGGACGGCGGATGACCGCGGCTTGCGGGGAGAAGTGCGGGCCGGCGGGCAGGCTGCAACGAGGATGACGTGCTGCGGTTTGCGGCGCTGTGATCATTTGCGGATTCGGGAGAAGGAGGAAACCATTGCCGGATACGATCCATATCGGCAAGCTTGTGTTGTCCGGTCCGTTGCTGACCGCGCTGATCGCGGCGCTCGCCGGGTACGGCGCGCTGCGGCTGTGGGCGGCGCGGGATCGCGGAAGCCGGTCCGGTCCCTGGGGAGACCTGACGGCCGGCGCCGCGCTGACCGCCGTGGTGGTCTGGAAATTCGGCGTATTGTTCCGCGAGCCTTCGCTGCTGTGGGAAGAGCCGCGTCTGCTGCTCGTGATCGTCGGCTCGGGCGCCGAGGCGGCCGCCGGATTGGCCGCCGCCGGTCTCTATTGGATCTGGCAGGCGCGCCGGAAAGGCGTCGGTCTGCTGCAAGCGCTCGATGCGCTGGCGGTGGCGGCGGCCGGCGGGCTGCTCGTCTGGAATGCGCTGTCGGCCTTCGAATACCGCTGGGGCTACGCCGCCGTATGCGCGGCGCTGCTCGCGGCGCTGATCGGCAAGCGCGCGCCGGAAGCCGCTCAGCCGGCCAGAGGGGCGGCGGGCGAAGCGGGCGGGGCGGACGAGCGCGAAGCTGCCGGCGGAGGCGGCGCAGCCGGGACCGCGGCCGCGGGCATGGCCGCGCTCAAGCGCGGGAATGACGCCGGCTGCGCGGCCGTGCTGGCCGGCTACGTGCTCGGCGCCGGCTGCCTGGCCGTCAGCCTGTTCGCCGCGCAGCCGCCGTGGGTCCGGCCGCCCATGCTGGCCGGCCTGACGAGCACGCAGCTGCTCTTCATCGCCGCCGGCCTCGCCGCGGCGGCGCTCGATGCTTATAAGGGCAAAGCAGGATAAGGCCGGCTTCCCGGGGCATACTAGCCTCGGAAGGAGGCTCTCGCTGATGGCCGAACAACAAGACCGGCGCGAGCGCAAGGACGAGACGTACGAAGGGCCGAGCGCCGGCGGCCGGAGAAAGCGGACACGGACGGCGGCGGACCCGGCCCGCGCGGGCTATGACAAGAAGAACGACGGGCCGAACCGGCCGTCCGTCTGAAGCGGGGTGAGCGCCATGGACCGGAATACGGAAGGGCGGCCCGAGCGCGAGGCCCGGCCGGTCAGGAAGGCGGATCTGAACGGGACCGGCGATCCGGAGCTCGATCCGTTCGAGATCGAATTCCGGCCCGAGTTCCGGACCGGACGGGGGCCGCGCGGGCCGTTCGTGAACGAATTCGGCGTCGTCATCGGCGACCACGACTACGAATCGCCGAACTCGCCGCTCGAGAACTGGTCGAAGGACACCGATCCGTCCGTCATGAGCGGCGACCAGTGGGTGCATCCGTTCAAGGACATCGGATTCCGCACGGCGGAGAACCGGCGGCTGTTCGAGGAAGGCATCCCGCCGCAGAGCGGCATTTTCATGCATCCCGACAAGGATGCCGGGTACAAATCGTACCGGACGGACTCCCCGCACGGAGGATCGGCGGAACCGGAAGCGGAGCAATCGGACTGACGGAAGGTCCGGTTGCTTTTCTTTTGCCGCCGTCCGGGGGTATAATAGTTTCCAAATCCCGCGTGAGGAGTGAGCTTTCATCATGTCGATGTCGTTCGAACGATATATGCTGGACATGATCCGGCCGATGCGCGACGAGCTGACCAGCATCGGCTTCAAGGAACTGCGGACGCCGGAGGAAGTGGAGGCGCATCTGCCGGAAGCGAAAGGCACGGCGCTCGTCTTCGTGAACTCGGTGTGCGGATGCGCGGCGGGCATGGCCCGTCCGGCGGCAAGGCTGGCGCTGCAGCACGAGGTGAAGCCGGACCATCTGTTCACCGTGTTCGCCGGCCAGGACAAGGAAGCGACGGCGAAGGCCCGCGAATATTTCGCGCCGTACCCGCCGTCCTCGCCGTCGATCGCGCTGATGAAAGACGGCGAGCTCGTCCATTTCATCGAGCGTCATCAGATCGAGAACCGTTCGGCCGAAGAGATTGCGGCGGACCTGATCGCGGCGTTCGACCAGCATTGCCGCTGACGGCGCGCCGGAGGGGAACGGAATGAGCATGCAGCAGGAGATCATCGCCGCACTCGGCGTAAAGCCCGTCATCGACGTCGAACAGGAGATCCGCAGGCGCGTTGATTTCCTGAAGCAATACGTGAAGGAAGCCGGCGCGGCCGGGCTGCTGATCGCGATCAGCGGCGGCGTCGACAGCGCGACGGCCGCCGCCCTGTGCAAGCGGGCGACGGACGAGCTGACGGCGGAGACGGGCCGGGAGTACATGACGCTCGGCGTGTTCCAGCCCTACCACAAGCAGGAGGACATCGAGGACAGCTACGAGGTGGCGAAGGCGCTGGGCCTGAAGTACACGGTCGAGACGCAGATCGGCGACGCGGTGGACGAGATCGCGCTGGAAGTCGAGCACGCGTTCAAGGCGATCGGCCGGCCGCGGCATCTGAGCAAGGAAGCGAAGGGCAACGCGAAAGCGCGGACGCGCATGGTCGTCCAGTACGCGCTGGCGTTCGACCTGAACCTGCTCGTCGTCGGCACGGACCACGCGTCCGAAGCGATCACCGGCTTCTACACGAAATGGGGCGACGGCGCGGTCGACATCACGCCGCTCAGCACGCTGAACAAGCGCCAGGTGCGGCAGCTCGCCCGGGCGCTCGGCGTTCCGGAGCGGGTGGTGACCAAGGCGCCGACCGCCGGACTCTGGGAAGGGCAGACGGACGAAGGCGAGCTCGGCATTTCGTACGAAGACAACAGCGATTATCTCGAAGGCAAGGCGATCGACCCGAAGGCCGCGGCGGAGCTCGAGCGGCGGTATCGGGCCACCGAGCACAAGCGCCGGCCGATTCCCGGCATCTGAAGATCGGAAGCGGACAAAACGGTCCCTCATCGGAGGGGCCGTTTTTATGTTGCGCTCCGCCAAACGGATGCGCCGATCTTCTCTGCTTGACATTTTGCCNCCCNGCCATTATTTTTTAGATAACAAAAAAGTTTGCTCAAGGCAAAATTATTTGTCNGAACACACTTTATTTGCACAAGCACATAAAAGGGNGTTGGAAGAGCCATGCACAACCGCGAAAAGAGCAAGCGGACCGGATGGGCGTTCGCGCTTCTGGCGGCGATGCTGCTGCTTGCGGCATGCGGTGCGGGAGCGGGCGGAGGCGTCGGGCCGGACGGCGCAAACGGCGCGGGACCGGGCGGCGCCGGCGCAAACGGCAAAGCCGGCGCAGGCGGCTCCGGACCGGACGGCGCCATCCGCGTCGTGACGACGATCGCCCAGATCGCCGAGCCGCTCTCGGTCATCGGCGGCGGCCGGGTGCAGGTGACGAGCCTGATGGGACCGGGCGTCGACCCGCATCTGTACCAGGCGTCGCAGAGCGACATCCGGAAGCTGGGGAACGCGGACGTCATTTTCTACAACGGACTGCACCTCGAGGCGAACATGCTGCGCGCGTTCGAGGAGATCGGCAAGCGCCGGCCCGTGCTGGCGGTCGGCGAGGCGATTCCGGAGGACCGGCTGCTCGCCGACGGGACCGGGGCGGTCGATCCCCACGTCTGGTTCGACATTGAGCTGTGGAAGGAAGCGCTCGGGGCGGCGGTGGAGGAACTTAAGAAGCTGTCTCCGGACGACGCGGCATTTTTCGAGGCGAACAAGCGGGACTATTTTGCGAAGATGGATGAGCTGAAGGAAGAGGCGGTGCGGAAAATGGCGTCGGTGCCGGAGGAGCGGCGGGTGCTCGTGACGGCGCATGACGCGTTCGGCTACTTCGGGCGGATGCTGGGTCTCGAAGTGGTCGGCCTGCAGGGGCTGAGCACGGAGGACGAGATCGGGCTGAGCGACATCGAGCGCACGATCAGCCTCCTCGTCGAGCGCCGGGTGCCGGCGGTGTTCGTCGAAAGCAGCATCAACCCGAAATCGATCGAGGCCGTCATCGAGGGAGCGAAGGAGCGCGGGCTGAACGTCCGGCTGGGCGGCGAGCTGTTCTCCGACGCGATGGGCGGCGAAGGCACGGAGGAAGGGACGTATCTCGGGATGTTCCGGCACAATGTGGACACGATCCATGAGGCGCTGACCGGAGAGGAGTGATCGGGGATGGAACCGGTGCTGCAAGTGAGCGGGCTCCATGCCGCATACCGAAGGAACAAGGTGCTGGATGACGTGAATTTCGAGGTGGCGCCCGGCACGCTGACGGCCGTCATCGGGCCGAACGGCGCCGG
>Ga0065720_1003541_pt1 | contig 15448 bp, 14 predicted proteins | sample Thericmetagenome_FD_59107 | JGI IMG/M metagenome (GOLD analysis project Ga0065720, IMG submission 59107) | Thermophilic microbial communities from the Joint Bioenergy Institute, California, USA of rice/straw/compost enrichment - eDNA_2 v2... | ecosystem: Engineered > Solid waste > Grass >... | reverse complement strand
GCATCGACCGGTCCATCGGGTAGGTGGTGAGCTTGTCGCGGGGGACCCAGCGGACCTCGCGGGACTCGTCGCTGGGGGTGGGGGTGCCGCCGGTGGGGCGGGCGGTGAGCACGATGGAGAACTCCTGCCGGGCCTCGCCGTTGGAGGTGTAGTAGATCACGTGGCGGGGGTCGGTGTAGATGCCGACCAGGCCGGTGATCTCGCACTCGATCCCGGTCTCCTCCAGGGTCTCCCGTACCGCGGCCTGGGGGAGGGATTCGCCCAGGTCGATGGCGCCGCCGGGGACGGCCCAGTTGTCGTTGTCGCTGCGGCGGATCAGCAGCACCTCACCCGCGTCGTTGGTGACCACGACGTTGACCGAGGGCACCAGGCTGTTGGGGGCCGGTGCGTCCGGGTCGTCGTAGTAGTCGATCCGCCGCGCCACGATCGCCCAGCCTAACGGGACATCCGGCCGGCGGGCCGGGCACCGGCCCGGACACGTTCAGAAGCGGGCGGCGTGGGCGGACCCCATGTCGCTCCGGCGGCCGGGAGCCGTCTCACGATGGCCGCTCGCTGTAGTGGGCGATGAGCGGCAGGAACAGCTCGTCCACGATGGCGGTGATCCGCTCGTCCGGGACGGCTTCGAAGGTCATGAGCATGTCGTGCCGCAGCAGGTCGCCCGGCATGTTGAGCACATCGGGCGGGACGCGGCCGAGATCGAGTTCGCCGCGCTCGGCCGCCCGCTCGTAGATGCGCTGGGAGGGCCGGGATCCGCTGAGGATGAGTTCGCGCAGCTCGGCGGGGGTCATCCCGGCCTCGGCGAACAGGCCGCCGAACTGCGAACCGATTATGGTGGCCAGCTCGCGCTGCCTGTGGGTCATCGTGCGCAGCAGCTCGACGAGGTCGTCGCGCAGGTTGCCGGTGTCCGGGATGGGGATCGGGTGGGTCTCGCGGCGGTGCCGGAGGGCCGCGACGACGAGTTCGGGCTTCCCCGGCCAGCGGCGGTAGAGCACCGCCCTGCTGGTGCCCGCGCGCATCGCCACGCGCTCCATGGTCAGCGCGCTGTACCCGGATTCGACCAGCTCGTCCCATGCGGCACGTAGCAGTGCGTCCTCAAGCGCCTTGCCGCGTCGGCGCCGGTTGGGGGCATCCGCCACGGGAATCTCCATAAGAGTCATTTGTGTTTCTTAAGTGTCCAGCATATCGTGGTCGTAAGAGACACTCATGACTCTTATCGGAGGCGTACGTCCCCATGTCAGGCAATGAACGACTCGATCCGAAGGTGCTCAGGACCGCAGGCGTCCTGATCTTCGGAACACTCGCCGTCATCTTCGACACCACCATCGTCGGAGTGGCGCTGCACTCCCTCGCGGCCGACCTGCACACCACGGTCGCCACCATCCAGTGGGTCACCACCGCGTACCTGCTCGCGCTCGGCATGACCGTCCCGCTGAGCACCTGGGCGACGGCCCGGTTCGGCGGCAAGCGCGTCTGGCTGTTCTCCCTCGTCGTCTTCCTCGCCGGATCGGTGATCGCCAGCATGGCCTGGAACGCGCCCGCGCTGATCGCCGCACGGGTGGTCCAGGGCATCGGGGGCGGGCTGATGCTGCCCGTGATGACGACGCTGATCGTCCACGCCGCGGGCGGCCGGCTGCTCGGCCGGGTGACGGCGCTCATCTCGATGCCCGCCCTGCTCGGGCCGATCCTCGGCCCGCTCGTCGGCGGCCTGATCCTCACCCAGCTCAGCTGGCGGTGGATGTTCTGGATCAACATCCCGTTCAGCGTCATCGGGCTCGTGCTGGCCGCGCGGTTCCTCGACCGTGACGAACCGACCGCCCGGCCGCGCCTGGACGTCGCGGGGTTCGCCCTGCTGGCGCCCGGCATCGCCGCGGTGCTCCTCGGCCTCTCCAGGGCCTCGGACGAAGGGTTCGCGCACGCCGGCGTGCTCGTTCCGTTGATCATCGGTGTGGCCCTGCTCGCGGGGTTCGGCCCGTACGCGCTCCGCCGTACCGACCCGCTGGTGGACCTCCGGCTCTTCACCCACCGCCCGACGTCGTCGGCCTCGGCGATGCTGTTCTTCTCCGGCTTCGCCCTGTACGGCGCGCTCTTCCTGCTGCCGCTCTACTACCAGCAGGTCCGTGGCGCGTCGGCGCTCGAGGCCGGGATCGCGCTCATCCCGCAGGGGATCGGGGCCCTGCTCAGCCGCTCGCTCGCCGGACGGCTCACCGACCGGATCGGGGCCAGGGCCATCGCCATCACCGGGTTCCTCATCGTCGCCGTCGCCACCCTTCCCTTCGCCTTCGCCGGCGCCCACACCAGCACGTGGTCGCTCACCGGCTGGCTGCTGCTGCGGGGCATCGGCCTCGGCGGCGTGACCGTGCCCGTCATGGCCGTCGCCTACCTCGGGCTCGACCGCGAGCAGGTCGCCCACGCCAGCGCGCTGACCCGCATCGCCCAGCAGATCGGCGGCGCCTTCGGCACCGCCGTCCTCGCCGTCATCCTGCACCTCGCCGTCACGGGCTCCGACGATCTCGCGACGGCCTTCCACGGGGCGTTCTGGTGGTCCACCGGCTTCGCCGTCCTCGCCGCCCTGCTCGCCCTCACCCTTCCCGCGAGGAGCGAGGTCGTGCAGGCGGTTCCCGGTGAGCCGGAGCCCCGGCGCGCGACCGCGGATGCCCGCGCGACCGCGGACGTCGCGTAGGCCGATGGGGCACCGTGCCGCCGCCGGTCCGCGACGACGGCGGCCACCCGATGGGCGCCGGCACGCCTGATCGGGGATCCGCGGCGCCCGAGCCGCTAGCCGGAGGCGGGACCGGCGTTCGCGGCGGGACGTGGGATCCCGATGACGAGGATCAGGCTGAGCACGGTCACCGCACCGGCGGTGAGGAGACCGACGCGGTAGCCGGTGGTCAGCGCGGCGACGTCGGTGCCGAGCGTGGCGGCGGTGGCGATCGCGCCGAGCACGGTGACGCCGACGGCGGTGCCCAGCTCCTGGGCGGAGTTGAGAACCCCGGAGGCGAGTCCCTGGTCGCGGTCGGGGACGCCGCTGGTCCCCGCGACGAAGATCGGGGCGTAGGAGAGACCCGAGCCGGCCGCCATCAGCAGCAGCGAGGGCAGCACGTCACGCCAGTAGGTGCCGTCGGTGGGGACGCGGGCCAGCAGCAGCATGCCGGCGGCGAGCAGCACGAAGCCGATCGCGATCAGCCGCCGCGGGCCGTACCGCGTGGTGAGCGCCCCGGCACGCGGCGAGATCAGCAGGATGAGGAAGGTGATCGGCGCGAAGGCCGCGCCGACGGCGAGCGGTGAGTAGCCCAGGACGACCTGCAGGTACAGGGTGGTGAAGAACAGCGACGCGCCGAGCGCCCCCGCGTCGACGGCGAGCAGCGCGTTCGCCCGGGCGACGCCGCCGATCCGGAACAGGCGGCCTGCCATGAGGGGAGCGCGGTGGCCGCGCTCGGCCACGACGAGTACGGCGAACGCGGCCAGCGCGACGCCGAGGAGCCAGGTGGCCGATGCGGCATGGCCGCCCTCGCCGTACCGGGTGAGCGCCAGGATGGCGGCGGCGAGCGCCACGGTGAGCACGACCGCGCCGCGCACGTCGAGGACGGGCCGGTCCTCGGCCCGGCTCTCGTGCAGGTTCCGGCGGGCCACCACGAGCGTGACGACACCGATCGGCACGTTGATGAGGAAGATCCACCGCCAGCCGAACAGGTCGGTGACGACGCCGCCGAGCAGCTGCCCGGCGATCGCGCCGCCGGAGCCCACCGCACCCCAGTGGCCGAGCGCGCGGTTGCGCCGGTCGCCCTCCGCGAAGGCCGTCGTGAGCAGGGCGAGCGCGGTCGGCGACACCATCGCGGCGCCGACGCCCTGCGCGGCCCGGGCCGCCAGGATCTGCCACTCGGCCTGGGCGAGGCCGGTGGCGAGCGAGGCGAGCGTGAAGGCGCCCAGGCCGATCAGGAACAGCCGGCGGCGCCCGAACAGGTCGCCGATCCGGCCGAACACGATGAGCAGGCTGCCGAAGGTGAGCGTGTAGCCGACCGCGACCAGGTGGAGGCGGCCGTCCGGGACGGCGAGATCGGCGCGGATGGTGGGGAGCGCGACGTTCACCACCACGACGTCCACGATCAGCATGAACTGGGCGGCGCACAGCAAGATCAGCGTGCCCCGGGACGATCCCGTGACGCGGGTCTCAGCCGCCGCCTTGATCTCGCTCACGCCAGGTACTCCCGGGCGTGGCGGCCCCAGTCCGGGGTGGTTCCGTCGACGTCGGTGAAGCCGTACCGCTTGGCGAGGTCCCAGCTGGTGGTCGCGGTACCGGTGTGGCGCATCCTGTCGGGGTCCGCCGCGAGGCAGGCGATCCCGCGCCCGATGTACCGGGGCGTCTCGGACGCGGCGAAATGCGGATCCTTGGCGATCGCGGCGCGCCAGTCGTCCGCGGTGACGCCGAAGTGGTCGAGGACGGCCTCGGACCGCAGGAACCCGGGCGTCACGGCGACCGCCGCCACGCCGTACGGCCTGAGGTCCTCGGCCTGGGCGCGGGCGAGGCGGATCACCGAGGACTTGACCAGGTCGTAGAAGAACGAGCCGCGGTAGCCGTCCCCGATGCCGTCGGTGACCTCGACGATCAGCCCGCCCGAGGCACGGGCCAGCAACGGCGCCGCGTACCAGCTGGTGATGATGTGCGTGTCGATCGCGTTGCGCAGCATTCGCAGCCCGTTGCCGAGGTCGTGCTTGAAGAAGGGCACGTCCCACTGGGTCAGCGGATCGCCGCCCCAGATGTCGTTGACGAGCACGTCGAGACGGCCGTGATCGCGGTCGATCCGCTCGACGAGCGCCCGCACCTGCTCGGCGTCACCGTGATCGACCCGTACGGCGATGCCCGTGCCGCCGGCCTCGTCCACAAGCCGTGCGGTCTCCTCGATGGTCTCCGGCCGCCGCATCGGTGACGGCGACTCGGCGGTGGTCCTACCGGTCACGTAGACGACCGCACCGGCGGCGCCCAGCTCGACGGCGATCCCGCGACCGGCGCCGCGCGTCGCCCCGGCGACGAGCGCGACCTTGCCGGTGAGGTCGATGGTGGTGGCAGAGCTCATGCCGCCGAACTTACTTTATGTTCATTAATTAAGCAATGCCGCTAGGATGGGCCCATGACCGGACGCCCCCGCTCCGTGACCGACGACGAGATCTTCCAGGCGGTCGCCGCCGTAGTCTCCGACGTCGGCCCGAAGGGCCTGACCCTCGCCGCCGTCGCTCAGCGCGCCGGCCTGACGGCACCCGCCCTCACCCAGCGCTTCGGCTCCAAACGCGGCCTGCTCCTCGCCTTCGCCACCAGGGAGGCGTCCAACGTCGCCCGCGTCTTCGCCGACGCCCGGGCCGCCCACCCCGACCCCCTGACCGCCCTCGTCACCACCCTGGCCGGCCTGCCGAGCGGCATCACCACCCCGGAAAGCCTCGCCAACAACCTCGCCTTCCTCCAGCTCGACCTCACCGACCCCGAACTCCGCACCCACGCCGTCGCCCAGAGCCGAGCCCTCCGCGCGGAGATCGCCGCACTGATCACCGAGGCCGTCCAGTCCGGCCTGCTCGCCGAGTCGACCTCCCCGCAGACCCTGGCCGCCGACATCTACGCCACCTACTGCGGCGCGATGCTCACCTGGGCCATCGACGGCACCGGTGACCTCTCCGGCTGGCTCGCCGAGCACCTCGAGCGCACCCTCGCCCCTCACCGCACCCAGGCGGCCGACGCCGCTGCCCGAGACCATCGGTGATGATGACCCGGCGGTCGGCGTCCGCGCCGGGGCGGCACATCACGTCGAGCACCCGGTGCACGTGATCCCGCGGCTCGGGCAACGGCGGCACCGCGTCGGCGAGGCCGTGCTCGTGCAGGTGCTCGGCGGTCTGCACCCGGCGGGGAATTCCCCCGGTGAGCGGCCGGTGCACGCGCGGCCCGAGTAACCCGACGAGCGCGCCAGGCCCGGCCATCGTGACCTGGCCGAGCGACCCCTGCGAACACGCCGCCGTCTCTCGTCGGCCAATCTCAGCTTGAGGGCGTCTCGGGACGCGCAAACCCGGCCGGGACGCCCTGAACAGGCCAGTCATGCGCTCGTCTCGTTTCACCTCGTCACCGCGTTTCCCGCCACCGGTGCGAATTTCCGGCCGGGCACGATGGAAGCACGCATTAAGCACGTGGATTCTCCTCTTGTGGGAGCGGCCCGGCGGTGCCGGAGGAGAAGCGGCCGTGAACTCCGGCACTGCGCGACGGAGCGGCGCTGAATTTCGGTACCATTGGACGCAATGCGTACACGAAAGGCGTTACATGACGCATCCGAGCGATCACGGGACCTCATTCAGAGCCTGGAACGCGGCATTGCCGTGATCAAGGAGTTCTCGGCGCGGGGCGTACCGATGACGATCTCCGAGCTTGCGGTGTCGGTGGGTCTGTCCCGGCCGGTGGTGCGCCGCATACTGCTCACGCTGGAGCATCTCGGATACGCGCGCCAGTCGCGCGGGGTTTGGACGCTCACTCCGCGTGTGCTCGAGCTCAGTTCCGGATATTTCGTGCGCGGCTCGCTCGGGGAGATCTCGCGGCCGTTCCTTGAGCCGCTCGCCGAACAGCTCGGCGAGACATGCGCGGTCACCGTGCTCGACGGCACCGACGTCATCCACGTGGCGCTCGTGGAGTTCCGCGGGGTGCTTCCCCAGCCGATGCGGGTCGGCGCGCCGCTCCCGGCGCACGCGACCGCGTTCGGCAAGGTGCTGCTCTCCGGGCTGGCTCCCGATGAACTCGACGCGTTCTTCGCGCACGGGCCGTTCGAGGCGTACACGGATGCCACCCCGACGGACGTGAACCTGCTGCGGTCGCTTGTCGACCAGGCGCGGCGGGATGGCTACTACATCGCCAAGGAGGAGCTCTTCCCGGGCGCGCTCGCGATCGCGGTGCCCATCATCGTGCAGGGTGAGATCATCGGCGCGCTCGGCTCGACATCGAGTACGTACCGCTCAAGTGCGGAGAAGCTGCGTGATGGCACGCTTCCGGTGCTGCAGCGGGCCGCCGCCGACATCGCGAGCTCGTACGAGGCCGCGAACCGCCATCGGATGAGCGGCGCGCCCTGGTATCCGCACGGGCGGGTGCAGGCGTAGCGGCGACGCCGGTCGGTCAGGCCATTCGGTGCCCCCGGCCGACCGGCGTCGCGGTCCGGGTTCGGGCGGTCAGAGCTGATCCGCGAGCACCTGGGTGAGCGCGGTCGCGCCGCCGTCGACGACGTAGACCCCGCCGGTCATGAACGACGAGCGATCGGAGATGAGGAGGAGGGCGAGATCCTCCAGCTCCTCCGTGCGTCCGTGGCGGCCCAGGGGAATGGAGCGGTTCCAGGTCTCGATCTTCCCCGGGGGCGGCGGGAGCGGCCCGGCGATGTTCGTCCGGAACGAGCCCGGGGCGATCACGTTGATCCGGATGCCCCACTTCGACAGCTCGAGCGCGGCCTGCCGGGACACCGCGGTCACCGCCGCCTTCGACGCGATGTACGCGTACCCGATGAGCGGTTCGGGGCGTTCGCCGGCCGTGGAGGAGGTCACCACGATCGTGCCCCGCCCCGCCTTCTTCAGCAGCCCCGCCGTGCGCTGCAGTGTGTAGAAGAAGCCGTGCAGGTTGACCCCGAGCACCCGGTGCCAGATCTCCCGTGAGGTGTTCTGCAGTTCGCCCTCGGGGAGGCGGGGGCTCGCCGTGCCGTTGATGCCCGCGTTGAGGAACGCGCCGTCGGGCGTGTGCTCCTGCTCGATCGCGGCGAACACCCGGTCCACCGCGTCGCCGTCGCTCACGTCGACGACGTACTCGGCGACCTCCGCGCCGAGACCGCGAAGCTCGTCGGCCTTGGCCGCGAGTCCCTCGGCGTCGCGGTCGAGCAGCAGGAGCTTGGCGCCGTTGATCGCGCAGACGTGTGCGTACGCGGCGCCGATCCCGCTCGCCGGCCCGGTGATGATGATGGTGCGCCCGGCCAGGACGTCGCCCACTTCGCAAGCCCCCTTCGTGATCAGGACGCCGACGCGCCGTCGGCGTGGATGATGAGCGTGTCCCCGTGGACGGTGGCGGTCCTCCCGGTCTCGAGCGCCGCGAACGCCTCCTCGGGGAGGTCGATGAGGGCGGGCACGCGGAGCACGGCGAGCCCGAGCGCGAGCTTCGTGTTGAGCCTGCGCGTGATGACCGCGATCGGGGCCGTCCCGAGCACCCGGGCCATGTGGAACTGCCCCGACCAGCCCGAGGCGCCCTTCGCGCCGGGGATCACGAGTACCTTCCCCGCCACGCTCAGACCCCGCTGCGGATGGCCGACCTCGACGATGTCACCGGTCTTCGGGTCGATGCCGCCCCAGCCCGGGATCTCGGTCGAGCAGTGCAGCACCTCGCCCGTCGCCTCGCCGGGGTGGAGGCAGCGGCCGGTGAACACCAGATCGCTCATGCCGCCCACCGCCCGGTGAGCGCGGCGCGGACGCACGCCTCGGTGGTGCCGAACCGCCCTTCGACCCCCATGATCGCCGGCAGGTAGTGGACCTGCTTGGCGGAGTCGGTCGCGAACCGCTTCGTGCCGGGCGGGACGAACTGCCCGATCGCCGGGCAGGTGTCCGCCCACACCTTCCCACCGGCCCGCTCGATGATGTCGACCCACCCGTTGCGGCGCGCGACCTCGCGCAGGGCGCTCGGCGTGTAGACCCACAGGTGCACCGAGTCGCTGACGCGTCTGCCGTCGAGCAGCCGGGCGACCTCCAGCACCTGGCCGAGCGAGGCGTGCGGGCAGCCGATCATGACGAACTGGATGTCGTCGCCGGTCGCCGTCGAATTGAGCTGCTCGACGACGTCCTCGTGGTCGCGCCGGGTGAAGCGCAGTTCCGCGACGGGCGGCCGGCCGTTGAGCGCGTGCTCCACGCTCACGGCCTCGGCGGTGACGCCGGGGATGTGGTACATCTCCACGTCGCCGGAGGAGTTCGCGGACGCGCCGAACTGTTTGAGCGACACCGGGTCGACGCCGCCCGGCACGCCGGCGATGACCGGGATCTCATGGCGCAGGTGCCGCCCGAGGAAGTAGCCGAAGACGCTCCAGTCGAAGGTCGACTCGACGGGCGTGCCGACTCGCACGAGGTGCGTGGCGTATCGGTTCTCGGTGAGGTGGAGTCCCGCGTACGGGATCCGGCCGGTGACCATGGCGGCCGCCGTGGACTCGCGGCCCTCGGTGTTGGTGCGCGCCCCGAGCAGCGAGTTGATGTACGGCACCGCCGAGGACTCCATCCACGCGCAGTGCTCGCCGCGCGCGGGCACGTTGCCGACCTGGTACGGCGTGCAGGTGTTGAGCAGGCTGACGCCGAGCGAGGCGAGGTACCGCTCGCTCCGGGTGATCTCGTCGAGCGTGGCGTCGTCCAGCCCCTGCAGCTCGGCGTTGGCGGGATCGTACGGGCCGATGAGCTGGCAGGAATGCGCCCGCATCGGCGGCACGTCGAGCGGCGTGGCGGAGTCGAGCGAGAACTCCGAGAACAGCGCCACCGGATCGGCGTCGCCGTACACCCGGCTGTGCCGCGGGCCGAAGATGTTGGCGCCGCACACGTTGCCGGTCTCGACCAGCCGCCCGGCCCCGAGGATGTCGCCGTAGCGGATGAGCAGGTCCATGGCGGCGGCGACGGCCTCGCCGTGACCGCCCTCCGCCATGTCGCGCTCGACGTCCGTGAGGCGGACGGTGCCGCCCGGCCGGTACGGCCTGCCGGAGACCGGCGCGAGCGGCGTCGTCCCGGTCCGGGTCAGCATCGGGGGCTCCTTGTCATTCCGTTCCTCCTGGCACGGCGGCCGTGACCGGCCGGGGTGAGGTGCTCGGCCCGCCCGCCGTTCCGGCGCCGCCGAGGAAGCCGTACCGCTCGATGAGCAGCGTCGACCGGCCGTCAGGCTCGCGCCGTCGCGTTCTGCTGCTTGGCGAGCTGCACGAGCTGGTAGATGCGCGTGCGCAGCCGGCTGAACTCGGGGCGGGACCGGGTCGTCACCTGGTCGCGCTCGCCCGGCAGGTCGATCTTGACGTCGTCGAGCACGACCGTCGGGGAGTTCGAGAGCACGATGACGCGCTGGCCGAGGTAGACCGACTCGTCGATGTCGTGGGTGACGAACACGATGGTGACGTTGAGCCGCTGCCACAGCCGCAGGATGAGGTCTTCCAGCTCGGCCCGCGTCTGCGCGTCCACCGCGGCGAACGGTTCGTCCATGAGCAGCACCCGCGGTTCGTACGCGACCGCTCGTGCGATCGCGACCCGTTGCTGCATGCCTCCGGACAACTGCCACGGATGCGCCCGGTGGACGTGCGCGAGCCCGACGGCCTCCAGCGCCTCGTCGACGAGCCGGGCCCGCTCCGACCGGTCCACGCCCTTCTCCCGGAGCGGCAGCTCGACGTTCTGGCGCACGGTCATCCACGGGAAAAGGCTGCGGCCGTACTCCTGGAACACGACCGCCATGCCCTCGGGCGGGCCGGTGACCTTCTGGTTCGACAGCAGGATCTCGCCCTTGGTGACCTCGAGCAGCCCCGCGATGCAGCGCAGCAGCGTCGTCTTGCCCGCGCCGGAGGGGCCGACGACGCACACGAGCTCACCCGCCGCGACGCGGAAGTCGAGGTCGCGGACGGCCTCGACCGACCTGTCCCTGCCCTCGTAGATCTTCTGGACGTGCCGGATGTCGAGCATGACCTCGGGCCCGGTACCCGCGACGGTCGTGCCGGGGAGCCTGGTCGCATCTGGTACCACGATCACTCTCCTCGCTCGGAGTGGCGCATGCCCGTGTACCACGAGAGCGCGCGGGATTCGAAGAACCGGAAAATCATCGAGAGTGCGACGCCGATGAGCCCGAGCAGGATGATGCCCGACCACATCTGGGGGATCTGGAAGCTGCGCTGGAACTGCACGATGACGAACCCGAGCCCGTTCGTCGTGGCGAAGAGCTCGCTGATGACCATGAGGATGATCGCGACGGACAGCGCCTGGCGGGCGCCCGCGGCGATCTGCGGGCTCGCGGCGGGCAGCGTCAGGCGGAACAGCCGCGAGACGGGCCGGAACCGGAAGCAGGCGGCGGTGTCGCGCTGCACCTCGTCCACGCTGCGCACGCCCTCGGTGGTGTTGAGCAGGATCGGCCAGACGCAGCCGATGATGATCACGGCCACGTTCATGGTCTCGCCGATGCCGAAGAAGAGGATGAGGATCGGCACGAGCACGGGCGGCGGGATCGCGCGGAAGAACTCCAGCGACGGCTCGATCGACTCGCGCAACCAGCGCCACGAGCCGACGGCGACGCCGAGCCCGACGCCGGCGACGAGCGCGACGAGGTAACCGATGAACAGCCGGATGAGGCTCGGGAGCACGTCCGCGGCGAACCGCGGGCCGAACCAGGTCTCGGCGAACGCGTCCATGATGCGGGCGAGCGGCGGCCAGAAGAAGTTCTGGCTGCCCGCCGAGGTGACCCACCACAAGGCCACGAGGATCACCGGCAGCCCCAGCGTGTAGCCGAGGCGCCGGAGCAGGGTCGTGAGGGTCACCGCGGCAGGTCCTTTCTGATGGAGGGGTGCCACCTGAGGACGCGGGCCTGCCCGGCGCGCGCGGCCACGTTGACGAGCACGCCGAACAGCCCGGCGACGATCACGAGCGCGTACATCGCGGGGATGTTGCCCGAGCTCTGCGCCTGCGTGATCTGCTGCCCGAGTCCCGGCGTCGCCATGACGAGCTCGCCGGTCATCTCCAGCACGAGCGCGACGGTGGCCGCGAGACGGAACCCGGTGACGACGTAGGGGAGCGCCGTCGGCCAGACCACCATGCGGATCTGCGTCAGCGTGCGGAACCGGTAGGAGCGCGCGGTCTCGCGCGCGATCGGGTCCACGTCCTGCACGCCGTACAGCACCTGGATGAGCACCTGCCAGAAGCTCGCGTACACGACGATCAGCAGCGTGGCCCGCATGCTGGTGCCGAAGAGCAGCACGGCGAGCGGGATGAGGGCGACCGACGGGATCGGGCGGAGGAACTCGATGGTGGAGGCCGTGGCGTTGCGCAGGAAGCGCGACGAGCCGATCACGATGCCGATGAGGGTGCCGGCGACCATCGCGATCGCCAGGCCGATCGCCCAGCCCCTGACGGTGGCCCCGATCGCCTCCCAGAAGACGGCCGTGCCCGCCTGCCACAGGAGCGAGGAGACGATCTCGCTGAACGGCGGGAGGAACGCCGGGTTGACGAGTCCGGACCTCGGCACGGCCTCGAAGATCGCCACGAGCACCAGCAGGCCGCCGAGGCCGCGCCAGGCCTGAGGGCGTGACCGGAGGGCGATGCCTGGGCGCGAGCGGCGCGCGTCCGCGGCGGCGGTGATCGAGTTCACGCGGACCTCCTCACCGAGGAAAAGTCCCTAAAGTGCGGTTTTTCGCGTTATGGCGGCCAGGGTACGCATAGCGTCCCGCTGAACGCAATGCGTTGACGGGGGTGTTGCAGCGCGTTTATGGTGACCGTCACCGCGTCGACGGCCGGTTACCAGGTGCAACTGGCCGTCCAAACGGACGGCACATGGAGGCGGTATGTTGACAACCACGTTGCGGCGCGGTATCGCGCTCGTTGCCACAGCGCTGATGACGTCTTCGTTGGCCGCGTGCGGAGGCGGGGGGTCCGCGGAACCGGCCCAGGGGGGTGACCAGGTCACCACGGTCGAGGTCGGCATCATCCCCTCAGCCGACGCAGCAGTGCTCTACCTCGGTGAGGAAAAGGGCTTCTTCTCCAAGCGCGGTATCAAGCTGAACTTCAACCCAGGCCAGGGCGGTGCCGCCATCGTCCCCCCCGTCGTGAGCGGGCAGTATCAGCTCGGATTCAGCAACGTCATCTCGATCATGCAAGGACGTGAGCAGGGCCTGCCGCTCACGATCATCGCGCCGTCCGGCACCAGCTGGGCCGACGAGGACAAGGGCATCAACAACCTCCTCACGATGGGCGACAGCGGCATCAAGAGCCCGGCGGACCTCAACGGCAAGCGCGTCGGGGTCAACACGCTCGGCAACCTGCTGGAGGTGCTCGCCCGCACGTCGATCGAGAAGGGCGGCGGCGATCCGTCGACCGTGAAGTTCGTCGAACTGCCACCGCCCGACCTCGTCTCGGCACTCGTCAACGGCGACCTGGACGCGACGATGTGCAACGAGCCCTTCTGCTCGCTCGCCATCAAGCAGGGCGCGGTGCAGATCGCGAACTCGTTCTACGACCTCGCGCCGGGCATCGAGGCGGCGGCCGCCGCGTGGTTCACCACCGACCAGCAGCTCGCGCAGAACGGGGACCTGTTCCGCCGGCTCCGCGAGGCGATCGCCGAGTCGTCCGTGTACGCCACGGAGCACCCGGATGAGACGCGGCAGATGACGCTCAAGGTCGCGCCGACGATCGACCCGGAACTGCTCAAGACGATGCTGCTCAACAACTGGCCGGCCGAGCTGGCGCCCGAGTCCCTGAACTACCTCGCCAAGGCGGCGGTCAAGTACGGCGTGCTCAAGAAGGAGCCGGACTACAACGCGCTCGTCTGGAGCCCGTGACCGTCCTCGATCGTACGACTCCGTCCTGCCGGGCCCCGGCAGGACGGACGTACCTCACGCATGCCCGCCAGAGGCGGAAGCGATTCGACACGGGATTCGACACGGACTGCACGAGAGAAGGCGACTGATGATGACGACGAATGCGGGTGACGAGCCCATCCGGCGGGACGTGCTCGTGATCGGCGCCGGCTTCGGCGGCCTCTACATGATCTACCGGCTGCGCGAGCTCGGGCTCACCTTCGAGGCGGTCGAGATGGCGTCGGACGTCGGCGGCACCTGGTACTGGAACAGGTATCCCGGCGCCCGCTGCGACGTCGTGAGCCTGGAGTACTCCTACTCCTTCGACGACGCGTTGCAGCAGGAGTGGGAGTGGACCGAGCGCTACGCCACACAACCCGAGATCCTGCGGTACGCCAACCACGTCGCCGACCGGTTCGACCTGCGACGCCACATCCGCTTCAACACCCGGGTCACCGGGCTGGAGTGGGACGACGAGCGGTCCCGGTGGCGTGCGCACACCGACCCCGGCCCCGGATACGACGTGAAGTACGTGATCACAGCGGTCGGATGCCTGTCGGCGCCCAAGCCGCCCGAGATCGACGGCGTCGACGACTTCCGCGGCGCCATCCTCTTCACCAGCAGGTGGCCGCACGAGTACGTCGACTTCACCGGCAAGCGCGTCGGCGTCATCGGCACGGGCTCGTCGGGGGTGCAGTCGATCCCGGTCATCGCGCGGCAGGCCGAGCACCTGACGGTCTTCCAGCGCACCCCGGTGTTCAGCATTCCCGCGCGCAACGCCCCGCTCGATCCGGAGTACGTCGCCGAGTACAAGCGGAACTACGCCGAATACCGGCGGAAGGCGCGGGAGGCCCGCACCGGCATCATCGTCGAACGCGGGTTCGAGTCGGCGCTCGAGGTCGAGCCGGAGGCGCGCCGGGAGCGCTTCGAATCNTGCTGGAACCAGGGCGTGTTCGCGTGCCTGTCGGCGTCGTACACCGACATCATGACCGATGAGCGGGCGAACTCCCTGGTCGCCGACTTCGTGCGCTCGAAGATCGCCGAGATCGTGCGCGACCCGGCCGTCGCCGAGGACCTGATGCCGCGGGGCTTCCCGTACGGGGCGAAGCGGGTCTGCCTCGACAGCGGCTACTACGACACGTTCAACCGCCCGAACGTCACCCTCGTGAACCTCCGGCGCGAGCCCATCGAGCGCGTCACCGAGACGGGGATCCGCACCAGCGAGCGCGACATCCCGCTTGACGCGATCGTGTTCGCCACCGGCTTCGACGCGGTCACCGGGCCGCTGCTGCGGTTGAACATCCGCGGACGCGGCGGCCTCGCGCTGAAGGAGAAGTGGGCGGCCGGACCGCGCACCTACCTCGGCCTGCAGACCCACGGCTTCCCGAACCTCTTCACGATCACCGGACCGGGCAGCCCGTCCGTCATCAGCAACATGATCCTGTCGATCGAGCAGCACGTCGACTGGATCGCGCGATGCCTGCGCGACCTGCGCGAACGCGGCGTCGAGACGATCGAGCCGGACGCCGCCGCCGAGGACAAGTGGGTCCAGCACGTGAACGACGTCGCCAACGGCACGCTCTACCCGCGCGCGGACTCGTGGTTCATGGGGGCGAACGTGCCGGGCAAGCCGCGGGTNTTCATGCCGTACCTCGGCGGGGTCAAGGTCTANCGGGAGACGTGCGAGGAAGTGATGGCCGACGACTACCGCGGCTTCGTCCTCACGNCGCGNTGAGGACCGCCGATGCTCGACGCCGACTCCCGCGCCCTGCTGGAACGNATCGCCGCCGCCGGCGCCCCGCCCGTCTGGGCGTCCACGCCGCCNGCGGCCCGGGAGGCCTTCCGCGCCCGTCAGGCGCTCGCGCCGCCCGGGCCGCCGATGCGGCGGG
>Ga0065720_1003744_pt1 | contig 15450 bp, 10 predicted proteins | sample Thericmetagenome_FD_59107 | JGI IMG/M metagenome (GOLD analysis project Ga0065720, IMG submission 59107) | Thermophilic microbial communities from the Joint Bioenergy Institute, California, USA of rice/straw/compost enrichment - eDNA_2 v2... | ecosystem: Engineered > Solid waste > Grass >... | reverse complement strand
TATAGACGGCGCGGAACCCCGCCGGTGCCGCCATGCGTGCCGTGAACGCATCGAACGCACCGATCGCGAGCAGCGGCCGCTCCTGCTTCATCGCCTCGCGCAGCATTTGGCCTTTGGTCATGGCAGTCTCCGGAGAAAAGCCTTTTCAAAACCCTTGGAAGGCAGGCTGGCGCCGATCGCGCTTGGCGCGGCCGGCCTCTTTGCCGTCCTCGGTGCTCAGCATCGTGGCCAGCGCAAACCGCGCATGCTCCAGGGCGGCCTGCGGCGACATCCCGCGCATGGCATAGTACGCATCGCGGCCGACGGAGATCGCGACCCCGCTTCGCGCCGCGATCTTGCGGGCGACATCGGTCGCCTCGGCAAGGACCCGGTCGCGCGGCACGATGCGATTGACGAGATGAAGCGCCTGCGCCTCCGCGGCCGACAGCAGGCGGGCCTCGTAGATGAGCTCGAACAACAGCTTCGGCGGCAGCAGCTCGCGCGTGCTCGCCAATGCCAGCAACGGAAACAGGCCGTAATCGAGCTCCGGCAGACCGAACCGGGCGTCCTCGGCCACGATCGCGAGGTCGCAACCGGCGAGAAGACTGAATCCGCCGGCCAGCGCATCGCCGTTGACGGCGGCGATGAGCGGCTTGCCCAATCGCGACATCGCGACCGCGACATCCGCGAAGGCGCGCGCGAAGCCGAGATACTGAACGGGACTGCCGGTCGGGAACCCGTCGATCTCGCCGCCGAGGCAAAACACGTCGCCCGATGCGGTCAGGACCACGGCACGAACGGCCAGGTCGACGCGCGCAGCCTCCAGCGCCTGTTGAAGAAGCTGTCCGGTGGTGCGATCGATACGGTTTTCGCGGTCCGGCCGATTGATGGTGAGGGTCAGGACCCCGTCCGCGACCTCCTGCGTCAGTGTCGCCATTTTCTCTGCTCCGTGGTGCTTAGAATCCAAGGGCGCGCGGCAGTGCGAGAACGAAGCCCGGCCAGTACGTCATCACGGCGAGCACGGCGAGCGAGGCGGCGAAGAACGGCATGGCCTCGCGCACCTGTTCGCCATAGCTCGTGTCGGCGATGCGCGCCGTGATCATCAGCGAGATGCCGACAGGCGGTGTCAGCAGCCCGAGATTCAGGTTGAAGACAATCATCACGCCGAGCTGCAGCGGGTCGATGCCGTAGGCCTGGCCGATCGGCGCCAGCAGCGGCGTCACCACGACGAGTCCCGCCGCCGGCGCGAAGAACATGCCGACGACGATCAACAGGATGTTGATCACCAGCAGCATCAGGTTGGGGTCGCTCACATGCGCCTGCGCGAATGCGACCAGAGTCTGAGGTACCTGGCTACGGGTCAGCGACCACGCCAGGAATGCCGAAGCCGCGATCACGATGAGAACCGCGGCGGTCTCGGTCCCCGACTCCTTCAGGAGGCGCGGTCATGACGCTGTCATCGTCCTCCAGCACTTTGGCGTAGCGCGTGAAGATACCCATGCCGGGGCCGAGAACTGACTGCTGCATGTCCACCGGCCCGACACCGGCCTTGCGGATGTCCTCGATCGCATCGGGCAGCTCACGCTTCAGCGCACGCACGAACTCGTCGCGCATCGCGACTGATGCGTTCGGGTCGCGCTTCCGGCAGACGAGGACGATGGAGGATGCGAGAGCGTTAGCCCCCTGCCCTATAGTTCTTGCCCCTCTCTCTGTCCGGATCGGCCACGTACCGTCGATCGTCAAACCTGAATCCACGACAGCTTGTAAGAAAGAAGCCCATCCAGCAGATGTAATGCCTTCTTCGGTGGCTTCTGACTGCTTAAACGCATAATAGATCGTTAAAGGCTCCGCGTCGACGGATGCACTCCGCATCGCGGCCATTGCTTCCCCCATGCCTCTCATAAAGAAGGCTTCCGCAGCATCCGCACTGCCGTGACGATATGGATTAGCGACGAGCTCGGTGTCTTTTGGGACGGAAAGGCGTCTGTATAAATCCGGCCATACGGCATGCAATGTCCGACGGTGCCAAACGTAGAAATAATCAGAAAGATCTGCGTAACCGATGTTGTCGTAATAGGGAGGGTCAGTCGATATCACAACAGGGCGGACCGGATAATGATTGTGCTGCGCGACGATTTGTCTGATCTCACCAGGCGCAACTGCGCTCAATTGGAAGAGCACCTGTGATGTCCAATCGATGCTGTTTCCGAAGTTTCCAGTCGATGCACTGAATGGATTACACTCTGCATAATCCCATACCATTGGGATCGCCTGGCGGGAAAACGTGTTACGGATGAATTCCCCCGTGGAGGCCCATGAAGCGATTGTGCTCCATGCATCCGTGCAGCGCCCCAGCACTAGGCCAAGATATATCGCAACCGCATCCGCATAGGCGGCAGCACCGGCGCCGCCGGTGCACAGCGGTGTCGCATCATCCGGCAATCCCGCTGCGCGGGCGTCCGCGAGCGCCTTTTCACGGGCTTCGCCGACCAAATCGGAAAATGTCGTCAGCGCGAGCAGCTGGCGAGGGGTGAAAAGCTTATCGAAGGTCGTCAAGCCGTATAGAGTGCACCAAATTGCTCGCGGGTCATGCGGAAGATCCTGTGATACCGGACCAATATCGATTTCCTGCAGCCGGGCTTTCTCTGCAGCTTTCTCGTGTTCTGAGCTTGGGGACAAGTACACACGACCACGATCTCCTTCCGCAACAACAGCCATTAAGCGCGCTGACATTCGGCCAACGGTACCCTCTGCCTTGACGTACTCCCCATCTATCGCCGCACCCGTCAGCACGCAGGTAAAATTCGAACCCCGTGCCGTTTTCGTACCCTTCTTTAGCCGCGCCTCGTCCGCCTTGCTGAGATTGCCCGTACGCACCTCGAATCGGTAACCATCGGGCGCTTGGGAATCGAGCACGGGCTCAACCCAGGCTTTCTTGCCTTCCTTCGTCGAGAGCATGAAGGAGGAGACGAGCGGCACCATGGCGCCCTTGGCGGCCGGGTCCGGTGAACGCACGGTGCGCGCCCACAGCCAGGCGATCACCGTCGCCTCCGAACCGTCCGGCAGTTTCGCCTTCGGATAGAACTTGCCGATGCGCCTCTCGGCCTCGTCGCGCATCCATTGTCCGTAATAACGGACGTCCTCGGCAAGTCCTTGCGCGCCCTTCCCGTTCCATCGCCCGCCGCGCTTCAACTCCGCCTGCGCCGCCGGATTGACGGGTGGCTTGCCGGCGAATTTCGGCGGAATCTCCACCAGCGCCTTGCCGATGAGCACCGCGACGGGATTGAGGTCGGAGCCGTAGGCGCGAAGCCCGAGGCGCTGCGCTTCGAGCGGAATGGAACCGCCGCCCGAGAACGGGTCGTAGACCGGCGGTGCCTTGGTCTGGAGATAATCGAGGACGGCCTTTGGATTTGTCTTCGGCGGCGGCTCCTCGCCCAGGCCCCAGGCGATCGAACGGGCGATCTCCCAGCGCGCCTCGTTGAGGATGCGCTCGTCGTTCGATGCCTCCCACGGCACCATGCGCTCGATGAGCTTGTGGAGCCGCTTCCGTTCGGCGTCCTGGGCCTCTCCCGTGGGAAATTTGTCGGGCCACGCCGACGGGTCGTCGACGAGCTGCGCAAACAGCACCGCACGGCAGGCCGCCAGCGGCCGGCGCGCCCACCACAGGTGCAAGGTCGACGGATGGCCATGCCGGATGGACTTCTCGCGTGCGGCGGCGGCGTTGATGGCTTCCAGCGGAATCGAGACTTCGATGAGCTTTTTGCGAACGGTCACGTATGCTCCGTACTCAAATGGCATGTATGTCGTTTATCACCCACGCGGACGCCGACGGATACACCTTTCCCGTCATCCGCACCCAGACCATGACGCCTTCCCTCAGACCGCCCTCTATCCGGGTTTTATCGGCGATGCCGGAATAGCTTTCGTGTGGCTCGCCCTGGGTATCTACGATCGTCAGTTGGACCGCGTGCGACTCGGCCGGCAAGCCCATCAACTTCCGGCCGAGCGCGCCCAACTCCGCATACAGCGCACGGATGCGGGCCGTCCCAGTGTGCCGTTCACGGATGACGCCGACGATCGAAATGGTTTCCTCTGGCATCGGATCCATTCGCTTGATGATGCGCTCTGACGGCTTCTCCGGGACCGGCCGGGCGCCGCCGCCGTCTTCCCCGGTTTTGGCGATATCTTCGGCCGACGGACGGCTGGCGCCGTTTGGCCCGAGTCGCTCCCTGAGCTCTGCAAACGGCCGAAAGGTGGCGGATGCGGGATCCGCGCCCGCCTTCAGGATGGGCAGCACCTTTTCACGCAACCGCTTGTATTCGGTCTCGAAGCAGGAATGCTGCGGCCAGTCACCGCCCAATTCGTCGAACATCACCCAGCTTCCGCAGGTGCACTCGTACACGAACACCGTCGCCCCGCAGGTCGGGCACGACCACGGATAGGTCCAGCTCGAGCACCAGGCTCCATGCAGCGGGTGCGCCCCCATCGGCTCAACTCCCGCGAACGAGCGTGAGCACTGCGATAGCGACGTTGCGCTCGTTATGTGCAGATGACGGCATCACTCTTCTGTCCCCCCGACGATATCTTTCGATTACTGAGCGACGACGTCGCCGAGCCTTCGCACGACACCTCCGACGGCTCGATACTTTATGATTATTTCATCCTGCCTGACGCTTCACATTGCACTCTACTCGGCGGATCGAAACCGCATTAACTCGTCGATGTTGAACACGACGGCGGTCTCGGCGAAGCCCAGCTCGCGGTCGAAGAAGCGCTGCACGTAAACGGGTTCTTGCGCAAATCCGTCGGCTACGCGCACGAGCGCCAAGTAAAAGGCGTCCGGCGCATTCAGCGCCGCCAGCAACTCGTTCTTCGTCACGATCACCTCCCGCGCGTCGTTGTGACGGCCCTTCACCTCGATGAAACGCAAGCGGCCGCAGCGCGAATCGCGACTTTCGATATCCCAACCCTTCTTCTCGGCGGAGACGTCGCGCGGTTCGTTTCCCAACGCCCGCTCCTTCTCCATCACCGCTTCCATGGCGAGGCGTTCCACCTCCGTCCGCGCGATCGGGTCTTCGGAGAAGCCGTCGGACGCGGGCGCCGGCTTGGATGGAGTGCGGGCAAGGAGAAGTCCTCGCGGCACGATGAGCGCCGCGCCCCTGAGGACCGGCGGCAAAGCGGAAATCTGCCGCTCTCGATCGAGCTCGCCGAGGCGCCGCTGCAGCCGATCGCTCAGCCGCTGAGCGGTGGCCTCGGCATTCTGGGCATTCACCCGCTGTTCCTTTCCGGCGCGCTCCTCTTCGCGCAGCCGTGCCGCGCGGGCATCCCAATAGTTGATCTCACGGGTGAGTCGCGCCCGGACCTCGCGCTCCACCTTGTCGATCTCGGCCAGCCGGCGCTGCTTCACATCGGCCAGATGCTTCGGCACCAATTCGGCGATCGCATACGCCAGAGCACGCTGCTCCACCTGGCCGGAGAGCCAGGGGGCAGTGGTCACGTCGGCCAACAACGCCCTTTCCTCGGCCGTCGCCGGTCGGAAGTCTAGGTACGGGGCGGGCCCCGCATCGACGGCGCTACCGTCTTCGCCGAGCAGGATGAAGTGCAGACATTGCGAGATCACCCACGGTTCGCCCGACTTGGCGAGGCGCCCGTCGCGAACGGCATGTTCGAGGTAAACCAGAAGACGCGGCTCGATCCCCAAATCCGTCTCGTCGATCAGAACGCTGCCCTGCTGCAGCAGCGGCTGGAAGCGTTCCAGCACGACGTCGACGACCGCGCCAAGGAGCGGATGACCCGGGGTCAGCAGTTCGGCCTGCGGTTGGCCCGGGATCAACGCCTTCTCGAACGTCACGCGGGCGTAGCGGTCCAACACCGGATCGGCACGGCCGATGAGCCGGTCACGCTCTTTCAGAACCGCCGGGACACGTGTGATTTCGTATCGTCCCTTCTCGCGCTCGACGATACGCCCGCCGAGCATCGTGAACGCCTCGCGGAAAAATGCGCCGATGAAGTGCGGTTGCAGGCGCCGCGCCTGTGCACGCTCCATCTCCTCACGGATGCTCGCGACGACGCGCGGATCCATGCCTTCGGACGTGAGCTTGCGCTCGGACACCAGCTTTTCGATCGCACCGACATCGACGGCGCCGTCCACCTTGCGGAACAGTTCGGCTTTCTTCTCCGGGCGGTCGCCGTAGCGGATCGCGTCCACCAGGAGATCGCGGAGCGCGTGGCCTTCGAACAGCACGCCGAGCACATCGTAAACTTTGCCGCCGAGGGCCGCGCGCGCCTCTTCGAGCTTTTCAAGGAGCCGGCGGTATACCTCGCCCTCACGCGTGTTGGCGGCGCACAGATTCCAGAGATGGCAGATCTCCGTCTGACCGATACGGTGGATGCGCCCAAACCGCTGCTCGAGGCGGTTGGGATTCCACGGTAGGTCGTAGTTGACCATCAGATGTGCGCCGCGCTGCAGATTCACGCCCTCGCCGGCGGCATCGTTGGCGATCATCACGCGGACGACGGGGTCGGAATTGAAGGCGGCAATGGCCGCGCGCCGCGCCTCACGTGCCATGCCGCCGTGGATCGTCACCACGGCGGCCGGATCGCCGATCAGCGAAACGATCTGGTCGCGCAGATAGTCGAGGGTGTCGCGCGGCTCGGTAAAGATCAGAAGCTTACGGCGTACTCCCGTCGCCGTATCGAGGATCAGCGGATCGGCCAGGATCGATTCGAGCTGCTTCCACTTCGCGTCCTGCCGCGAGAGCTTGAGCCGCAACGCGCGCGCCTCCAGGTCCTTGAGAATCTCGATTTCCGCTTCGAGCTCCAGGATGGTGCGCGCCGCGGTCGCCTGATCGGCAATGGCTTCTTCGACGGTCTCAGCTTCTTCACCGGACACTTCGTCGAGATCGTCCGGATCGTAGCTCGGCAAGGCGGGCGCGCCGGACAACGGCTCCGCACCGCCTCGACGCATCAACTTTTCTTCGCGCAGGCGCTCCTCGAGCCGCTTGCGACGACGTTCGAGCGACCGATGAATCGCTGCCGGCGATGACGCCAGCCGGCGCTGCAGGATCTGCAACGCGAAGCCGACGCTCATCTGCCGCTTGCTGTCGCCGATGCGATCGGCTCGGTTCATCTCGTCGCGAACATAGGTGGTGACCGCCTGATAGAGGTCCGCTTCCAGCGGTGACAAGTCGTAGCTCGCAGTGTACGCACGACGCTCGGGAAACAGGGGCGTGCCGTCGAACCGGTACAGCTCCTCCTTGGTCAGGCGCCGCATCATGTCGGAAACGTCCGCCTTGTGAACGCCCTCGCGGAAGCGTCCCTCGAAGCGATCGGCGTCGAGCAGCCCCATGAAGAGCTGGAAGTCCGCCTCCTTCCCGTTATGCGGCGTCGCCGACATCAGCAGGAAATTGCGCGTGCGCGTGCCGAGCAACTTTCCGAGCTTGTACCGTTGGGTTTCCTTCACCTCGCCGCTGAAGTAGGATGCGGCCATGCGGTGGGCTTCGTCGCAGACGATCAGGTCCCATTCGGGCGCTGCCTCGAGTTTCGCCTTCAGCTCGTCGGAGCGCGCCGCCATATCAAGACGCATGATCAGCCGCGAGCGTTCGATGAATGGGTTTCCGGTTATCGACGCTTCGATTTGATCGCGGGTAAGAAGGTCGAAGCCGAGCCCGAACTTCTCGGAGAGCTCCTCCTGCCATTGTTCGACCAATCCGCCCGGCGCAACGATCAGGCAGCGCTCGAGATCGCCACGGATCATCAGCTCTTTGATCAGGAGGCCGGCCATCACCGTCTTGCCGGCGCCCGGATCATCCGCGAGGAGAAACCGCAGCGGCTGGCGCGGCAGCATCTCGCCGTACACGGCGGTGATCTGGTGCGGAAGCGCCTCTATCTGAGACGCGCTGACGGCGAGATAAGGATCGAACAGGTGAGCTAGTCGGATGCGGTACGCTTCCGATGCCAAGCGCAGAAGTTCACCATCGGCATCGAACGCATAGGCCCGGCCAGGATCAAGAAACTCAAATCCTTGCTCGTCGCCTCGAAAAACCAGCCGCTCAGCAACGCGGCCGTTGATTCGGAACACCACGTTGATTGCATCTGGCCCGAACCGCGCAACGGACACGACGTCGGCAATACCTGCCGGATCAAGACCTCGCAGACGCGAGCCCGGTTTGATGTCCTCAAGCGTGTGCACTTGGCTGCGGCCTCCCCCGCTTCCGCTTGTACACGTTCTGAAGCTCTCTGTGGAATACCCGCTCGAACAGCCGTCTCTAACTGAAGGATGGCCCAGGCGACGATGGGCTCCGAACCTCGCTGTTTCTACATTCCCTATTGCATCCCCACAAAAATGTGTTTGACCGCCCCTAACTGGAGTCGGCCATAAGCAACTGAAATATCGTGATAATTTGGAGCAAGCGAAAGGATTCGAACCCTCGACCTCAACCTTGGCAAAGTTGGTATTTGCTTAACGAATCGTCACCACGATGCGCCGCACGTTCCGACCCGACGAGGAATATCCGCGATCATGCCCCGTTCCGTTCCCGGCGATCCCAAGCCCGAGCCTGACCACGCGGCGCCGCGCACCCGGCCCGCGAAGGAGGCGATCGCAAGGACGTCGCGCGGGCGGCGGACGCGGCCGCACACTGCGGGCGGCGAAGCTGCGCCGCTTCGGCGCCGTCGGCGGCGGTCGCCCTGGCAGGCCGCCCTTCATCATCTTCCCGTGCGCGAGACGGCGATCGGCGTCGGCATCGTTGCCGTCGCGCTCGCCGCCTATGCGGCCGGCGGCCTGATCGGGCGCATCGAGACGGTGACGGCCGGCTTCGAGCGCCGGGCCGGCGCGACACTGGCGCAGCTCGAGGCTTGTGCCGCGCCCAACTTCAACGTCGATCTGGCGCGGGGTGCGCTCGACGCGGTGATCGAACATCGCGCCGACGACGATCGCGACCGGATCCGCCGACAGAAGATCTTCGCCGCAGCCTACGCGGACGAACGCGGCCGTCTGCGCGACGGCCTGTCGCGTCTCGACTGCGGCCGTGCCCGCGCTACGTATTTCGACCTGCTGACACGCTGATCGTCGTGGGGCGCACCCGCCGTCAGTCCGCGCCCCTCCGCCGCCCGATCCATTCGCTGATCATCGTGGCGATTTCGGCGTTGTTGTCGTCCATCATCAGCATGTGCGAGTTTCCGGTGATCCTGCGCGCCGGCAGGTGCAGATGGGCGGCATCGCAGCCGGCGGCCGTAAGTTGTGCCACGAACTCGCCGGTGCGGCGGAAGAGAGAGACCCAGACCGGTGTCGCATCCATGAAATCGCCGGTCACGACCAGCACGCGCCGGTTGGCGAAAGCGGCTGGATCGTCGGCGAAGCCCGAGGGTTCGACCGCGACCAGGCACGGTACGAGCGCCGGTCGCGCCGCCGCGGCGCGGAATGCCACCTCGCCGCCATGGCTGTGGCTGATCACGCAGCAGGGCCCCACACGCTCCAGGACCGCCGTGAAGGTCTGGGCCGCCACATCATTGTTGGTGAGCCAGCGCGGCACGCAGCCCTTGATCAGCTCCTCCAGCCGGTCGGTCGGAAAGCGTTGCCCGGGAAACGGCTTGCGGCACGCGAAGTCCTCGGCGCGCCCGAAGCGGAACAGGCTCCAGCACTCCTCGGCGCTGCGCATGATCGGTTCGCCTTGCCATACGCCGGGAAACGGACACCAGCTCGCGCGTCCGCGTTCCACGTTGTCGACGACATAGACGGAGAAGCCGAGCCCCAGGAAAATCTCGAGCCAGCCCGGCCGCCCGTCGGGCGTCGTCTCCCACATGGCGCCGGTAAATCCCCCGCCGTGCAGCAGCACGATCGGCAGCGGCGAGACGACGCGCTCGGGAATGAAGAACTGGACGTAAGCCTGCTCGATGTGAAACAGGCCATTGGGATCGTACGAGTACGAGACGGTGCGGGTGAAGGCGATGTCGCGCACCGCCTCACCCTCGATCCTGATCTGCCGCCCGCCGGCATAGAAACTGCCGATGCGGGCGATGCGAACGGATTCCATCCGCGTACCGGCTACTTCTTGACGAGCGGGCACTTGCTCTCCGACAGCGGCCAGACGATTTCCGCGGCCGGGATCTTTCGCACGATCTCGAAGTAGTCCCAGTCGTACTTGGATTCCGCCGGTGACTTCACCTTGGCAAGATACATGTCGCGGACCACGCGGCCGTCCTCGCGGATATATGCATCGCGGGTGAAGACGTCGTTGATCGGCGTCTTGCGCATCTCCGCCATGACTTTGTCCGCGTCGTCGGTGCCGGCGGCCTTCACCGCCTTGAGGTAGTGCACGACGCTGCCGTAGACGCCGGCCTGAAGCATGGAAGGCATGGCACCGACCCGGTCCTTGAACTTCTTCGACCACGCCCTGGTCGCATCGTCCATGTCCCAATACGAGGCGACCGTCAGATACGTGCCCTGGGCCGTCTTGAGGCCGAGGCTGTGCACGTCATTGATGAATAGGAGAAGTGCTGCGAGACTTTGCCCTGCCTGGGTCAAACCGAACTCGCCCGCCTGCTTGATCGCGTTGGTCGTGTCGCCGCCGGCATTGGCAAGGCCGATGACCTTGGCCCCGGAAGCCTGCGCCTGAAGCAGGTAGGACGCGAAGTCGCCCGAGTTCAGCGGGTGCCGGACGGCCCCCAGCACCTTGCCGCCGTTCGCCTCGACGACGTCCGTGGTGTCCTTCTGCAGCTGATGGCCGAACGCATAGTCGCTCGCGACGATGAACCAGGTGTCGCCGCCGGATTTCACGACCGCCGACGCCGTCCCACGCGAGACGCCATACGTGTCGTAGGTCCAGTGGACGCCGTAGGGCGAGCACTGCTCGTTGGTGAGCGCGGTCGTGCCGGCGCCGGAATAGAGCACCAGCCGCTTCTTGTCCTTGGCAATGCTCTGGATCGCCAGTGCGACCGACGAGTTCGGAACGCCGACGATGACATCCACGCCCTCGGTATCGAACCAGCGGCGGGCGATGCCCGCTCCGACGTCGCTCTTGTGCTGATGGTCGGCGAAGATCACCTGAATCGGCTTGCCGTGCAGCGTACCGCCCACTTCCGCAACAGCCAGTTCGGCGGCGGCGACGTCGCCCTTCCCCGTGACGTCGGCGGTGACGCCGCTCATGTCCGTAAGGACGCCGATCTTGATGACGTCGTCGCTGATCTGCGCGCGGGCGTCACCCTGAAGCGTCAAAAAGACGGCGCTGGCCAGGATTCCCGTCCACCAAGTCTTGTTCACGGTGCATTTCCTCCAGTGCTGCAGCAAAGCGTTGCTACATCGATCGGGTGATAACGGTTACGGTAACCGACGACAACAGGAACGCGCCTCCCAAACTAGGGTGATATCGGTCGGCGCGACGAGGCCGCCCGCACGCCGGCGCGCGGGCAGCCCGGAAACGTCCGTCACATCTGGGACCTCGCCTGCGCGACTAGGCGCGCTGTTCGATCCGCGATCTGCCGCTGGCGTGAGCTCCCTGGGCGTGCGCACGGCCGAAAAGTTTGGCATCCAGCGAAAACCTGCCCGGCCCCGTCAGAATCAGGACGATTGCCGCGACCAGGAACATGGCGGCGAGTTCGTAGGAACCGCCCCGCCCGCCCGCGACGACGAGCGCACTGGGCAGGTCCAGGAGCGGCATGGCCTCCGCACCTCCGGGCAGCCGCACGTACGGGTCACCGCCAGTGATGTGCACGAAGGTGGCGACCACCATCGTCGCGCCGATGCCGAGCGCGGCGAGCGACGTGAGCAGCCCCACGATCAGTGCGAGGCCGCCGAAGCATTCCGAGAACGCAGCGAGGAACTGCAGGATCGGCGGCGCCCAGGAGTCCGGCCCCATCCAGCCGAACGGACCGCGCACCATCTTCTGCAGTCCGTGGAAGAACAGGGCAGACCCCGCGACGATGCGCAACAGCAACAGCGCGGTTGCAAGGCGCCCGCCCACGAATGGTGGATAAAGAAGTCCGATCAAAGACGACATTGCTTCTCCTCGATTGAGTACGCGATGTGGCCTGCGTTGAGCGGGACGAACAGGCCGTCTTTCTCTCTTGAGCTGAACCGGTGACGGTCCGGCACAGTTCCCGGTCATCGACCGTCGCCGATGGAAATCGGCGCTTCCGTCCGACGCGTATGACCGGGCATTGACGACACGTCAATTTTATGTGCGACCAGGGAAATGATCGCCACCCGTTGACGCATGGGGCCGGTTCGTGGTGTTCTCGGGGCTGGATCGGTGCGCCCGCCGGGCTCGAAAGCCCGGCGGCCGTTTCGTTTGGGCCAGCCTCCGCGCCTGCGGCTGTCCCAAATGTCCCACTGTCCCAGCGTCCCGCTGTCCCGTCGCTCCGGTGTCCCATCCGTCCCGCAAACAGGCGCAGCACCGGGGGCGTGAAACACGACAACTCATTGAATTGATTGTCGGTCCGACTACCGGCCGCCCTCGATCCTGGCCCGGCGGCTGGGACGGTGAACCGCGTGTCCCGGAACGCTGTCCCGGGACACTGCCGCTTACCGGGCCAAGACCGCCGGACACACGGATCTGACGGATGGAACCCCCTGCCCGCCCGGCTGTCCCACCGTTGGAACGGAACACCACGCGAGGCTTGGGCCATTCGGCGGATCGAGTCCGGCACAGTCCGTCGGCGGCCTTCATGATTCAAGTTCGCGCGACGACTTTTCACACACCGAAAAATTCCAGGTGCCAGATCATCTCTTCGGGCGTCAGCGGCCAACCACCACCGCGCGGCGACAGCAAATTCTTGGGGGCGATGCCGCCGAGGCGAAGTTGGATCTGGGTCGAAACGCGCGGACTCAAGCCTGCTTTCCAGACGAGGGCGACGATGCCTTTGGCACTGTGGGATCGCAGGATGCGATCGACGACGTCGGCCGGAAGGCCGCTGAGCGCCACGAGCGCTGCGCGCACAAAGGGTCGACGCCCCTCGTTGAGGGCCTGCATCACCGCCGCCTCGTCCAGCTCGCCCTTGGCCTTCATGCGGGTGACGATCTCTTCCGCGGTTTCCGGTTCCGGCGCCTCGCCCGGTCGAGACGCGGCCTCGCNGGCTTCGAGCCGGCGCGCGACCTCTTCGGCCACCGCCGCGNGCGCCGCGGGATCGAGGTCGCTGCGCTGCTCGAGCTCGCGCAAAAGTGCCGCAGCGACGAAACGCGCGATCCGCTGCACCAGGCGGTTCGGCAGGCTCGGTCGGCGCACGAGACCCGGATGCCACGACTCGCGGCCTGGTGCGAGGTCGACGATCAGGTCGAGCGTCTCCTCGCGGATCTGTGCCGACGGATTGGCAAGAAGGACGGCAACGGCCGCATCGTCGCCGGTCGCCACGATCGCGTCGGCAACGGCGCTCGTGACGGACGCGCGACGGGCGATTGCCGTGCGTGCCCCTACCGCCGGCGGGGCGGCGATGATCTCGATCAGGTCTTCGTCGGTGAGCAACGGCGAGAACCGCAGCACGGGTTCGGCGACGACGATCTCCGTGTCGCGCGCCAGACGGCGGATCAGCGCCGGCGGTGCGCCCGCGACGTCCTTCAGGGTTTCGGCGATCACCTGACGCACGCGCACCGCCTGGTCACGGGCCAGCGCTTCGACGATGTCGATCACACGCCGCCCTGCCTGATCCTGTTCGTCGGGCGAGAGTCCGGGCAGCAGCAGCGCCACCTTGCGTGCAAGATCGGCGCGTACGTCCTCGTCCGGGTCGCTGACGAGCAGTGCGTCCGCCTGCGTGGGGGTTCGCACATTGGCGGCGACTTCCCGCCGCACTGCAGCGGATCGGTCGCCGGCGAGATAGTAGAGAATCTCGGGCCGTGTCGTCGGGCTGCGTGCGACCTGACGACGCACGTCGACATCCGGATCTGCGGCCATGCGCTTGTCGCGCTCATAAGCCGCATCGTCACTGACGACGTGCGCACGATCGCTCATGGCGCCGCTGCGATCGCGAATCCGCCCTTGCCGGCATGCTTCGCGCGATACATGGCCGCGTCGGCGCGCGCGATCAGCGTTTCGGGACCATCGTCGCGGCCGGCGGCATGGACCGCGATGCCGATCGACAGGCTCAGCGGCCTCGTGGCATCGCCCGAGAAGGCGGCGAGTTCGCCGTTGAGCGCGAGCAGCATTTTTGCTTTGGCAACGGCGCCGGCCTCGTCGGTCTCCTCGAGCCACAGCGCGAACTCGTCGCCGCCGAGCCGCGCGACGAGATCGCCGGCGCGCGAGCCGCTCGTCAGCCGCGCCGCGACGAATTTCAGCGCCTCGTCGCCGCGCTGGTGACCGAAGCGGTCGTTGATCGGCTTGAAGTTGTCGAGATCGATATAAAGCAGCGCCCCGCGGCGTCCCGTCCGTTTCGCCTGCGCGAGGCGGCGTCCAAGCTCCTCGACGAAGCTGCGCCGGTTGAGGAGTCCGGTCATTGCGTCGGTGCGCGCGAGGCGCGCGAGTGCCTCGTGCTGCGCCACCTGTGCCTGCGCGATGCCGATCTGTCCGGCAACGTCGACCAGAAGCCTGCGGTCGGTGTCGTCGAAGGTGGGGCGGTCGTCAAGCCGCCACAGCGCGATCGCGCCGTTCACGAGGCGCTGATAGCGCGTACAGATCGCGATCATGCGGCCATGTGCGGTCTCGCGCTCGATCACGGAATCGTCAGCCACTGCGTTCGGCACATCGGCGCCGAAGACGGGCGCGATCACCTCTTCCGGGTTCAGGTCGGCGGGCGGCCTGTCGCCGGCCTCGGCGGCGCGGCGCAGCCCCTCGTCGTCGTAGCGCCAGATGATGCACCCCTGCGCCCCCAGCGTGCGCGCCAGCGTCGTGGCGGCGGTGCTGAGCATGGCGCCGGGAACGACCTCGTCGCGGATGGTGCGGGCAATGAAGGCGAGCAGACGTTCGCGGTTCACCGCATTCGCGTGCTGCACCTCCTGCGCATGCGCGAGCGTCAGGTCGCGGCAGATGCCGCGGGCGCCGACGAAGTTTCCCTCGCCGTCACGAAGCGGCAATGCCGAAATGGCGAGGCGGCGGAGCGCGCCGTCGGCATCGCGCGCCCAGACCTCGTAGCCTTCGAGGCGCTCGCGCGTGGTGAACGGCGAGACGGCTGCACCGGCCGACGCGTCGTCGTTCTCGACGAGAAGCGTATGCGCCGGACGGCCGATCAGTTCGCTCGCGGAAAAACCCAGCGCGCCGCGCGGCGACACGAACACGAACGCGCCGGCGGCATCGGTCTCCCAGGCGAAGTCGCTGGAGATCTCGACGAAATCCTTGTAGCGCTGCCGCGAGTCGGCGAGTGCTGCGCGCACGTTCGTGGCGAGCGACACGTCGCGCGCGGTAACGAGGACGCCATCATCGAGCGGCACCAATATGATCTCGAACGTGGCGGCCCGGGACGATGCCGGGATGATCTGCCGTTCCAGGACGCGCGCTTCGCCTGTGGCGGCAAGATCCGCGAGCCCGCCCTGTGCGGTGGCGAGCGTCG
>Ga0065720_1020294_pt1 | contig 15458 bp, 6 predicted proteins | sample Thericmetagenome_FD_59107 | JGI IMG/M metagenome (GOLD analysis project Ga0065720, IMG submission 59107) | Thermophilic microbial communities from the Joint Bioenergy Institute, California, USA of rice/straw/compost enrichment - eDNA_2 v2... | ecosystem: Engineered > Solid waste > Grass >... | reverse complement strand
GTAATTTTATTGTCCATATAAATTAACTTTTTGGTGGTCCCAACTATTGTATTACCTGGAGGATCCGCTCAGGAATTGACTTGGGAAGGAGAAGGCAGGACTTTCTCATCAGTAAATTTTGTAGAGATTTTCTAAGAGTTTAGAATGAAGCCATCAAAATCAAGAACGAATTAGAGTCCATCAGAGAATTGGTCGTCACAGATTTCACCCGTAAAGAAGGAATCAAAGGAAGACCTGAAGCTTTGAATACAGTCCACATGCTGAAGATTGCTTCCTCCAATCTCGGTATTGGTCCCCAACATGCTATGCATATTGCTGAGAAATTGTACCTTCAGGGATATATTACCTATCCAAGAACTGAATCAACCAGCTATCCCAATAAATTCGACTTCAAGGGAGTCACAGCTGCCCTCAGCAGAATCCCAGAATTCGGAGACTATCCTGCCTCCCTTCTTGGCGTAAGTATTAGAATAGGCTAAACTTATAATTTAGGGCAGAATGAAGTTCCCTAAGGCTGGTAAGGATGCCGGTGACCATCCTCCTATTACTCCCACCACAAAGGCTGGAAGCAAGAGTTCCATGAAGCACGATGAATGGAGACTTTATGAATACGTTTGCAGACATTTCCTTGCTACTATCAGTCCCGATGCCAAGTTCGATAAGAAGTCTGTGAAGTTCGCTGGTGCTAAGCAAGAGTTTAGCTTGCATGGAGCTAGTGTTATCGACCCAGGTTTCACTGACATTATGCCTTGGATCAAGGTCAGTGACACCCCTATCCCCGATTTCAAGATTGGACAAGTTTGTTTGATCAGTTTTGTTGATGTGAAGACTGCTCAGACTCAACCTCCTGATCACTTGACTGAAAGTGAGCTTATTAGTCTGATGGAAAAGCATGGTATTGGTACCGATGCTTCTATGGCCACCCATATTAACAATATCTGTGAGAGAAATTACGTTACTGTCACTGGACAGGGAAGAAGACTCGAGCCCACAGAACTTGGTATTTCTCTGGTCCATGGTTATCAAAAGATTGATCCTGAGCTTGTTGCCCCTACCCTAAGATCCAATATCGAAAAGTCTGTAGATTTGATTGCTAAGGGTAAGGCGAACTATGATGAGGTCTTGAACAGTGTTATCACACTTTTCATTCAGAAATATATAAACTTCACTCAGAATATTAGTAAAATGGATGCCTTCTTTGGAGGAAGCTTCGGAACCTATGAAGATGCTGTGATTGAAGCTAAAGGTTTCTCTAAGTGTGGTAAATGCAATCGTCTCATGAAGTTGGTCGACAAATTCCACAAGCTCACCTGTGAGCATTGTAAGATGACATACGATCTTCCACAGGTAGGAAAAACCTTATTTCTAGTTAATATTTTAGAATGGAAGCTATAAATTGACTGGTGAGAGACAATGTCCCTTGGACAACTTCCAAATTATCCTGTTCCATTCTCACTCAGCTCAACTTGCCACATATTACATTTGTCCTAAGTGCTATAATGACTCACCATTCCCAAATATTGCCGCTAATTTAAGCTGTAATCTCTGTACATACGAATCTTGCCAGTACTCCGTTCCCAACAATTGTGTCAAGACATGCCCTAAATGTAATAAAGGACTGCTCCTTCTGGATCAGAATCCTAGTATTAAACCCTCACTGTCTTGTAACTATTGTACCAACCACATTATTATCGGAGAAAATGTCAGCAAAACTGAAAGGCAAAAGGCCAAATGTCAAACTTGCCAGGCTCATCTATTTAAGGTAAGAGTTCTATTATGAAATTTCACCTTTTAGTTCACCCTGAGAGCCCCGGTTGTTGGACTCAGTCAACAGCTTTATGATGGTATATGTGTTTTCTGTCATCCAGAATATTCTAAATTTGTTGCACAAAAGAATCCTGTTGTAGAACAGAAAGAAAGTTCAAGTCATGGTCACCATAAGAAGCCATACCATAAGGGTAATATTCGTTTTCCTTTTAAAGTATTTTTTCTGACTCTCTTGAATAGACACTAATTTTGTAGGGCGCAGAGGTGGAAAAGGAAAACATTCTCATAAGGGCAAGTAAAAAGATCCATAAACCGTATTATCAGAAGGAGATGGGAAAGCCACTCCATCCCTATAATAATTACAGGCAGTTCCCTAAACCTTCTTTTAATCCGGTGCCTATGCAGCAACAACCACAACAACCGCAATTCAATATATTTTCTATACCACAACAGAGTAATCCTACATTCTATGGTATCAATAACAACTTCATGAATAATTTCAATTTTTAAAATAAAATTTCTCACTTCTTGGTCAATAGTTCTCGAGTCTTATGGAATATTGACATGAAACTTTTGAGGAATAAGAAAATATTTTTTATGTGTTAGAGTAGCAGTAAGAGTTTCTTAGAGAGAATATTGAAAGTTTATATTCAGATAGATTATGTGGGCGACTTGAAAAAGTAAAGAGTTTTCTTACACGACATGGAAACCTTCTTTTCCTTCATAAATAGCTTGTAGCAGTTTCTCTCTAAAAACCTCTTTTGAAGTATACTCTGGTAGTTCTAACTCAAAATAGCTAAACAAATTACTCATAAGACACTCATAATTACCAAGTATGAGCTACTGGAAGACTGACAGGTGAAAGAGTAGACTTTCTAATTTTCAACTGGAGCTGCTTTCCTCCACCATAAGGTAATCTTGTCGAGCCTACAGGTTATTCAAAGATTAAGGAATATACCTGAAATAAAGAATAAGAAATTGGATCTTTCTTCATCTGAAAGTTCTTCGAGCAACTCCCAGAACCACTTTGCCAATTCGCTCTCTTTGTTGCAGTTTATGTATATACTGTTGGCTTTTAGTTCATCTAGGTTCAATTTTTGAACTCCTGCAATCATTAACTCGAGCTCACCTGGACTAAAGTGAGACAAATAGCCTATAGGTAAGAGAGTTCTGAATCCTTTTAGAAAAGCTTGTAATTCAGCCTCAATCTCGGTGATCATTTTCGCCTCACAGAATTTCTTCACGTAATCCTTTTTGTTCTCATTGTCTACGTATATTTCTGACCCTCCAGGAATCAGCTCCTTCATCACAAGATCTTCAAAGATTTTAGTCTCATAAGTAAATGTTAGTCCTAGATCATTGGCATCATTTTCGAGGATATATCGAAGCCCATTGGCTAGATCAGGATCCACATCTTCAAGATCGTTGAGTGAAAGATGACGTCCCAATAAATGCTTTAGGAAATATCTGGTGAATGTAATTCCGATATTGATATCATCAATTATAGCCTAAGAAATTAGATCTTATTGCTCTTTTTTTTGTTTACCTTAGCAAGAACAATACCAGCAAACTCGAGTAGCTTCAGATGATAGGGTATCATACGAGCTGAAGTACTCGGTTCAATACTATGGCCATTTGCTGAGACCTTAAAAAGCCCAAAGTCTGGATTGAATAACTCCTCTGCCACAAGTGTGAAGAACTCTCTTCGGAGACCACCTAGAATATTAGAAAAGGAAATGTATTCATACCATCATCAATTCCTGCTTCGCCTGAAAATGTCACAGAGAGGAACCTGAACAGGCCTTCTCTATTTGTCTTGGAGCACTCCTTTATGAAGTCATGGACTGCATTCTTTCTATCTACAAATATCCTATCTCTATATTCTCCTGAAGAAATTTCCTTAATAATGTCTTTTAGTATCTCCTTCTTAGTTGAGAACTCGAAAATCCAAGGGAACTTCTGATTCAGGTGCCAAATTTCTTCTCTTACGGATCCGTTGGGCTCCTTTGCCAGTTTGGAGATGACATTAGCATATTTAAGACCAAAGTTGGAGTATATTAAGTTAAAGTTTATGTCCTTGTTTTCTCGGATTTTGGTAAAGGAGCTTAGCATCTCGACTTTTGGCATGTCACTGAAGTCAGCTTCTCCACTGACGACCCTTCCTAACTCAGGGAATTCATCCTCATTCTCTGCCTTTTTGAGCTGTTTCTCATAGTCTTCTTCAAGTTTTTCCTCTGCAATAAATAGAAGACAATATGAGACACCTATCGAGACAAAGTTATTAATAATCTGGCTTCTAGGAGCATTCCTTCCTCTTTTCTTGTAGATCAGGTCCAAGATGTGGTATACTTCAAGCATATAATCTGTGGCTTCCTTGGTTTGGAGGTCTCCACAGATTCGCAATAAAGACTCTTCAATACCTGTAAGCACTCTTTCCTCTAATGGCTTCTTCTCAGCTGCATTAGGCTTGAAGCTAGTCTCAAACAAGGTTTTAATGAAGAAAGAGCTGAAAAGTCTAAGAACAACCTCTATTATTGTGAAGTTGGGGTTATCGAAATCCTCAACCAGAGACTCGTCATACTCATAGTTTCCACATTTGACCTGAGTCCTGATACGGATGAGGGACTCGTGAAGGATAGGAATGGACTCAGTAATTGAGATTTCGAGGACTTGTATGAGTGAAGGTACTAAGAACCCAAAGTTCTGAGGCTTGTCGATAAAGAGCTGGAAGATCCTGGAAATTTCTTCTTTGACCAAGTGATGCTGATTCCAATGGGTGTGGATCAACCCAAAGAGAACATGTATATTTTTGGAGGTAATATATGTCTTTTCTGGCATTCCAGGTATTCTGGCGTTTAGTTTTTTCATGTCGACAAGCTTCTCATATAGTCTAATATAAGAAATAGCCTTGTCAAAGTCCTTATAGACAGTTGGGATCTGCAACAAACCCAAGATAAGGTCAGCACCTGAGTATCCTACTTTGACTTTATCACGATATCTGTATTGTTCCTTGAGTTTCTTCACAGACTCTATTGAGCAGGTCTCTATAAAGGAGTATGGAATTGAGAAGAAATGAGGAGGATCATCGTGGAAGTAATCCGTTATGAAGCTCAAAATATTCTCAGTCAATACACTGTAAGTCTTCTCTTGTTCGTCCTCTTTATCACTATAATTGTACAGTCTCATAGGTGGGAAAGATCTCTCATTTGCATCAGCCTTAAATAATTGAGGAGTCTGGAGAATGAAAACTAAGGCATCTAGAAGTCTGACTTCATTATAAGGATTTAGTAATAAGTGTCTAATGAATTGGTGGAAATTGTCGTGGGCCCAAGGCTCATGGTATTTGACGAAGAAGAGCTCGACTATGGTCTCAATTTCCTTATCAGTCAAAGTAAAGAACCTTTTCGATTTCTCAACTTGGTCTTCATCCATCTTTTTCTCTACTTCTTTAACATTCTCCTTAGATCTTCTCTTCCGAGAGGGTGGCTTGTTATAATCAGCTTCCTCTGTTGAGAATTTAACTTTAGACAGGATATCAAAGAGCTGGTTCCTACGTATCTCCGCACTTGCCTTGCTGTTGGTCTCTTGCTTCTTTTCCTTGATAATCTCAAGCATATTTTCCTCAGCATCAATGATGTTTAAGTCTAAGACACCTCCATCCTTGCCATAGTCGGGCTTGTCCATTGGCATATGCTGGGAAACATAATTTAAGTACTTCTCGAAGTCGGCATTGATCCTCTGGTATTCTTCATAAATCTTCTCAGCCTCTTCTCTAAGGGATGTTTCTATATGGTCTCTGACATATTCTCTCATATAAAAGATAATACTACTTCTTGAAAATTGATCCCTCATTGGGAATTCCTTCTCCAGGTCATCCTTCATGAATACAATCTCTTTGGTATCACCTCTAGTCATCCAATTATTCAAGAGAAATTCCTCATATTTTCTCTTGACCTGGGCTGCATTCTCGAGAACAGCACTGTCAAAATCTTCTTTAGTCTTGAATTTTCTGCCAATAAAATACTTATACTCTTCAGACATGTTCATTTTCTTTTCATTTTGAGCTTCAGCAATCTTCTTCTCGGAAAGTTCTTTGTTAACTTCAGTTTTTGGTGCTTCAGGGATAGCCTCTTTTACTTCTTCAACTTGAGTAGGATTTATTTCTTGCAAGGCTTTATTCTGGGCACTTGCAGAGGAGACTCCATTTGAAGGCTTCTTGAGTGTTTGGGAAACTTCTTTCAGAAGCTCTTCGGCAAAATCTAGCTCCTTTTCTGGACTCTCTTGAACCAAATGGATCTTCTTGAGCTTATATTCAAGACCATGTAAGTGATTCACATTTCGAGGGGTTTTGTTTTCTAGTATATTTTTGAGGTAACTATCAGCATTTTCTTCCTGTCTCTCAACGAAATAGCTATAGACAAACTTCAAGTTCTCATCATGCTGGGCCCCCTGCTTCTCTGACTCCTCATCAAACCCATCGTCAAACTTCCTGATCTTGATTTCTGAACCCAATTTTATCCTAGACTTGATTTTCTCCTGAGAGAGTTCAGAATCTGCTCCCTCTCCGAACTCAACCTTTGAATTAGGTCTGAAGACGTATTCCTCTAACTGGACCTTGTAGGTTTCAAGGGTTGATGAGAAGCTGTTAGTAGGCTGATAAGACTTCATTTTCAAGAGAATTTCGTAGTAGAAGTCGTTTCTTTCAGGCTTGGAAAGGGTCAGCTTATCATTGTAGAGTTTCATGATATTGAAGAGTTCATTCCAGAGTCCAACCCCCAGGATCTTTCTCATATCATGGAAGTTTACTTTGGAGTATTTGTTCACAATTTCAAGCATTTTTCTAATTCCTGTCTCGACGAATTCCCAGAAATGGTTGTTGATTTCGCTATCTTCAACTCTTTTGATGAGGGATCTGACGATCATGAAGATAGTGGAGAGTCTTTCAATGGAATCGACTGTCAAGAGAGCCTGGTGATTGACAGTCTCTTCTTCTAAAATTTCAAGAGAAACCAACATGAACTTGACGAGGAGAAAGTCGTTGAAATTGAGGTGCTTGCCATTTAAGTTGACAATAAGGGGGATATTCCACATGCTGGCTGCTACTCTAAAGAATCGGACAATATACCCCTTGTCAAACTTGAGAAGTAATCTGAGGGAAAAGTCCATGAGGGTGGGCTTTGGGGTATTGGGCACCACTTGATGGAGTATATGGGAGGGAATATCTGAGAAATCTATGTGACTGAGGTCAATTTCGTGGAGGAAGACATGAGGGAAGAGGTAGGGGTACTCCTTAAGGCAATAGAGGAGATCTATCCAGATGTCTTTGATGTCTCTTTGTCCAGGAATTGGAGGCTTTTGGGTCTTAGAGTAGAGGCCTTTGACAGCTGATACATAGATGGCTATCATGGACTGGAGATATTTCGATATGAAGCTGTCACAGATGGGCTTTGTGTGTTTTATGACGTCTTTAGTATCGTAATCCAATTTTTTGAGAGGAACTTTGAGCTTTAACTTGATATTGTCAACAGAAGGAGGGAACTTAGGATTCGCTACGGCGTCACAGTACTCAGTAATCACTTCAAGTACTTCTTGTTGATCAAAGTTCTTGAGCTCTTCCTGCCAAACAGAGAGATCGATCATATCATTAGAAGCAAATTTCTCTCTAAGTTTCATCTTGATCAGGTCTGCTGTGGGAATTCCTTGTCTGAAGATACCCAAAAGCATACCCAGGAGGGAGCTGCAGTTTGCTGCAAGATACTTTGGTAGGTTATCCAAAATCTTAACACTCTCCAAGAGCCTTTTTGTGTATTTAGAATCTATCAAGGTGAAAATATAGCAACCATCAAGCATCTTTTCATTGAGCTCAGCCTCCTCTATCTCATTGAACCACTCCTTTTTGGCATTTAAGGTATTGAGGGCTTCGAAAAGGTCTAAAGTTGCATTGAAAAGTTTTTCCTTCAATTCTGCAAATTTGTTATCCGTGGGACAATAAAGGTTATGATAACAAAGGAAAGTGTTATTATTTTCACTAATCCTGGGTATTAAGAGGAGGATATTAGACTTTGCCTCATTGATCTTTTCTTTACTAAGACTTTCTGGTTCCAAATTTGAGATGTCCTTAACAATGCAGCTCAAGGTGACAATAGTACCTTCAAGTAAATCAGGATTCCAGAAATTACAGAAGCTCCTAAAGGTATTAGTAAGCTCATTTTTATTGGTATTAGGAGACTCCCATATGTTCATTTTTTTGAAGTCTCCAAACAATTTCAGGATTTGATAGGTTGGCTTGCAATACTTTTGGAAGCCCTTAGTATAATCTCTCAAGAGGGTAAAAGGATCCCAAGCATTTTCGGCCTTAAATCCATTCTTTAAGCCAACTTGACCCAATAATTTGCTGGAAAGTTCATGATTATATAAACCTAAAGTGTCTGCTAGTAGATGTGTATATTCTTCTTTTTCCTTATTTAGATATGCTTTGGCTTGCTGTTGGAGTTGCTCTCCTGAAAATAGATAAATCTCTTGGTCAGTGTGCTCTGATACTAAAGAGAAAATATGGCTTCCACAAGTCCGAATAAAGGTCTCTATGTGGAAATTTAAAGGCTGCTGGATCTTGGTAAGCTTCTCTGAAAGCTTAACTTCAGCTTCAGCTAAGTGGGCCACCCCTCCCTGGAGATCTTTTTGCTTAGATGGATCTAACTGGTTTTCTTTGTTTTCTAGTTGGGATATTAACCTCTTTTTCTTCTCCTTTACATCCTCAATTTCTTTTCTCAGAGAGTGAATCTTCTTCTTTTGTTTATCAAGCTGCTTGAAACAGCATTCACTAATCTTGTCCATTACGTCGAAAATGAGGTCTTCTGTCTGTGAAAGTGGTATTTTGTCCATGACGGAAAGAAGAGGAGTTTGATATGGAGTGTCTCCACTGATCTCAAATGTTCCATAGAAGTCTAATAACGAGGCTAAGAATTCTTTTTGAATAGGAGTGAGCTCATTTGTGGTCAATTTGGCTTTCCAAACATCTTCAAGCAGTAAATGCTGAAGAGTAAACCCTCCACTTTCATAGAAAATATTCTGGAAAAATTCATGAATGTTATATATTCCCAACTTCTTAGATAACTCTGTTCCCTTAGCGATAGTTTTATAGTCAAATCCTTGGCAAAGGGCTAGCTTTACATCAAAAGGAAGCAAGTGGTCAAATGCTGCAGCCTTCATTTCCTCAAGATATCCCAAATAGGCCTCCCTGACTAGTTCCTTTGATCCCAGACCATAGACTCTATTCAAAAATATCACACCTTCCCACATGAGGTCAAAGAATTTTTTCCATTCGAAATACAGATCTCTAAAGAAGGGCTCATATTGGTCTTTGTTAAGTGATTCTAGGATTTTTCTTTGGAAGCCTACAGCTAACTTGACTATTCTGGGACTAAGTTTTGTCAAATGAGTATAAATATCTCCATCCTTTTCTTTCTTGAATAGCTGGCTCTGCCAGAAAAAGAACAGTTTTCGGGCCCTAATTAGCAAATGAGCAAAGAGGAGGATATCATATTCTTCTAGTTCAAAGATTGCCTTGCTGAAGAACTTAAAGCTGAGGGTTTCGGCCTTCCAGTCCTTGACCCCTTTCTTGATTTCTTCTAGATGAGGAAGCTTTAATTTTTGATTGGTTTGCTCAATTCTTGTGACCAGTTTCTCCATAGACTTTAGGAATCCTCTGAAAATTGGGGCTTTCTTTTCTTCGGTGGACTTAAAAGCATCACAGAAGTTATAATATTGATATCTCGAGCAGACATCGTTGGGCATGAAGAGCATGTAGGGGGAGTTTCCCATATCGATAACCTCGTAGATTATGGGATTCACATCTTCTATTATTGCTTTCATGACTGGGTCAGAGATATCTCTTAGGAAGACAAAGAAGCACCCATATATACCCATTAAAAGCGAAAATGACTGTCTTCCAAACTCAAAGGCCCAAAGAACTATATCCTCTTTGGTCTTTAATTCAGTTCTTTTGTCGAGTTGTTCCTGCAATTGCTTCTGGTATCTCTCTTTAGATTGATTGACAACGTATTTTAAAAGGATGACTGCATTTTTCGCCTTATTTTGGTCCATGCTGCAGCCCCAGAACAGGAATCTAATCTGAGTTCTATTGCTCCAATTATGTGGTGCAACGAAATTGAGGCAATGGTCATACGCTACAGACTTTCTAGAGATAGATATGTATTTATCGATTTGTTCGTCATAGCTGAAGTTAATTAATATTGAGAGGAGGTCTTCTGCCTGTTTAGACGTCAAATTCTTCATCCGAGGGAAGATGTCTAAGACTCGACCTAAGGCATCTGCATAGTCCATTGTGAAAACACTAGCTCTTCTCTTGATGACTTCTAGGAACAGAAGAATAAGAGCGCTGAAAATCTCTGGTCTTTGGATGAAGATCTGAATTAATTTCTCATCCTTAATGTAAGTAGGAAGCGTCTGGAAAAGGGAAGAATTAAGGATAGTGTCACAGAGTTCGTCCATTTTCTCTCTGTAAGGCATTGCATATCGTTCCCACCAGAAAGGAGTCCTTAGTTTCTCTAGAGGCACGTACTCATTAGGGGTCTCATTGGATAATATCTTAGATATTTTGTCATGATGGAGTAAGAATAATTCTTTCAGGTGGCTCAACTTGGCACATTCGACGTCAGAAGTGATCATATTGAAGTAGTTGGTGTAGAGGGTTTCTTGTATAGACTTAGGTAGGGTGAGGGTCTCCTGGGTTTGTAAAAAGGAGTCATACTCAGTAAAGTACCTAAGGGCTGCATCGGCGTATATGTCTTTATAAGTCCTCTCTTCGTCGATATTTCTAGGCTCTATCTTGATGTAATAGCTGCTCATGATATCAGCTACATTGAGATATATCTTTAGTATGTCTGTCAAAATAGACCCTCCGATTCCTATATAGGATTTTTGAGACAAAAATGTGTTATATAACTCTCTCACAGTTTTTAGGACTGCTAAACCCCATTCCTCATGATCAGTTATCTTGTATAGTAGAAAGGCTTGCCCTCTAGAACTTGGGGTTCTGTTGAAATTTTTCTTTTCTATTGCGGCTATATGCAGTAAAAATGGCACACAGAAGAAACTGTCCTCAAACTTCTTCTCTTCTGCGAAAATATGCTCTAACATAGTCTTGGTATAGTCTTCCCACCTTGTGGGTACAAACTCTAAGCCTTGCACATGACCTTTGACTCTAATTCTGGAAAAGGCCTCTATGAAATTATTAAAATTCTGATAATCTTACCAAAAAGTGTCCCTGTTGCAAAAAATAAATTAAACAAATCAGGATCTCTATCTCGTGCTAATTTCCTCACATTAATCAGAAGAGTGATTTCAGCTAGAATTGTGTAAAAAGTGCTATGGGCTATTGAGTCCTTGTTTATCAATAAAAATCTCTTTAACTCGATCAACTCAGAGTCATTCAGGTCTTTCGAGATCCCTAGCTTATGATGATGAGCTGATTCAAGCTCTTTTATTAGTGTAAGTATGCTCTTCTTTATCTCATCTTCCAGGCTCGGGACTTCCGATATCTGCCCGATGATACAGTCGAAATCATATTTTTGAAAAAACCTGAGGAGAGTGTCAACAAACTTAAATAGCTCTTTTATCCAGTTTACATGAGATTTGTCATATTCCTCATATGTCGACTTCTCAGCAAGGACAAGCAACAACAAACTTATAGCCTCAGTGTCGTATAGAAAGGGTATCAAATCTACTAAAGAATCTAGTGCCTCAGTCTGCTTTTCTCCTTTGATCTCAGCTGTAAAGGAGTATTCATAGCGGAGCATTATTGTAAGCTTGCGGATTATGTCCTGGACAGCTTTGAGGTCTCCTTTGCTGAAATTAGTCACAAATTCAACCCCAAGAATCTTATAAAACCTGTCATAATGCTCATTTATATTCTGGAGTGTGAATCTCGAGTGACAGTCATTAGTGGTGATGTTATACTTAATTTCGTAGAGAAAGTCTGAAGAAATTTCGAGTAACTCGTCGAAATCTTTGGGTTTCTTGTGTTTGATGATGGCTATTTTAGGCTAGTAGATGTAGGATCAGTAAGGAATTATTACCTGTATTTGATTGTCGTGTTCAAACTCCTTAAGTCGCGTTTCGTTGAAGCGAGTTGTTCTCATGGCTTCTTTTATTAAAACGAATTATTGGAAATTCTGTTGAGAAGGAAAATAGATCTAATTTGCAAAATTCTTATTTTATTCTCGAATTTCTGAATTAATTCAGTACTAAGGAATCATTCTAACTCGGCTTTATTTCTTATCCCCAGCCCCGAAAAATTCCATACATGAGGAACTGAAGTAGCTTGCGCTGGCCTCAGGAAAGCTCACAAGTGGATTTGAATAAAAAAATAAAGCCGATTAAAGAAGTATGGAATTATCACTGGGCTAATAGTATTAGGACTTTTTCTGATCTCTTATAGCATATTTGAGTTAAAGCTTATGAAAGAGTTGAGAATCTAAATAAATTTTACTCAAGGTTGGTTTATTAGGATATCAACTCAATAAATTAATTATATACTGGTGAGTGAAATGAACAAGGATGAAATATACAGGGTAAATAGTGAATTCCTATGAAGAATATCGAGCTTTGCTCGTCCTCTAACCCAATTCAGAGGTCTTTTAATCAATTTGAATCACTGATGTCCAACTTTTCTTCTACTAACACTTTACATCATTGTCGTATTCTTACCAGGTTAGGTTAAATCCGACCAATATTAATAATTAAGATATTTTAGGATCGAAGTAGCGGCTAAAAGGGCAGCATTTCTGATGTGAATGAAATTTCCATCAAAATTCGCATGTAATTCTTCTAGTTTTCTAAAACAAATAATTCTGATGATATAATCATTGGGAAATGAATTAATAGCTGGGTGATTTCGTTAACCAAATACTCTAGAACTTTGTTAAATTTATTACTTAAATGCTGAATTGCAACCCAATTTATTAAGATGAACAAATCCAAGATAAGGATCTTTCTATATTATAAGCCATCTTTAGCGTTTCAAGAACTCAGACGTCCAGCCTTCCTGAAATGCACAGTTGTTGAAAGTTTCTCTTCTATCGATATTGCTCTCCTGAAGCCTGTTAAACTTGTAAAAACCATCGTCCTTCTTTGTGAAACAAAGATCAGCACCTGCCTTTTCTTCTTACTTCGGAGATCTATCCACAAGACTCTTACCCTTATCAAAACCCGTAACTCCTTGCCTTCGTTAGCACTGATAAAGCATTTTCAATCCTTTAGAAGTTTTGTTCTAAATCCATATGATTTTGAATCTTGGAAAGGATTATTTCATTTCCGCAATCTCTGTCATTTGTCTATCCGACTCCAGGAGCAACACTTGCCATACAGAATTTTCCAGCGACTCCGAGCATGCTGTTCCAGATTCACTCAATATTTGAGAACATCTAAACATCTCAAGGGAATAGAAATCAAAGGAAGTTGTGATAAGAATTTAGTGGCCATGCTCAGCAAATTGAATTCCTCACTGAGTGACTCCTTTCTTGCTCAAGGAGAGATTAGTATAGATATTGATGATTATCAAGCATTTTCTTTTAACCTCGAAGAAACCTCTCAGAAAATTCTTTCCAGGGTGTCTAAGCTCAGGAATAGAAGCTTCGAAGGTTCCACTTTTCTCAATCTCATAAATAAGTTTCCAAAACTCTTCAATCAACTAGCTATCTTGCATATTGAAATCATCAACTTTGACAGGTGTGACCTAAGTGTCCTGGAGAAAATTCAACTTCTTCCTAACCTGAGAAAATTCTGCTTCTCTGGTGGCAATTTCAATGAAGGAAATCGGGGTATAGATCGATTCTTTCATTATTTTAGTTTATCTCCTAGGATTGACTCTGTTATACTTTCGCTCTCTTTTGTGGATTGGGCGGCGCTGTTCCCAAAGTCTGACTTCAAAGATATCCATGAGAGCCCGTTGATGCATTCTCCTTATCTAAACAAATTCTTTTCCTCTTGGGAAAGAGTTAATAATTTACAAAACCTCACTATCTTCTTAACCACATCTTCTATTAAATACAAAGCAAACTTTGCAAAAGCCTTCACTAGGGCCATTCTCACTTATCTCAAGAGTTTAACCTATTTATCGCTTCATTTTGATGGGCAAGTTCTCGAAGAAGCTATAGAAAAGACACAAGATTTCGACCCCTATGAGAAAGAAGAAGAGATCTTAAAGCTCTCTGAATTCCTATCCATAATTTCTCCTCTATCCGCGACCTTGAAGAAAGTCGTGCTAAATTTCCCTATCGTTAGCCTGGGTGGCTTAAGAAATCTATGTGTCAGTCGACAGGTGTCATTCACATTAGAAGAATTAGACCTGCTAGGCATTCATATAGGCACATCGGAATTGGATAATTTAACTCTACTATGTGATAAAACAGGAAATCTTTCCATTGCTGATATATGGATTCAGGATTCTGAGAATAATTATGATATTCTAGGATCACTGACAAAGAAAATGAGAGGGACCTTAAGTGTCATGGCCATTGCTGCATCTGCGGACGATGTACTCAATTCCTTGCTGACCTTCATAGCAGATAAAAGGAAAAGTTTTTTATTCTCTTTGGAATATCAAATAGGACAGGTTAACACTCAGAAACTAAAGCAGGTTGGAGATCTTTTACTTCGGAATGGCACATTTGAGCGACTTGAAATAAAGACACCCAATAGATCCCTGATATACAGCAGGAATAAGCAAGACTATGTCATCTACCATACTAATGGTCTGGCTGATACCTTAGAGAACATGCTGGATATCGAAGAGGGAAGTATTGATGAAGTGCTCAGTTTACAAGAAATTACTTGGATAGAGCCAGAACTAGGGAATGATGGAATTCACAATAGGGACGAGAGTATATTTAATTAACTAGCATCTTGAATGTGCTAGGAAAAACATGTTTTGGATTAATGTTGCAAGATTCTTCTTAAAAAGAATAATGTGAAGGTTTATCACTTTTACTTTGACGTATGACCTCGTATTCATTTTTGATTGCTTTAATTTAAACTCTTGATTAGGTATCTGTTTACTTATTTGAATTTATTCAAATACTTCCCAAAATTCCTTATGTAAATCTAAATATTTGTTCCTCGTTGTAGTATCGCATGATCTAGAGAGTAAATTTTTTCATATTCTAGACCATTATCCATCAAGTCAGAGCTCACATTCTTCCCTTTTCAGAGGAATTCAATAAATTCATTGTTAATATCTAAAAAAACTGTTTCCTCACAATATTCTTATTCAATTCAACAAAAGCAATATCGCTTCGAATTACTTGAAGAATTTAAGCCTTTCTGCAATTTTTTCTCTTGCAAGTTCTGTTTGGGACCCACATTTCATAAACAAAATAGATATTATCTCTTCATAATTCCCTCTTTAAACTTCTGATCTTACTCTTAGTAAATTTTGTTGTGAGATATCGAAAATTTGAATAGATTCACAGGTTTCTATCATAAAATTTTCAATCACTCATGTTTTGTTAGTATTGACTATAATTGATCTTCTCAGAAATTATATCCAGTCTTGACAAAATCCCATAAATATTCTAGTTCTAGGAATTTCATAATACTCTGTCCACAAGTATCAACACTGCATCATTATTTGTTGATGAGAATTTTTTTTTTTTTTTTTTTTTTTTTTTTTT
>Ga0065720_1020292_pt1 | contig 15459 bp, 14 predicted proteins | sample Thericmetagenome_FD_59107 | JGI IMG/M metagenome (GOLD analysis project Ga0065720, IMG submission 59107) | Thermophilic microbial communities from the Joint Bioenergy Institute, California, USA of rice/straw/compost enrichment - eDNA_2 v2... | ecosystem: Engineered > Solid waste > Grass >... | reverse complement strand
GGACTCTTCGTCGCCCGCGAGAACATGGCCGGCTGGCTGCAGGCGATCAGCAACGCGCTGCCGATGACCTACTCGGTGGAGGCCCTGACCGAGGTGGGCCGGTACGCCGATCCCACCACCACGCTCTGGAAGGACCTGGGCATCGTGGCCGGCTGCGTCGTGGTCGCCCTCGTCCTCGCCGCCGCGACCCTGCGCCGCCGCACGGACTGATGGCGCCGCCGACACACTGCAGCGACCCGAGCCCGGGGCCGGCCGGCGGCGCCGGCCTCGGGCTGCGGGGCCCGGACAACGGAGCGCGGGCGGCGCAGCGACCAGGGCGACGAGGAAACGCCGGGCATTTATGGCCCGAGGTCCATGCGAGCGGAGCGAGCACTATCAATCATCGTGTACTTCAGGGTGAGGAAGGGCAGTCCGAAGACCCAGAAGTTGTGCTCCGCCGTGAGCTGGTCGTTCTCCACGGCGACCTCGAGCCGTTCGGCGAAGCCGTGGACCGCGAGGGCGGTCACCTCACCGGTCCGTTGGTCCACATAAGCCAGATAGTGGCCGGCATGCCCGTGCGGCGTGCGGCTGTCCAGGGCCAGGCCACCCTTCCCGAAGGCGGACGGAACCAGGGTCGCGGTGAAGCTTGCCTGGGGCAGTGGGAACCCGACGCTCACGTAGCCGCGGCCGTCATGCCGGTACGTCGTGTAGATGCCCACGTAGATCGGCTCACCGGTGTCGCGGAACGACCGGATCCAGCCCCGGAACCAGACCGTGCCGTCGGGCCGGGTCACCACGTCGATGCGGCTGCGCATCCCCCGCTGCGCCTCGCGCTGGTTCATCGGTACGTTTGCCTGGCCGAGTGGTCGGGCGACCACACTCCGGTACAGCAGGTAGCCGGGCAGGCCCCAGATGCGCAGACGCGGCACGATGTCCAGAGAGAACCGGGTGGTGTGCTCGTAGAACTCCCGGACGCGGGGATCCACGGTTGCGGGGTCGAAGTCGGGTCCGGCCAGCTCGTCCAGCGACGCCACAATGCCGATGTCGGCGAGATCGGCCTTGTAGTCGGCGCCGAGCTGCTCGGCGAGGTCGGCGACGTAGTCCGTGCCCACGTACCGCGTCCGGGCCGTGAGCGGGACCACGAACGGCAGGTCCGAGGCCGAGACCCGGTCGGCCAGCAGCTGCACCTGGGCGTCGCGGAACACCGCCGCGGCGAGGCACCGGTAGACCAGCACCGTCGTGGCCGCTACCACGGCGGCGGTGACGTCCGTCCACAGTGTACTGAGCAGCCAGCCCACCGCCAGGCCGACGACGGGACCGAGGACGACCTTCTGCGGCCGGATGCCCAGCACTCCGGCGATCAGGCCGAAGACCAGCCCGACGACGAGCGGGCCGGCCCCCGTCAGACCGAGCAGCGCCCCGAAACTGGCGGCGATCGCGACGCTCGCCACGATCCGCGAGTACAAGGCCGGGATCTCGTGCGGCCGTTGCCGGGCCCGAGCTGTGATCTCGGTCGCGGCGAGCAGGAGGCCGCCGACGGCCGCGCCGATCGCCATCGCGCCAGCACCCCAGGGGTGGCTCAGCGACAGCCCGGCCAGGACACCGATGATCACTGGGATGGTGACCGCTCCCGGTCTGCGCTCGCGCGACGGCACGGACGGATGCTACTCGCTGGCTTGGTCACCGGGAACAATGGCGACAGCGGCAGAGCGCGGAGATGAGGAAGCGTGGCACGGACGGGGCGGCGACCGGGGAACCCGGACACCCGGGAGGCGATCCTCGCGGCGGCGCGGGAGGCGTTCGCCGAGCGGGGGTTCGACAATGCCTCGATCCGGGCCATCGCGGCGGCGGCCGGGGTCGACCCGGCGCTGGTGCACCACTACTTCGGCACCAAGGAGCAGCTTTTCCTCGCCGCCATGAAGGTTCCGATCAACCCTGGTCCGGTGGTGGCGCGGGTGCTTGGGGAGGGCCGGGACGGGGCCGGCGAGCGGCTGATCCGGACGATGCTCTCCGTCTGGGACTCGCCGGCGGGCGCGGCCGCCGTGGCCCTGGTCCGCAGCGCCATGGCCAACGACGCGTTCGCCCGGATGCTGCGGGAGTTCGTCACTCGCGGCATCCTGCGCCGGGTCGCCAAGGAGCTCCAGCTCGCGCCGGCCGAGGCGGGCCTGCGGACGAACCTCGTGGCGAGCCAGATCGTCGGCCTGATCGTGGTCCGCCACATCATCCGGCTCGAACCGATCGCCAGCACCCCCGCCGAGGTCCTTGCCCGGGCGGTCGGGCCTACCGTGCAGCGGTACCTGACCGAGCCCTTGGACTCGCTGCCCGCCGGCTGAGCGCACCGGCAAGCTCCCACCGTCATTCCAGCGATGTGATCTTCGATCTTTCGGCCCGGCTGCTGCGTCAGGCGCAGCCGAGCGTTCACAAGACCCGGGCCGGCGCGGCCCCCAGGAAGACGGGAGGCGGGTCCGTACGGGAGAATCAACGGTCATGAGCGACCTCGACCCCTCGATCGCCGCCCGCGTGACGTGGAACGCCGCCGGGCTGGTGCTCGCGGTCGTGCAGGATCACAGCACGAACGAGGTGCTCATGGTGGCTTGGATGAACCACGAGGCGCTGCACCGTACGCTGACCACCGGCCGGGCCACCTACTACTCCCGGAGCCGTGACACGATCTGGGTCAAGGGAGAGACGTCCGGGCACCACCAGTACGTCCGGTCCGTGTCGCTGGACTGTGACGGGGACGCACTGCTGGTGCGGGTGGATCAGGTCGGCGCCGCCTGCCACACGGGTGAGCGCACGTGCTTTCACACGCACCTGCCCGTCGAGGAACCCGTGAGCAGGAGGGCCCATCAATGACGGCAACCAACTCCTCGGTGGTCCGGCCATGACCACCGGTGTCATCGCGCCCGACGAACGGACGTTTCTCGCCCTCGCGCGCACCCACCGGGTGGTGCCGGTCACCCGCCGCCTGCTCGCCGACGGCGAGACGCCGGTCGGGGTGTACCGCAAGCTCGCCGGTGGGCCGGGCACGTTCCTGCTCGAGTCGGCCGAGCACGGCGCCGCCTCGGGCGGTGTCGCGTGGAGCCGGTACTCGTTCATCGGCGTACGCTCGCTGGCCACGCTGACCGAGCGCGACGGGCAGGCGCACTGGCTGGGCAACCCGCCGGCCGGCGTACCGACGACCGGGGACCCGGTCACGGTGCTGCGGGAGACCGTCCGGACGCTCACGGGCGCCGGGACGCCGGACACGGGCGTGGCGCTGCCCCCGCTCACCGGCGGCTTGGTCGGCTACCTGTCCTACGACATCGTGCGCCGGTTCGAGCGGCTGCCCGAGCTCGCCGCCGACGACCTGCGGGTGCCTGAGCTCGGCATGGTGCTCGCCACCGATCTCGTCGTGCTCGACCACTTCGAGGGCTCGGCGCTGCTCGTGGCCAACGCGATCCTGCCGCCCCGCCCGACGAAGGCCGTGGCCACCGCCGCCTACCACCAGGCGATCGGCCGGCTCGACGCCATGACCACGGCCCTGTCCCGGCCGACGCCGCCCATGGTCTCCACTGTCGAGCACCCCGGGGTCGGCCGCTTCGTCTCGCGGACGCCCGAGGGCCAGCACCCCAAGGCGGTGGAGGCGGCCAAGGAGGCGATCCGCGACGGCGAGTGCTTCCAGATCGTGGTGGCGCAGCGTTTCGAGCGGCCGACCGAGGCGGATCCGCTGGACATCTACCGGGTGCTGCGGGCCACCAACCCGTCGCCGTACATGTATCTGCTTCGCTTCGACGAGTTCGACGTCGTGGGCTCCTCGCCGGAGGCGCACCTCAAGGTGACCGGCCGCCGCGCCCTGCTGCACCCGATCGCCGGTACCCGGTGGCGCGGCGCGACCCCGGAGGAGGACGCCCGCCTGGCGGCCGAGCTGCTGGCCGACCCCAAGGAGCGGGCCGAGCACGTGATGCTCGTGGACCTGGGTCGCAACGACCTGGGCCGGGTCTGCAAACCGGGCACGGTGGAGGTACCCGAGTTCGCCACGATCGAGCGCTACAGCCACGTGATGCACATTGTGTCCACTGTGGTCGGTGAGCTGCGTGATGACCAGTCGGCCTTCGACGCCCTGGTCGCCACCTTCCCGGCCGGCACGCTGACCGGGGCGCCCAAGGTTCGGGCCATGGAGATCATCGAGGAGCTGGAGCCGACCCGGCGGGGGATCTACGGCGGGATCGTGGGGTACTTCGGCTTCGGCGGCGACATGGACACCGCCATCACCATCCGCACCGCGCTGCTGCGCGACGGGGTGGCGTACGTCCAGGCGGGTGGGGGAGTGGTGGCCGACTCCGACCCGGCGGCCGAGGAGCAGGAGACCCGCAACAAGGCCGCCGCCGTGCTCGCCGCCATCGCCGCCGCCGAGACCCTCAAACCCGCCCGCTAGCCCCGCACGCTGGTGAAACCTTGAGATCTTGGAATTTTGTCCCCCCTATAGGGGGCATTAGTTTCCAAGATCACCCGGGAAAGGGGTGGTCGGGTCGATGACTGAGCGGCGCGGGCTCACCGTGGCCGTGCTGGCCGTGGTGGCCGGGGCCGGACTGGTGCTGTTCGGCGCGTCCCGGGTGTGGTGGGTGGAGGTGGTGTCCCGGCCGGCGCCGCTGCTCCCGGAGGAGATCGCGCACACTGGAGCCTCCCTCGCCCCTCTGCTGCCCGCCCTCGGCCTGGTCGCCCTGGCCGGGGCCGGGGGTCTGCTCGCCACCCGCGGGGTCACCCGGCGGCTCGTCGGCGCCCTCCTCGGCGTGGTTGCCGTCGCGGCCGCGGTCGCCGTCGTCGGTGCCCTGTCCGGAGCTCGCCCCCTGTGGCCGGCCGCCTGCCTCCTCGGCGCCGTACTCATCGGGGCGGCCGGGGTGCTCACCGTCCGGTACGGCGGGCGGTGGCCCGAGATGGGCGCGCGCTACCGGCGCAATGTGCCGTACGCGTCCAGCGGCGAGGGGGGCCAGGGGGCCGAGCGGGCCGGGTATGCGGCTCCGACGGCCGACGACGGCAGCGTCTCGGCGCCGGCACGCCTGTCCGCAGCCGAGCTGTGGGACGCGGTTGACCGCGGCGACGACCCGACCCGGGGCTGAGGACGCGACCCAGGGCCGACGAACGACCCAGAGACTGATGCAGGGCCGGCCGCCCGGCTTCCGGTCGCCGCGCACTCGATGGCGGGCGGCGACCGGAAGCCGAGCAGTGACGCCGGAAACCCAGCGGCCCGATGACCGGTGGTCCGGTCAGGCCACGCCCAGGTAGGCCTCGCGGACGGCGGGGTCGTGCAGCAGGTCGCTGCCGGACCCCTCCTTGACGATGCGGCCGGTCTCCAGCACGTAGGCCCGGTGGGCCCGGGAGAGCGCCTGCTGCGCGTTCTGCTCGACGACGAGGATCGTCGTCCCCTGCTGCGAGATCTCCGTGATGATCTCGAAGATCTGCCGGATCAGCATGGGCGCCAGACCCATCGACGGCTCGTCGAGCAGCAGCACCTTGGGCCGGGCCATGAGGGCCCGCCCGATGGCGAGCATCTGCTGCTCGCCGCCGGAGAGGGTGCCGGCGGCCTGCTTGGCCCGTTCCTTCAGCCGGGGGAACAGGTTGTACACCCGCTCGAGGTCGGCGGCGATGCCCGCCTTGTCGCGTCGGGTGTAGGCGCCCATGTCGAGGTTCTCGAGCACGGTCATGCCCGGGAAGATCTGCCGTCCCTCGGGGGCCTGGCAGAGGCCCCGGACCACGCGCAGGTCCGCGCGGAGCCGGCTGATGTCCTCGCCGTTGAAGATGATCTTCCCGCCGGCCAGCGGGCGCAGGCCGGAGATGGCGCGCATCGTGGTGGTCTTGCCGGCGCCGTTGGCCCCGATCAACGCCACGATCTCGCCCTCGTCGACGTGCAGCGAGATCCCGTGCAGGGCTTCGATGCGGCCGTACGTGACCTTGACATCATGCAGCTCAAGCAGCATCGACGGACTCCCCGAGGTAGGCGGCGATCACCTTCGGGTCCCGGGCCACCTCGGCCGGGGTTCCGTCAGCGATCTTGCGACCGAACTCCAGCACGACGATACGGTCGGTGACCCCCATGACCAGGCGCATGTCGTGCTCGATGAGCAGCACCGTGTGCCCGATGTCCCGGATGCGCTTGATGAGCTTGAGCAGGTCCTCCTTCTCCGCCGGGTTGAAGCCGGCGGCCGGCTCGTCCAGGCACAGCAGCGCGGGTTCCGTGGCCAGGGCCCGGGCGATCTCCAGCCGCCGCTGGTAGCCGTACGGCAGGTTGCGGGCGACGTCGTTGGCCCGGTCCGCGATGCCGACCAGCTTCAGCAGTTCCAGCGCCTTCTGCTCGGCCGCCCGTTCCTCGAGGATGTGCCGGGACAGGCCGAAGACCTTGGCGAAGCCCCGGCGCGTCTGCTGCCACAGCCGAGGTAGGCCGTCCTCGGCGGTGACCTGGGGCAGCTCGTGCTCCTTCGGCCGCACGCGGACCAGCCGGAACAGTGCGCCGAGCACGCTGGTCTTGTGCCGCGAGTCGGTGCCGACCATGACGTTCTCGATGGCCGTCATCTCCGGGAAGAGACGGATGTTCTGGAACGTCCGGGAGATGCCCATCCGGCTGATCTGGTGGGGTTTGCGGCCGCTGACCCGCTGGCCCTGGAAGCGCACCTCGCCCGAAGTCGGCTTGTAGACCCCGCTCATGACGTTGAAGCAGGTCGTCTTGCCCGCGCCGTTGGGCCCGATCAGGCCGAGGATCTCCCCCTCGTACACGTTGAAGGTCACGTCCTCGAGCGCCACCACGCCGCCGAAGGCGAGGGTGACGTGGTCGACCTCGAGCAGGGCCCGACGGGTGGGCGGGGAGACCGGAGCGGACTGGGGGACTTCGGTCAGCTCAGGCATTGATCGTTGCCTCCTCTGCGCGGTGGCGACCGCCCCTCACTTCCTCGGCCCGGTCGGCGAGTTCGCGGGCCCGGCGACGGCTCGGGATCAGGCCCTGCGGGCGGAGGATCATGATCAGAACCATGGCGAGGCCGAAGTAGAGCATCCGCCACTCGTCCAGGTCACGGAACCGCTCCGGCAGGTAGACCAGCAGGATCGCGCCGATGCTGACCCCGACCATGTTGCCGGAACCACCGATCACGACCATGGCCACGAACAGGATCGACAGCTGCAGGTCGAACTGGTTCGGGTCGATGTAGGCGTACCGGCTGGCGAAGAGGAAGCCGGAGGTGCCGCCGAGCACCGCCCCGATGGCAAAGGCCCACAGCTTGAACTTGAACCCGTGCACGCCCATGACCGCGGCCGCGTCCTCGTCCTCCCGGATCGCCAGCCACGAGCGGCCGACCCGGCTGTGCTCCAGCCGGCGTACGCCCAACACCATCAGGATCACGAGCGTCAACGCCAGCCAGTACCACGGCTTGGCGTCGGTCAGCCCGAAGATCTGGTTGTCGGGTGAGGGCGGACCCTCCGGGCCGGGAATGGCGCTGATGCCCCGGGGCCCGTTCGTGACGTTCGGGCCGGACTGGCCGTTGAGGTTCCGGGCGGCGATCCGGATGATCTCACCGAAGCCGAGCGTCACGATCGCCAGGTAGTCGCCGCGCAGCCGCAGCGTCGGCCAACCGAGGATGACGCCGGAGACCGATGTCAGCACGATGGCGATCGGGATACACAGAGCCCACCCGATCGCCCAGTCCTGGGAGAGCCCGAAGCGCTCCTGCAGGGCCTGGACCACCGGTGAGTCGACCGACCCGAAGATGGCGACGCTGTAGGCGCCGACCGCGAAGAAGCCGATGTAGCCCAGGTCGAGCAGCCCGGCCAGACCGATGACCACGTTGAGGCCGATCGCGACCATCACGTAGAGCGCGCAGGTGAACAGCACCGCGGCCCACGGCGAGCCACCGGAGCCGAGGTCGGTCCGGATGAGGTGGAACGGCGGGATCTGGAGGTTGGCCACCGGGTTCCGGGGCGGCGCGCCACCGGGCAGATAGCCGAGCCAGGGCAGGTAGTAGAGGAACACGATGAAGGCCAGCACGGCGATCACCCGCTGCCACTTCGGCAGGGCCTCCCAGCGTTGCCGGATGGCCGCCTGCGCGTTGCGCCGCTGCTGGTTGAGCCGTCGCAGCACGTTGCCCTCGGCCGGCGCCTCCGCCGCGGCGTGGCGAGGGGCGCTCTCCACCGGTGTGCTCGTCTCGGGTGTGGTCATGCGCGCGCCCTCCCCAACGACTCGCCCAGCAGACCGGTCGGCCGGAACATCAGGACGATGACGAGAATGATGAATGCGAAGACGTCTTCCCAGATGGAGGCCGTGATGGCGGCGGCGTAGACCTCGACGATGCCGAGCAGGATGCCGCCCAGCAAGGCGCCGCGCAGGTTGCCGATGCCACCGAGCACCGCCGCGGTGAACGCCTTGAGGCCGATCACGAAGCCGATCGCACTCTGCGTGTTGCCGATCCGGATCGTCCAGAGCAACGCGGCGGCGCCGGCCATGACCCCGCCGAGCACGAAGATCAGCATGATCACGCGGTCCTGGTTCACGCCCATGAGCGCCGCGGTCTGCGGGTTCTGCGCGACCGCCCGCACGCCCCGGCCGTAGCGGGTGCGGTTGATGAACAGATCCAGGCCGATCATCATCACGACCGCGGCGACGACGACGATGATGTGAATGCTGTCGATGACCGTGTCGCCGATGGTCAGCACCGGTTTGCGCTCGAAGAGGTACGGCACCGACAGCGAGGCCGCCCGCTCCCGACCGAAGACCTCGGGCAGCAGGTGGCCGATACGCCTCGGCAGCAGGAGCCCGAAGACCTCGACGAGGATGAGCGAAATGCCGATGGCCGTGATGAGGAAGATCAGCGGCGGCGCGTTCTTGCGCCGCAACGGTAGGTAGGCCGAGCGTTCGACTAAGAGTGCGATGCCGCCCGAGGCTAGACCCGCGACCACCAGCCCTAGCAGCGCGGTGGGGATCGCCACGACCAGCGCCGGGTACTGCTGCACGTCGAGCAGCGTGTAGGTCACCAGGATCGCGAAGGTGCCCACCATGAAGACTTCGGAGTGGGCGAAGTTGATCAGTCGGAGCACACCGTAGACGAGGGTGTAGCCCAGTGCCACCAGGGCATAGATGGCGCCCTTGGAGACACCGTCCACGGTGTACTGGCCAATGTGGTCAATGAGGGTGTTCACCGATGTGTGCTCCTGCCGCGATGCAAGGTGCGGCCGGGGCTTTCCCCCGGCCGCACCGCGACATTCATGTCAGTTCCGACCTCGGATTACTGAACGCTCAGTGCCTTGAGCGGAGTGAGGCCGTCACCCTCGACCTCGTAGGCCCAGACGACCACGACGCTCGGGTCGACGTCGCCGCCCGCGTCGAACTTGATGTGCTTCGACGCACCCGTCTTGTCGTAGGCCTTGATCCCGGCCAGAACCTCCTCGCGGGTGGACGCGCCAGCGCTGATCACGTCGATGAAGACCTTCGCGGCGTCGTAGCCCTCAGCGCCGTAGGAGCCGGGCTCGGTGCCGTACTCCGCCACGAAGTCCTGCGTGAAGGTGCCACCAGCCTCCGAAGCCGGAAGGCACGGGCAGGTGATGATCGCGCCCTCGGCCGCACCCTCGGTGTTCGTCGCGAGAGCCGGGTCGTACAGACCGTCGGCGCCGAGCAGCTGCGCGTTGATGTTGGCGCCCCGGATCTGGCGGAACAGCGGCGCCGCCTCCCGCGGGTACCCACCGTAGAAGATGTAGTCGGGCTGCTCAGCCTGGATCTTCGCAACCGTCGCGTCGAAGATCGTCTGCTGCTCCTGCACCTTGTCGGTGGCGTAGGGGATCTTCGGGGTGCCCTCGTCGAGCCGCTTGGCCAGCTCGGCGGTCAGGCCGGCGCCGTACGCGCTGCCGTCGTCGATGAGGAACACCTTCGTGGCGCCCTCGTCCCGCAGGAACTTGGCGATCGCCGCGCTCTGCGTACCGTCGTGGCCCACGACGCGGTGGAAGACCGTGATGCCGGGGCGGCCGGACAGGTCGACCCGGGTCGCCGACGGGCTGATCATCGGCACGCCGCCGCCCTGGTAGACGGGCATGGTGCCGTTGGTCTCACCCGAGAAGGCGCCACCGATGACGCCCAGGAAGTCCTCGTCGGCGACGACCTGCTGCGCGAACTGCGCGGCCTTGTCGGGGTCGCCCTGGCTGTCGAACTCGACCATCTCGAGCTGGCAGTCGGGGTTGGCCTCGTTGTACTGCTTGAACGCGAGCTTCGCGCCGTCGCGGGACGGGATGACGATGGCGGCGTTCTCACCGCTCAGGGCGCCGAAGAAGCCGACCTTCTTGCCGCAGTAGTCGGCCGCCTGCTCGCCGCCGTTGTTGGTGTTGGCCTGGCAGCCCGCCGCCACCACGAGCCCGAGCGCTGCGGCGGCCAGGCCGACGGCGCGTAGATTGATTCGCCTCACGGCTTGTCTTCCTCCTCTGGAGTGCTGTGCGCTCCCGCCCACGGCGCCCCGCGACACGGTTCACGCATCCACGAGGTTCAGGGCGGGCCGGCACGGCATGAGATCCTTGGTCGCGGACCTTACTCGACGGTCGGGCCGGTCGCTAACGGCCAACCGGCCGCTGTTCCAAACTGTTATCCAGCTGAGGCACACAATCGGTCCGATGGTGCACTTGTGACGATCGGCATGATTTGAGGTTGGCCAATCGCACGGATGACAGGCTCATGACATCGCGGTTACCGAGGTGACGTAGGCGTGGGCCGTGTGGCCGTCGTCGACGACAAGGAGCACCTGGTCCGGTGCTTCGCCCCCGCCCGGGATGCCGGTGATCGCCACCCGCTGGTCGCCGTCGGCCGGCATGTCGGTGGGCGACACCACAGGGCGCCAGGAGTTTCCGGCGTCGGCGCTGAGCCACAGCTCGTACGTCCAGCCGGCCTTCACCACAGCGACGAGGTGGTCGCCGGCGGCGGCGAGGTCGACCGGGATGGCCGACGTGAGCTGGCCGTCCCGCGGCTCGACGTGGGTGCTGCCGAACCGGCCGGTCGCGCGCCATCCATCCGGCTCCAGGCGCCACGCCCGGAACGTCGGGCCGTGGGTGCCGATGGCGGTCAGCGAGCCGGCCACGGACGCCACCAGGCTGAGCTGGTCGTAGTCGGGAGTGGCGTCGGCCGTCATGGCCGTCCACGTGCGGCCGTCGGACGAGCGCCAGGCCGCCGGGTCGCGGTCGGGGCGACCGGTGAGCACCACGGCCCCCACCACGATCCACTCGCCGTCGTGGTACGCGGCGTCGGCCGCCCAGGTGGCCCGCTCGGGGGAGTCCGAGAGCACCGGGGCGCCCTCGATGATCTCGAACGCCTCCCCGGTCGGGGAGAGCCAGACCGCCGCGCCGGCCGACCGGTTGCCGACGATGAGATAGCCGGGCGGACCGGCGGTGATGCGGCCGACGTTGGTGGCCTTCGGGCCCCCGAAGAGCTCGAAGCTGGCGTCGACCTCGGTGAGCACCTCGGTGCCGTCGGCGGCCCGGACCGGGTGGTAGGAGGCCATGCGGGGGTTGCCGTGCGCCCCGCCGACCTTGCCCCCGAGGGCGACCAGCGTCCCGTCCCGGCAGGCCGCCCCCCACAACAGGCTCCGCACGCCGTAGTAGCTGTGGGCCGCCACCGGCAGCGCCGTCCAGGTCTGTCCGTCCCGGCTGGTCCAGGCGGCCGGATCCATGGTGTCGTCGGTGCCCAGCCACTCCTCGTCCGGGTCCGCGCCGTCCGTCCCGACCAGGTCGTGCCCGCCGACGATGAACCAGTGGTCGTCGCAGAAGGCGGTCCCGGCGAGCACGTTCCGGGTGCCCTCGGGCGGTGGCGGCAGCGTGACCTCGCGCCAGGCCAGCTCAACCGGCCCGGGCGGTGGTGACGGTTCGTTCGTGCAGGCGGCCGAGAGGCCGACGAGCGCGATCGCCGCGGCCGCCGCCGCCAGCCGTGGGGGGATTGCCCGCCTCGGGAAAGCCATGCGGCGAATCCTAATGAAAAACCGAGACCAGCTCAGATCCACTGTGGACAGACGGCGGGGCGGGCGGCCCCGGCGGGCCGCGTGGTCGCGGGGTCGTAGGCTGGGCGTACGGTTGGACGGTTGGTTTCGTGGGGGCCGTACGGTTGGTCGTTTGGTTCTCCTCGGAGCCGTACGGTCGGTCGTCTGGTTCGCTGACGGACCGTACGGCTGGTCACCTGGTACGTCCCGGGACCAGGGGCGGCTCATTATCCACGCGTCCGTCTGGTGACCGACGCCATACCCCGGGGCACACCCCGGTCGACCCGCCCCCTACCATCGGCCGCATGACACCCGCAACCCCGCGCGCGACAGGCGGGCTGCGCTCGGTGCCACCGGCCGGATTCGGCGGGAGGGCGGCACGATGAGTGCTCTCGACGAGATCCTGGCTGGCGTCCGGGAGGACCTGGCAGCCCGGGAGCAGCGGGTGCCGCTGTCGGTCGTGCGGGAGCAGGCGGCCGCGGCGCCCCCGGCGCGCGATGCCCTGTCCGTGTTGCGTGGCAGTGGGGTGGCCGTGATCGCCGAGGTGAAGCGGGCCTCCCCGTCGAAGGGCAAGCTGGCGGACATCGCCGATCCGGCCTGGCTGGCCCGGGAGTACGCCGCGGGCGGCGCGCACGCGGTGAGCGTGCTGACCGAGCCGCGGCGCTTCGGCGGCTCCCTGGCCGACCTCGACGCGGTGCGGGCCGCGGTGGACGTGCCGGTGCTGCGCAAGGACTTCATCGTCTCCAGCTACCAGGTGCACGAGGCCCGGGCCCACGGCGCCGACATCGTGCTGCTCATCGTGGCCGCGCTGGACCAGAACACGCTGGTCGGGCTGCTGGAGCGGGTCGAGTCGCTCGGCATGACCGCGCTGGTCGAGGTGCACACCGAGGACGAGGCCGACCGGGCGTTGCTGGCCGGGGCCAAGGTCATCGGGGTGAACGCGCGCAACCTCAACACGCTCGAGCTCGACCGCGGCGTCTTTGAACGGATCGCGCCCGGCCTGCCGGCCTCGGTGGTGAAGGTCGCCGAGTCGGGCGTGCGCGGCGCCCACGACCTGATCCGGTACGCCGCCGCCGGGGCGGACGCCGTGCTGGTCGGGGAAGGGCTGGTCACGCGGAAGAGCCCGCGCGAGGCGGTGGCCGAGCTGGTCACCGCGGGCAGCCACCCGGCGACTCCTCGGGCGGGACGATGAGCGTCACCGGAATCGACGCGGCCCGGGGCAGCCTCACCGGGGCTGTACCCGACACGAGTGGCCACTTTGGACGGTTCGGTGGGCGCTTCGTGCCGGAGGCCCTGATCGCGGCCCTCGACGAACTCGACGTGGCGTTCCGGCAGGCGGTGGCCGACGAGTCGTTCCGGGTCGAACTGGACCGGCTGATGCGCGAGTACGCGGGCCTGCCGAGCCTGCTCTACGACGCCAAGCGGCTCTCCGAGCGCCTCGGCGTCCGCGTCCTGCTCAAGCGCGAGGACCTCAACCACACCGGGGCGCACAAGGTGCGCAACGTGCTCGGCCAGGCGTTGCTGACCAAGCGCATGGGCAAGCCGCGGGTCATCGCCGAGACCGGCGCGGGGCAGCACGGCGTGGCGACGGCCACCGCGGCCGCGTTGTTCGGCCTCGAGTGCGTGGTCTACATGGGCGAGGAGGACACCCGGCGCCAGGCGCTCAACGTGGCCCGCATGCGCATGCTGGGCGCGACGGTGGTGCCGGTGACCACCGGGTCGCGCACGCTCAAGGACGCGATGAACGAGGCCCTGCGCGACTGGGTGACCAATGTGGACACCACGCACTACCTCATCGGCACGGTCGCCGGGCCGCACCCGTTCCCGGCGGTGGTGCGGGAGTTCGTCCGGGGCATCGGGGTGGAGGCGCGCGAGCAGTGCCTGGCCCTGACCGGCCGCCTGCCGGACGCGGTCTGCGCGTGTGTGGGTGGCGGGTCCAACGCGTTGGGGATCTTCCACGCGTTTCTGGGCGACCCCGAGGTGGCGCTCTACGGCTTCGAGGCCGGCGGGGAGGGGGTCACCACCGGCCGCCACGCGGCCAGCATCACCGGCGGGTCGGTCGGGGTCCTGCACGGTACCCGGACGTTCGTGCTGCAGGACGAGGACGGGCAGACCATCGAGTCGCACTCCATCTCGGCCGGGCTGGACTACCCGGGCGTGGGGCCGGAGCACGCCTGGCTGGCCGAGATCGGCCGGGCCCGGTACGAGCCGGTCACCGACGCCGAGGCGATGGCGGCGTTCCAGCTGCTCTGCCAGACGGAGGGCATCATCCCGGCCATCGAGAGCGCGCACGCGCTGGCCGGAGCCGCCCGCCTGGCCCCGACGTTCGGCCCCGACGCGATCGTGCTCGTGTGCCTGTCCGGCCGGGGGGACAAGGACGTCCAGACCGCCGGCCAGTGGTTCGGGCTGCTGTGACCGTGACCGCGATGGGCGAGAGGAGCCGAGGGTGAGCGTCCGGGTCGCCTTCGACAAGGCGCGGGCCGAGGGCCGGGCCGCCCTGGTCGGCTACCTGCCGGCCGGTTTCCCCACCGTCGAGGGCGGCATCGCCGCAGTCCGCGCGTTGGCCGAGTCCGGGGTGGACGTGATCGAGGTGGGCTACCCCTACTCGGACCCGGTCATGGACGGGCCGGTCATCCAGCGGGCCACCGAGGTCGCGCTGGCCGGCGGGGTGCGGGCGGCCGACGTGCTGCGCACCGTGGAGGCCGTGGCGGCCACCGGTGTGCCGGCGCTGGTGATGACGTACTGGAACCTGGTCGAGCACTACCGGGGCGGCGGGCCGGACGGTGGGGTGGCCGCGTTCGCCCGGGACCTGGCCGCCGCCGGGGGATCGGGTTTGATCACTCCCGATCTCATCCCCGACGAGGCGGCCGAGTGGCTGGCCGTCTCCGACGAGCACGGCCTGGACCGGGTGTTCCTGGTCGCGCCGTCCTCCACCGACGCCCGCATCGCGGCGACGGTGGCGGCCTGCCGGGGCTTCGTGTACGCGGCCAGCGTGATGGGCGTGACCGGGGCCCGGGAGAAGACCTCGCACGTTGCCCCGACGCTGGTCGCCCGGGTCCGCCAGGCGCTGCCGGCCGCGAACCCGGGCCTGCCCGTCGGCGTGGGCCTCGGGGTCCGCAACGGCGACCAGGCCGCCGAGGTCGGCACCTACGCCGACGGCGTCATCGTGGGCAGCGCCCTGGTCTCGTGCCTGCAGGGCGTCGACCTGGCGACCGGCCTGGGCGCGCTGCGGGCGCTGACGGCCGACCTGGCCGCGGGCGTACGCCGCTCGACCGGCGACGTCCGCTGATCCGTGACGTCCGCTGATCCGCGACGTCCGCTGGTTCGGGCCCAGTGGGGTGAGCGACGGTCGCCGGGCGCGGGCCGAGCCGGCCCATGATGGTGCGGTACGGTGTCCCCGGCTGCCGACAGGCGGGCGCCGACATCGAGGAGACGAAGCACCATGACCACACCGGATACCCGGCCCATCGGTGTCGCCGTGATCGGCGCCGGCTACTGGGGACCCAACCTCGTC
>Ga0065720_1004456_pt1 | contig 15462 bp, 14 predicted proteins | sample Thericmetagenome_FD_59107 | JGI IMG/M metagenome (GOLD analysis project Ga0065720, IMG submission 59107) | Thermophilic microbial communities from the Joint Bioenergy Institute, California, USA of rice/straw/compost enrichment - eDNA_2 v2... | ecosystem: Engineered > Solid waste > Grass >... | reverse complement strand
GCTCGTGAGGATCTGCCACTCAACCCGCCTGGCGAATATGCAAATTCGTGCGTCGGCCGTGAGCGCATGTTCGAATACTATTCCCGCACGCGCGGCACCAAGGTTTCTCTCATACGGCTCTCTTACGCCATCGATATGCGCTACGGCGTATTGCACGATGTTGCAACGGCAGTTCAGGCTGGCAATCCGGTTCCGATCGACAACGGTCACTGCAACGTCATCTGGCAAGGAGATGCGAACAATGTCGCATTGATGTCGCTTGCACATGCCGACAATTCGCCGTTCGTCCTGAACGTCTCCGGACCTGAAGTCATCAGCGTCCGCCGGCTTGCGGAGAAGTTCGGTGAACGCTTTGGGCGGGAGCCATCTTTCGTCGGCAAGGAGCAGGATCAGGCCTGGATTGTCGATACCAGTCTTCAGCAGAAACTCTTTGGCTATCCATCAATCCCGCTGCCACAGCTCATTGACTGGACGGTCGGCTGGCTGTCCAAGGGTGGCCGGTCCTTCGGCAAGCCTACCCATTTCGAGGTTCGAGACGGCACTTACTGAGTGACTGGCTGAGGACTGAATGACTGACACGACGGTAGTTTCCAGGAAGAAGCCCGTGAAGCGCGATGCGGCTGCCACCCGCGCGCGCATCCTTCGTGCGGCTGAGAAGGAGTTTGCCAGAAAAGGCCTGAAAGGCACGCGGATTGATCAGATTGCCAAACGCGCCAACTGCAACAAGGCAATGATCTATCACTATTTCGGCAGCAAGGAGAACCTTTTCAGCGCGGTTCTGGAGCTCACCTATGAAAGGATACGGTCGGCTGAAGAACAGCTCAAGCTCATCAGCCGTTCACCGGTAGAGGCGATGCGGGAGCTGGTCGGTTTTTCGTTCGATTACGTGACTTCCCACCCAGAATTCATCTCGCTCATCAACGATGAAAATCTGCATGGCGGTGTACATGTCGCGCGGTCGGCACGCGCCCGCGACCTGAACAGTCCGCTGGTGACTCTGCTGGGTGAAATCCTCAAGCGAGGTGAAGAAGGCGGCAATTTCCGGTCGGGTGTCGATCCGGTGCACCTTTACATCACCATCGCCAGCATCTGCTACTTCTACACCGCCAACATCCATACACTCTCGGCCATCTTTGACCTGCCGAAGACCTCTGAAACGATGGCAGAGCGGCGCAAGCACGCCATCGAAGTGATTTTGGGCTACCTGCGGCCTGATACGCCTTCCACAGATTCTCGAAAGTAAGACCATGAAGATAGCTGATATTCCTTCCGCTCCTCTGTCCGCTCTTCGCAAAGGGGGAGTGATTCCCGCTCATCCTCTTGCTCTCAACGCCTCCCGTTTGCTCGACGAGAAACGGCAGCGCGCCTTGACGCGCTACTATCTCGATGCTGGCGCCATCGGTCTCGCCGTCGGAGTGCACACGACACAGTCCGAGATTCGCGACCACGGCCTTCTGGAGCCGGTTTTATCGCTGGCGGCTGAAGAGGCGGCGAACCACTCCTCGCAGCCTTTTCTCGTTGCCGGTGCCATTGGCAAGACAGCGCAGGCGACGAAGGAAGCCGAGCTCGCGCGTTCGAAAGGCTACCACGCCGTGCTGCTCGGCCTTGCCGCTATGAAGGACGCCAGCGAGGACGAGCTGATCGCCCACTGCCGGGCCGTGGCCGAGGTCATGCCGGTTGTCGGATTCTATCTGCAAACGGCCGTGGGCGGGCAGCTCCTGCCATATTCGTTCTGGCGCCGTTTTGCAGAAATCGAAAATGTAGTGGCGATCAAGATGGCGCCGTTCAACCGGTACCGTACGATTGACGTCGTACGGGCTGTAGTCGATGCGCGTGCGGAGGAACGCATCACCCTTTATACGGGCAACGATGATCACATCGTGGCGGATCTGCTGACGCGGTTCACCTTTACCCGCGATGGCCAGCCGGTCAGCGTTCGTATCAAGGGTGGTCTTCTCGGCCACTGGGCGGTGTGGACCAACAAGGCGGTTGAGCTGCTGAACGACATTCATGAGAGGCCAAATTCCCGTTCTGCGTCCGAGTGGCTTGAGCTGGACGCCCGCGTCACGGACATGAATGGTGTCCTGTTTGATGTCGCCAACAACTTTGCGGGTTGCATCGCGGGGATCCACGAAGTGCTTCGCCGGCAGGGAATCCTGGAAGGAATTTGGTGCCTCAATCCTGACGAGACACTGGGGCCGGGCCAGGCCGAGGAGCTTGACCGTATCATCCGTGCCTATCCGGATATGTTGGACGACGACTTCGTCCGGGCCAACCTTGAACGCTGGTTGAAATAGCCGACGTGAATACGGAAAGCTGCCTGCGCGGGAACCCGAGTGGGCAGCGCTTATTCTCTCAATTACTTAATGATTGGCTGGCTGGCAACGAAGGCGCGCCTGCGTGTTCAACGGGCCGATCAATGGCACAAGCTTCCGCGCCTGGGTGGAGCAGCTTCGGGTGCTGGTTCTCCGCCCGGGCGACATCGTCGTCATGGACAACCTGGGCTCGCATAAAACAGGTGCCATTCAGCAGATGATCCAGGTTGCGGGAGCGAGGCTTTGGTACCTGCAGCCTTACTTGAATCAAACACTGAATGCGGCTGGCTTGCAAGCGCACGATCGAGGAGACATGGCGGCATGTTGGCCACCTCGTCTCCTCCATCCAGCCAGCGGAATGTACAAGCGACTTCCGCAGGGCCGGCTACGCTACCGAAAAAAACGGAATGGCTCCAGACTTTCAACTCTCCGGTCTGACGTTCCCTGGTATCTTACCGCCCTTGGCCTTCGGAAGCTTCGGGACGCTGTCGATGAGCTGACGCGTATAGTCGCTCTGCGGACTCGCGAAGACGGCCCGTGTTGAGCCCTGTTCCACCACTTTGCCCTGGTTCATAACCATCACGTGGTCGCAGATGTGTCGGATCACGGCAAGGTTGTGAGAGATGAAAAGGTAGGTCAGATTCAGCTTCTGCCTGAGTTCCTGCAGAAACGTGATGATCTGTGCCTGAACCGAGACGTCCAGCGCCGAGGTCGGCTCGTCGAGCACGAGCAGGCGCGGCTCCAGCGCGACTGCCCTGGCGATGCAAATGCGCTGTTTCTGCCCTCCTGAGAGCTCGTGCGGATAGCGGTACTTGAAGGCCTTCGGCAGGCTCACGATGTCGAGCAGGTTGTCGATCCTGCGTTCCAGTTCCACGCCGCGGACCTTGGTCTGGATTAGGAACGGTTCTGCCAATGCGCTGCGGATCGTGTGGCGGGGATCAAGCGCTGAATGCGGGTTCTGAAACACAATCTGCATGTGTCGGCGCATGCGGCGCAGTTCCTCGCCCGACTTGGCAGTCAGGTCCTCACCCTCGAAGACGATGCGACCGGAGGTAGGTTCGATCAGCCGCATGACCATGCGCGCGACGGTGGATTTCCCCGATCCTGACTCACCGACGATGCCGAGCACTTCGCCCACCCCGATGGTGAGCGACACGTTGTCGACGGCCAAGAACTCCTTCCCTCCCGAATGGAAGATCTTCGAGAGACCGGAGGCGCAGAGAATAGCGTCCTGGGCGCCGGAATGTTCAGTCAGCGGCATGGTGGCAGGCGACGGCATGGTCGGCTCCGATGCTTCTCATCTCGGGTTTCTCGCGCTTGCAGATTTCCGTTGCGCGGCTGCAACGGGGATGGAAACGGCAACCCGAGGGGGGATGGATGAGGTTGGGGATCGTTCCCGGAATTGCTTCGAGCGGGTGAATCTCGCCCTCGATGTCCGGCAATGCAGCGAGCAGGCCCTGCGTATAAGGATGCTGCGGCGATGCCAGGATCTCGTGCGTCGGGCCTTGCTCCACCACCACGCCGGCGTACATCACGGCGACGCGTTGGGCGATGGCCGCAATGGCCCCGACATCGTGGCTTATCATGATCACCGTGAGGCCCAAGCGATCCACCAGATCCCGCATAAGATCCAGGATCTGGGCCTGGATAGTCACATCGAGCGCCGTCGTTGGTTCGTCCGCGATGAGCAACTTGGGCTCGCCGGCAAGTGCCATGGCGATGAGAATTCTCTGCCGCATGCCGCCGGACAGCTGGTGCGGATAACTCGCTTCCACGCGTTCCGGGTCACGGATCTGCACTTGTTCCAACAGCTGCCGGCATCGCTGGTCCCGTTCTTCGCGCGTAAGCGGCCGGCGTCCCTGTGCGCGTCCGTGCGCGGCAATCACGTCCGAGAGCTGTCGACCGATGGTGAAAAGCGGGTTCAGGTAGGTCATCGGATCCTGGAAGATCATCGAGATCTTCACGCCGCGGATCTTGCGCCACTCGGCCTCGCTCAAGTCGTCGAGCGACATCGAGTCGAAGGTCATGCTTCCCTTCGTGCGCCGGGCCCGCTTGGGTCCGATACCGAGAATGGAGCGGACGAGCACGGTCTTGCCGCACCCGCTTTCGCCGACTATGCCCAGCGTCTCACCCCGCTCGACGGTCAGATCGATACCGTCAAGCACCCTAAGGACGCCATCAAAGGTGGGGATGTCGAGGTGGTAGTTCTCGATGCGCAGAAGAGCTGTCATCGGCTGCGGCTCCGGGGATCGAGGACATCACGCAGGCCATCACCCAGAAGGTTGAAGCCAAGAACCGTTAGGAAGATGGCAAGGCCCGGAAAGACCGAGTACCACCACCAGTCGGGCATGTAGCTGCGGGCAACGGAAATCATCGCCCCCCATTCGGGGAGGGGCGGCTTGGCGCCGAGCCCGATGAAGCCGAGGCTTGCGGCGGAAAGAATTGCCATGCCCATGTCCATGCTGGCCTTGACGATAATGGGGGTCATGCAGTTCGGCAGGATGTGCCGCCACAGGATCCACGGGGTCGTCGCGCCGAGTGCAAGGGCGGATTCCACGTACAGCTCTTCCTTGACAGAAAGTGTCTTGGATTCGACCAGACGCACATAGCCCGGCCACCACACCAGAGCGAGCGCAATGATGCAGTTGGTGATGCCCGGTCCGAGCGCAGCCACGATGGCAAGCGCCAGCGCAAGCCCAGGAACCGAGAGAAACAGATCCGTGACCCGCATGATCGCGGCACGGATGAAGCCGCCGCGATAGCCGGCGATCAGGCCGAGGGGCACGCCGATGCCGGCGCCGAGACCTGTGATGATGAGACCGATCCACAGCGATGTGCGGGCACCCACGATGACGCGGGAAAGAATGTCTGCCCCCATCTCGTCGGTGCCGAATGGATGCTCCAGGCTTGGTGGCAGCAGCCGCTGGCTGAGCTTCACTGCGCCCATCGTGTCTTCGGGGTAGGGAGCCAGCCACGGGCCGAAAACGGCCAGGATCAGAAAGAGTACCACCAGTGCCAGCCCCAGCATCGAGGAGAAGCTGGTGGAAAACAGGTGGGCATAAAGCCGCCACTGGCGGATTGTGCTGGCGTGCCGTTCGCGGAAGGAAGGCGTTTCCGGAAGCGTGATTGAAGGTTCGGTGGACATCTCAGGCCTTCCGTAGACGGGGATCGACCCAGGCATAGGCGAGATCGACCAGCATGTTGGTAATCATGAACAGGAAGCCGATGACGAGCGTGACACCCACGACCGGTTTGAAATCGGAATTGAGGGCGGAGGAGACCGCGTAAAGCCCGATTCCCGGCCAGTCGAAGACGGTTTCAACCAGCACGGTGGAGCCAAGCATCCAGCCGAAGCGCAGGCCGATCATTGCCAGTGTCGGCAGGAGCGCATTCTTGAGTGCGTAGATCATAATGATCCGGAATGAGCTGATGCCGTGCGCCCGCGCTGCGACGATATAGTCTGACTGAAGCACCTCGATCATCTCCGCACGATTCACGCGCAGGATCGACGCGAGGCAGGGGAAGGAAAGCACGATTGCAGGGAGGATGATGTGCGATAGTGCTTCCTTGAACGTTTCGAAATCCCCCCGCAGCAGGCTGTCGATGAGCAGGAAATGCGTGATCGGCTCCGGCGGGATGGTCGTCAGCGGCAACTGGCCCGAAACCGGTAGGATCTCCCAATGAACCGAGAACAGGAGCTGCAGTAGGATGCCGAACCAGAAGGCCGGCAGCGCAACGCCTGAGATCGAGAAGATGCGCGTCACCTGATCGATGAACCGATCCTTGTAGACCGCCGACAGGATCCCGAAGGAGACGCCAACGATGATACCGAGCGTCATTGCGGCAAATACGAGCTCCAGCGTGGCCGGAACATAGCGCAGCAGTTCATCCGTTACCGGGCGCGTCGTGATTATCGAGCGTCCGAGGTCACCCTTCAGGAGATCGCCCATGTAGATGAAGAACTGCTCGATCAGCGGCCGGTCCAGGCCGTATTCTTGGCGGATCGTCTCCACCATGTCGCTGGTCGCGTTAGGCCCCGCAACAAGTCGCGCCGGGTCTCCCGGCGCAACATTGGTAATGATGAAGGTCAGGGCGGCCAGGCCGAGCATGGTTCCGAATAGAACCATGATCTTGCGCAAGGCAAACATCACCATTGTTTTACTCGTACTCCACGCAGACTGCTCTGCCTAACCAGACCTGCATTACTTCGTTTCGATCCAGAGCGGGTAGAGATCGACCTCGCCCGTGAAGCGAACCGGACTGAAGACGAAGCCCTTAAGGTAGTCGCGATGAGCCCAGCGGCGGTTCTGCATCATGCCGAACACTTCCGGCTGGTCCTCGACGATCTGCGTTTGGATCTCCGCATAGAGCTTCTCACGCTCGCTCCAGTCACTGCTGCGGCGGGCTTGGTCGATCTTCGCCGTCACGTCTGGGTTGTTGTAGAACGACATGGCGAAGTACTGCCCGTGTGAATTCGGATGGTACTGGTACGCCACGGCATCCGGATCAGTGGAGATTGGTGTCACGTACACCGAGGTCATCGCCGGCGAGGTCTCCACGTCGGAACCCTTGGCCACCATGTTCGGCCACTGTTCCGGGCGCAGCTCCACATTGATGTTGAGCGGAGCGAGATTGTCGAGCAGCAGCAGGCCGATGCGGCGTGCCTCCTCGAGGCCGGCCACGTGGTAGTATTCGAGCGTCAGGCCGCCGTTCGGGTAGGCCGACTGGGCCAGATACTCCTTGGCCTTATCGAGATCCTTGCGCGGCAGGTTCGGCACGCTGATGTGACCCTCGAGCGCGTCCGGGAATGGGCTCGTCTGCAGCACGGCAGCACCGTTGTAGATCTGGACGAGGCCGTCATAGTCCAGCGCATAGGCTATGGCCTTGCGAAGATTCTTGTCCGCGGTCGGGCCACGCTGCGTGTTGAACTTTATGCTGAAGGTCGTCATGCCAGGATGATCCTGGATCGTGATACCCTTCTGGTTGGCGAGCTGCTGGTAATCGTCTGGGGTCAGGCCTTCGACGATGTCGGCCTCGCCGCGCAGCAGTGCGGCCTTCTGGGCAGCCGGCTCGCGAATGATCCGGTAGATCACGCCGCCCGGACGGTTTTCTTCGCCCTGCGGCCAGCCCTTCCAGTAATCGGCGACGGCTTCCACCTCATAAAGGACATTCTGTTCCCAGCGCTTGATCTTGAACGGGCCCGAACCGGCTGCGTTCTCGGTCAGCCAGGCCTGGCCGTAGTCTCCGTCGACCTCGTGCGCCTTCACCTCGTTCGGGTTGACGATATACCACCACGGCAGGAACGACAGGAAGGCCGAGTACGGTGAGTTCAGGTTGAAGCGGACAGTACGCTCGTCCACTACCTCGATGTCTTCGGGGGCGAGGAAGTCCTTGAGCATCCAGGCCACACCCTTGTTGAGCTTGAGGCCGCGCTCGAAGGAGTAGCGCACGGCCTCAGCATCCACCGGATCGCCATTGTGGAACTTGGCGTTGCTGACCAAACGGAACGTCCAGGACTTGCCGTCTTCGCTGACTTCCCAGCTTTCGGCGAGCCATGGCTTGATTTCGGCCGGGTTGCCCTCGTACTTCACCAGGGCGTCGTAAATGGCCTGCTGCATCATGCGCGTCGACCAATCGTAACGCACGTGCGGATCCAGCACGGGAATCGACTGGCGACCGCCGAACACCACGACGGTACGGCCATCGACGCGCTCGAACGCATCTGCAGATTCGGGCATCATCATGCCCGCCACGAGCCCTAAGGCTGCCACTCCAAGTAACCACCTGCGCATTGCTTTGACTCCTACCTCTTTCCGCGTGTGGACCAGCTTTAGATGATTTGCCGGATGGCTCCGGAAACGATTCGTCGCGAGAGAAGCACGGGAGCCGGGATTGATCGACGCGCGGCGGCGCGCATCGCTTCGGAATATCCCATGCAGTGCATGATCACGAGATCGCAATCGGCCAGANCTTTCGCCTTTTCGGCGATGTCGTCGCCCGCGTAGGGNGAGGCCGAGATGACTTTGGCAGGCCGTGAGAACACATGGCGCTTGGAAAACTCCTCGACCTGCCGCTCAAGTGGCACGATGACGCCTAGGCGGGGGGCCGAGGCGGCCAAGGCTTCCACCGTGGAATCGACGATGCGCTGCGATTCGATCATCAGCGTCCTCTCCAGCGGCTTCACGTGTGTGCCGGTGCACAGCAACACAACCGCGTCGAACCCCTGCTGGTCGACGCGTTCCAGAAGCACCTCGAGGCGTGCCTCGACGCGCCGGGCAGAGACAGTTACCTCGCGGCCGTCCAACAGACGGGTTGCGAACGAGTTTTCTCCGGGGAGGGGAGCAAGCTCCTGGATTTCGGACTCTGACAGTCCGTCAAGCGCTCCGAATTCGTGGGCTTCGACATCGCCCCCAATGTCCGCAAGCATTTCCGGCACCATGTCTGTCCGGGGACTTTGGCCAATGGTTACAAAGGCGAGCCGCAGCTTTGTCATTCTTGTCCACCCTCTCTTTTGATGTGACAAGGCTAGCTTCTGAAATCGGTCGTCAGCTATAAGGGATTGCCCCTATATTTGCCCGGCAGAACAAAAATGCGCTTGAAGGCCCCCGCCTGTGAATAGAACGTCAATGTCAGCCGGATCTGGGTTCCCTGCCTCGAACCCCCAGCTTGTACGAGAGTAGTTCTGAAGCCGTTGGTTGGTCTTCTCAGCAATGTTTTTTGTCGGAGGGGCGCGGCGCTAGCCCGAAGTCTTTTCTAAAGGTCCGGATGTCTTGCTGAAACCACAAGGCGGATGAGTTCGCTTGTGGAATTTACTTCCATCTTGCTCATAACCTTTGAGCGGTGGATTTCCACCGTCTTGGGGCTGATCCCGAGCTGGCGGCCAATGGCCTTGTTGGATAGGCCTTCCGCGGCGAGTGACAGGACCTGTCGTTCCCGTGGCGTCAGGCGTTGCAGCCGTTCGGCTAGTATGGGAGACGTTTCATGGCTCCGTGACATGTCCGTACGGCCATCGAGCAGCAGCCGCATGGCGCCCGCCACGAGCCGTCGCGCCAGAACGACCGGCTTGCCGGTGGCCCTCGTCACGATGGATCTGTCGGCCTCGCTAAATCCCACGGAATTCAGCACGATAATCTCGCATTCCGCCAGGTCGATCATGGCCCGCGCGAGCGCATTGCGGTCGCCTGGTGAAGCATGGGTCATGTGCACTTTGTAGGAGGCCAGGCAGGGAATGCTGATTTCCTCCATCTGCTGTTCGAGAGGCAGCACGATCCCGATCATGTCGCCTTGCGAGGCCAGCGCCATGATGCCGGCTTCGATGGCCCGTTGGGCGTTGACCATCGGGCAGCGGCTGTCGAACTCCCGGAACAGCCCGGTAGAGAGAATCACCACGAGATCAAAGTCGCTTGGGGTGAGCCTGTCGACGATGCTGGCAAGCCGTTCTGCGGTGCGTTGCTTGGAAACAACAATGTCACGCCCGTCCGCCAGGCGCGTGGCCAGAGCATGTTCCTGCGGGGCGGGTGTCAGGTTCGCGATCTCGGAAGCTGAGAGCCCGTCCAGCGCACCGAATTCGGTGGCTGTGATGGGCAGGTCGATCTGTGAAAGAATATCTGGAATAAGATCCACGCGGGGTGATTGCCCAACACTCAAAAAGGCAACGCGCCTTGTAGGCATCTTCTGTTCTGGACTGACTGCCATCACGCTGTGGACGAGCACACGACGGATCCCCTCTTTTTTCTTGAGAGGGTAGTGCTGAACAAGCGGTTTTGCAATGCAGCTTCGATCTGAAGCGCTCCTGGCATAGGTGCTAACCCCTATTTCGGCGACCTGTGCACCCAATTATCGTCATCGCCGCAACTGGAGGTGACAGTATGATCCGCGAATTCGGAGCGGACGAGATCGATCCGCTTGCCATCGGCGCTTGGATTCTTGGTACGGGGGGAGGGGGCAGCCCATATCTTGCCCAGCTCAACCTCAAGCAGCTCTACGCCGAGGGAAAGACTTGCAAGCTCATCGATCCGCTCGCACTTGAGGATGACGATTACGTGGCGGTGGTGTCCAAAATGGGAGCCCCGCTGGTTGGTCAGGAACGCCTTGTCGACCCTGCCCATCTCGCGCGTGCCGTGCTGGTGATGGAAGATTACATCGGCAAGCGTTTCCGCGCGATCATGAGCGTTGAGATCGGCGGCGGCAATGCCATTTCGCCCTTCCTCGCCGGCGCCGTCCTTGACCGGCCGGTGGTGGACGCCGACGCTATGGGCCGCGCCTATCCGGAAGCCCAGATGACAAGTTTTGCGATCGGCGATTTGCAAATGTATCCGCTGAGCCTGGTCGACTGTCGTGACAACGAGGTGGTCGTCACCCGTGCGGCGTCCTGGAAGTGGATGGAGCGCATCTCCCGCAGGGTTTGCACTGAGGTCGGCTCCACGTCTGCCACCTGCAAGGCACCCCGTACGGGTAAGGAGGTCAAGGAGTGGGGAGTTCTCCACACCGTCACCAAAGCCACACGTCTGGGTGAGGCAGTGCTCAAGGCCCGCGCCGCCCACGAAGACCCGATCGCTGCCGTGCTGGCGCACGAAGGCGGCAAGGTTCTTTTCAAGGGCAAGGTCGTTGACGTTGATCGCCGCACGACGGGGGGCTTCCTGCGTGGCGCCGCGAAGCTTGAGGGTTTGGATGCTGATCGCGGCAGCAGGATGGAGCTCGCCTTCCAGAACGAGTGGGCCATCGGCTTCCGCAATGGTGAGCCGATTGTGATGACGCCCGACCTGATTTGCGTGCTTGACACTGTGTCAGGTGAGGCCATCGGCACGGAAACGCTGCGCTACGGCCAACGTGTGACCGTGATTGCCCTTCCGGCTCCCGAGGTCCTTCTGTCACCGAAGGGGCTTGAGCACGTCGGCCCGCGGGCATTCGGCTATGATCTCGACTTCAAATCGGTATTCGCGGCATGAAGCGCATAGGCATTGACGTCGGCGGCACGAATACGGATGCCGTGCTTATCGACTCCTCAACAGTTATCGCATCTGTGAAATCGCCTACGACGGCAGACGTTATGTCCGGCGTCGTGAACAGCATCGAGTATCTCGTGAAGAGCCACCCTGAGGTGGTGAAGGGACTCGACGCCGTCATGATCGGCACCACCCACTTCACCAATGCGGTAGTGGAACGCGCTCGCCTTGACCGCGTCGCCGCGATCCGGATTGCCCTTCCGGCCTCCGCATCTCTGCCGCCCATGGTCGATTGGCCGGCAGACCTGCGCGAAGCGGTCAATCCGATGCGCTTCATGGTTGAGGGCGGTCATGAATATGATGGCCGTCCGCTCGTGCCATTGGACAGGAATGCGATCCGCGAAGCGGCCATGCAGATCCGCGATGCCGGCATCACTGCCATCGGCATCACTGCTCTGTTTTCCCCGCTTACGGCGGAATGCGAGCTTGAGGCGGCCGAGATCGTCACCTCGGTGATCCAGGATGCGCGCATCACGCTTTCCCACCGGCTCGGCCGCATCGGCCTGCTTGAGCGCGAGAACGTGACTCTCCTCAACGCCTCGCTCCAGAGCCTTGGAGCTAGGACCGTCGATGCATTCCGTGAGGCCCTCGCCAGCGTGGGTATCAAGGCCCCGTTCTACATCACTCAGAACGACGGTACGGTCGCTCTTGCCGAAGTCGCAGCCACCAACCCGGTGTACAGCTTCGCTTCCGGCCCGACCAACTCCATGCGCGGTGCGGCATTCCTTTCCGGTCGTGCCAACGGCCTTGTCATCGACGTCGGCGGCACCACCAGCGACATCGGCTTCCTCGTCAATGGCTTCCCGCGCGAAGCAAACAACATTGTCGAGGTCGGCGGCGTACGCACACTCTTCCGCATGCCGGATCTCTATCCGATGGCTTTGGGCGGCGGCACGATCATCGATCCGGTGACGGGCAAGATCGGTCCACGCAGTGTCGGCTTCCGCATTACCCAGGAAGCGCTGGTCTTCGGCGGCAACACGCTCACGACGACGGACATTGCTGTCGCTGCAGGGCTGGTTGAGATCGGTGATCCGGACAGGGTCCGTCATCTCGACAGTGACATGGTTGCCCGGCACCTCGCCGGCATCCATGCCATGATTGAGGACGGCATCGACCGTATGAAGACCTCGGCCGAGGATGCCACGGTCATTGCCGTGGGCGGCGGTGCCTTCCTGGTTCCGGACAGGCTTGAAGGCGTGAGCGAGGTGATCCGCGTGCCGCACGCCGGTGTTGCAAACGCCCTTGGCGCTGCCATGGCGCAGGTTTCCGGTGAAGTTGACCAGGTATTCTCCGGCCTGTCTCGCGAGGCGGCCCTTGCCGAAGCCGAGAAGATCGCTGCCAGCCGCGCCGCGGAAGCCGGTGCCGATCCCGCCACCATCAACGTGGTGGATACGGAGGACATTCCCATCGCCTACCTTCCGGGCGACGCCCGCCGCGTTCGTGTTCGCGTCGTTGGTGCGATTGGCTCCGAGCCGTCGCGCCGCGTTGAGTAGGCACGGGAGCGGGTCAGTCGCCTAGGGGCTGTTGACCGACGAGTGTCAAGAAGACCAGGCCGCATCCCTCACGGGTGTGGCCTTCTTTTTTGGCTAGGCGAGGGGGGCAACAACGTGCTTCTGAAAGAGGTCCACGAAGTTGATGCTTTCGTTCATCCGGAGAATCCACGACAGGCATTCTGTGAGCTTCTGACGTGCCTTACGATTATCGCCAGTTCTTAGCGAGACCCCGTAGAGGGAGACACCGGAAAGCTGGGCGACCGGTCGGGAGAACCGGATCTGCAGAAAACTACGGCAGCCAGCAGTGGGTTTTCCCGTCCGAAAGAAATCCGGATGTCCACGCGACTGCGTCAGGGGTGTATCGAATTCTGTACCGTCTCGCTGGCAGAGATGCCCTTGTGCAGCAAAAGCCAGAGGGATGGCAGCCCAAGCGGACCTTTAAGGAACGCTCTACCCGAAGGGATCTTCTAGCGGAAAATGGGATTGAGTGGTGGTCGCTTCATGATGTGCGTCGCACAATCCAGATGACGCTTGATGAGGCAGGAATACCTGGGGGAGCATCTGTCATTTTGGCTCACGAGATGAAATCCGACATTGATCTGACGCTGACCATGTCGCCGCAGCAGCGAGAGGAGTTCATGCGGAACCGAGTAGCGAGGATCACCAACCTGGCTTACGGCGCAGCGCAGTTCGGTAAGCTAAAGGCTGAAGCCATGCAGATCTGGACGGACAAGCTTCTTGATGAATATGAGCGGCAGCGGGGTTTTCAAATATGACAGACGCCATCGTCAAGACGGAAGCTTTCCACGACAGCAAGTGCTCTAAAGGTCTGAGGCAGACCCCGCCGTCTGCCTCAGACAGTCGCTTTTCCGTTACGTGTCCTTGAGACGAGCCGCTCAGGTCAACGAATTCGCTCCAATTTTTGTCGTCGCGAAACTCAAGCCGGCCAGTAGATGCGTTTCAGGGGCACTAGCTGCTTGGTTTCAACATCGAGTGAGTCGTAGTGTTCAATGAGCGCTTCGACCAAGTCGTCGAGGTTCATCAAGTGAATGGGGATACTGGCCCGCTCTGCTTCGTAGTGAGCATCCTTGCTGAATCCGCCGGTGGATACATAAAGCCCTTTATCCTGGGGGTGACGTCCGCCGAGGAAACTCCGGATGGCCTGAGCGCCCATTGTTCCCTGTCGATGCTTGACCTCGACGATAATGCGGGGAGCCTCAAAGCCAAATCCATCCGGCGAGGCGATGATGTCCTTGCCACGATCAGGGCCAGAAGGCGAGATTCGGGTCTTGTAGCCCATCGCACGAAGCAGACCGGCCACGAGTTCTTGCATCTGTGACCAGCTCAGGTTGGATACCTTGTCCTTGATGAACTCAACGGCCCTGCTCTGAATGTCATTAAAGACGTCCTCTTCGCCCTGAATCTCTTCCCCTACGGGCGGCTCGGACGACGGTTGCTGGGAGGTCATTGCGCGCCGCAGGTCATCCACCACATCTTTCGATAGCAGGAATATCGTGGAAATCGCGCCCAAGCTGTTTCGGCTTGGTACCGATAGAAGGTCTCTCGATACTTCTCCTTCCCATTCGACGCGCCGGATGTTTGGATCTTCTTCGTCAATGGTCGGATCGTACTCATATTCTCCCGTTATCCGGCCAACCAGATAGACGCGGCGACCTGGATCATAGGTAACCACGGTATCGCCTACCTTCATTTCTGTCCGGAAGCGGTGGATCTGCCCGGCCGCCATTGCCGCGCTTTGACGTGACAGCTCCGGCCATTGTTCGCGAACCTTGGCAAGAATGGCTTCCCGGCTGCGGAGATTGGTGAGGTCACCGATCTGATGCCAGCCAACGGCGATAACCTTCCTATCCCTGAAAACCTCGTACAACCGCCCGTTGCGCTCGGCGCGCACCATCCATGCCTTCGCCACCAGACACCCCCCTTTCCCTTTCGCTTGAAGCCAGATTAGATTGGTGGGAACCGGCGAAGCAAGAGAACATCAGTTCATGCTCACAGGTGAAATTCGCTCCAGAGTTTATCAGATCTGGAACGCTTTCTGGCAAGGATTCCGGGTTTCCCCTGAGGTGAGCGAATGGAATTGGGGAGGGAACTCTCTTCGAGATAACGAGCTTCGAAATCCGAGTTTCAGACTTTGTGGTTGGGGCGCGGCGATTGCGGGCAGTTTGCATGGCAAGCCAATCGTGCAGCCGCGGCGTGATCCGGAAGCCCCTCTGAAGAATACCTCAGCTGGGATAACAAATTTGCGTTCAAACACCGTGAAGCCTGGAAAGCTCGTCAGTGACAATCCCAACCACCACTAAACGCCTCGGCCATTGGATTATGCAATTGGTGGACAACTTGGGAGTGCGGTTTGGGAGTAGGCTCTTGACGTCCGGCCTTTGAATCCATCCACTTCTTGATGAATCTTGATTCGAGTTGCGCTTCGAGAACACGAGTTATAGGGAGCTATGTCTTCTAACTTCACTTATCCTCAGCCTTCCGACACGCAACCGCTGATCGTAAGGGAGCAGGATTGATCGGCCCCCACGGACGGGTCCAATTTGATTGTTAGTGCAATGATGGTCGTGGCGCCAGCGCGGGCGGCATCGCTGGTTGGGGTTGCAGGGCCGCCCGCGCGAATGCCGG
>Ga0065720_1020291_pt1 | contig 15463 bp, 7 predicted proteins | sample Thericmetagenome_FD_59107 | JGI IMG/M metagenome (GOLD analysis project Ga0065720, IMG submission 59107) | Thermophilic microbial communities from the Joint Bioenergy Institute, California, USA of rice/straw/compost enrichment - eDNA_2 v2... | ecosystem: Engineered > Solid waste > Grass >... | reverse complement strand
GGGGGGGGGGGGTTCTTTTTCAACGCTGCCTGACAATGGGGATGATGTGGATCTTCGGTTACTAGCATGATTCGTCGGTTTGCGTGGAGGCTGCTCCTACATCGCACTAACTTTCCGAATCCCCCTCATGACAAGACGGGGGGTGCCGGGAGGAAGGGAAACCCACAAGGGGGACAGCTTTGTCTCTGTCCCTCTCCCTTTCTCTCACCCTCTCGTGACTACTACTGAAGCCATCCTGCCAGAACATACGATTGCTGCGAGTGAGGCGGTTGGTGACGCCATGCGGGCGTGGAAAGCTTGTCCCACGTGCGACAAACGGCCTGCAGTCGCCCGCCTCCAACCGCCTCGACTTGTCATGGCTGCTGTGCAACCACCACTGAGAACGCCTCTTCCCCCTTTTCGGCAGCCGTTTGAGTGAGGGGTAGAAGCCAAGAACCAGTACTCGGCATCCCGATCTCGGCCCCACAGCGCCTTCTCCCTCGGCAGAACCTTGTCCGGAACCGAAGATTCGATGCTCCGAATCCTTAGGATTCTTGAGACCACCATCCAGGCAGGCACTCACCGCTGGTTTTTGCGCACGATTTGCTGCTGTTGCCCCCCATCGGCATTGTTCGTGGCGAAAAAGGCATGCCTGGTTTTGGGTACCAACTGCTCAGCCTTGACCCGGCCGTATCATGACCCCCTGGCTGGGGGAGGGGAGCGCCTTTTGGTCCCTGGACGGGCCTTTCGGCCTATCGGTCACCCTATTGCGGGCAGCCGGGCCATCGGGATTATGATATTCATGATGCGTGTACTTTCTTTCTGGTCCGTCTACCTGGCGTTCTGATAGGGTATAAGTTTACACAATATATGCCTGTGGAAAGCTGCCGCCGTCCCGGCGTAGGAATCCGAGACCTTACAGCTCCTTTCTCCGACGTTGGATCACAGCAGGCGCAGTTCCGTGCAAAGCATGCTCGAACCTTGCAGCTCACTGAACAGAAGCTCGCCCCTGTCTAGTACATCACCCACCACGAGGCGCAGACCTGCAGGATCAGTATGGGATGCTAAGACTGCTTTCTGGTACTGTCAGCAACTCCTTGTCTGAGCGATTAAGGGTTCACTCACAGATTCCGGGCGGGAGAACGTCACGATGAGAAACAGCCACTCGAAAGATAAATGGGCAGGCACATGAAACCTGGGATGCAACAGTGTTTCTCTCAAGTCTTCCAAAACGGTCAAACCTTTTCTCTTCTCTGCGGCATCTTCTCCAAATGCACCTTGCCTTTTTCGTGTCACTCACCGGGCTGTTGTCCGAGCTGTTCTGGGCACCGTCCCTACGCTTTCGTTTCCGTATCCTCGTGTTCAACAGGTGCTGGCAGTTCTTTTGTTGGCCGATAAGTGCCGAGCGGTGGCGCACATCAAGTTCCTGGTTCTTCCTTCTGGAAAGCAGCGATTGGACCCTGCGTAAGTGGCCTTACTTCCCTGGCCACAGAAGCCCTGATCTATGGTGGCATCAAAGAAGACGAAGCTGCAAGTTCTCAAGCCATGATCCTGCACGTCACCTCCGCTATGCATCCCAATTGGGCCTTCTTCGTCTGTGTTCCACTACTCGAAGTTGTCACTCGCAGCGGGTGTTATCCAATCAGGCGACCCCAGCCACCCGTTGACTCTCTGCGTTATCTAAAGATGTTCTGCCCAAAGACGTTCGAGAAGCATTCCCTCACCGAGAACAATGTCTGGCCCCAGAGGAACAAGGCGTTCTAGAAACACTTTTCGGTTGTCTGAGTATGCCTATATTACTCGGCAATCAGTTCTTAGTTACACTTTGGATGAGCTGCCACCTGCACCAAACCTAACACTGTACCCTATCCCTCTTCAAGTTATTACACACTGGGCCATTTAGCTTACCCGCCAAGCGCTTTCACCGAAACGACCGAGACAAGCGAGACGGTAACAGCCGAGAGTCTCGGAGCTGGCCGCAGCCATGACAGATTCCTCTATGTTGACAACAGACCCATGCTACTCACCCACAAGGCTGGAACGCAGCCTGAAAAAAGCACATTTTCTCGGAGAGTTCATGGTGTCCTCGGGCCGCTTGCCCAGTAAGGTGGTAACCAATCGATTTTCTTGGAGTGCGGTGTCCCGGGGCAACTCAACGGACAAAGTTGCCCGCGAAGAATCCGATATACCAGGAGGAACGAGTGTTCTTCCAACTGGCAGTGATGTTTGTTACGTAGAACAACAACACATGCAGCGTAGGACCGGCTGATCGGTGCTATATTAGCTGTGAGAAATGGGATAGGTTGCTGGACGGGACGCACGAGTTACAGAAACCTAAGAAATGGGTGTTGCTCCATTCCAAGTCCTGTCGAGTCCCAGGGCATGTGTGCATGTTTATGGCACCTTGCACCACAACCCAATGGTCAAAACAAGATGATTATTTATCAACGTTAGATACACTCAAGTTGGGCGACTTGGGACCGTATAGACTCGAGCCTCAAGAGACATCATGTCCTCACTCACTGCGGTTTTCTCAGTCACTCGATCATTGTCTTGGTGAACGCAATATTCTAATGCATAGGCCAGTGGTCAGTGGGATTGCGCCACAAAAAACATGGCCGTCTTTGCATGTTTGCGCCGGACTTCAAACACGCGGCTAACTGTCCAGTTCATCCCACGCTACAACGGCTTCTGGCATGTAATGACATGGTTATTCAATCTACAACCAGCCATTTGCTAATTCTCTTTCCCTTTTTGATGTTTTGTTTGCCTTTCCGTTTGAATGCTAGCGCCGATGGCTCTGCATCTTGTGGATCAAAAGCTCACTAGAAATGAAGCAAAAACGAGCCAACAATTCTCATGTCGGGCATTCTTCGGCGCGTGCTTGCCATACCTGAGATGATATCTTCTCTGCGTGATAGATGTGATAGATGTATGGACCAGCCCTCGCGTCACAGACTGTTTGGCTAAGTGGCGGCAGCTCTGTTGTCGTACCACTAGCTCCAATTGGTCGTTTTGTTTACTCGTCTTTCCACCCCAAACACACACTCTCTGTTCTCGCGGCGATTGAAGAAGCAGAACATTTCCGCAGGTATAGACGTGGAACGTGGCACACGCATTGCATGATGCGTGAACCGGTCGTTTTTAGACATGTGCATCCCATTGACTGTTGTGTCTGTTCCTCGTCTGACACAGGCCAGGGGCAGGTCAAGTGATTGGGCAAAAGCTGAGGCTGCTGCTTACAAGGACTCAAGTAAGTCTCCATGGAAAATATGAAAAGGGTCATGGGAAAGATCCTTATAAACTTGTCGCCTCGAAACATGATCCTGCAGGGTGTCTCGGCTCTCACGACAGCTCAAAGCTATGCGAGGGTACCAGATGGTGATAGCAAGGAGCGGAAGATATGGACAAGGTTCAGCCATGCTGGATTTGCCTTCGTGTTGGGTCAAAGAGACAACATACGTCGGGCGCTAACTGGGCTAGCCCATTCTCCCACACGGTTGATATCTTGGATGAATAGCTTTGTCTTCTAGAAAAGCATGAGAAAGATTTACAATAGACGTCCGCAACGTTGTTGTGCAACTGTAACGGTCATTTCCTGCCTCTCTCTTGCAGACTGTTAAACCATGACAGAGTACCGCGAAAGACACTGTGGACCTAGGGGTGATGCAGGTCAGCAAGCAGTTATCCAGACCACAGCAACTGTCACAATCCGAGACTGATTATCCGAGTAGCTGAGCAAGCTACAGTGCTCAAGCTTTGCAAAAGAAAACCACAGCTCCCACCATATTGACACATAGATGATCCTCTGGGGAGATGGATGCGCTCAAAATGCCCGAACAGTCACCGAAAAGGCACAGTTACACGGTAACTAATAAGATAGTCTATACCTAGTTAATAAATCCTAGAACCTGTATCTCAAATCTCAACGGTGTGGCATCTCGACCAGGAAACAAAGGCCATGGGTAAGCCGAGTATTTGCTAAGGCGCCGGAAACATAACATGGGACGAATAGATTACGGGAAATACGGCTGCCATGACGCGACTTCAGTCCCGATGGTCTAAAGAATGCTGCAAAAAAAAATCAACAGAAACAAGTCAGCAGGGACTAAAGAACTCGATGATGCTGATCGTCGACGTCTCCCCATGTACAATGTACAGAGTAGTGCTAAAGCATGGCTTGCACAGTTTTCAGGTGGGCCTTGTGACTGATTGCTGATCTTGAGGGTCGCTGGGTCTCTGCATTCAATTAAACAGGGCCCCCAATCGCGACGCGCCCTAGCGCGTCGGGCGCGTCGTGGACGCGTTTTGATAGCATCTGGCACCCCACCCTTCTGCATGCCGCTTGCTAAGTTGCTCCCACTCAACTACTCTTTGTTGTCTGCTGCACATTTGCAACCCAACTCCAAGTCCCCCAAGTCCCGAGTCAAGCCTGAGCGCATCACAAGGTTCAAGCAAAGTGCGACGCCGACAAGACACACGCCATTTTGCCCGTTTTGTCCATCTTACCCAGTAGCCCATCCTGCCCGTCGCACACTCCCGAGATTTTTGGCCCTTTTCTCTTTTTCTCTCTCGTCGGACGTCAGACCGCATATTGTCCGGCTTACTAAGAGCAGTCTTTTCATACAATGGACAGCTTGATGCTGCGGGACGAGGCCGCGCGTGATCGCGTGCGCCAGGCCCTGGAGTTCCTCGATCCCAGTATGCTGTGCTTCTGCTTCTGCTTCTCCAGGCTTTCTGCGTGCCGGCCCCGTCGCTCCCTTACTAACATGTCTGCCAGACGACCAGAATGTGCGCAGCTACCGGCCGGACATTATCTTGATGCTCCAGAAAAACCAGCGCAGACTTGTCGTTAATATCGACCATGTCCGCGACCACAACCCGGCCATGGCTGAGGGCCTACTGCATGACCCCTTCAACTACGTTCCAGCCTTCAACCATGCGCTCAAAGAGATCGTCAAGACACTACCCCAGGCCAGGCCCGATCAAACCGACCCTGATGTGCTGTATTACTGCGCTTGGGCCGGCAGCTTTGGGTCCAACTCGTGCAACCCGCGCACGCTCTCGGCTCAGCACCTCAACAACATGGTCTCCATCGAGGGTATTGTCACCCGCTGTTCGCTGATTCGCCCCAAAATTGCAAAGAGCGTCCACTACAGCGAGGCTACCGGAAAGTTCTGGTTCAAGGAGTATCGTGACCAGACCATGACTACCGGCGTCACCACTTCCAGCGTCTACCCCACCGAGGACGCCGATGGCAATCCTTTGCAAACAGAGTACGGTCTCTGTACTTATAGGGACCACCAGACCATTTCTATCCAAGAAATGCCCGAGCGGGCACCTGCTGGCCAGTTGCCCCGCGGTGTCGACGTTATTCTTGATGACGACCTTGTCGACTCGTGCAAGCCGGGCGACCGTGTGCAGCTTGTCGGCATCTACCGCACGCTGGGTAATAGGAACACGAATCACAATAGTGCCGTCTTCAAGACGGTCCTGATAGCCAACAATGTCGTTCTGTTGTCGACAAAATCCGGAGGCGGCGTTGCAACTGCTACTATCACAGACACAGACATTCGCAACATCAATAAGATCTCAAAGAAAGCCAACGTCTTCGAGTTATTATCACAGTCCTTGGCTCCCAGTATTTATGGTCATGAATACATCAAAAAAGCTATTCTGCTGATGCTGTTGGGTGGTATGGAGAAGAACCTGGAGAACGGCACACATCTGAGAGGCGATATCAACATTCTGATGGTTGGTGATCCGTCAACTGCCAAGTCCCAACTTCTTCGCTTTGTGCTCAATACTGCACCTTTGGCCATTGCCACAACCGGCCGCGGTTCCTCCGGTGTCGGTCTGACGGCTGCGGTGACGACCGACAAGGAGACTGGTGAACGCCGGTTGGAAGCCGGTGCCATGGTCATGGCTGATCGCGGTGTTGTCTGCATTGACGAGTTTGACAAGATGTCAGACATCGACCGAGTAGCCATCCACGAAGTCATGGAGCAGCAGACAGTCACCATCGCAAAAGCTGGCATCCACACGTCTCTGAACGCCCGTTGCAGCGTCATCGCCGCCGCTAACCCCATCTATGGGCAGTACGATACGCACAAGGACCCCCATAAAAACATTGCTCTGCCCGACTCTCTGCTTTCCCGTTTCGACCTCTTGTTCGTCGTCACGGACGATATCGAGGATACCCGAGATCGTCAGGTTTCCGAACATGTGTTGCGCATGCACCGGTACCGGCAGCCTGGCACCGAGGAGGGTGCCCCTGTGCGTGAGAATACTGGGCAGTCGCTCAATGTTGCGCTCACGAGCCAAGCCGACTCTCAAAAGCCGACAGAGGTGTACGAAAAGTATGATGCCATGCTGCACGCTGGCGTCAAGGGCGGGAGGAAAGGCAAGAAGCCCGAGGTGCTCAGCATCCCTTTCTTGAAGAAGTACATACAATATGCCAAGACGCGTATCAAGCCCGTTCTCACTCAAGAGGCGGCGGATCGCATCTCCGATATCTATGTTAGCCTGCGCAACGACGACATGGAGAGCAATCAGCGCAAGACGAGCCCCCTGACTGTGCGTACTCTCGAGACTTTGATTCGTCTCGCCACGGCGCACGCCAAGGCTCGTCTTTCCAACCGTGTCGAGGAACGCGATGCTGAAGCCGCCGAATCTATCTTGCGCTTCGCTCTTTTCAAGGAGATCGTTGAGGACGAGAGCCGCAAAAAGCGGCGCAAGACCCGGCCCCTGGAAGATGAGGAAGACAGCAGTTCGGATGACGACGGTTCGTCTTCGGACGACGGAGACATTGCGAGCCGCGCTGCTCGCAGCAGCACTGCCCGTGCCAGCGCCGCCCGGTCAACCCGCTCTTCCCAACGGTCTAACCGTCGTCGCCCGAACGGCGCGCCCACACGCAAAACAGCAGCCAGCATATCAGACGGGGACGAAGAGGAGGAAGCAGAAGAAGAGGAAGAGGCGCCTCGCCGGTCAACTCGTTCGACTGCCCACGGCGCGTCCTCCTCCCAACCCTCCTTCGCTTCGTCTGTGCCGGCGTCACAGTTGCCCGACGACGACCAGACGCTGGTTTCTGGTACAGCTAACCTCACTGTCACTGATGATAAGGGCGACGATCATGATGCTGAGGCAGACGAAGACGGTGAACCGACCATCTCGGAGCATCGTCTTGAGGTGTTCCGGCGCGCCCTCGGCCAGCTGCTGAATACACCTCTGTTCGAGGATGATTCGGCTGAGGTGGACGAGTTGATCGAGGCGGTCAACCGGCGAGTTGGCACGCTCGGTGGCAGTGGCGGTGTCTTCTCGCGCGAAGAGGCAATCTTAGCACTGAAGGAGATGGATAAGAGGAATCAGATTATGTGAGTATCCCCTTAATGACTAGTTTCCCATGCATGCAGCCAGTTTGAAACATCGGCTCTAACTCTCGATGAATAGGTACACCGATGGCGAGCTGGTGTATAAGATCTAATATATCAGGATTCGAAGAACAACAACTTCAAAAAAAATGTACCTGTCATGCCATGATGACGAACCCAATGGCTTGAAATGGTATTATGGTCTCTGGGATGGGCATGTATGATGACTGTTGGGATGTTATCTGTAAACAATGGCGTTCTATGGACATGGATGAGGTTAAGCGTAGACGGTTTGATTGGCATCTATTATTGAGATATTGGCTTTGCTGAGGCTATGAGCCGTGCACCTCTTGTCGTAAAGGTGAGATTTCAAGGTCAGCTTGGCCATAGTCGGTGAGTAAGGAGGTAAGCAATCATCGAGCCGCCATAGATTGAGGTCCCGAGAGGCGCATCATATCACTTCATATTAACTTGATTACTAGTTCTATCGCCGGCTGTTCTCGGCAGCTGCAAATCCATGAGCAACCGAAACCCCTTATTAACAATTACCAAAGTGCATCTTCTTGACTCTTGTAGACTGTCGATGTTCGTTTATTCATCCTCCGATTCGGTAACCCATTCTGTGTCATCCGCATCGTCAAAAGTTTCATCCACGCATATATTTGTCCTCTTGAAAAGATCCTTCAGCCTCTCACCCACTCCTATGCCATTCCATCGTTCATTCCCCTTTTCATCGATTGTTAAGACGGGTAAACCGACCTGTTCAATTGCAAAACTCGCAGCAACATGCCCCCACACACAGGCCTCCTCGATGGATTTGCCCCTGGCCAGGGCCACGGCCAATGCTCCTAGGAAGGTGTTTCCCCCACCAGTAGGGTCGACAACCTTCGGCTCGCCGGCATATCCTTCACCATAGTAGGCAGGGATCCATTTTTCGATGCCCGGGTCGATTTCGATCTCGGGAATGGGGATATGTCCATCATCGTCTTGCAGAGCCATGAGCAGGGCCGACAGGTCAGCGGTCAGGGAGGGATGGAGGGGCCCATGGTGAGCGGGTATGCTGATTTTGGGTTGTGGCTTTGACTTGCTGGTCGCGAGCGCCTTCTGCCTGCTCCCCCCGTTGCGGGCGATGAAGCAGCCGTTTGCACCGGCGCGTACGACAAGCGTGTATGTCTTGAGCGGCATGCTCGCGAGCAACTGCTCACAATGCCGCTCCACCATGCGTCGGACGCCCCGCCCATCAGACTCGGCCTCGGCTGCCGCGATATCCTGGGGCTTTTCGCCCATGAAAGAGGCTAGCTCGGCGTGATTTGGCGAGCACACGTCAACTAGTGGCAGCGTGTTTGTGCAATTGAGCAGCTCATCCGGAGTGCACAGGTCCGGGACCGGCTCCCAGATGATCAATGGGCGAGGAAGGAAACCTTCGCCGCCCCCTGCTTCGGCTAGAGCCCTACGTCTGGCGAGTAGATCTTTGACAATCTCCTGACATCTCAATGGGCTGCAGACCAAGTGAAACGCCCTCGCACACAAGAGATTTGGGGATAGATCGGCTGGGGTGAGACGCTTCTTGGGAGTCAGATAACGGAAAGCTCGCTGCTGAGATGTAGATGTTGAACCAGACTCTTCGTCGGCCGAGTAGCCGTTCCAGCCGCGGGTCGTCAAGCGTGAGGGATCATAGCGGAAGAGTGCCGATGTCTTCCAGGACTTCAGATGAGCAGTGATAGAAGGGGGGAAGTCAGAGCCTTGGTCTACGACCCAGCCCACGGTCCGAGAAAGGTTGGGGGCTGGAGAGAAAATCCGAGCTCCTAAGGCCGCGTAGGTCCCGGCGCCACCGATGATGTCCTTGACTGGAGGCTTGGGAGGGGGAAATTCGATTTCATCTGCGCAAGGTTGGTCATTAGTCTTCGGGAAGGTATCTACCGAGACAAATATAGGGAAGGATTATGATATGGAAGTAAAAGGGAACAGTGCAATGCTCGAGATGAAGCGACCAATTTCGGCCATATTTAGGCGGCAGGCACATACCGATAATAAACATGCCCAAAGTCACAAAGTCGATATTTTGTTTCCGTTTCACATTTTGAATCTCGTCCGCGGTTTGGTCAAACCCAGCTTTGGAGCGCTGTTCGTCCTCAGGGACATTCCTTTTCATGGCAACGTCCAGCGATAACCAAATCAGAGCAATGGACAATGTGCCTAAATATGCCGAGATAAAAGTCCAAAGACAGCCAGACGCGGTTGCAACGTGTGTCGGCTGTGGTTCTGTACAGTGTAACCAGGTCAAGGGCGCACAACAAAGACAGTAGGAAGAAAGCAAGGCTTGAAAAGAAAAGGTGACTGCAAGTAGAAAGAAGGCATATAATGTGGTTGACCACCTCGCTGCCGCTTAGACCAAATCACACAGAAACAACAGAGCTTAAAGCACCTGGAAGTGGCGGAGGAACAGCACAGGGTAGGCAGGAAGATAGAAAGATACAGCAGCATGATATGCGGCCCACGACAGGTAGAACCGCAGACAAGCCGCCAGTGTGGTGAGTGGTCCTTGGTAATACACTTATGCGGTATACTTACCTAGTCTCCAGCCTATAGGTTGCCACGGTCTTGTGGTGCTGCGGTGCTGTGGAGGCCAGATCTTGAAAATCTCGAAATCTGGAGCGATCAATTGAGCGACTGTGAGTGGCAGTGGACAGCTACGTAGCGTACGCACAGGCTACAGCTCAACTTGGTCCCCAGTCAGCGTTTTCAGCTGTCAGATTCATGGGCGAGGCATGATTGGACTTGCTGAGAGCAGACTGTGGTCGGGGACGACGACCTCCCAGCAATAAACAAGGAAACAAGCGTCAAGTCGGGTAGTTGTAGGTGCCAGGCATGATAAGGTATCTTATGCTAGCTTATCTGAACTTCAGTAATGCCACAATACGTATGCCGTAAAATACGTCGCTGATACCTGACTCTGTACCAGACTCGGGAGTCGAGAGTCAGGACAGCAATGAACAAATAATAGAAGTGCCTACGTTGAAGCCAATACCTTATGCTTGTTCACTGCAATGTTTTTTTTGCTTACATACTGCTGTACTACCAAGCAAGTAGCGTTCAGATGTCAGCATGGAAGTGGGATGGACACGAATACTCCTGCAACACCCTGAGTGGCCCCGCCATTTCTAGCCGGTGACCCTTATCATTATCGAGGCTTGGCTGGTGACTTTCTTATCGCAGCGCCTGACTCCGATTGGCCGGTTGTGCCTGCGAGAGAGGGGCCCCGCCAAGCCCAGCGCAGCTTGCCAGTATAGCCAGGGGCCCAGGGCCCGACCTGATCACTGATGATCGCTGGCGTCAGGGGTCTTGGGTCTCGACGTCTGTTTCCTAACTGGAACGACGGCTAACCATTTGCCCCCCTACTACTTCTACACCACGCTACTAAACCGTAGCCTGTCACCTGATTCTGGATCGACGTCGCAGCCAGTGTTATTCGACGGCGACACATCGCACATTTGAATCTAGAGGTATCTTACCGTCTTGTGGATCGAGCTTCTAAGCTTTCTTTTACCGGCGAACATCGCAACAGATTACTCGATCTGCTGCTTTTAGCGATTCCCATCACCTCCAAGCTTGCCAGGCTCCATATCTGTCGCATTGGACACTCCAACCTCCCTCCCACTCTTGTACGTCGCCCTCGCCTTGCGACAGTCCAACATGGCGACGGCAAACCAGATGCATAACTTGACCACTCTCATCAAGAGGTGTGTTCGTCATTCTCTCTGCCCCTGATTCATGTGCCTAAGTAAGCTGGGCTGATTGACCCCGTTGCTTCCCCACAGGTTGGAGGCTGCTACCTCTCGCCTCGAGGACATCGCTCAGTCCGCTCTCGAACTTCCCCAGGGCGTCCCCGGCCTGCACGTGGCGACCGCGACCCCGACAGTTGCTTCAACCCCGACTGCTCAAGCCCCCCCTCCAGCTCCAGCTCCCCCTTCGGCTCCTGCTGCTGCCCCGACCCCTCCCCCCCCTCCGCCGGAGCCCTTGCCGGAGTTTGTCGAGGAGTTCGACAACTTTCTGAGCCAGTCTGTCGACAAATGGGCCAAACTCAGTGACGCCATCGGCGGCTTGGTGGCTGAACAGGCCTCTAAGTTCGTCGAGGCCCTCAAAGAACAGCGCAAGTTCCTGCTCATCACCTCCAAGGCGAAGAAGCCCGACGTTCCCGTGCTCCAGGACCTCCTCAAGCCCGTCGGCGACCTTATGATGGCCATCAGCAACATTAAGGACTCTAACCGCGGTAGCTCGCATTATGATAACCTCAGCACGGTCGCCGAGGGCGTCATGGCTCTCGGCTGGATAACTGTTGACACCAAGCCGTTCAAGCATGTTGAAGAGTTTCTGAACTCGGCCCAGTTTTGGGGCAACAAGGTCTTGACAGCGAACAAGAACAAGTGAGCTCCTCCAAATTACGAGCTCCTTCAAAATGCTCACGGTTCTGACTGGGATTACAGGGACAACCAACAGGTTGAATGGACCAAGGCCTTCTATCAAATATTCCGCGATCTCATGGAGTACACAAAGACCTACTTCCCCAACGGCATCCCCTGGAATCCCAAAGGCCTTCCTGCTGCTGAAGCTGCAAGGGCTGTCGAGGCCGGTCCGACCGCAGCGCCGTCTGCTCCCTCAGCCCCTTCCGGGGGGGCTCCTCCTCCGCCGCCGCCGCCTCCTCCCGGTCCCCCGCCAGTGTTGAAAATTGACGAGCAGAAGGCAGATTCTAGTCCAGCTGGCGGCTTGAACGCCGTCTTCGCCGAGATCAACAAGGGCGAGGATATCACCAAGGGTCTCAGGAAAGTGGACAAGTCGCAAATGACACACAAGAACCCGTCGCTGCGTGCCGGCTCGACTGTTCCTGACCGCAGCCCCTCGGCGCGCGGCAAGAGCCCTGCCCCGATTGCCAAGCCGAAGCCGGAGAGCATGAGGGTCAAGAAGCCGCCCAAAAAGGAACTTGAGGGTAACAAGTGGACTCTTGTATGTCTCTCTTCTCTCTCTCTCTCTCTCTCTCTCTTTCTTTCTTTCTTTTCTTTTCTTTTTTTTTCGTTGTTGTTCTTAGCCCGCAATCTCGCGACAAAGTATGTGCCTAGTGTGCTAACTCCTGATTTTAGGAAAACTTCGACAAACACCCGACGCCCATTGAGATCGAGGTGGAGCTGGCTCACTCAGTTCTCATCTCCAAATGCAACAACACGACTATCATCCTTCGCGGCAAGGCCAACGCTGTGACGATCGAGAACACGAACCGGGTCTCACTCGTCGTCGAGTCGCTCGTCTCCACGGTTGACGTGGTCAAGTCGCAAAACTTTGCTCTCCAGGTCCTCGAGACGATTCCGACCATCTTGCTCGACCAAGTCGATGGTGCCCAGATCTACCTAAGCAAGGAGAGCTCCGAGACGCGTGTCTACTCTAGCAAGTCCGCCGGCATCAATCTAAATGTCATCGCCCCTGCTGCAGAGGGCGGCGAGGAGGATTACAAGGAAATCCCGCTGCCGTCGCAGATTTGCTCGTATTATGACAAGGAAAAGGGCGAAGTGGTGAATGAGATTGTGTCACATGTTGGCTAAGAAGGTGTGTGATATATAGGAGATGTCTTGCCTTGTGAGGAATGATAGACGAAATGCAAAGGAACCGGGCCTTTTTTGGTTGGGGACGTTTCATACGTTTCACAAGAAGTCGCTCTTCCTTCCTCACTTGACTTCGGCTCTGGATGTAATCTGTGGAACACAAGAGCGTAGGTATTGGTGAATCAACTCTAGATACGTATACAACTATCAACAGCCGCGAAACACACTCTCTATCAAAAATGAAATGATCTATGATAGCTCTCACAATCGTAAACCGGCTAAAGCAGGAATTTCAGCTGGCTGAAATGCAGCGACTGCAACCATGCCATTGTATACTCCCATACGACGCGAACCAGAAAAATCACCGAGAACTGAGGAGCTCGAAGCACCAAGTAATAAAGATGCTTTCTAAACACGTTTGATATCGAGAACCAGATGACGAGCAATGCAAAGTCCTATAACAACAGGAATGATATTCCCCAGCACACCGCCCGCTCCTTTTCCGCCAAGTACACAGTGAGATAAGAGATTCGTAAACCAATGGATGATAAGGATAGGTGGGATAACGACAAAAAGGCTCTAGAGTTTAAAGCTTAGAGCTTGGCTTTGGGGGCCTCGAGAGTAGGCAGCAGCATGTCGCGGATTTCATTAGCCGCCTCATTGAGGTAGAAGCTCATTTTGTCGGAGCCGAGCTTCTTGGAGACGATGTTGAAGTTGAGGCTGCAAAGTTGTGTCAGTTATCAAATTTTACATGATAAGGAGAGCGGGGGGAGGGGGAAGAACGTACCTGTTCTCGTTGATCATGTAAGCAATGCCAAAGCCCTCATCGATAACCTGGCTCCAGCCGTAGCCATTGAAGTACTCAGAGCTGAGCTGGCTGGTGGACAGGAACCAAGAGGTGCTGTACTTGTAGGCCGGGTCCTTGTACAGGGCAGGCAGCTCCTCGCCAGGCTCGATCAGGCGCTTCAGGCCGAACAGGTGGCGGTCGACGCCCTTGCCATCGGAGGCGGCGGTGATGTACTCGACGTGGGCGTCGATGGCCTTACGGAAGAGGCGGATGCGCTCCTCGTTCGAGACAGACTCGTCGGCCATGGCGCGGCACCAGGCGACCGATTCCTCCGAGACGGTACGGCACGTCTCGGTACGGCCTTGCTGGAAGCGGCGGGTGGCAGCAGACTCGTAGGTCGGGCGGTTCTTGCCGTACATCTTGAAGTAGGCCAGTTGGATGATCATCTGCACATAGGCGTCGGGAGAGCACTTGAACTTCTTGATCAGGCCCTTGCCATACGCCTGATAGGCCTGGACGGCCAGCTGGTGCTGGTCGATGACGTTACGGAAGTCGGTGATGGCACGGTCAATCTCGGCCTGGACCTCCTTGGTGACGACGAAGCGGATGGGCACCGGCTCGGGCAGGTTGGAGCGGACGGTCGGCTCGTCAAAGTTGAGCTTATTGTTGAAGATAACGTCGCAGATCCAGTCATTCAGACGGTGGGTCGGGGTACCGTCCATCATGCTGTGCTCGCCCATAAAGCCGGAGGTGCCGTTATCGTTGATGATGAACTGCAGCGGCTTGTCGTACCAGCGATTCTGGCCGTCGCCGTGCCAGTACTGGTGAGCACGCTCCTCCAGGGTGACAGGCTTGGCATCGTCGAGGCAGACAACGAAGGAGGCCGACTCAATGGCCTCGATGGCCTTGGCGTTGGCCGGGTCGGCCGCCAGCAGGATGGCGCGGGCGTCGGTCCAGACGTCACGGTTCTCGGAGGTCAGGGCGCCGACAGCAGGACCGCGCTCGCCGGCTAGCTCGTAGACGCGACGGAAGGCCTGCTCGAGCTCGGCGGTGTTGAGCTGCTTGCCATCGACCTCGTGGGCGACCTTGAAGAACTGATTCTTGCGGATGACGACGATGTGCTTGTTCTGGGCCGGGTCGAACTTGACGGGGTAGTCGGCGGGCTTGGCGGCAACGCGGCTGGCGTTGAACATCCACTTGTAGCTGTCCATGCAGAGGGGCAGCTTCTTCATGTATTCGGGCTCGAGAGTGCCCTCGTCGACCATCTTCTTGAACTCGAGCACAGCGGTGGTGATGGAGGCGGCGCGCTTGGCGGGGTCACGGCGCTTGCGATCATCGCGATGCGAGTAGAAGTAGCTGACATAGGGCACGACGGGGTCGCGGTAGCTGAGGTAGGCAGCGTCGTTCCACCACTCGTACATCCAATTCTTGATGTTGGGGTCCTCTCGGCGCTTGATGAGCTTCTCCTGCAGCTTGCGGCCGGGGCCGTTCGGGGCAATAAACTCCTCGATGGCCTTGCGGCTGTTCTCAAGCTCCTCGGGCGTCAGCAGCGGCTTAAGTGTCTTGAAGTAGCGCGCGGCCGTCTCCTCGAGCGTCGGCACGGGCAGGCGAGGGAGCGAGTCCTGGAAACGGAGCATGGGCCCCTTGGACTTATCCTCGACGTAGCCCGCGGGCAGCGTGCTGTTGTTGCGGCGCGCGGCGGGAGCCATGGCTGCGATTCTCTGCGAGATTGCGTG
>Ga0065720_1004100_pt1 | contig 15467 bp, 16 predicted proteins | sample Thericmetagenome_FD_59107 | JGI IMG/M metagenome (GOLD analysis project Ga0065720, IMG submission 59107) | Thermophilic microbial communities from the Joint Bioenergy Institute, California, USA of rice/straw/compost enrichment - eDNA_2 v2... | ecosystem: Engineered > Solid waste > Grass >... | reverse complement strand
CGGGGTCAGGCGGCGGCGGGGCTGCCGGCGTCCGAGGCGGTCGTCGCCTCCTCGGCCTCGGCCGCCTCGTCGGCCAGCGAGCCGGCGGCGAGGCGGTCGTGCCAGACCGGCAGGACCGGGACCTGGTACCAGCCCGAGTGGTTGACGCGGAAGGCGACCGCCTCGTCGCCCTCCCAGAAGCGCTCCCAGTCGAGCTTCGTCTCGAAGGTCGCGATCTGCAGGAACCGGTAGCGGTCCTCGCGGCTGCGGAAGACCTGGTAGTCGAGCGCGCCGTAGCGCATCGCGATCGGCGCGAACTCGGCCAGCGCCTCGGCGAACGCGTCGCCGCGGAACCCGGTCGCGTACCAGGGGATGTGGACGACGCCGGGGGTCTTGCTCCTGGCCATCAGCTTCCCACCTCCGCGCGGATCGCGCCGGGGCCGGGCTCGGTGCGGCCCTGGCCCTCCTCGGCGGCGCCGACGAGGATCGAGATCTTTCCTAGGTGCTTGTTCTCGTGCATGAGCTGGTGGGCCTCCGCCACCTGGTCGAAGCCCATCGTCTTCCAGAGGACGGGGCGGATCTTGGACTGCTCGATGAGCTGGTTGGCCTTCTGGCACTCCCACGCGTTGGCGAAGTGCGAGCCGATGATCTCCTTCTGGCGCATCCACAGGTAGCGGACGTCGAAGTCGAGCTGGTACCCGGAGGTGGCGCCGCAGATCACGACCTTGCCGAAGGGCTTGACGGTCAACACGGACGTGGGGAACGTGGCCTTCCCGACGTGCTCGAAGACGATGTCGGGCGGCGCGCCGAGCAGCTCCGACACGCGCTTGGCGAACGCGCGCGAGACCGTGAAGCGCGCCTTCTCCTCCTCGGGCGTCTCGTCGCCGCGGCGCATCATCCCCGCGAACTCGCTGCGGTCGATGTACGCGGTCGCGCCGAGGCGCTTGACGAGCTCGCCCTTCTCGGCGGAGGAGACGACCCCGACGCACTCGGCGCCGGCCGCCTTGCAGAGCTGGACGGCGAACACGCCCAGGCCGCCGGCCGCGCCCCAGATGAGGACCCGGTGGCCGGCCTGCAGCCGCGCCCGGTCCATGAGCATCCGGTAGGCGGTGAAGTACGTCAGCCCGTAGGACGCCGCCTCGTCCCAGCTGAGGTGCCTGGGCTTGGGCAGCAGCTGCTGGGCCTGGACCTTCGTGAACTGGGCGAACGAGCCCCACGTCGTCTCGTAGCCCCAGATCCGCTGCGACGGCGCGGCGAGCGGGTCGAGCCCGTGGACCTCGACGTCCTCGTAGGACGCCTGGTTGCAGTGGACGACGACCTCGTCGCCCGGCTTCCAGCGGGTCACGCCCTCGCCGACCTTCCAGACGACGCCGGCCGCGTCGGAGCCGCCGATGTGGTGGCCGTACTGCGGGTGGTCGCCGTAGCCGAACACCGACACGGGCCTGCCGAGCGCCGCCCACACGTTGTTGAAGTTCACGCCCGCGGCCATGACGCGCACGATCACCTCGAACGCGCCCGGCTCGGGGACCTCGATCTCCTCCAGCTGGAAGGCGTCCTTCGGCTCGCCCTCGCGCTCGGGGCGGATGACCCAGGCGGCCATGCTCGGCGGCAGCTCACCCGGCTCCGTGGCGACGCGCGTGACGTTGGAGAGATCGACGGCCATTGCGGCGTGATCCTACCCAGGGATCAGCGAGACCAGCCCCGTCGGACGACGAGGACGACGATCGCGGCCGGCAGGAGGAGCGGGAGCCCGATGCCGAGCGCCGGGAACGCGCCGAGCGTGCCGGCCTGCTCGACCATCCAGGCGACGTTCACCCCGAAGCGGCTCGAGACGGCGGTCAGCGGCGGCGGGCGGCCGCGTCGGGGCCCGTCCCGGGCGTGCGCCGCAGGTCGGGGGCGGCGCCGTCGAGCACGTCGCGCAGGTCGGCGAGGATCGGGTCCAGCGCGGCGCCGAGCGCGTCGAGGTGCTCGGGCGCCAGCCGGGCGACGAGCTCGACGACGCCGGCCATCCGCGCCTCCTCGACGCGCCGCAGGGCGGCGGCGCCGTCGGGCGTGATCGACAGGCGCTTCATCCGCCGGTCGCGCGCGTCCTCCTCGCGGTGGACCCAGCCGCGGCGCAGGAGCGCGTCGGCGGCGCGGCTGGCGCCCGGCAGCGACAGCCCGACCGCGGCGGCGAGCTCCTTCACCGTCGGCGGCTCGTCGGCCAGCGCGAGGTGGTGCAGGAGCTTGTGGTCGGTCATCCCCATCCGCAGCGCCTCGAGCTCCGCGTAGAGCGGGCGGGCGTCGCGGATCGCGTGCTGCCAGAGCTCGATGAGCCGACGGGCGACGGCCTCGGTCCGCTCGGGGTCCGCGGGCGCGCTCGGTTGCACGCGCGCAAGCCTTGCAGCCGCGCACGCGCCTGTCCAGGCGGGCCGCGGCTAGGGGAGCATCAGGTCCTGCTGGGCGCTCGGGCGCGGGGCGCCGACGTCGATCGTCGCCGGGCGCACCCCGTCGACGTCGACGCGGACCGCGTAGGTCCCCTCGGGGACGTCGGCGTCGAGCTGGGCCGTGTCGCGCGGGTTGATCGGCCCGGTGGTCTGGCGCAGGCGGCCGCGGTCGCCGCCCGGCGCGCCGACGCGCTCGAGTGTGACCTGCTGGGAGCGGGCGGTCTGGTTGGTGACGATGAGGCTGATCGGCCCGGCGCCGATCCGCGCGGGGGAGACCGAGACCTCGTCCCTGGCCACGCTCGCCGTCACGACGATCGGGGCCGGCGGGCGGGGCCGGTTCGCGTGGCCGTCGTCGTCGCCGCAGCCGCTCAGCGCCAAGGGCGCCGCGACGGCGGCCGTGCCCAAGGCGGCGTGGAGGCGAGCGACGCGGACCATCCTCTCCGGGCGGGAACCCTACCGGACCGGAGGCGGGCGGCCGCTCAGGCGGTCAGCTCGGCCAGCCGCCGCTGGAGCCGCTCCCAGGCGACGGCCTCGGCCTCCTCGTAGGCGCGGCCCTCGAGGCCGCCGAGGGCGGCGCGGTAGGCCTCCCACGCCTCGCGCTCGGCCTCGAGGCGCTCGATCTCGTGCTCTGTCGCGAACGTGGGCATCGTCGGCTCCCTCCCGGTCGTGGATGGGATCGTCCGATGCTACCCCTCCGGGCGGCGGGTCGTGCGCAGTTCGTCGTGCATGCCGTCGGGGCCATGCCGTAGGACACCGGGCGTGGACCTGCTCGCCCAGCCGCTGCGCACCGCCGAGTTCCTGGCCGTCGACACCGAGACCAACGGCCTGGCCGGCGACCGCTGCGAGCTGACCGAGGTCGCCGCGGTCCTCGTCGGCGGCGGCGAGCTGCACGACCGCTTCTCGTCGCTGTGCGCGGTCCGGGCGCCGCTGTCGCGCGGCATCCAGCGCTTCACCGGCATCACCCAGTCGATGCTCGACGAGGCGCCCGAGGCCGAGGTCGTCCTCGCCGACCTCATCGCCCAGCTCGAGGGTCGCGTCCTCGTCGCCCACAACGCCGCCTTCGACCGCCGCGTGCTCGCCCAGGCCTGCGAGCGCGTCGGGATCCCGTGGCCCGACCCGCCGGCGATCTGCACGCTCGCGCTCGCCCGCCGCTTCGCCCCGCTGGCCCGCCAGCGCAGGCTCGTCCCGCTGGCCGAGTCGCTCGGGATCGAGGTCGAGACCCGGCACCGCGCGCTCGCCGACGCCGAGACGTGCGCGCGGGTGTTCTGCGCGCTGCTGCCCAAGCTCGCCGCGCACGCGACGACGGTGGGGGAGGCGATCGCCGTCCTGCGCCCCGGCGGCGCCCGCTCGTCGGCCCCGCGGCGCCGGCGCGCCGGCGCCACCGACGGGGGCCGCCACGCCGCCCGGCGCCGCCGCGCGACCCCGCGGCCCGACCTGTCCGACGTCCCCGACGAGCCCGGCGTCTACATCTTCCGCAACGCCGAGGGCCAGCCGCTCTACGTCGGCAAGTCCGTGGCGCTGCGCACCCGCGCCCGCGCCCACTTCGCGCCCTCGTCGGCGCCGTCGGCCTGGACCGGCCAGGCCGCCGTCGTCGACTACCGCGAGGCCGCGTCGGAGCTCGGCGCGCTCGTGCTCGAGAACCGGCTCATCAAGCGGCTGGCCCCGCCCGGGAACGCGCGCCTCAAGCACCAGGACCGCTACGTCTACCTGCGCTGCCGCCTCGACATCGCCTTCCCGGTCCTCGAGGTCGCCGCGGCGCCCGCCCACGGCCACGCGGTCAACGTCGGGCCGCTGCGCGGCCGGGCGGCGGCGACCGAGCTCGTCGAGCAGCTGAGCTCGATCTTCGGCCTGCGCCACTGCGGCCGGGCGCTCCCGCGGCGCGACTGGCCGTCGGCCTACGGGCAGATGGGCCGCTGCCTGTCGCCGTGCCTGCGCGACCTCGACCCGAACCTCTACCGGCGCCGGCTCGACGCGGCGCTGGCCCTGTTCACCGGCGGGCGCGACGGCGGGACCGCGCTGCTGGACCACGTCGACGCCGAGATCCGCGCCGCGGCCGCCGCCCAGCGCTACGAGCGCGCCGCCGGCCTGCGCCGCCGCCGCGCCCGGCTCGAGCAGCTCCTGGCCCGCCTCGACGGGGCGCTGGCGGCCACGCACGCGCGCCCGCGCCTCGTCCGCGCCCCGCACCCGCGCGACCCGGCCCGCGGTGACCTGTTCTGGATCGTCGACGGGCGCGTCGCCGACTGGGGGCCGGTCGAGGGCGCCGGCGACCTCGAGGCGCGCACGCGCGCGGCGCTGCGCGGCTGGGACCCGGACCGCCCGGCGACGCACATCCCCGCCGACGAGGTCGACGAGGTCCGCATCGTCGCCGCGTGGGTGGCGGCCAACGACCCGCCCGCGCTCAGCCTGCACCCGCGGCCCGGTGCGGCGCGGCTGGCCGCGTTCGCCGCCGGGGCCTGAGCGCGCTCAGGCGAACGGCAGCTCGACGACGGTGGCGGTCGTCCCGCCGTCGCCGACGGCCAGCTGCGCCCCCGGCTCGGCCTCGCGGCGCACGAGCGCGAGCGCGATGCGGCCCAGCCGCGGCGAGTCGGCGACCGACCCGACGCGCCCGACCTCGCGCTCGCCGAGGCGCAGGACGTCGCCGGTGCGCGCCTCGCCGTCGAGGCGCAGGCCGCGCAGGTGGCGGTTGGGCTTGCCGCGGTAGTAGAGGCGCGCGACGGTCTCCTGGCCGACGTAGCAGCCCTTCGTGAAGCTGACGGCGCGCTCGTTGAGCCCGGCCTCCTGGGGGATGACCGTGTCGTCGAGGTCGATCCCGTAGCGGGGCCGGCCCGCCTCGACGCGCAGGACCTCGGCCGCCGCCTCGGGCACCTCGACCGCGCCCGCCTCGACGAACGCGGCGCGGACGGCGCCGGCGTCCTCGGCGGCGCAGATCGCGTCGATCCCGTCGGCGGTGGCGACCAGGACGACGTCGGCCCCGCCGCGGCGCGCCCGCATCGACGCGTGCTCGGCCGACGGCAGCTCGAGCGCCCCGGCGACCTGCCGCGCCCGCGGCCCGACGAGCGACAGCAGCGCGCACTCGAGCGTGCGCTTGTGCAGCTCGACCTCGTAGCCGATCTTGAAGCGGCGGATCATGTCGAACAGCGCCTGCAGCGACGCGCGCTCGGTGTCGAGCCACAGCTCGTCGCCGAGGTCGAGGATCCGCAGGTCGCCGAGCATCTTGCCCTTCGGCGTCAGGAACGCCGCGTAGCATCCGGTCCCGGGCTCGAGCCCGAGCACGTCGTTCGTGACCTGCCCGTGGAGGAACGCCTTCGCCCCGGCGCCGGTCAGCGCGAGCTTGCCGCGCTCGGAGCGGTCGACCAGGCCGCACGCCTCGTGGACGGTGCGGACGGCATTTTCAGTCACGGCTAAACTCATGGCGATGGGCAGCGTCAGCTCCGCCGTCGAAGACTACGCGAAGGCGATCTACGCCCTGGAGACGCGCAGCGACGGCGCGGCGGTGTCCACGAACGCGATCGCCGAGCGCCTCGGCGTCACCGCGGCGTCGGCGTCGAACATGGTCAAGAAGCTCGACACGCTCGGGCTCGTGCGCCACGTGCCCTACCGCGGCGTCCAGCTCACGCCCGAGGGCGTGAAGGTCGCGCTGGAGGTCATCCGCCACCACCGGCTGCTGGAGCTGTACCTGGCCGAGACGCTCGGGGTGCCGTGGGACCGCGTCCACGACGAGGCCGAGGTCCTCGAGCACGTCCTCTCCGAGGAGCTCGAGGAGCTGATCGCCGCCAAGCTCGGCCATCCGACCCACGACCCGCACGGCGACCCGATCCCGTCGCGCGACCTCGAGATCGAGGAGGGGTCGAGCACGATGCTGCAGGAGCTGGAGCCGGGCACGAGCGGCGTGTTCGTGCGCGTGTCGGACTCCGACCCGGAGATGCTGCGCTACCTCGCCGACCGCGGCATCCGCCCCGGGGCGACGTTCGAGATCGTCGACAAGCAGCCGTTCGACGGCCCGGTCTTCGCCCGCTTCGGCGACGACCCCGAGGTCCACATCATCGGCGGCGCGCTGGCCCGGGCGATGCGCGTCGAGCTCGCCGCCTGAGCGCTCCGGCGTCCGCCGCGCGGCTATCGTCTTGCGCACGATGTCTCTCGCCGACGACTTCCAGGCCATCGTCGACTCGCTGCCCGACGACTGGACCGACCTCGAGCTCGAGCTGCGGATCGACGACGTCGGCCGCTACATCGAGACCGCGACCTACCTGGTCACGGTGAACGCGCAGCCGCTCTCGCGGCAGCGCTTCCACTGGCGCATCCTCGTCGCGCACCGCTTCGGCCACGCGGCGGCCGCCCCGGTCGTCCACGGCACGCTGAAGCTGCTCGACGACGCCGAGATCACCGGCGAGCTGGCGCTGCGGGAGGTGCGCGTCGGGCGCACCGAGGTCGTGCAGATGTGGGGCCGCCCGGAGTCCGTGCGCCGGGAGTTCCGCCAGCTGCGCGCCCAGTAGCGCCCGCCGTTCCGTCCCGCTATCCGCCCGTCTGGTCGTCCAGCGGCGCGTTCGCGTACCGCGTCGTGAACGCCTGCGCGACGTCGGGCGGCTCGCGGGTGATGCCGAACCGCGCCTCCCAGCGCGCCCACCGGCGCAGGACGTCCTCGTCGAGCCCGCCGGGATGGCCGGTCGGCCCGAGGAACACCTTCGTCAGCACGTCGAGCTGGGCGACGATCTGCTCGCGGGAGGCGTCGGGGACCTGGTCGACGAGGTCGGAGGCGCTCGAGTCCGGGTCGGTGAGCGTGAACGCGTAGCCGCGGCGCAGCGCGTCGACGGTCGCGCGCACGACGTCGGGCTCGTCCTGCAGGAACGTCCGCCGGACGACGAGGACGAGCTCCGGGTAGGCGGGGGCGCCGTAGTCCTCGACGCGGAACTGGCGGCTGCCGGGCCGCTCGCGCTCGAGCGCGAGCCCCTCGACGTTCCAGAACGCGGTCGCGCCGCTCACCCGCCGGGCGACGAGCGCCGCCACCGCGTTGAAGCCGATCGTCGTCACGCGGACCCGGTCGGGGTCGCCGCCGGCGCCCTCGACGATCGAGCGCAGCACCGCCTCGTCGGACGGCAGGCCGGTGACGCCGACGCGCCGGCCCTCGAGGTCGCGCGGGCCGGCGACGTCGGGCTGGGCGAGGATCGCGGCCAGCGGCCGCTGCGCGATCGACATGACGGCGACGAGGTCGTTGCCGAGCTCGCGGGCGAGCGCCAGGTCGTGGATGTCGAGCACGGCGAAGTCGGCGCGCCCGGCGGCCAGGAGCTTCACCGCGTCGCTCGACGACGACGGCTGCCGGATCGTCAGCGCGACGCCCTCGGCGTCGTCGTAGCCGCGGGCGACGGCGGAGTAGATGCCGGCGTGGACGCCGTTGGGGGTGAAGTCGAGCAGGAGGGTCGCGTCGACGTCCGGGCGCGCCCCGTCGTCGTCGCCGCCGCAGGCGGCGAGGCCGAGGGCGATCGCGCCGGCGGCGAGCAGGGCGCAGGCGATCTGTCCAGCGAGAGTTGCGTGACGGCTCACGGGGCAGATCATCCCGATATGGAGAATCGAGGGATTGCTGCCTATCTGGCGGAGTTCATCGGGACCCTGTTCCTGGTGCTCTTCATCTGCCTCACGGTCTCGGTGACCGCCGCCGAGGGGCTCACGGTCCCGGCGCTGATCGTGATCGCGCTCGCTCATGCGATCACGCTCGCGATGGGGGTCTACGCGCTCGGCGAGACGTCCGGCGCGCACTTCAATCCTGCGGTGACGGTGACGCTGCTGGTCCTGCGCAAGATCGCGCCGGCCCAGGCGGGGGTCTACATCGTCATGCAGGTGCTCGGCGCGATCGCCGCCGCGCTCATCGTCCGGCTCCTCGTCGGCGACTACGGCGAGGCGGTCAACTGGGGCGCGCCGGGCGTGTCGGACGTCGCCAACGGCGACGGCGCCGCGTTCCTGGCCGAGGCGATCGGCGTCTTCGTCCTGCTGTGGGCGATCGTCGCCATGGCTGTCAACGTCCGCTCCGAGAAGAGCATGGCCGGCCTGATCATCGGCGGCACGCTCGGCCTCGGGGTGCTCGGCGTGGGCGCGCTGACCGGCGCGGCGCTGAACCCGGCGCGCGCGTTCGGCCCGGCGCTCGTGTCGGGCGAGTTCGGGGGCGCCGGGACGTTCCTGCTCGTCTACGTCCTCGCGCCGCTCGTCGGCGGCGTGCTCGCCGGCCTCGCCTACACGCGGATCGTGCTCGTCGAGCAGGAGCGCCGCTGGGGCGGCCGGCTCGTGGACACCGACATGCCGCCCGGGCAGCTCGCCGACGACGTCGCCGCCGCGGAGCGCGGCCCGGGCGAGCGCCCGATCGACCGCCTCAGCTGAGTCACGCCTGCTCGGGGTCCAGCCAGCGCTCGACCTCGGGCGGCTCCCATCGCTCGATCGCCGCCAGCACCGCCTCGGCGGTGTCGGCGGCGACGAGCATGGCCCGGTGGCGCGGGGGCAGGAAGCCCTCGTCCACCGCGTGGTCGAGGAAGCCGATGAGCGGCGTCCAGTAGCCGCCGGCGTTCAGCAGCGCGCACGGCTTGCGGTGGACGCCGAGCTGCGTCCAGGTGAGGGCCTCGACGAGCTCCTCGACCGTGCCGATCCCGCCGGGGAGCGCGACGAACGCGTCGGCGCGGCGGGCCATCTCGTGCTTGCGCTCGTGCATCGTCTCGACGACGACGAGCTCGGTCAGCGAGCCGTGGCCGACCTCGCGCCTCAGCAGCGTGCGGGGGATGATCCCGGTGACGCGCCCGCCGGCGGCGAGCGCCGCGTCGGCGAGCACGCCCATGAGGCCGACGTCGCCGCCCCCGTAGACGACGTGGATGCCGCGGCGGGCCAGGAGCGCGCCGAGCTCGGCGGCCGCCTGCGCGTACGCCGGCAGGCGGCCCGCGCTGGACCCCGCGTAGACGCAGACGCTGTTGACCTCCGGCATGGGCCGGAGGCTAGGCGGTCAGGCGGCCTGCGCCGTCCCGATCGCCTCCATCGACCCGGCCGACTCGGTCAGGATCTGGCCGCCGTCGACGACGAGCGACGCGCCGGTGATGTAGGCCGCCTCGTCGGTGGCGAGGAACAGGCAGGCGTGCCCGATGTCCTCGGGCGCGCCGAGCCTGCCCTGCGGGATCGAGGAGGTCATCGCGGCCAGGTACGCCTCGCCCATCTCCTCGAGGCCGCCGGTGGCGATGTTGCCGGGCAGGACCGCGTTGACCGTGATCCCCTTCGGGGCGAGCTCCATCGCCGCCGAGCGCATGAAGCCCAGCAGCGCCGCCTTCGTCGCCCCGTCGTGCGACCAGCCCGGGTAGCCGGTGACCGGCCCGGTGATCGACGAGGTGACGATGACGCGCCCGTGCCCGCCGGCCTCCAGCGCGGGCAGGCAGGCGCGGACGGTGAGCATCGCGCCGCGGACGTTGAGAGCGAACAGCTCGTCGATCTCGGCGCTCGTGAGGTCCTCGAGGCGCCGCTCGGGGAAGGCGCCGGCGTTCGCGCAGACGATGTCGATGCGGCCGAACGCGTCGAGCGTCGCGGCGGCGAGCCGCTCGCAGTCCCCGGCCCGGGTGAGGTCGGCGCGGACGTAGCGGACCGCGCCCGGCCGGTCGGCGAGCGCGGCCTCGGCGGCGGCGCCGGCCTCGGGGTCGCGGCCGCAGACGACGACGTCGACGCCCGCCCCGGCGAGCACGCCGGCGATGCCGAGGCCGATGCCCTTCGTCCCGCCGGTGACGATCGCGGCGCGTCCGGCGATGGGGGTGAACATGCGGATCCGTCCTCCGTGCGTCGGGGTCAGGTGAACCGGGAACAGGTAGGACTCGGCCAGCGCGCAGGTGCCGGCCGTGAACGCGGCGCCCAGCTCCTGCGCCTCGGGCGCGTGCTGGTGGGAGCCGACCCAGGCGACGAGCAGCAGCCGCCGCAGCAGCACGAACGTCTCCAGCTCGGCCTCGTCGGCGGCGCTGAGCGGCGCGACGGTCCGGTAGCCGTCCGCCCACGCGGCGGCGAGCGCCGGCACCGCCGGGTCGTCCTCGAAGAACGAGACCGCGGTGGCGAAGTCGTACAGCCACCACGACCAGCCGCAGTCGTCGAAGTCGATGACCCGCACGGCGCCGTCGTCGACGAGCAGGTTCGCCAGGCGCAGGTCGGCGTGGACGAGCCCGAAGCGGTCGGGGCCGGTGCCGAAGGCGGCGAGGCGGCGCTCGAGGACGGCGTCGAGGCGGGAGAGGAGGGCGAGCTCCTCGCGCCCGACGCCGAGGCCGTCCTGCCAGCGGCCCCAGGCCGCGTCGGCGCCGAGCATCGTCGCGTGCTCCCAGCGCGGGCGGCGGAAGCCGGGCGGCGGCGGCCAGCGGCGCGCGTGCTCGTGCAGGGCGGCGGAGATCGCGCCGAGCATCCGGAAGCCGTCGGTGAGGTCGTCCTCGGGCGACGGGGCCGTCCCGTCGAGCCACGCGAAGAGGACGACGTCGCGGCACTCGCCCTCGGCGGCGACGGAGAGGACCCGCGCGCCGTGGCGGCCGGGGATCGCCGCGGGCGCGTCGACGACGCCCGCGGCGCGCAGCGCGTCCATCCAGCGCAGCTCGGACTCGATCTCGGGCGCGTCGCGGTAGCCGGGACGGTGGACGCGCAGGGCGGCGCGCCGGCCGGTCTCGGGGTCGTCGACGCGGTAGGTCGCGTTCTCGGAGACGTCGATCAGCGTCGCCGTCGCCTGCGGCGACAGGTCGTAGCGCGGCAGCGCGGCGGCGGCGATCGCGTCCTCGACGCTCAGGCGGACGGTCATGCGGTGGCCTCCACGGCGGACTCGAGCCGGGCGAGGATCTCGTCGACGAGCGCGTCGTCGACGAGGAGGCCCGGCTTGCACTGCAGGACGCTCGGGTCGAGGGTGGAGAAGATCGCCCACACGCCGCGCTCGTAGAGGGCGCGCATGACGTCGCGGGCGCCCTCGGGCGCGGCGAACTCGAGGCCCATGACGAGCCCGTCCTGGCGCACGCCGGTCAGCCAGCCGCCGTGGCGCTCGCGGATCGCGGCCAGGCCGTCGGCGAAGCGGGCCGCCGCGCGGGCGACCCCGGCGCGGACCTCGGGGCGGGTCGTGATCTCCAGCGCCTTGAGGCCGACGACGCAGCCGAGCTCGGCGCCGGCGGCCGTCGACATGTGCGCGAAGCCGTCCTCCTCCAGCCAGCGCGCGCACCGCCCGCTGAGGATCACGGCCGACAGCGGGTAGAGGCCGCCGCCCAGGCCCTTGGCGGTGACGATCATGTCCGGCTGGACGCCCGCCTTGTGGATCGCCCACAGCTCGCCGGTGCGCATGAGCCCGGTCTGGACCTCGTCGGCGACGTAGAGCGTCCCGTGCTCCTCGCAGAGCGCCTTCACCGCGGCGAGGTAGCCGGGCTGCGGCAGCGGGAAGCCGTACGTGGCGGGGATCGTCTCGATGAGCACGGCGGCGACGTCGCCGCCGGCGAGCGCGGCCGCCATCGCGTCGAGGTCGTTGAGCGGGACGTGGGCGAACTCGCCGGGGCGCTCGGCCAGGAACGGGCGCGAGAAGCGCTCGTCGCCGGTGCAGACCGCCAGCCCGGTGTGGCCGTGGTAGCCCTTGGCGATCGAGACGACCCTGCGCCGGCCGGTCGCGTGGCGGGCGGTCTTGATCGCGACGTCGATCGCCTCGCCGCCGGCGGCGCCGAACACGACGCGGGCCATCCCGGGCCCGCCGCTCGCGACGAGCGCCTCGGCCAGCGCGGTCCGGGCGATCGACGGGAAGTGGTGGTTGCCGATGTCGAAGCGCTCGACCCCCTCGACGAGCGCGGCGACGAGCTCGGGGTGGCGGTGGCCGAGGTTGTAGGTGCCGCCGTTGAGGTGGACGTCGATGAGCTCGCGCCCGTCGACGTCCCACAGCCGGTAGCCCTCCCGGCGGTCGATGACGAGGTCGACGCCCGACGCGCGCCAGAAGCGCGTCCTGTCCGGGTTCCACGCCGCGGCGGCGCGGTCGAGCAGGTCGTCCTTGGAGGCGAACGTCGCGAACCCGTAGTCGAGCATTGCCGGCGCGCCAGCCTCGCCCGGACCGGGCGCGAGCGCCAGATGCCGACGGTCGAATCCGGGTTCGACCGCCGGTCCGGATCGGCGCCGGTCCGGGCCGGGGACCGCCCCTCGGTAACGTTCGTGGCGATGCGCCGCCGGGTGACCTTCTCGCGCAACGTGACGCTCTCGCTGTCGCGCACGTGCGTGTCCCACTGCAAGTACTGCGCCTTCCAGACCCACCGGGCGCACCTCCACGCGCCGGCGTACGTCGAGCAGGTGATCGACCGCGCCGCGCGGCGCGGGGTCAAGGAGCTGCTCGTGCTGACGGGCGACGAGCCCGACCACCACGCCGGGGTCCGCGAGCGCCTGGCCGAGCTCGGATTCGAGGACTTCGTCGCCTACGTCGTGTGGGCGTGCGAGCGCGCGCTCGAGCGCGGCATCCTCCCGCACGCGAACCTCGGGACGCTGTCGCGCGAGGACCTCGCCCGCCTGCGCGAGGTGACCGCCTCGCAGGGGATCATGCTCGAGTCCACGCGCGGCGACCTCGTCGCCCACCAGGGCTCGCCGACGAAGGCGCCCGAGCGGCGCCTGGCCACGATCCGGGCCGCGGGCGAGCTGCGGATCCCGTACACGTCGGGGATCCTCGTCGGGATCGGCGAGACGCACGAGGACCGGATCGACGCGCTGCGCGCGCTGGCCGAGGTCCACGCCGAGCACGGGCACCTGCAGGAGATCATCCTCCAGAACTTCGTCCCGCACCGCCGCTACTACGGCGAGGAGCCGGCCGACGTCGCGACCGAGGCCGCGGAGCGCTACTGGCGCACCGGCCTGGACACGCACCCGTCGCTGCCGCTGCCGTCGTGGGCGTCGCCGGTGTCGATCGAGGAGATGATCGACCTCGTCCGCATCGCGCGCGAGCTGATGCCCGGGGTCGGGATCCAGGTCCCGCCGAACCTCGCCGACTGGTGGCCGCAGATGATCGAGGCGGGCGCGACCGACCTCGGCGGCCTGAGCGCGAACGGCGACCACATCAGCCCCGAGCACCCGTTCCCGTCGCCGACCCAGGTGCGCAAGACGCTCCAGCCGCTCGGCTACGCGCTCACGGAGCGGCTCTGCGTCTACCCGCAGTACATCGACCCGGAGTGGCTGTCGCAGGGCGTCCTCGACGTCATCAAGACGAAGTACTGGTCGTTCATCCCGCGGCGGGGCTCGGGCCGCCGCGAGGAGCGCCCGATCCGCCGCGACCTCGTCCCCGGCGCGATCGCGAAGGCCCGCGACGGCGCCTGGCTGAGCGAGGAGGAGCTGACCGCGCTGTTCGCCGAGACGCGTCCCGAGGCGATCGAGGACATGCGCCAGGCGGCCGACGAGCTGCGGGCCGAGCTGGCCGGCGACACGGTCACGTTCGTCGTCAACCGCAACATCAACGTGTCGAACGTGTGCGTCGTCGGCTGCGCGTTCTGCGGGTTCGGGCAGGGCAAGCGCTCCCCGGACGCCTACCAGCACTCCGAGGAGGAGTACCGGGCCCGGATCCGCGAGGCCGTCGAGTACGGGGCGACCGAGCTGTGCATCCAGTCGGGCATCCACCCCGACTGGGCGTTCGAGGACTACCTGCGCTACCTGCGGATCGCCAAGGAGGAGGCGCCGCACCTCCACCTCCACGCCTACAGCCCGATGGAGATCGCCCACATCCAGGACGTCTCCGGGCTGCCGCTGAGCGAGGTGTTCGCGCGCCTGAAGGACGCGGGCCTCGGCTCGACGCCGGGGACGGCGGCCGAGGTGCTCCACGACGGGGTCCGCGAGCGGATCAGCCCGAACAAGCTCCCGGTCGCCCGCTGGATCGAGGTGATCGAGGCCTCGCACGCCGCCGGCCTGCGCTCGACGGCGACGGTGATGTTCGGCCACATCGAGGAGCCGTGGGAGCTGGCCGAGCACATGCGGATCGTCCGCGAGATCCAGGAGCGGACCGGCGGCTTCACCGAGTTCGTCCCGCTGAGCTTCATCCCGTTCATGACGCTGCTGGGCCGCACCCACGGCGTCGAGGAGATCTCGCGCGAGGAGAACCTCAAGCACACCGCCGCGTTCCGCCTCGCGCTCGGCAAGACCGTCCGCAACCTCCAGGCGTCGTGGGTGAAGATGGGCCTCGACGCCGCGACCGAGGCGCTGCGCTGGGGCGTCAACGACCTCGGCGGCACGCTCATGGAGGAGTCGATCAGCCGCCTGGCCGGCAGCTACCACGGGACGAAGCTCGACCCGCCGCAGCTGATCGCCGCCGCCCACGCGGCGGGCCGCCCGGCGGCCGAGCGCACGACGCTCTACGAGATCCGCGCGCGCTACGACGTGCTCGAGCCGGCGGCCTGAGCGCGGCGGGCGCGCGGGCGGCCCGGCCGGAACACCGACAGCCCGGTCGCGAGCGCCAGGACCGCCACGTCCCAGGCGGCCCCGGCGATCGGCGCCGCCGGCGACCCGCCGCCGTCGAGCCGGGCGGCGACGCCCGGCCCGAGCACGATCGCGCCGACGGCGATGACGGAGACGAGCAGCGCGAGCTTGGCCGCCACCCACGGGGTGCGCAGGACGCCCCAGCTCGACGTCCAGCCGAGCGCGAGCCCGGTCGCGAGCGCGGCGAAGCTGAGCGGGATGCCGAAGGCGAACGCGAACAGGTCGAGGATCTCGTAGGCGGCGCGGGCGGCCGCCGGGTCGTCGGCGCCGGCGGCGCGGACGGCGACGGCGAGGTACCCGGCCGAGTCGCCGAGCAGGCCGACGGACACGGCGATGTGGGCGGTGAGCAGCGCCCGGCGGGCCCGGCGGCCGAGGCGCAGGCGGGGCGCCGGGGGCGCGCCGGCCGGGCGGGCGCGGACGGATGCCGTGGGGGCGCTCATGCGATGACCTCCCGGGTCGGGGCGGGGAGCCGGGCGGCGGCGCGGCGAGGCCCGCGACCGCCCGTCCCACAACGTTAGACATCGAATGATTTGAGGTCAAACTCTGGTACGGTGGCGGACGTGCCCGGCCCGCCCGCCGACCTGCCGATCGGCCTGCGCCTCAGCCGGACCG
>Ga0065720_1003552_pt1 | contig 15469 bp, 14 predicted proteins | sample Thericmetagenome_FD_59107 | JGI IMG/M metagenome (GOLD analysis project Ga0065720, IMG submission 59107) | Thermophilic microbial communities from the Joint Bioenergy Institute, California, USA of rice/straw/compost enrichment - eDNA_2 v2... | ecosystem: Engineered > Solid waste > Grass >... | reverse complement strand
AGGAACAACTATTAGATAGAAAGTTAAGAGATTTCAAAATAAAGGTATTTTTAGAAGAATACCTCAAAACCTCGGACTACCAAGCATTTAACTTCTGACAACTCATAATTCAATTTTTAAAACTTTTTAAAGCTTTCTTTAATCAAAGATGCAAGTGACTCTCTTGTCAATTCCCTGCAATATGAAAGAGGAGAGTACAATCTAGAAGTTCTCACTGTGACCATCAAAAGTGTGAAAAAATAGCATTACTTCTATCTTCAATCTCGAATCTAAGTTAATATTTATTTAGTTTTCATTTTCATTCATTTTTCTGCTATCTGATCCTCTATCTCTTAAAGACTACTATATTTTGGGCAAATACTCGACTTTTCCCTGGCCACGTCCTTCACCAGTTTTAAGGGATACTGCGGAAAAAGTTCTTTCATTTTACAATATAACTATAACTTCCATAATTGTGGGACAAGAGGACACCTTTACAGAGATAACTCCAGTTCCTGATAATGACATAGTAACTTATTATCTTGGGGTTATGATTCCGGAAGTGGCAAAATTTCCCTTTTCGTTTTATGCAAGATTCAAGATTATGACCTTCAAGTTTTGCGGATCCGTAATATTAAAGGAGGAAGGCAGGTATAACACTGGTCAAAAAAAGTACTTCAACTGGTATTTCATGGTTGAACAGCAAAAAACACAAGAAGAGATTATCAATCATTTCTTGAGAGTTTTATGTTTCAATATGCTCAAGGATGATGCAAAATTTCATGATGAATGGACAAAACTCAATCCACCTAAAAAGAGAGATTTACTTGAAGATCCAGAAGAAAGAAAAGCTAATGAAGGCTATATTAATGATCGAGCCCGAGACTCAATTCTTGAAGACCAATTTGAAACATTCATCAGGCTGCTTAAATATCCTTGCACTACATTAAAGCATCCCGATGAGATAGTCAAGAAAAAGGCAAAGCTTATGAAGAAAAAAATGCAAAAATTTGATGAAGAGGGTATAGATAATAAATTTTGGAGTGATAGGGCAGAGGAAGAACTTGAAAGATTGCAACAATAGCGCATACACAACATCAAATATAAAAATATCCTATTCTTTTTTGAATAGTCATAGTCTTAAGAATCGCTTTTATAAATTCTTTATTCTTATGAAATTTCGCATTTCAACAATATAGCCCAAGTGTGCTTAATGTATCTTTGTTGAATGATATATTCACTTGGTTGAAGCCTTCCCATTGAATTTTTTCCGAATTTTTCCCTACAATTTCAAAGAAGAGTGCTAAATGGGAAGCTAGATACTAGTTTAGTAGCTTTCGAATCAGTCTTCAATAAATTTATCATAAAGAAAAGAGAATTTGACCAAATGATATTCATCTATTTCATTTTGGGACTTATCTGTGTTCTTTCAATAAATCTCTTTTCGAAACTTTATAGCTCTGGTGGACACTCTTTATTAGATGCCCAGTTGATCCAATACATAAACATAACACACAGATCACCTTTCACTATAGAAGAGACCTTCACATTTTCAGTTGAAAAAAGAATACAGGAAATGCATGAGGAATCTAAGCGTCAAGACCGAGGTCTTAGTATATTGAAACCGACACTGCTAGACGATAAAACGAAAGATGAATTAATCAAGTTTGTCAATCCATTGGCAAAGGCTTCGATTGTTGAATTAGGCTCTAACAGTCTGGGGATTTTGAGTATCACAAGCGAATGGATCAAATATAAAGCTCAAAGCCATATCACTCTTTTTCGATTGAAAAATGCCAAATTACTAGACATCGATCTACCTCAAAAAGATAGTGTATATAGCTGGGAAACATGCTTTAGTGATAGAATTGAAGGAGCCATTGAAAGCCATAGTAATAATCTAAGAACACAAACTCAAGCATATTTCGTTGATAGTCCGGATTTCAGAATAATTAGATATTACAAGTATAGTGGAAATCTGGTAGGAGATAGCCTTAATCTTGGATGTACTGGCTTCAATTTATCAGATTTATCCACATATTCGGACCTTTCTAATCAATCAAATAATCATTATTACGAAGATATCATTGTAAGAGTAAATTCGAGTAGTTTGAATATAGCTACTCATGATAATCTAATTGCTTTCACTACCAAGCAAGATAAAGAATTTATCCACTACATATATAAGCTACCAAATGGAAGATGGATTCAAAACAAATATAAATATCCGGATAATTTCAAGAGATTTAAGTTCCATCAAAATGTTGGATTAATATTTATTTCTGATAGTCAAAAAGAAGAGAAGCAATTACTCTGCGTTGATGTTCTTGGAAACGATAATGAGCTCTTCATTATCTACTTTATTATCAAATTTTCCTCAGGTGAAACCCTTAAAAAATACCCCAAACTGCTAGAAATTTATAGGGTTGATAATGATCAAGATCTTGATTCCTTTCACATGTATTCCAGCAAGATGTTTGATCTCTTCAAAACCCCTATTCACTCAGAGCTAAGTAAGGCAAATTCGTTCCAAGCTCAAGCATTTCCTAATTCAATTATTCGTTACAATGTTCAAAAAAATAGCCTGATTATCATTACTCTCAATAGATACATTGAAAAACTGTTCATCAATTCAAAAAAAGACGAAGTGACACTTTGGCGAATATATGAATATGTAGATCAGCCTTATATAATCAAAGAAGGAGATCTGTCACCTGATTGTGAATACTTTGGATTTATTGCTTATCGAGGAAATCAGAAAAGGATTTATCTGCTCCATAATCAATTTCATCTCGGGATAGATCAAAATCAGCTCTTTATTCTTGATTTTGATCATCCTTCTCAATTGGAAAATTTGCTGTTAAAAGATCTTAAGTTGTTTAAGACAAATGAAGATAACTTAGTATTTGTAATTTTAATAGAATCAGGAGAAATAATTAGTTACTTAGTCGATACCAGCATTACAGGAGGAATTGGATTGTTTAATTTACTCTATGGAGAGGAATTTGGAGATCTCATTTTGTTAGCCGTGATTTCCTTTGTTCTTGCTTTAGTTTTAACTCGAACTACTATTTTAGTTAGAAGAAGCAGGCAAGGGATTCGTATTCAACCACTCTGATTTCTCTTGGTGAATATAATTGCATTCTCTTTTATAGAAACTTTATAATCTATATCTTCTCTCCATAGTATGATAGTATATTCAATCAATAATTCCTTTTAAATAATGGCTTCAATACTTTCTCCCTATTGGCAAGTGCTATTATTAGTTAATATTTCAAGTACAGAAATGAAAGATCCATTTATATCTTTTTTCATAACTTTCAATAATTTAGTTATTGAATAACTTGTTTAAATATTGATACTAGCACAAAAAATCCAACAAAAACATCAAAGTTTGCTTAAAGTAAGTAAGCTCTTCAATCCCTATCAAATTTAATAATTAAAAGGGGTTTTCTTACTTCTAAATCTTCAGGCAAGAAGCCCTTGTTATAACAAGCATCAAACGCCTCCTCGTACATTTGCTTCTTTAGAGCTTGGAAGTTCTTTTTAAAGCGTGATTTTTCAGCAATCTTTTCTGCAAATTCATTCACAGTTTGTTGAATCTTTGTTCTATCCACAACTTGATCAATTATTTTGTACTTCAATGCTTCTTCTGATGTCATTTTCAATCCAAGAAGAACAAGCTGTCTATATGCTTCAGGACTCACTTTGCATCTAATGATGTTTTAATTCATTAAGATTGGTTTACTTCACAATTGCATTCATTCCTGGAGAGAATTTCACACCCATATCGACTTCGTTCAGCTGGAAGAAAAGTTTATCAGGACAGGCAAACCTGAAATCGTGGGCAAGAGCAAAGATTAAACCGCCAGCCATACATACTCCAGAGATTAAAGCGATCTTAGAAGTAAATAAATTCAATATTATATTGATACTGTCGGACAAGGAAATACTAGGAGTCGTCCCAATAAACGATTGAATTCTGACATGAAATTTTGAAGATCGTCCACGCTCGTCAAAGAAGATACATACCTAGAGTCATACGGATTGATTTATTTTGTTACTTGAGGTTTAAACCAGTTGAAAAGAATTTTTCAATGTTAGAAGCTGTAACCAAACAACAAGGTTCTTCGTCCTTCTCGACAATATCGAGTTTCTCATTTATCTTCCTTACAAAGCTAGGAGAGAAATTATTAGCTTTGGAATTGAGCCTCAAGTAATATACATTTCCTGATATTTGACAAAAATAAAAGATATCTAACCTTTTTTCTCTAAGATAACTTCTTCTTGGGTACTCATGTAAGAAAACAAAATAAATAATTATTATAATATTGGTTTTTTACAAGATCTAAATGTAGTCATCTTCGTTTAGTGCGTAATTAACATAATAAAATTGTTGAAAATTCAATTGCTTAAAATATCTTCTAGAACTAATTCATTGTGTATTTTAACAGTCCATGAGCCCTCTCTCCTTGCCTTTTGTTCAATAAATTAAGTGTAAATACTAGCTCTTTTGACAGAGATATGCATCATCATATCCATAGAAATACCCTACAAGAAGAAAGTATTTTAATATTAAGAATAAATGTTATACAATCACCAAATACTCTAGACCAACGATCTTGTCAAGAACGGTTGAAATGATGAATTTGTTCATCGATTAAGGTTGAAGCCTGCAAGCTGCTCTCTTCTGTAATAACGCTCAAGTTTGTTTCAAACTCTTTGAGTTTATGAGTCTCGATCAAACCAGGAGGCTTATAATAATTTTTTTGAAAATGTGTATTTTTTGAAAACGCCACCGGTCTTCGAAATCTTCTCCAGAACCATATACCCATACACAAAGTTCCAAATGTAATTGGAATAATAAGCATCAAAATGATTAGGAAATCGGCATTCTTTGCTTTGTAGAATGAGATTTTGGGTTCAAGAGGCTTTGAGAAATCAAAGATTGTAAGATAATTCGATAGAAATTTATTTCCAAAAATGAAGCACTTTTTATATGCTTCATTAACAAATACTCCGCTAGTATCGTCCAATGTACTAGTAGTAGGAACAAGCAATAAATTATATTTGCTCGTAGTCCCCACCTGCTGAAGATATACAGTATTCAGCAATGTTATACGATTTTGTCCGTTTGAGTAAAATGAAATTGCTGGCAAGTTAGTCTCACGACTATTATAGGTGCACGTATAAGTAAAATCAATATTCTTTGTGCAGGTAACGCCTTCTGTCTCAAGCCAGCTTAGAATCTGTTTAAAATAATTCGATGGAATTCCTATATAATTAAACATCATGTCAAAAATGATAAAGGCTTCAGGAGTTGATACTTGTTTTCCCACTACAAAATAAGATAATGGTATTTCCCATCTTGAAGAGATATTGTTTGAAAGTGAAAATGCAAAACTGTAGGTGCTAGTATCAATATTCCCCAAGGCAATTGTCCCGATTGAGGAAGAAGTATCCAATTTCAATGCAAATTGAGTGACTTCTACCAAACTCTTGAAGATATTCGAATTTATTCCTAAACCGATTATTCCATAATACCCTTCACCATTGAAGACTCCTGTGAAATTGGAAGCATAGATCATTGACACCTGCCCAGAGCCCCAAAGTACATCATTATGATATGCGCTAAAAAATGTATTATTCCAAACTATGTTCGATCCTTCTAGACTGAAGTATGGATAGGAAGCTGTTGTTATATTGTATTCATCTATGCTACAATTATTCTGAATGTCGCATTCAAATTTTGTGAAGTTGGATACTCCACTCGTCACAAAAGTATCACTCGAGTAAAGAGATATTCCCATGAATCCTGATTGGTTCGCCCCAACATTAACTAATGCACAAAATTGTTGTCCTTCAAGAGATATTTCTTGATATGTACTCCCGAGAAATATGTTTTCGTGAATCTGGCCTCTTTGATAGTAAGTGTCCATTCTAGTCGAGAAAGTGCATTTAATTAGAACAACGATAATGAAGATTTTCACAGTATTCATGCTTTGATAAATTTATTCAAGAATAAGTTCGTATCCAGTATCATTCCTATAAAGGACACAGTAGACTAATGAATCACCAGGCAACTGAGCTCAAATAACTGACAAATTATACTTAATTCCAAAGAGATAAAACTGTCTAGCCTTCCGCTAAAATTACAGTTAATTAAATGATGAGCACTGCTCACCTATATATGATATCCATATTTCTAGTTAGATTAGTGATCATGATAAATATGTTTATAGCTTAGAAATTTATGAAGACCATTTTCATAAAATATTCTCAAAATATTTTCTATTAAGATCAGCTTTCGCTATAAATTTTTATTTAAGAAATGGAAATAAAACATAGAAGGCTTGAAGATGAAGTAGAACCAGAGCCAGAAGGTATGAGATTATCCTCAATGTTGTAATCATTAAAGACACTTCATTTCTAAACTATCCAACTTCGGCTATCAATTTGAGTCCTCTACAAATGACAAATATACCAATTTTTGGGGCAAGCCTGAAGACAATATATATCTTAGCAGGGCTCTCGTTAATTTCTTTCATTATCTTCTTGTATGTCTTTGTAAATTATATGTAACAGAATAAAGTATAGAAATAGAAGTACATTTGTTCAAACGAAAGAAAAAGAATCACAAAATTGAGTCTCCAATGTTCATTTTTCCAACAAAGCAGAAAATTTCTTAAATTTTTTCGAATATTGAATTTGATAACAATGTTGCAGCTGTAGGTCTATCACTTTTTTCCCTAGAAAAGCAAAGTTTCAAAAAGTCTTCTAAACCTTGGTGCTCTCTAATCTTGGCAATTGATTCAGAATCACATAGATCAAGGGGACTCCGATTATTTACCATGGCCATAAGTGCCTTTAAAATTACTAACTCTCACATGCGATTACTTGGATAGCATTCAAACTAGCATAAGGTTTTTTTCCAACAATCAGATGAAAGAAGCAGCAACCAGCGGACCAGATATCAGCCTATTGAGTAATCGAATCGTTTATAAGTGGATTACCTTGGAAGAGTAAGATTCTTGGTTAATAACTTCAGGAGCCATATACCAGGGGGTGCCTACAAGGGTTCGTTTTGCGGAACTATCATTATTGGTCTTAAAGCATTAAGTATCTCTCAATGAATTTACCTTTATTGAAATACCAAAGTCAGTGATTTTCACTCTTGTTTTATCATTTGATAGCAGGATATTTCCAGGCTTTAGATTTAGATATATCAAAAATTAGTTACCTTGAGATCTCTATGAATGATATTGTTTTGATGTAAGTAATCTAATCCGCTCAAAATTTGTTTCATAATTGAAAGCTTATTCTCAAATGTCATGCTTGAATGATTTTCTTCTATATAGCTTTCTAAAGATCCACCTGGCATATACTCCATAATGATTCCGAACTCTAGACAATTTTCAAATTCAAGTTTTTTTGGTTTAAATAAACAGATGTATTGAATAATGCTTTCATGAGTTAAATTTCTGAGCATATGAAATTCCTTCTTGAGAGAACTGTAGATTTCCTTTGCCCCTTTCTGATTTTCAACAAAATCATACTGCTTTAAGGCGACTAATTCATCGATTTCTTTCATTTTGCACAAGTATACTCTAGCTTCACTACCACCTCCAAGTAAACATATTCTCTTGATACGACCATGATATTCTATGGCAGTTATGGAGCGGAGCAAAGAATTTCCATTAGAAAAGACATTTGTCTTGGAAAATAGTGACTCTTGAGAGTTTGAATCCTCTGATCCATTGCTATATGTCATGCTTCGTGCATTAAGAGACTCTGTTTGACTACTTGAAAAAGACTTTAAATCGTCTCCAACAATTGCTGAATCTCTATTGTTTATAGAGTCTCCAAGATTAGATCCAACCTGAGTAAGAGATGAAGGCTTTGGACTTTCATCTTTTTGAGCAGATAGGTCAAAGGAATTCAGAGTCTGCATTTGAGAAATCCGGAATGTATTTCCAGTACGTGCACCTGATTCATGTTCGTGATCTTGAGAAAGGGTAATTGACTCTGTTAAAAGAGGCTGAGTTTCAATAGTGCTTATATCCTTATTTCTTTGATGACTTTTATACTTTTTCATTTCATTATGATAAACATTTACATCTAGCGAGTCTTCAAGGCTTTCATCTGGTAGGTATGATCTTTGATCATTATCAATGCTTGCACTTACTAATTTCGATTCTGAATTCTTTTGAGGCTGAATTATATATTTTGGTAGCCCTTTAGCATTTTGATTAACAGGAAAAGATGGCTTTTGAACTGGATTCTTTTTGGTATTGGAGTCAGTTTTACATAATTGCTGCATTTTCATGAGCTTGAGTGCTTTGGAGCTACCCTTTACAGGATTAGTTTTGAATTTTGGAGAGTTTTGAATTGGTTCATCTTCTGAATGATCCTGTATTGAAAAACTTACTCTCTTTTGATCATGTTTGAGTAAATTCAAATGCTGGTTATTTGTCTTATGAATTTCAGGAAGATAGAATTTGTCTCTATTCTTTTTTGAGAATGAAATTGGAGTAGACAAGCTATCTCTTAATGAATCTCTAAGTATGCCACTGCCCCTTAAATAAGAAAGGTCTTCGTTCTCTTTAATTTCTTTTTCATTAAGTTTGCCTTGATTCAGAGACGGGAGCCAGTTACTACGACTACTCTCAGCGCTGCTGAGGTCGTGAATTGCTGAAACTTGTTCCGAAATAGCCGACAACTGAGAAAGTTCTTTAATTGTGTTTGAATTTAGAGATGGATTTCGAAAAACTCTCAAATCAAGTGATTGAAACTGTTTTTCTTTTCGTAGATTAAAGCGGCTAGACAATGAATATATATAGTATAATGTATACTCATGTTCAGCTTGAAGTTTTTTAAGTAATAGAGAGTCGTCAAGTTTTGTGTTGATACAGCTTGCATCTTGAGGATTCACTAGGCCCGTAGACAAAACATCAACACTTGCTAAATAATTTTTCCAAGAGTTCAGGCTGAGCCCACGTTCTTGAAGCACTTCTTGAATTCTTTGATCAATGACTAGACTATCATCTTGAGTTGAGCCCTCTCTAGGTTTTGAGCTCTGTGCATCATTTTCATAGTTCAGATGATCATCTTTAAAGTTATTTTCTACAACAAGCGATTCTAATTTATTTTCTGAATTTTCAAGGCTTTTTTCTTCTTGTTGTTTCTTTGTTGGTTGAGATGTTTTAGAAATGCCATGTGAAGCATGGGTCTTTTTTGTATTTTGTTTTTTCTCATCTGCAAGTGGTTTGAGTTTGTGAGAATTTGATTTTATAATTGGTTCCTTTGCCCTTAACTATCATTATTTTTCAATCGTTATATTACAAAGTCTTTTTTGTGTTATCTTTATTGGTTGGTAAGAGTTTTTTTGTTAATGCAATAAGGAAGTCTTTTTTTAGATTCACCTTAGGATTTTTAGGAGAATCTAATTCATTAATTCTTTTAGGCCTGAGTTACATTCTAGTAAAGTTCTAAGATGACACAAATCGTCATAAATATTTTTGAGGTTATAATTTTCATATTGATTTATATCTTCAATTCTAGAAATTCAGAGGTCTTTAAAGTTTTTTACTTGTATTTTTGATAAAGTTCTCGATAGTTTGGGTATTTCACTTTCACATAAATATCCGATGGTGGAACATATTGGGCGTTATGCTGTTCTATATCTATTCACTATTAGCGTGTTAAATCATATTATAGTTACCTTTTAAGGTACTCTGCAATAATTCCATATTTTTATATAAAATTTATTAAACATTAACAAGAATAACTTTGACGAAGTTAAAAGAAGAATATCAACTAATTAACCCATACTCAAATGCACAACTCAAACACAGCCATGATTGGTAAATGGTCTGATGGAAATTTCCTATTCGGAAGGGACTTGTTTTTGATTTCTGATTCATCTGGGATTTTCAATAACTTGGTGGCTACCAAATTCTTTTTTGTAAAGAAAATATGGTCTATTGTGCCTTTAAAGTCCGCTGTAAAATTTGTATATTTAGGGAAGCTAATGGTACTGTTACCTGAAGCTTTTCCATAGTACTCATAAGGATTGGCCAATTCAAATTTATTACATTGAGCTTCTAATTCGTGATATAGTTCTTGCATAATCTCTAGTCCCTGGTTATTTTTTATTTCCATCCTTTTCAGTTCAGGTTTGTTATGTTTGAGAATATACTTGACTAAGTTATCGTTAGGCTTAGCATTCAAGTCTCCTCCCCAAATGATTATATCCTCAGAATCGAAACGAGATTCAATGAATTTTAAAAGGTTTGCCATTTGGAAATACTTTACATGCTCAAATTTGGGATCCCAATAGAAGTGAGTGCATATAACGTTTATCGACTTGTTCCATATCTTATGCCTAAGTTTAGCAACAACGGCAATCCCACCTCTTTTAAATTCACTAGCCATAGGTTTATCAGATGCATCCAGATCAACAAATTCTTTGGCTATTATTCCGAAGATATCACTTTTAAATCCAATCAGGCATCCTTCTCCTCTCAGAGTTGATTTTTCTCGAAATATAAGCTCATATCCAAGATTAACAAAATGTTTTTTATAAAATCTTGTTAAGTTATCAACTTCTTGCAAAAAGAGAATATCAGGTGAAAGCCTGCGAATCTGATCAACAATTATTTTGGATCGATAGTTAAAATCCAAAAATTTATGATGTGACCACTTACTTAGATGTGAGCTAAAACAATCAGCAAGAATGTTATAAGATAAAACTGAGAATTCATTCTTTTCAGCTGTTGAGTAATCAGGTTTGATATCTCTTGGTATATTTAAAAAGATAGGGCTTTCTTCTTCGATATTCTCTTTCACTTGATCATCGTTTGGTTTAGCTAGGCAAGTGTTTTGATCTGGCTTTCTCAAAAAGTTACCCATATCCAAATTAAATGTTTAATTTACTCATAGTCACTAAGCAAAGTTTGCAGCTTATACCACCTAATCTTGGATATACTACTAACTTGACTAGGAGATAATAGAATATAAGATAGGGATTTCAAATGCAATCTGTTTCTAAGAAAGTTGCAATACATAAAAGAATATTTTGAAACATATAAAAGATGAATATATTCCCTATGCTTATTGAGGCTTTTGAAGCTCTTCAATAACCCAGTTAAGAGCCTGCACAATTCCTTCTGAAGTCTTAGCTGATGTCTCAAAGATGTTCCATCTTTTTTCAATAATCCTTGGTAAGTCAAGTGCCTCTGCGATCTGAGAAGCTCTGAGAGCTCCTGGCAAATCTTGCTTATTTGCAAATATAACAAACAATGAATTTTTAAGATCCTCCATCTTTCCTGCTTTTATGATTTCCAATTTACTTGCTTCAAAGCTTGATGTATCGGTGCTATCCACAACATAGATGAAGACTTGACAATTTTTCGTGTACTGCATCCAGAGTTTTCCGGTCCTGTCTCCTCCTATGCTCCAAACAGTAAATTCAACATTATTATGTTTGAATGTTTCGCAATTGCTAATCACAGCAGCTGATTTTTTTGGCATTGGTGTTCCTTTCATTTTATATAAAAGAGATGTCTTCCCAGCTGACTCAAATCCATGTATTACCATTTTAATTTCTTCTACTTTAGAAGGTTCAGAGCCCATTGTAATATATGCAAATATAGATAGACTTTAGACTTGATTGTAATAATTATCAAATTTTCACTATGCAGAAAACAGAAACGTTTAACAATATTAGTTCAAAAAAAAAAAAAAGCAATGCAACATTTGAAGGTTATTGTATGATTAGTTTCTGCAAACTTCCAAAATTAAAGTGATGATAATGAAAGGGATATTAATGATTTCATATGCAAATAATGTAACTCATTTCTTAAAGGTAAAGGTAACTCTTACTAGTCATTTCTCAAAATGTCATAATCTTAATGCTTGAGAATACCCAAAAACATTCTTGCTTTGTTTTCAATTTTCCTTTTCTTATCCTGTTGACTTTCTTTCAACTTCTCATAATCTGATTTTAATTTTGCCAATTCTTCCTTTACAGCCATTTTCTCCTCTTTTTTGTTTTTGATCTCAGCCTTCAAAATGGCAATTTCTTGTTGATGTCTTTCTTTGTTAGAGTGAATTGAAGATTTAAGAATCTCAATTTCTTCTTGGAGTCCCTTAATTTTTTGGATAAAGCCCTCATTAAGTTGTTCAATTTCTTTCTTACGATCTTCAATCATTTCATGTGTTTTCTCGATGTCCTTGGTAACTTTCTCTACTTGTTCGAGGAATGATTCTTGCTGAGTCTTGTGGCTGTGGAGTTCATCACGTAGGTTAAAGTATCTATTCATTTCTGGAAGAATTTCTCTTTCAATTTCACTGATTTGCTCATTTAATTCCTCTTCCTCTTCTTTTAGCTGCTTTTTTTGGTTCTTCCTATTCAAGACAAGTGTATATCCGCTTTCCAAAACTTCATCAAATGATCCAGCTAATGAGGGGTCATAATACATATCTGCCTTTTTCTTGATAATTGCTTGAATGTTGATCTGAGGTGTTGGGACATAATGCTTAGCTTTAACCTTTTTTCCTCTCTCAGAGTTCAGGAAAGAAGAGAAAAATGATCCTGTACCATATTTATCAGAATGAAAAGTTGTGCTTGATGGAATCTTTTGAATAGAATTGGCAGTGGTACAACTAACAACTCCTAAGTCTTGTACGGGACTTGACTTAGCTAAATCTAGTTGCTTGTGAAACATTCCTATACCGTCGTATGACATTTTGGTTTATAATTATTTAATTGAATATAAAATCAATAAGACCCTTTTAATTAGTATCTCTTTAAGCTTTCAGAAGGTTGCCAATATTGGTAACTAAACCTGCCACACGACACAAAAGGCGTAGGAGGCTCTATATTACCCTATTGATTAGAAAAGCTTTGCATCATAGGCTAGTTAAACTTTGAAAGGAACAGCAATAAATTAAGAATAAAATTTGTCGAGATCCAAATACTATTGGGTCAAAGAAATGTGAGTCAAAAATCCTCAGCCATGATGAGTCAGATAAATCCTGCATTAGCTTTTTAATAGAAACCTGTCATAAAAAATTCAATGATTCTTTATGAGTTCCCACACGGATAAAACTTTAGCTTAGAAATTCTATCTCAAAGATTCTTCATTTCTGATAAGAATCAAGCCCTGAAAATTTGTTTCCTAAAGGAAAAAATTGTTAATAAAAAAAATGAAAAAAGAAATTAAAAAAAAAAAAGAAAAGAACAAAGTAATTAAATTAACAATTTTGTTTAGAGGGAAATGTCAATGAGAAATATTTATGTTTTAAGAGCCAGCTTTATTTAATTTTCCTCTTTAATTTCTAAAGTTTGATTATTTTTCATTAATTATTACGCCTCCAATATTATAGTAAATTGTAAATTATAGAAAATGATTACTATTACAGTGATAATTTGTGCCTCCTTTATTTATTTATTTTTTTCCTCTAGTTTACTTGTTTTTACATTTTACAATATTTTGTCGAATAATAAACCTAAGACCCAATTAACCAAGACAGATGCTTTTTGCAAGCTATTTTCAACACTTAAGAGTTCTGTTTGCATAAAGATATCATCTGAAATCTAAACTCATTTTGTCCAATGACATAAAAAAGAATGAGTTTAGATCTAACAAAGTATGGAGTAATGGAAGCCTGATACAAGCGATTCCAATTTGTATCTTTCCATTACTTAAAAAAGTCCATACTTTGTGGTGATATAAAAAATATTTCTTCAAAAAGCATTCTTCTCAGAAGTGTTTTGAGCTCGTCTTTAAGCAATCCATCCTTTCTCCTATTATTCTTATTCAACTCACTTTTTTCCATTTTTTGTTTGCCTCATTTTCTGTTAGTGTATTTGTTTTTGATTTTCAAATACCAAACCCAGTGGTGGTTATTAATGAATATATCTGTAGTTAGTACAATAATCTAGCTTTCATTCAAGTCTCTCATGTGAGGCGTCTCGGTAATCCCTGATAAAAAATGATGAAAGTCATTATTGCATAACTTCATCATTTAAAGTACCATATCCATCAGCAAGATTGTATGATCATCCTAGGTCAACCTCAACTCTTGTTCTCCATAGAAAACTCCTTGACGAATCCTTCTTTCCATGAGGAATAGGGGAAAAAAGAGGTATGACTAAGGACTTTCGATCATTTGAATTTATTAATTCCAGCTTGATTGAATCTGAATCTGATCTGATTTTATTTAACTTGGAGCCAAATCAATTTGAAAATTTTGAAAAACATTATAAGTTCAATATTTTGATTCGTATTTTTTTTTTTTTAATAAATTTGAATTTGAAATTTTTCAAAGTAATGCATATACATATTCTATCAAATTTTTAACTTTGGTAACAATTCCAACTTATCTATCTCAGTTATTTTCAACAATTGGCCTTCGACAAATTCTTTCACATGCTGGCTATGTTTTGCTATTTTTTCAAGACTCTTCTCTGATTCTATAATATAAGCTTCAGCTAAATATTTAAGAGCATCTTCAGGAGAATCCATCTTAAATCTAACTTGTTCTTCTTTTAAGAAGGACACCATAGAATAAGGTTTATAGAGTTTCAGCTTTAACCAAATCTCATATTGTTCTTTAAAGCTTGCAACAAAATGCCAAGCCAATCCAAAGTTCATAGCAAAATTAGTAATAGGCTCGTTGTATCGTTGATAATCACCATATATGATTAAGCAAGCAGCTCTATTCATTTTGGTCAAATAAGTTAAAGATTACTTAAGTGCGAGGGATAAGATGAGTGATGTATCATGATAAGAAATATGGATCAAATTTTTCATTGATATCTTATCAATATTGTTGACTATCTCTTCTTCTCTGATAATAGCCTAAGTGTTAAAATAAGTTGCTAAATCCTACTTTGGCAAGTGATTCTTCTATTATAGACAAGAAGTAAGGAATTTCGACAATGCCGATCTCAGAACCGACTTTGGATGCTTTTGTGTGAAAGAAGTCGCCAGCCAACAGAATTTTGCCATCATTGAAGTATTTCTCTATCTTAGAAAGAGGACCAATTGTAACCGGAAATTTGAGCTTTAGCTCTTCCATTGCTAAAGGTTAGATGTTTTTGCATCTTGGGTACCTGCAATTTGATTATGCAAGAAGTGTCCCATAGTGATATACTCAAAACACGCTGCCAATTGAATTAGTTTCTTGTTTACACGCTCCTTTTCCTTCATTGGAATATCTTCACATTGATAGATAAAGTCACGGAATGCAAATATTGTCCTAGGATAAGTCATCTTCCTGTTATAATCAAAATGTTGGTAGATATATCTCAAATTCTTATTATAACTTTTAGAGGTTGGAGAGATCAAAATATATTCAGATATGTCTTCACAACCAAGTATTAAAATTCAATTCGAAATTTCTCGTATATCAAAGTCTTATAAAGATTCAATGATTGAGAAGAATAAAGAATTATCTCTAACCCTAATGGATATATCTAATC
>Ga0065720_1020290_pt1 | contig 15482 bp, 6 predicted proteins | sample Thericmetagenome_FD_59107 | JGI IMG/M metagenome (GOLD analysis project Ga0065720, IMG submission 59107) | Thermophilic microbial communities from the Joint Bioenergy Institute, California, USA of rice/straw/compost enrichment - eDNA_2 v2... | ecosystem: Engineered > Solid waste > Grass >... | reverse complement strand
CCGCCCCGCCGCCCCACCAGCTTGGGAGCGCGCGGGCAGCCACATCTGCTGGCCGGTCTGTGTGGCTAGTGTGCGGAAGGGAGCTGGCCTTTGCTCCGCCAGCCCTCTTATCTTATCAGGGCCAAAAAAAGTTCAGAAAGGACATCCCACTACGTGCCTTGCGAACAAGAACGCCTGAACTCATTGGGGCGATTGGAGACGGTTTCCAAGTTTAAGAGCGAGTTGACAGCCGCGCGCCGCCAACATGGTCAAGTCATACCTGTAAGCGATCCCATCTAAGTCGACAACTTTAAGTTTCATCCTACAACCAGCGGCTTACTCACGCGTGCGCTAGGAAGTTTGAACCCTCCAAGTCCTTCGGCGTCGTCGTATCCAGCAACTCCAACCTCGTCTGGTCGTCCCGGGGAAAGGCAGGCGCCGGCGCCGGCCAGGCCATTGTCGCTGCAAACGAAGAGGTTCTCGTCTGGGACATTAAGAAGGGCGAGCTTCTGAGCAGATGGAGGGATGAAAATTGCAAGTTCAGAGTTACGGCCATTGCGCAAAGCCGAACTGACCCCGATGTGTTCGCTGTCGGCTACGAAGATGGCAGCATCCGTCTATGGGATAGTAAAATCGCGACGTCCGTCGTAAGCTTCAATGGGCACAAGTCCGCCATCACCGTTCTCGCCTTTGACAAAACTGGTGTGCGCCTCGCCAGCGGCTCCAAAGACACCGACATCATCGTCTGGGATCTCGTCGCCGAAGTCGGACAGTATAAGTTGCGCGGTCACAAGGACCAAGTCACCGGCTTGTACTTCATCGAGCCGGACCCGGTTGTGCGGACTGAGGGTGAGGATGACCATGCAGTCATGGCCGTCGACAGCGAGCCAAGTGATGGCTTCCTCCTTACAACAGGCAAGGACTCCCTGATCAAGCTCTGGGACCTGTCATCGAGGCATTGCATCGAGACGCATGTTGCCCAGGCCAACGGCGAGTGCTGGGCTCTCGGTGTATCGCCTGACTTTACCGGCTGCATTACGGCTGGCAACGATGGTGAAATGACGGTTTGGGCTCTCGATGCGGATGCGCTAGCCTCGTCGGCACAGAAAGTTGACCTCTCACAATCCGTCAACTTCCTACAAAACAGGGGAACTCTACACCGGTCAAGCAAGGAGCGGGCCGCGGAAGTGGTGTTCCATCCGCTTAGGGACTATTTCGCCGTACACGGTGTTGAAAAGTCGGTCGAGATCTGGAGGATACGAAACGAAGCTGAGATCAAGAAGACGCTCGCTAGGAAGAAGAAGAGGAGAAGAGAAAAACTAAAGGAGAAGAAAGCGGAGGGAGCTGATGCCGATATGGACGAAACTGACGATACTGATATCGCCAAGGCCGAGGTATCTGATGTCTTCGTTCAGCACGTTATCGTCAGGACGACAGGGAAAGTCCGATCAGTTGATTGGGCCTTGAACCCCGGGGTAAAGGATCTACAACTACTTGTTGGAGGGACAAACAACTTACTCGAGCTTTATAACATTGTCGGGAAGGAAAGGCTAAAGTCTAAGGGTGAAGAGCCCGACTACAACAAGGCGCTGGCCGTCGAGCTCCCGGGTCACCGGACTGATATTCGGTCTGTAGCCATCAGCTCCGATGACAAGATGTTGGCATCAGCAGCGAATGGCTCGCTAAAAATCTGGAATATCAAGACGCAGCAGTGTATCCGCACCTTTGACTGCGGTTACGCGCTCTGCTGTGCCTTCCTTCCCGGCGACAAAGTAGTGATCGTAGGCACGAAGGAGGGTGAACTACAACTCTACGATGTTGCCTCAGCATCACTGCTGGAGACGGTCAATGCACATGACGGGCATGCTGTCTGGGCCCTGCAGGTGCACCCTGATGGCAGATCAGTGGTGTCTGGCGGTGCTGACAAGACGGCCAAGTTCTGGGACTTCAAGATTGTCCAGGAGCCGGTGTTGGGCACGACACGCACAACGCACAGGCTCAAGCTGGTGCAGTCCAGGATACTCAAGGTTTCGGACGACATTTTGAGCTTGCGCTTCTCGCCTGACGCGAGGCTCCTGGCCGTCGCGCTTCTCGATAGCACCGTCAAGGTTTTCTTCAACGACACGCTGAAGCTGTATCTCAATCTCTATGGTCACAAGCTACCCGTGCTGAGCATGGATATCTCCTATGACAGCAAGCTCATCGTGACAAGCTCTGCCGACAAGAACATCAGGATATGGGGTCTCGACTTTGGTGACTGCCACAAGGCGCTCTTCGGCCACCAAGACAGTATTCTGCAGGTGGCCTTTATCCCGCATAATTCGGACGGCAACGGCCACCACTTCTTCAGCGCCAGTAAGGACCGCACCATCAAGTACTGGGATGCCGACAAGTTCGAGCAAATCCAGCGCATCGACGGCCACCACGGCGAGATCTGGGCACTCGCGGTCAGCCACAGCGGCCGCTTTCTGGTTAGCGCCAGCCACGACAAGTCGATCCGCGTGTGGGAGGAGACCGACGAGCAAATCTTCCTCGAGGAAGAGCGCGAGAAGGAGCTTGAAGAACTCTACGAGCAGACACTCACAACCTCTCTCGAGCAAGACCCAGACGAGCAGGACGCCAACCGCGAGATTGCCGCAGCCACCAAGCAGACGGTCGAAACGCTGATGGCCGGCGAGCGCATCGCCGAGGCGCTCGAGCTGGGAATGACTGATCTCAACACTATCCGCGAGTGGGAAGAGGCACGCCAGATCAACCCTAACATTGCGCCGCCGCAACGCAACCCCATCTTCGTCGCGCTCGGCAACATCCCTGCTGAGACGTACGTGTTGAACACGCTGCAGAAGATCAAGCCAGCGTCGCTGCACGACGCGCTGCTCGTCCTGCCCTTCTCAACCATCCCCTCGCTGCTGACGTTCCTGAATCTGTTTGCGCAGCGTGAACTCAACGTGCCACTGACCTGCCGCATTCTGTTCTTTGTGCTCAAGACGCACCATAAGCAGATAGTCGCTAGTCGAACGATGCGCGCCACGCTGGAGAAGGTGCGAGCTAATCTGAGGGCGGCACTGCGCCGGCAGAAGGATGAGATGGGCTTCAATATCGCGGCACTCAAGGTTGTCAGTATGCAGCTGAGGGATAAGAGTGTCAGGGAGTATGTGGATGAGACGTGGGAGGAGAAGGAAAAGGAAAAAGGGGTGAGGAAGAGGGCTTTCGCGAGCTTATCATAGGGGCTGTAGTACTAAGAGGACTAAGCGTTATCATGATCTGAACTTGGTTTGATACCTGCCTTACCCTGTTGCTGGTGTTTTGGGGGTTTGTGGTTGGTGTTAGAAAAGGAAGAATCAATGCTACAACTTAGATCTAGAATTGAATCTGTTGAGTCCATACCAACGAAATCTTCACCTGCAGGAGGTGTTGTGTCTTGAAGCCTGCACTGGAAGCTTGTTTTTAGGGGCAGCGGGACCCGACCCTGTCTGCGGGAGGGAAACCTAACCCTACCCTTGAAGGGAGTATATAAGCCCTCCAACCAAATATTATTCAGGCTGTAAGATCCTCAACATATTTATTACTTCAAGTCGCTCTTGATTTCCATTTCTTTCTACCATTATATGACCTGTTTTAAAACATTCCAAGATCTGCCTCTATCCCATGTTGTTGTCATTCGGCTCACTATGCCAAAATCACTATATGCTATGCATGCCAAAAGGGTATCTCACCCGAACACCTGCTCAACATGCAACTTGAATAACGCCAATAATGCTTCGAACCCATCATGCTAATTCCTGATTATAACACCGAATTGTCACTCCATTACTCCACACTATCCGCCGGACTGCCAGGCTCCGACCCGAAAACGTCTTCCGCGGCGGTATGCATTTCTTCGTCCTCATTCTCGGTCACATTCGCTTGCTGCACCCCTCCGCCAAACTTCTCCGTAGGCGTTTGGACCGCCGCCGCCGCCGTCGTCGTCACAGGGGATGCCTCAGAAGGTGACGAGGACGACATGGACGAGGGAAGTGCCACCGTGGTGTCGGCCTGAAGCTGCAGTTGGGCATTATTACTCGCGTCTACAATCGTTGCTGGTTGTGCTACCGCGCCTGAAACAGAAGGAGCTGTTGTTGTTGCTATCTGCTCTTGCTGTGTTTGGTTGGGAGCTGATGGACCAGGAGCAGGGAAAGTAGTAGCACTAATGTGAGTCTGAGGTTGAGCATGTTTCTCTTGCTGCTGCGGCAGATGAGCCAATGGAGACACCTGCTGCTGCTGGGGTGGCTGTTGTTGTTGTGGTCTCTGTTGCAGATGCTGCTGCTCTTGATGCACCTGACGCGTCTCATTCACAACAACAAGCGGAGCAGCACATCCCTGAGGGGCTTGAAGATGGCCAGTTTGGCCTGATGGCGTTGCAGATCTGGGGGGTGGGTAAAAATCTGCAGGCCATGGTGTTGCTAGCGCTGTTGATGGTTGTGGTGAAAGTGCCTGGGCATAAGGTCCAGCCGGATGAGGATGTGGCATGCTCGGCTGCATTCCCGGTGCAGCAGAGTGTGGATGCGGGCTAGGACCAGGTTGAGTCGTTGCCACAGGTGGAGTTGGTCCTTGATCTGGACCTGCTGGGTGTGCGCCTGCTGCTGGCAGATGATAGGCTGGGTGAACTTGGTAGTTCGCGTGCTGGTGAGGTGGCTGACTGGCTGGGTTAGGCGTTGAACGAGCTAGATGCCCCTGATGAGGAGGGGGAGGGGCATGCCCAGCTGGCCCGGCATAAGCAGCGGGGTCCGCAGCTGGAGGGGCATAATGTGGAGGATGGCCGATTGCCGAGACAGAAGCTTGCTGTTGAGGGGGATGTGGCCCCGAATTGAGAGGATTAGGGTGCTGTTGTTGCCCCATAATCGATCCCGGAGCGTGCGGGCTTGGTGGTGCTGCTCCGTGAGGATGTTGATGAAAGTGAAAATGAGTCGGCTGTTGAGCTGGAGCATATGGAGGAGCAGGCACTCCGTATAGAGCTTGAGGTTGAGCACATGGACATGGGAGCGGAGGGGGAACCCCGGTCGGAACCGGAGGAGGACTAGGATAGACGGAGAGGTAGCTCAGGGGAGGAATGTTCAATGGTTGACCGGCGTAAACAACAGGGAGCACCGCGCCGGGAGGTAAAGGATAGTGACCAGGCAGTGGGCCTGGCGGTGGTCCTGTATAGACAACAACATAGTTGGCTGTGTTGCTTTCTGGGGGTATGTGCGGTGGGGGAAGATGTTGAGGAGGGACATAGGCAGCTGGTTGCTGGCTAGGCCGTGGTGCCGGCGATGCTGACGCGGCTGGCGGTCTAGTGGACCCGGCAGAACCAGCAGCCCCTTGCTTAGACGGCCGTGTCGTTCGCTGCTGCTGATGTTGACGTTGCTGAGCGGACTGAGGGACAAGGGCAGGGGTCGGACAGGGGCCAACCGGAGCTGACGTCGACCGGGCCGAAGTTGGACTCGGGTCCGCAGGTGAAGGTCGAAGACCGGGACCGGGCTGCTGCTCAGTGACACTCGGAGCCGATTGGATTCCGGGTTGGGCTCTCTGTTGTTGAACCTGGGCTCCTGGTTGGGCCGCTGGCTGGGTCACGGATGGTGCCACTGGCTGAGTTGGCACAGCAGCCTGCGAATGGGACTGCGCTGGGTTGTCAGCAGGTAGCGAAGCGGAGCCTGCTGGTGCTGGTACGGTCTCGGGGGCCCTTGGGCTTGGCGTCGGAGCCGAACCCGAGGGAGCGGGGGGTCTTGGCGCGGGCGTGGGAGCAGATGGTCCGGTCGGGCCTGGGTTGTTGGCCGGCGCGGACCCAAATCCGGGAGCCGACGCCGACGTGGCCGACGACGTGGACGCTGGCGATGGTCTATTTGGCTGATGATCGTGTCCAGCGTTCTTGGATGCCGTGCCTACTACTGATGGAGTCGCCGGAGCGGGCAGTGGAGGTCGAGGTCGAGGAGAGGAGCGCGGGGGAACAGGTAGGGGGTCGGGACACTTGGGCAGTTCGATACCGGTGCCCTCGAGCAGCTTCTTGCGCGACTCCCACCAGCCACAGATGGTGGGCATAGGAATCTTCCAAAAGGCCGACGCCTCGGCGTAGGTGGGCGGGCGATACCACACCCACTCGCCGTCCTCGGTCTGCACCAAGTCTTTGTTGCGATCAAAGCCATGAGGCTGGCCTAGGCGCGCGCGCGGCACATGCTTGAGATCGCGCTTGTCGGGCACGCGGTGGTTGAGCAGGTACATCAGCACTTCGATCTTGCGCTCGCGCGTGTAGGTGCGCTCGACGCGCTTGATCTCCTTCAGCGGCTTGGGCTGTGGGCCGGACTTCTTGCGCGGCAGCCCCGTTGCCGACAGCAGCTGAGCCGACGCTGGCGGCGTCGGGGCCATCGTGTACTGGATCGCGTCTTGTCGCAACTGCGATCCGTACGCTGCTGTCGACGTCAAAGCTGGGGACCCAACAAAGATCGGCGGGCCGTTGCGTTACGGTGATGGAATACGTTGTAAATATATTGTATAACTCTGCAGTTCCGTACAGTACTGATACGAAGTTAGGCCAGCGGCTAGCACCAAGCCGCACGCAATGATGTAACAGTTGTAAGATACAATCATGCCAAGACAGCGAGGTTTTGGGCTGGACCCACAAATTATCATCTCACTTCCATTCTCCATCCAATTCTTTAATCAGAATTCAGTCGTTCAGTCATTGGGATGAAAACATTCAAGATTGATCAATAAAACAGCAAAACTCCAACTTCAAAAGGTGAGACAAAACGAAATCCCCGGGTTGCTGTGTTAACTCTGCCAAGTCCCGCAAAACGAAGGGGATAAAAAATCAGATGCCCAGTAACAGGATTGAACTGTTGACCTTCGCATACCATATACAGGTGTGAACCAGTATTAGTACGACGCTCTAACCAGCTGAGCTAACCGGGCTTGCTGATTCACTGGTGATGGGTCCTGCTACCTTCCTTTCCATGCTTGGAAGATCGGCGGAAACTCAATCGCACAAGTGCACCTTAACTTCCATCAATTTCCAACGTGCTTGCCCTTTAATCTGAGACTTTCTTACTCCGCTGAAGAATATCTCCGGTTCAATGGTTCTCCGATTCTGCATCCATTTTTGAATCGATCTTCCAGGCCTCTCTCATCCATTATCTTCCTCAACCTGGGCGCTTAGGGACTCAGCCTGTCAGCCGCGCGAGACGGGCGGGGAGCTATACTGTGTAGCCCACTAGCGCTTGTGCCCTTTGCCTGGGCCCGGGCCCTGGCTGCCTGTCCCGCCGACACTGCCTCACTGCTCCAGAGGCCAACGGCCACTCAGCCGACTCCCAATCTCCCACTCTCGATGCCGCGCCGCGAACGCGCTGGCCTGACCCCTTCAAATGGACTGGATTGCGGCGGACCCCTCGGACATGTTCATAGCCTATTCCACCATCGACTGCCCTCCTCCCGGGTAATCTCCTAATACTAATACATAGCATCATTTTTTTTCTAGATCTCTTAATATTCCACATTGCTGTTTGTTGCGCGCGCGGGAACAAGTTGGCGCCGTGACTAGTGAGTTCGTGCAAAAAACTCCCCAGCATCCTTCTACCGAACCATTCCAGCCCCAGTTTTCAATTCTCCCCTGCCGAGTGCGTAATCTTATCATAAACTCGGCTCACCTAGCACGCCTACTGCATACAGGCTCGAGGCTCGGCCGTACAATATAACATCAGCAAGCACCATGGGCCTCCGCGACAAACTCCGCAAAAAGGCCGACGATGAGCCCGCCCCAGCCGTTCAGAGCCGTCCAGCACCCGAGGTCACTTTCATCCGCTCTGACACATTCACACAAGAGATCATCGAACCCCCGAGCGCCGGCGGCTACAGCCAGCAGGACTCCTCCTGCCTAAGCCCCAACTCCAAGCCAGACTCGGGCAGCAAACCCCGCCGCAGCTTCGATGTCTTCCGAAGTAGCCGAAGCCGCAGCAGCAGCGTCTCGGACTCCAGCCATAGCCATCGGAGCAGCAGCGCCGGCGCCCCCAGGAAGCGCTTGTCGCAGCGCCTGGGTCTGAAGCGCTCTCCCTCTACCTCGGAGAACCTGCCGCCGGACCTGCCCGAGATCGTCATGCCAGAGGGCGCCGAACACGACAAGGAGACGGCCGAGTCGCAGTGGGAGCAGCGCGCGACTATCCTGGCCCTCGAGAATGATAAGCGCCGGAGCAGGCCTGGAACACCCGTTCACGGCGCCGCCCCTCCAATCCTGCCGCAGCTCCGGCTCGACGGCGAGGCCTCCGCGCATGAAATTCCCGGAACAAAGACCAAGGCTGTCTCGTCCAAGGAGATTGACGAGGATATCCAGGAGGCGATCCGGCTCCATGAAGCGGGAAAGTTGGAGGAGTCCACGGCTTTGTTCGCTCGGCTAGCCGATCCGAAGGGAGCAAACAACCCCCTGAGTCAGGTCCTCTATGGGCTGGCGTTGAGGTACGCGATTATCACATGCTGGGTCATCATATTCACCATCAGCGCCAGCACTGCCAGATCCCTCGATCACGACCCGGTCTAGATGCGTCGTTTCAAATTGTAGAAGACGCATTTGTATGGACCTCACACAAGCCACGCAAACCATGCAATTGTCCAATAATGGCAGGCATTATGCACACGGAACTAGTACTAACCCGAGCTTTCCCAGGCACGGTTGGGGATGCAAACCCGACGCGGAGAAGGCCGTGAGCTTCCTCTCGGCCGCTGCATCCAATGCCGCCAAGATCGAGCAGATGGCCCTGGCAGCCGGTTTGAAGAAAGGAGGAGCAGCGAAAGGCGAGCTAGTCCTGGCTATCTTCGAATTGGCTAATTGCTTCCGGCACGGCTGGGGCGTTCCCAAAGATCCGATTGCTGCCAAACAGGTGGGTTCAAACCACTTCGCACCTCTTGCGATCCTCTTGCCCGGGACTGGCATATGTCAGGAGCTATTGCAGATTTCTAACCTCTGAATGTTACAGTATTACGAGACGGCGGCAAATCTCGGAGACACTGGTATGCGCTGCGAGCTTCCTTCTATCCTCTGCTCCCTGCCTATCTCCGCCTTCGTTGTCGTTTTCCTTACTAACGGCTGTATGCTGCTGTAGATGCCATGAACGAGGTGGCATGGTGTTATCTCGAGGGCTTCGGTACCAAAAAGGACAAGGTGAGTTTCAGCAATCCGCCAGTCACTCTCCATATATGTCTACTTGTATCCTTCAGAAACACACACCGGAGTCATTGCTTTCCGGCACCGGGTCAATCGGCGAGCCAGCCGCCCAGCCATGTGATTTCACGAGTGCTCTTTGGCCAGTTGTCCGCCGTGTGCGGGATCCGGGCCGTTGGGCATCAACTGGGTCAATGGAAAAACAGGACGCTGTAACTGGCGACCCACACTAGGACTTGCATCAACATGGCTTCAAATTTTTCCGATTTCGCAGTTCTCTATATCGTATTGACAGCGGGCTGACAGTTAGGAATGACTGCAGTATCAAGCTGCGAAGTATTATCGCATGGCTGAGAAGGCCGGAAACAAGATCGTCGGAAATTCTTGGTAAGTCCCTATCTCTTGTTCTTGTTCAAGTTCTCTCCCTTCTCTTGTGGATTCTTGGGTGCTTGGCTAGGCCGACCAAGTGACCGTGGCTCCATCATGAACTGCACCTCACCTGGCACCGGGCATGCATTACAGGGGAAAACCACTTGAGCGTGCATATCTTGTTTTCCCTGCTCTCTTCTCATGATAGGCTGATTAGTGCTTCGCCCTATTTTTTTTTTCCCCCTCTGTCTCGAATGTAGTGCTGGTTTGTTTACACTCCCTGTCCTACTGCCCCGCCCCTTCTTACTGCTTCCTTACTCCTTTTGGCCTTGCCCTCGCCAACCCACAAACCACAGATTCTGCGAAACTTGCCGAGGTTTTGTTTATACTCTGCCCGGGCGTTTACATCTCTTCTTTTCCCTTAATCAGCCGTGGCATATGTTGTCATGACATCGGACCACCTTTGGCTGTCACCCCCTCCCCCGATTGGATTACCATGGGCTTAACTTCCAGATATGCTTGTTTTGATGCACGTGTCATGACATTTTGACCTCGACTGATTGGATCGCACATATTTTTTGTTTGTCTGTTTGTTTGTTTGTTGCTATTTTTTGCCAGTCTTTTTTTGGCCATGTTGCTGATCAGCCTTGTTTCCCCGTGTACTCTCGAGTAGGATCTGGAAGGAGAAGTACGATCCTCCGAACAGCAAGAGCGGCAAAAAGTGAATGTGGATCTCTTGAGCGTTATTTTTTGTTTTTTTTTCATGACCTGGATAGACTCGATTTGAGGGCTCGGATCTTGGACACGATCTTGATTACTTGATGATTTTTAAAGTATGACCGTTACTCTTGGGCTCAAAGCATTGATACCGCAATGGCGCTGGTGGTTGTCTTGTATATCAGACGTGATATTTAGCTCGGACGGCTTCAGGAGAGTATACCTAGGTAAAGGTATCGATGTCTCCAATTGGACTAATGGACTTCTATGTCAATGCCATATCTTCGCGTCGGGTACCCGAATACTACTCCCAGCCTCTTGAATTTCAGATGAAAGAGTTGGGCAGCTTTGCCACTGTGGTTCCTGATTATCCACATATGAGATCCTGTCTGTTTGGTTTTCATCTTGCAGATTTGTTTACGTCCCTGCAGATGCTTCTGCCGGTCATGGGTTAGGTGTTTTGCCCCCTTTTGATGGCCATGGCATTGTTTACGTGAAGGCCGCTTCTGATAGGTCTAATCGACTGTCGAGCATCTGCTTTTGACTGGTAAATTCGATCATGAACACGACACTTCGCTGATCTAGTGGGACTCGAGGAAATTGTCATGATCCATTGGGCATTGGGCTCTGAGCCGATGGGGTGATGGGGGTCAGGGAACCGGTCCGCGGATGTTGCGATGCCATGCCGTCTGCTGTGTCCCTGTGTCATTGCATGTGCATCTTGCATCGCAGTAGTATGTGGGTTGTACGATGGGTGTCGGTCGAGGAGAAGAGGAGGATAGTAAGAGAGCATGGGGTTTGGATATTCTGTAGGATGTACACCGGGGTTGAAGATAGGTATCGTCAGGTCTTTCGCAGGACAGCTCCGTTATCCTACCGTTAACTTGGGGTGAAACGGAGAAAGGTGAACTTACGGCTTTTGTGCACCCCCATTACGACCTCTCGGCTAACTACTTCTTTTCTTTAGTTTTTTGCTCTGATAATTCTCTCTCTTACTGTTTGGTATTCTATCTCCTCTCACCCGTACTCTATCCTTTGATATCCGTTCTTGAGCTGTCCGCGTATCGTCAAAAACTGGACGTTCATTCACGTGAAGTTGTCCCTAGCTTTCCCCTTCACAGACTTTTCTGACATCACCTATACGACCACTGTGTCTCGGAGAAATTATGTCCTATTACCAAGATAAGAAGGGAAAACTCTCCAGAAAGTAAACTGTCCATAATCTCGACAACTCTTCCTTCTTCCCCCTTGCCCTTGCTTGTGTCCTCTACGACTGCCACCCAAAGCGTTGCTCAGCCTCGGTATCCGTCAACCCGAAGTGGCACATATCGACTGTTTCCTGTTACACAGAGCAGAGGTTGCGATCTTGTTGTTTCACGAGGTATCATCAGGTAGTTTCAAGCAGTCTTGTTGGGTTCTTCTTTGGGCTTTTTTTTGAGCCCAATTCTTCTATCTCTTGTGGGTATTGTTTGGTAAACATGAGGATTCGGAGATGTCTTAGTTGGGTATTGGCTAAGTGCTCGTTGAGATGATCTATCTATTACGCTCACGGAATGCTTTTGCAGTGGTTCAATTTGAAGCCGTCTGGAACTTCTGTTAGCAATGATAGGTGTTTCAGATGACTCGAGCTACCTGTGCCAGACCATCGTGGTCAGTCCCAGAGGCCTCTTCTTGTTGAATTAGGCTTTAAGTGGATTGTGTGTGCCGTTGTGGAACAACGGCAGGCTTTGTCAAAGCTCTGGCGTAAGGCAAAATAGCAGCGGATGTCTCTACAGACTCAACAATATCCAGTAGTGTTCCATACTTTTCAAGAAAGACTAAAGCTCCTCGGCTGTTTGCCTCGGAATGCTCCCAGGCTCACGTCTTACAACAGGGGGGTGGTTTCATGCGTGCGACCGGCGAATATATCAGGAACACAAATGTCAATGTCCCTGTTGCTCTTTGTTGCTCGGGCCAGAATCAACGGGGCAAGGCTAGCCCGAGGTTTGTGTCTGATGGTGGTGGAAGTCAGCGAAGGGGGCAACAATCAGGCAGCAGGCGGGAAAGCGACACACGGGATCGCCGAGATATGGTTCGTAAATCCGTGTCGGAGGTGTGCTGTATCTGAGTCACGACAATCTAGACTCGATTCCTTGCTTCCAGAAGTGTTTGAAGGCGGGTGTCATCAAGCAGTGAAGATTTGAGTTCTCATCTTTTTGTTGACAATCCGGTGACCCTTAGGAGAGTCCTTGTAGTATGAGGTTTGGTGTAACCATGTCAACTACCAAGGCGACCAATCACTGACGATCTTGCCGCTTGTTTGAGCCTTAACGTCTTTGGCAAAATCCATGGATGCCCGACTGTCTGCTACGCATTCCTGCACTTTTGGAGAAACTCAACACAACTGGCTGCTTGAACTTGTCCAAGTCCAAGCAGGTGAGCCTCCGGGGCGCTGCAAATCGCTCACCGGTCTTTCTCCTGTTTAATATTTCCGCTCTCTTAACCACATGAAGTGTTAAGTTATGGAAGCGCCACCAAGTAGCACACACCGCTGAGAATTGGCGTATTGGTCTGTAAAACAATGAAGACTGTGTGGCAGAGAACTCGCTGCTCCCTATTACGTTTCATGTCTTCTGTTCATCCACTGCGTACCTTATTCAATTCCCGCGTGGTTGGTCCCTTCGAGCCACTGATTCAGCTCGACCTCGAGTTCGTAGTCCTCATCTAGCACAATATTCGGGTCAAAAGCTTTAGATATGGGAATTAGTGATGCTGTGTGCTTGAAAGAGTTGGTTAAGGAAATAGGTCTTATCTTAAGAGTTAGATATTCTAAAAACCAATTGGCGACCATAACCGTTGATAGCAGGCCGTTATGCTATGTACCTGTCTCGTTGTGGCCGGTATCTACGTATCCAAGTGACAGGTCTTTGAACCAAGACCGAATAGGCAACTCGTAAAGTCGTCTTCCAGACCTACCGTTAACGTCCTATCTATTAAGTATTCATAATCCTAGGCAGGATTCAATGCTGTACCTATCTAGGTATTCATTGCAATGTCTCAGAAACATGGGGAGCATCCAGCTGCACCACATTAACCGGTCAGAGGCAGTGAACAACAAGCAACTCTCTTTATCTCAAGTTGGTAGCTGTTAGCCCACCCACAATTCACTAGCGCAAAGCCTTCCTCCTCGTGATGATCTCATCCATGCATACCGGTCTACCTCTCAACTCTTCGCCCCCATGATCATCCTTCCAAGCTTATCCCAAACAGGGAGAAAGTGAGGGGCAGGACAGAAGTCAGCCCAAACCCCGAAGCCGACCAACCATGACGCAGTTCGTCACGGCAGTTACATCATTGGAGTGATTCACGTGGGGGAGGGGCAGAAAATGGCCCCGAAGATTGACACGTTGTCCGCCCACCCATCCCAACCCATCTATTGACAAATCATCGCCAAGCTTGCCCTCTCTTGTTGGTCACTTTCACCTCGCCTCGTTCTCCGGAATCTTCGGCGCGTGGGCGAAGCGGCCAGTCAGCAATGAATCCGGCCAGCCGGTCAGCCAGTGTCGAAGTCGGCAGGCAAAAGCAGTCAGTCAGTCATCTGCATCCCCATGCGAGTGAAAGTTTGGGGGGAGGCTCGGGGAAGACCCTCCCCCGCACTCTCTTCGGACTTACAGGACCTGTCAGCTTCGTCGATGTGCTATGCTTCCACGCATATCTGAGGCAAATGTGCAAAATACCCTATCGACATGCATGAGATGGCATGGCCACTTGCAGTTGCAGTGCCGATGCAGTTGCAGATAGGCACGCTTGTGGCGGCGGACATGGAGTGGGGGCAGATGTTCCCGTGGAAGATCCGGGGAAGCCGGTAAATCCACGCAATTAATGATCTCAACTCAGCGCACGAATCAGGGGAGCATCATAGGCACCGAGCTTTTGAGGAGCTATCCAAATTTTTTTTTTTCAATTTCATCCAAGAAAGCTATCATCATATCCATCATGTCAAGGTTCTTTGCTGTCTAGCCAAGCTACAAGATCGTCAGGTGTGTCCAATGTACATGATTGTTGGCTGTCTAGGAACATCCAAGTTCCAAAAAAGATGCGCCGAGTAGACGAGTCAAACAAGTTGGGTACTTCCTTCAGCGAAGGACGGTGGGGCCTATCACCGAAATCGCTCTCCGCGGCGGCGATTCGCGTGTGCCTCATCGATATCTTCGCATTCGGGAAGTTTGTTCACCATCTGTCATGGTGGCTTCTCAATCCCCGTTTCTGTTACAGGGAAAGGGAGCCCCGTATAGAAGACAAAAGAGTGTCAGAGGTCGGTCGTCGTAAGAGAAACAAAAGAAAAAAAACGGAAAACACGTCGTAGAGACTGTGGTGATGCGTGTTGTTGTTTCGACAACGGTGTGCCGTCGCTAACTGGTCTCCGTGGTGCCGGGCGCTTCCTCCCCGCCGGGATCGCAGTGTTGCAATGACCGCTGAGTTTAAAATAACCCCCATTCCAAAGCCGATGCCTGTCTGACTGGGTCTGGTCACTGTGGCTGTATGAGGGATCTTTCACCTCTCGTCAACACACTTGGACTCTGCCTGTCAGGCTAGACATCAGAAGTGGAGGGAGAGCAGAGGCGATGCCCAAATCGCCTGCAGAGAAAGAGGAATTCAAACCGTCATCAATAGATCCATATTGCCGAACCGAATTCCCAATCAACCGATTCGCCACATGTCCGACAGGCCGACCCCGTAGCAAGGCTTTGCGCAGAACCCATTCCCATTCCCAGCGCCAAGCGAACCCAATAAAGACATTAGAGATGTGCCGCCAGAGAAAAAAAAAACAGACCATCCAAACAGGAAACCGAGATAACACGAATGCAAAGCCCAAAGACCCAAAAGCAAACTCTCATGACGAAAATCACTGCAAAAAAGGAAACCCTGTCTCCCAGGTCTGACAGGTGTCACCGAAGAAACGAAAATCAAATGAAGTGCGTGAGCTGCAATGTCTGTCGTTGCGAGGTGATCATGTCGCGGGAGCAGTAAAGTAGACCGTCGCATCCAAAACCACCGAAGTTGAATAGAAAAAGCCGAAAAGACGGAAGAATTGCTTGCTCCCGATATCATGAGTACTGTTCATGCCTCATCAAGTGTTATCATGACCGAGCTGTGTAATCCAAGATCATTCACCGAGGGTAACAGAAAGGAGTCGCTAAAGAGGGGAATGCAGTAGTCGTCGTGGTCGCTGCAGCAGTCGTAGTAAGCCGTGGTTTTTTTTTTTTAAAAAAAA
>Ga0065720_1020289_pt1 | contig 15489 bp, 15 predicted proteins | sample Thericmetagenome_FD_59107 | JGI IMG/M metagenome (GOLD analysis project Ga0065720, IMG submission 59107) | Thermophilic microbial communities from the Joint Bioenergy Institute, California, USA of rice/straw/compost enrichment - eDNA_2 v2... | ecosystem: Engineered > Solid waste > Grass >... | reverse complement strand
GATCGTCGCCGCGAACAGCGCGGTGAATGCGCCGACAACTGCCACCGTGGTCAGCGCGGCGGGCGAAGCCTGAAAAATGTCGAAGGTGCGGGCCACGAGATAAACGCCGGCCGCCACCATCGTCGCCGCGTGGATAAGCGCGGAAATCGGCGTCGGACCTTCCATCGCGTCGGGAAGCCAGGTGTGCAGCGGGAATTGACCGGACTTGCCGACGGCGCCGACGAAGATCAGAATCGCGATGAGGGTGGCGATCGCCGGATCGATCATTTTTTGCGTGAACGCATTATGTATCGAAGCGAAGTCCAGGTTGTGGTCCGGCATGTGCCAAAACAGCAGCAGAATCGCGATAAACAGGCCGACATCGCCGATCCTTGTGACGATGAACGCCTTCTTCGCGGCCGCCTTCGCTTCCGGCTTGAAGTACCAGAAGCCGATGAGCAGGAACGAGCAAACCCCGACCAGCTCCCAGAAGATGTACAGCTGCAGGATATTCTCGGAAATCACCAAAGCCAGCATCGAGAAGGAGAACAGCGCCACGTAGCCGAAAAACACGTTGATCCGCTCGTCATCATGCATGTAGCCGACCGAATACAGGTTGACCAGCAGGCTCACGCCGGAAACGACGAGCAGCATCAGCGCGTTCAGATTGGTGATTTCAAACCCCATTGTCAGTGTCAGCGGCCCGGCGGACAGCCAGGTCCAGTCGTTCCAGGTATAGTTTTGCAAATCGCCGCCGATCCTTTCAAAAAGGACCAGAAGCGAAAGCACGAAGGAAACGGCCATCGCCGCGACGCCGATCCATGGTCCGATCCGTTTGAGCTGCCTTCCCGCAGCCAGCAGAATGACATAGGCGATCAGCGGACAGAGCGGGATGATCCAGGCCAGCTGTGAGAATGTGGATTCCATCAGGTTCGTCTTCCTTTCTTTCACATGCTAACACATGCTCAGTGTTTCATCGCATCCATGTCCGTGACGTCGCTGGTGCCTTTTCTGCGGAACAGCATGATCAAAATCGCGATGCCGACCGAAACTTCCGCGGCCGCCACCGTGATGTTGAACAGCGAAAAGATCTGGCCGCCGAGGGAGGGATTTACGCCGAATTTGGAAAAGGCGATCAGATTCAAATTGCAGGCGTTCAGCATCAGCTCGACGGAGAGCAGCACGATGATGGCGCTCCGCTTCGACAATGCGCCGTACAGGCCGATGCAAAACAGAATCGCGCCGAGAATCAGATAAGACGGCAAAATGTTGTCCATGCTCATTCCTCCTCTCTCTTGGCCAGCACGATCGCGCCGATGAAGGCGACGGTCAGCAGCACCGACACAAGCTCAAACGGAATGACATACTTTGCAAAAACGGCCTGCCCGATCGCGCGGGTGTTGTCCTCGCCGGACAGGAGCGCTTCCCCGCCGGGAAACAAGGAATTTTGAATGGCGAAAAAGATGGCCAAAAACAGCCCGATCGTTCCGACCAGCAGCAGGGCGTTCGCCAGCGGCCGGCCCTGTTGCTGCTCCTCCTGTCCGCCGTAGCGGGTCATCATGATTCCGAACACCATCAGGATCGTGACGGCTCCCGCGTAGATCAAAACCTGCACGAACGCCACAAACTCCGCTTCGAGAAGCACATAAAGACCGCCCAGGCCGAGAAACACGGCGGCGATGGAAACAACCATGTGCACGACCCGGGTCATATTGATCATAAACACGGCGCCGCTGATGATGACGACAGCCAGGAGGGAGAACGCGATGTTCTCGCCGTGGGACATAAACTCCAGCCAATTGCCGAACCAGTCGCCGATCACCTTCAGGCGCCTCCTTTGCCCTTTTTCGCGGGATGATTCTCTTTGCGGACGTTCGTGTTGTTGTCCGCGAGCCACTGCACGTCCTTGAACAGCTGGTCGCGGCTGTACTCGGCCAGTTCGAAATTGTTCGTCATGACGATCGCTTCCGTCGGACAAACTTCGGTGCACAGGTCGCACAGAATGCAGATTTCGAAATTAATGTCGAAAGTGTCCACGACCTGTTTCTGTCTGCTTTCCGGATCCGGATTTTTCTTGCCGGTGATCGAGATGCAATCCGTCGGGCAAATGCGCTGGCAGGCGAGACAGACGATGCACTTGTCCGGATCCAAATGCTGGATGCCGCGGAAGCGGTCCGGCATTTCGAGCGGCACGTCAGGATATGCATGGGTAACTTTTTTGGAGGCCAGGCTTTTCAGCGTGGCGCCCATCCCTTTGACCAGACCTTTCACTTGCATTCATCCCCTTCCGCCGCTTTATCTCAGTATTTCCATAACGACGGCCGTAATAAAAATGTTGACGAGGGAGAGCGGCAGCAGCCACTTCCAGCCGAGGCTCATCAGCTGGTCGGAGCGGATTCTCGGCATCGTCGCCCTCAGCCAGAACACAAAGAACACGACGGCGGCAAACTTCAGGAAAAACCAGACCAGCCCCGGAATGAAATCCAGGAACGGCGCGGGAGGATGCCAGCCGCCCAGGAACAGCACCGTCGTCAGCGCCGCGGTGGCGTACAGGTACGTGTATTCCGCAAGCATGAAAAACGCGAAGCGGAACCCGCTGTATTCGGTCATGTATCCGGCGATCAGCTCCGACTCCGCTTCCGGCAGGTCGAAGGGCGTGCGGTTGAGCTCGGCGATGGCGGCGACGAGAAACACCAAAAAGCCGAGGATCTGCGGCACGATGTTCCACTGCCAGAACCAATCGCCCTGCTCGGCCACGATGGTGCGCAAATTCAACGAACCGCTGATCATGACGACCCCGGTTACGGATATGATCAGCGGGATTTCGTAGCTGATCATTTGCGCTCCCGAGCGCATTCCCCCGAGCAGCGCGTATTTGTTGTTGGAAGCCCAGCCGCCGAGCACGATGCCGATGGTCGAAATGCCAGCCAGGGCCACATAATAGAGCAGGCCCGCGTCCAAGTCGAGAAAATACAGATTCTCGCCGTACGGAATAATGGCCAGCACCATGAACGACGGCACATAGGCGATGACCGGCGCCAGGATGAACATGGCGCGGTCCGCCCTTTTCGGGATCGTGTCCTCCTTGATCAAAAGCTTCAGCACGTCGGCGACGGTCTGCAGGAGACCGAACGGTCCGGTGCGGTTGGGGCCGACCCGGTACTGCATCCAGCCGAGCACCTTGCGCTCGAAATAGATGAAATACGTCACAAAGAAAAGCGAGACCAGCAGCATGAATATGCCGCTCAGCGCGAAAACGGCAAAGTTGCCCCAGCCGAGCGCCTGGCCCATGTAGCGATCCATCAGGCATCGACCTCCCCAAGGATAATATCGACGGCGCCCAGGATCGCAACCAGATTGGCCATCGTTTCGCCGACAAGCAGCTTGGGCAGGATCTGCAGGTTGACAAAGGAAGGCCTTCTGAATTTGAGCCGGTACGGTTCGGGTTTGCCGCGGGAAATCAGGTGGCAGCCGAGTTCGCCGCGCGGCGATTCAATGGCCACATACACTTCTCCTTCCGGCGGGCGGATAATTCGCGGCGCCTTGCCCATGATTTCGCCTTCCTCAGGAAATTGTTCGACGGCCTGCTCGAGAATGCGCAGGCTTTGCCGAATTTCCTCGAGGCGGAGATTGTAGCGGTCGAGGCAGTCGCCGTTTTTCCCTACGGGCACGTCGAAATCGAACCGGTCGTAAATGCAGTAGGGCTGGTCCTTGCGCAGATCCCATTTGACGCCGGTGCATCGCAGGTTCACGCCGCTAAGCCCGTAGCTGATCGCCGTTTCGGCGTCATATGCGCCGACGCCCTTGATGCGGGCCAGAAAAATCTCGTTCCCGCTCACCAGATCGTGGTAATCGTCGAGCCGGGTTTTCATCATCTTCACGAAATCGCGCACTTTGCCGATCCAGCCTTCCGGGGCGTCCCACTTGACGCCGCCGACGCGCATATAGTTGTAAGTCAGCCTTGCGCCGCACAGCTCGTTGAACAGATTGAGGATGACCTCCCGGTCGCGGAAGGCGAACAGGAACGGGCTGAGCGCTCCGATGTCGAGCAGGTAGGTGCCCCACCACAGCATGTGGCTGGCGATGCGCTGCAGTTCCATCACAATCAGCCTGAGGAACTGGGCGCGCTCGGGAATCTCCAGGCCGAGCGCCGTTTCGACGGCATGGCACACCACATAGTTTCCCGTCATCGCCGAAACGTAGTCCATCCGGTCGGTGTACGGGATAATCTGCGTGTAGTTGAGGTTTTCCGCAAGCTTTTCCGTTCCCCGGTGCAAATAGCCGATCACCGGGGTCGCTTCCGTGATCACTTCGCCGTCGATTTTCACGATCAAACGGAACACGCCGTGCGTGCTCGGGTGCTGCGGGCCGACGTTCAGCGTAAGTTCTTCCGTTCGAATCAATGCCCTCACACCTCCGGATCCAGGGGAACGTAGTCTTTTCTGAGCGGATGGCCGACCCAGTCGTCCGGCAGCATGATGCGGCGGAGATCGGGATGGCCGGTGAAGCGAATGCCGAGCAAATCGTAAATTTCACGCTCGTTCCAGTTGGCGGTCTGCCATACTGAAACGACCGACGGAATTTCCGGATTGTCGCGGTCGGTTTTGACCTTGACGCAGTAGTCTTGCTTTTCTGCCAAATTCAGCATGAAATAGGCCACTTCCATGTGCGTTTCCTGGTCGACGCCGGTCATGTTGCGCAAATATTCCAGCTTCAGCTCCTCGTGATCGCGGAGCAGGGCGGCCACATCGGCCCAGACCGACGGATCGACGACAACGCAAGGCAAATGCCGGTCAAGCTCGTTGATATAGCTTTCGACGACGGCCGAAGGGCCGAATTTTTCGGTGATGATCCGCACCAAACGGTCCAGCTTCGGCTGATTCGGCGAAGGTTCCTTCGGCGGCGCCGGAGGCGCTTCTCCGCCCCCCGCAGCAGCTCCGTCCGCAGCGGCCGCCTTGGCCGCGGCTGCCCGCGCCGCGCGGGCCTCTTCGGCCGCCTTGCGCCTTGCGGCCAACGCCGCTTCGTCATTACCGGCAATGGCCTGCGCCCGCTCGGGCGCCGCCGCGCCGGTTTCGGCCGGCCCCTTCCCGGCTTCGCCGGCAATGCTTTCCTTGGCAAGAGGCTCGCCGGCGTTCTCCGGCGCGTTCGCCTTTTGCTCCGGCTCAGAGCCGGGAACGCCCGCATGATTCTTGTTCTCTTCGCTCATCGATTGATCACCCGCCTGCCGCTCTTCGCTTCGTTGCGAACCTTTTCCTGCAGCTTGTTGATGCCGTAGATCAGCGCGGCCGGGCTCGGCGGACAGCCGGGAATGTAAATGTCGACGGGCACGATCTGGTCCACGCCCTTGACCACGGAATAGGACTTGACGTACGGACCTCCGGCCGTGGCGCAGGAACCCATCGCGATGACCCACTTCGGTTCGGCCATCTGCTCATAGAGCTGGCGCACCAGCGGCCCCATCTTCTTCGTGACCGTCCCGGCGACGATCATCACGTCGGCCTGGCGCGGCGAAGCCCGGAAAAACACGCCGAAGCGATCCAGGTCGAAGTGGGCTCCCCCTGTCGCCATCATCTCGATGGCGCAACAGGCCAGCCCGAACTGCAGCGGCCACATCGAGCTGCTGCGCGCCCAGGCTTTGATTTGCTCAATCGTGCTGAGAAAAATGTTTCTCTCCAATACGGTTCTTTCTTCCGGCGTAATCAGCCTCAGATCTAGCTCCATTTCAGCACCTTCTTCTTCCAGGCATAGATGAGTCCGATGAGCAGCAGCGCGACAAATATCAGCATTTCGACGAGGGCGAACAGCCCCAGCTTGTCGTAGGCGACCGCCCACGGATACAGGAACACTGTCTCCACGTCGAACACAACGAACATCAGGGCGAACAGGTAGTAACGGATATTGTAGCGGACGCGGCTTTCCATGAACGGAACGTTGCCGCTCTCATACGTTTCCTGTTTCGCTTCCGTCGGCCTGTTAGGCCTGAGCAACCGGCCGATCGAGAGCGCTACGACCGGCAAGATAATTCCCAACGCCAAAAAGATGACGACCATCACGTAATTGTTGAAATACACCGAACGGCACCCTCCCGTGCGAATAGTCACTTCGACTGCCCACACAATTATAACAAAACCGCTAAACCTGTGTCTATGACGGATGGACACAGATCGGCAAGCCGGGCGGACATCCGCGGCCGGCGGCCAAAGTCCCGGCCAGTCTGAAGAAAAAAGCGAAAGGGGCATCCCTGGCGCTCTTGCCGCCGAAAGGATGCCCCGATCCGCCTTTGGATATGCGCGCTTTGTCGAAGCGAACCCGGCTTTTTCCTTGTCCTCTTCGCGCGATTATGGTTTGCCGGCCAAAAACTCGTTGAGCTGCCGCTGTTTCTCCGCGATCGCCTTATCCAGGCCGGCCGCCTTCATCGCCGCCAGATATTGCGGAACAACCTGGTCGGGATCGACGGAGCCCGTCTCCAGCGCGGCATCATATTGTTTTCTGACGTTGAGCAGAGCGGCCGCTTCCGTTTTGATCGGCTCGGCGTCGAAGGTGAAGCCGAGCGCGGGGGAGAGTTTCGCTCCCCGGTTAAACTCCCTGAACTGCTCCCACTTGTTCGGATCTTCGGAATCCCAGATGTAGTTCAGGAACTGGTTGCCGAATTCCCAGGCCATGTTCGGCGAATAATCGCCGGTCTTGTCGGTGGGGCTGATGATTTCGCCGTTGCGCGTGAAATGCACGCCCTCGATGCCGAATACCAGGGTGTTGACGATTTCCTTGTCGGTGTGCAGCAAATTGATAAACTGCATCGCCTTGGCGGGATCCCGGGACGTCGTCGAGATGGCCAGCATGGCCCCCGCTGTCTCGCCCGTGGATACCGTCCGTTCGTTCATCGGAAGTTGCGCCAGTTTGCCCACCAGGCTGGCGGCCGGCTCGGTTTCCTTGTCCTTGCCCGGCTTGAGCGAAGCGACAATGGCGAAATACTTGCCGGACTTGAGCGCATCGGTGGTCGACATTTGTGTCGTCGCCGCGTCTTGATTGATGTAGCCTTTTTTGAAGAAGTCGCGCGTCGTGCGCAGAATATCGAAATAGCGGTCAATTTCGAGCTTCGATCTGACCGTGGTGTCCGTGCCGTCCTTCAGAATGGCGCCGTCCACGTCGGTGTTGCCGAGAAAATCGAGATTGGAGAAGTAGTGCGTGGCGAACGTTTCGCCTTCCTTGAGGAAAAGCGGAATCAAGTCGGTTTCATCGAGCACTTTCTTGAAGATCGGCTCAAGGTCGGCAAGGGTTTTGACCGACGACATGTCGAGATTCAGCTGATCGGCGATGTCTTTCCGGTACAAGATGCCGCCTTGCGCGGCCAATTCCTTGTTCGTCGGTATGCCGTAGATCTTGCCGTTGATTTTCGACCCTTCGAGAAAAGCGGGATCGAGGGTTTCCAGAATGCCCTTGCCATGCTCCTGCAACAGCTCATCCAGTTCGAGAAATGCCCCCTTGGCGACATTGACGGCGTGATTGGTCCATTGGGCGGTGAAATAGATGTCCACCTTTTCCTTTGAACCGATCATCAGGTTGCGCTGATCGTTCCACGGGCCCCAGTCGATCGGCCTCAGATCGACCGTCGCGTTGATTTTTTCGACGAGGAGTTCATTGAGTCTTGCCTCAACCATTTTCTCGTCCGCCTGCGGCGCGCTCGGATATACGACGACGAGCTCATACGGCGCCTCCTGTCCGCCTCCTCCGGACGATCCGCCCGAAGAGGAAGTCTGCCCTTCGCCGCCGGAACTTCCGGATGGCGCGGTTCCCCCGCCGCTTCCTCCCCCCGCGCAGCCGGCGAGCGCAAGGGAAGCCGCGAGCAGCGCGGACATGAGCAACAATGCGCTTTTTCTCCAATTTTTCATGATATTGAACCTCCCTTTCGGAATTTGCAATCCTGTATTTCTAATCCGGGCGCCCCGGGATTAGCCGTCAGACAGCCGCATTCACCCCTTCACGGCGCCGATCGTGAGCCCTTTGACGAAGTAGCGTTGGAAGAAGGGATAGGCGAGCACAACCGGCCCGATGCCCATCACGCCCATCGCCATCCGCACCGTTTCGCTCGGCAGCTTGATCTGGCCGCCGCTGCGGGTGATTTCCGCCGCGATGGTCGGGTTTTGGGCGATGAACTGGATGTTCTGCAGCGCTTTGTACATCATGTATTGGACGGTCATTTTTTCCTGCGAGACGATGAACACCATCGGCAGAAAAAAGTCGTTCCAGTACAGCAGCGTCTGAAACAGCGCCACGCTGGCCAAAACCGGCTTGGATAGCGGCATCGCGATGCGCAAGAAAGCCGTGAACTCTCCGGCCCCGTCGATCCTGGCCGATTCCAGCACCGCCGGAGGAATTGAATTCTGGAAGAACGTGCGCATCACAAGAATCCAGAACGCCTGCGCCAGGAACGGCATGATCAGCGCCCAAATGCTGTCTTTCAGGTGCAGCAGATTGACGTAAACGATATACCAGGGTATGAGCCCGCCGTTAAACAGCATGGTGAAAATGGCAAAGAAGGAGAAAAAACGGCGATGCGGAAAATCCAGGCGCGAGATCGGATACGCGTACATGGCCATCATCAGCACGCTCAGAACCGTGCCGACCACGATCACAAACAGTTGCACACCGTAGGCGCGAACGATGGCAAACCAGTCGATGAACAGAAACTTGTACGCGTCAAGGCTGAAGTTCTCCGGAAAGAACTTGTAGCCGCTGCGAAGGATATCTTCTTCCGTCGAGAATGACACAGCGACGATCAGCGCGATCGGCATGATGCACGCCAGCGAATACAGCGCGAAGAAAGCGTGCAGCAAAAATTGCACTTTGCCCGAAACGAGGTTCCGGTTTGCGAAGCGGCCTTTTTCTTCCGCAGCTTGCGATGCCATTACGGTTCCTCCCTAGAACAGCGCGTTTTCCTTGTTGATTCGCCTGACGATCCAGTTTGCCGCAAGCACCAGCACGAAGCCGACGATCGCCTGATAAAATCCGGCCGCGGACGAGAGCCCGATGTCGCCGAAGACGAGGAACGTACGGTACACGTAAGTGTCGATCACATTCGTCACTTCAAACAGCATCCCGGAATCGCGGGGCACCATATAGAACAGTCCGAAATCGGCGAACATAACCCTGCCGATTTGCAGAAGCGACATGACGACCATGACCGGAACGAGCAGCGGAAGCGTGATGCTGACCGTTTGCCGCCACCTGCCCGCGCCGTCGATGGTGGCCGCTTCGTAATATTCGTCGTCGATGCCCAGCATGGCCGCCATGTAAATGACGACGTAGTAGGCGAGATTTTTCCAGGTGTTGATCAGCGGCAGAATAACGGGCCACCACTTCGTTTCGAAATAGAACGCGATCTTCTCCATGTCAAACAGCGGCAGGATCGTATAGTTGACAAAACCGAATTCCCCCAGGAAAGCGTAAACGATGTAGCTGAGCACGATCGGGGAAAGGAAATAGGGCAAAAACAGAAAGGTCTGATGCACTTTGGCGAGAAAGCGGTGGCGCAGCTCGTTCAGCATGAGCGCGAAAATGATCGGGAAGACCAGGTTGAGCACGACGAACGACAGGTTGTACAGGATCGTGTTGCGGGTGATGACCAGCGCGTCCCGCGTCTTGAACAGATATTCGAAGTTTTTGAATCCGTTCCACGGGCTGCCGAAAAAGCCGTCCGTCAGATTGTAGTCTTTGAACGCGACGATGATGCCGAACATCGGCAAATAATTGTTTAAAAAAAGTTGCACGATCACAGGCAGCATCATCAGATAAAATACCCAGTATTTGCGCAGCGTTCTCTTAAGACCCCGGCGCGCCATGCCGCGCTTCCTCCCCTTGTTGCCGTACTACCGGCATTATAAAAGAGCGGCCGCATGCCGCTCTTTCTTTTCCGTTACCTTTACCGCACTTTTGTGACTTGTTATCCGAACACGGGCGGCTTGTTGTCCGGACGCTATTCGATGCGCTGGAATTGCCGCCGGTATTCGTGGGGCGTCAGTCCGGTCGCCTTTTTGAACATGCGGGTGAAGTGGGAGAAGTTGGTATAGCCGACCGACAGCGCGATTTCGCTGATTTTGATGTTCGTCTTCTCCAGCAGCGGCTTGACCTTCTCGACGCGCGCCTCGAGGATGTAATCGCTGAGGGACTTGCCGAGCTCTTTTTTGAACAGGCGGGAAAGATAAGCGGCGTTCAGGAAGACGTGGCCCGCGATGTCGTCCCGGCTCAAATCCTCATCGAGATGTTCCTCGATGTAACGGACCGCCTTGCGGAGAACGGGAGGGATGTCCCTTCCGTGCTCGCTCATCACTTCCAGGACGCGGTCGACAAAGGCGTACGCCCAGTCCTTCAGCTTGGGGACGGAGCGGCTGGCCGCAGAACCGGCGCGCCAGCTGTCGTCCGGGTGGACGTCGGCCGCAGCCGCCCCTTTCCTCTGCAGCACGCTCAGCGCCGTGTGGACCAGCCCGTGGTAAAATCCTTCCAGAAACAGCGCGTCCACGCCGCCCTGCCCGATGCGGGCGAAAATTTCGTCCAGCCGCGCGCGCAGCTCGGCGGCCTTGCCCATTTCCATCAGCGCCGCCCAGTCGGCGAAATTCGGCAGCGCGGTGAGCGGCGCCGGCGTTTTCCGGTAATCCCGCTCCAGCACCACCCGGCCGCCCGGGCTCAGGTGATCGCGCTCGATCTCGAGGACGCGGGCGGCCGCCGCGTTCAGATCGGGCACGCTCACGGGCTCTCCGATATAGCAGGAAATGCGGCAATGCAAATACTTGGCGCACTCCGCGATGAATTTTTCGCAGTTTTCCGCCAGCTTCGCGGTGTCCGCCTCATCTGCCCGGTAAACCAGCGCGAAAAGCGCGCCGCCCGCCTCCCGCAGCAATATGCCCTGCAGGCCGCGCAAAATCAGCTCCTCCCCGGCGTTCTTGAGCGCGTACGTCATGATTTCCTCGTCGCGCGCGCTGAGCGGCTCCTTCCACTGCTCCACGCTGATCAGCACGAGCCGCACTCTGTCGGCAGCCGTCAGCGGAATGCCGTACATCGCGTAAGCGCTTTCCAGGTTGCCCGGCGCCGCGGACTGCCTGAGATGCAGCACGTCCTGCCAGAATCGCTCGGTGAGGAGCGGCAGTTGCCGGTTCCATTGCTCGTAGTATCGTTCCAGCATGTTTTGGAATTGCCGTTGCTCTTCGCTGGCGCGGATTCGGTTGATCGCGTTCAGCACGGTCCTTTTTAACTGTTCGTGGTCGATCGGCTTCAGCAGGTAGTCGAAACAATCGAGCTGCAGCGCCTGCTGCGCGTAGTTGAAATCGGCGTGGCCGGTCAGGAAAATCGCTTCCGTCCCTTCCAGGTTGTCCCTCACCCAGGCGAGCAGCTCGATACCGGTTTCGTCCGGCATGTCGATGTCGGACAGGAGCAGATGAACGGGGTTTTCCCGCATCACCCGCTTCGCTTCCTCCGCGTCGTACGCTTCAAAAATGCCGCCGATCGGCAGGCCGCTCCAGTCGATGCCGTGCACGATGCCTTTGACCGCCAGCTCTTCGTCGTCAACGACCAGAATGTTGTACATGATGACCTCCGTCCGCGCCGCCGCTCTCCGCCGCCGGTTCGGGAAAATGCAGGCGGACCATAGCCCCGCCTTCCTCCGCGTTGTCGAATTCAATCGCGGCCTTGCCGTTAAAGTGCAGCTTCAGCCGGTGAATGACGTTGCCGATGCCCAGCCGGCTCCGCTCCGTCTCCTCCAGCGGACGCCCCTCCTTCAGATTCCGCAGCACTTCCGGCGGAAAACCGGCGCCGTTGTCGCGCACTTCCAGCGTAAACCACCAACCCGGAGGGGCTTCGCGGGATGCGACCGAGATGCGGAAAAGGCGCTTGCGGTTTTTGAACCCGTGGATAATCGCGTTTTCCACAAAAGGCTGCACGATGAGCGACGGGATTTCGCAAGTCTTGAATTTCTCATCGACCCGGACCTCGAATTCCAGCTTGTTCGGGAACCGGATCTTTTGAATTTCAATGTAATTTTCGATATGTTTCAGCTCCTCCGCCAGCGTCACGGTTCTGCGGTCCGTGCGCATGATAAAGCGGAAGTAATCGGCCAGATGCAGCGCCATTCTTTTGACCGACTCGGTATCGCCGAGGGCGGCGACGTTGTAGATGATATTCAGGCTGTTCATGTAAAAATGCGGGGAGATCTGCGCCTGCAGCTGCTTGAGCTCGGATTCGCGGGCGCGAAGCTGCTCTTCGTACACGTCGATTTTCAGGTTCTTAAGTTCCTCGGCCATCGTGTTGAACGTATGGGCGAGGAAATTCAGCTCGAGGGCGCCGCCCTCTTCCAGGCGGGCGTCCAGCTTGCCCATGGCGATCTTTTTCATCCCCCGCATCAGCGCGGCCAGCGGCTTGAACAAGACGCCGTTCAGATAAACGAGAAACATCAGCAGCACGATGACGATGCCGAGGGGCAGGAAGTACGTCGCTTTCTGCAGGAACGGGATGTTGCTCAGCATCGTCTTTTCGGGGATGATGATGTTGTAGGTAATTCCGGCCAGCCGGGACGACTGGCTGATCACCAGGTAGTTTTCGCCGGTTTCCGGCGATTTGACCGTTGCCGTGGTAACGTTCGGGCTCGAGCGGGGCAGCGTGATCGGCAGATCGCCGATCGACCGCTCCGGCCGGCCGCTCAGCGGAAATCCTTCTTCCGAAGAGATGACCGTTTCGCCGATATCGCCCTGATTCCACAAGATGTCCAAAGGCTCCGCGATATCGACGATTTTGACGAAAATGCAGCCGTAAAGCCCTGTGTTGAGCTGATGGATGCGGGCGAGCAGCGCGCCCCCTTCGATGCGGGGATCGAGAACCAGATGCCAATCGTGCTCGTTCTGGACCGCCTCCAGTTCCACCAACCGTCCGATATGATCGTCAATCACCGCCCTCGTCATCAGCTCGTTGCTGTGCGTCGCCATGATCAGATCCTGTTTCGTGTACAGAAAGATCGTATCGATGATGTTGTAGAATCCGACGTCGCGCAGCATTTTTTGCTGCAGGCGGACTTTGGTGATGACGTAGTCGTTGCTGAGGTAAGGCTGCGACTGGATCATGCCGATGTCGGGGTCCTGCGTCTCCATGCCGTACAGGTAGATGTTCATTTCGTACAGCATCTTATCCACTTGCTCGACGAAAATCCGCAGAATATTGCGGTAGGTTTCCGACACTTTGTCCTTGACGACCTGCTTGGCGTTGTTGTTGTTGTAAAAGGTGAAGGCGACCAGCGGCAGCAAGACGCAGATGATGCCGACGCTGAGTTTGAATTTGAGCGAGCCGGTCCAGTTCAGAGCAGCATCCCCCGTTTCCGCGAATCCGCATGTTGACAGGGATCTAAACCATATATTACATGATGTTACAGTTTTATAAAATATCTTCTTTCTTTTCAACTTCTCCCGGCGCAGATCCGCTGCCTTGCAAGATTGCGGGGGACGGAAAATTTTCGCGCGCCGCCAAAGTATTCCGCAGCGCACCGTGCGTCCATTGGTCAATCTGCAAAAAAAATGCCGCGCGATCGCTCGCGGGCATTCTTCATTCCCGATAGAATATTCGGTTGCCTTCAGTCGCCGTAGCCGGCCACCCTCAGCCGGTTCAGCGCCTTCTGCAGCGCAATCTCGGCGCGCCTGAAGTCGATCTCTTCCTTGCTCTTCAGCCGGCGTTCGGCGCGTTCCCTTGCCCTGCGGGCCCGCTCCACGTCGATCTCCTCCGGCAACTCGGCGATTTCGGCGAGAATGGTCACCTTGTCCTTGCGCACTTCCATAAATCCGCCGTGAACGGCGATAAATTTTTCTTCATTGCCGATTTTCGCCTTCACCGGCGCGATTTTGAGCGGCGTGACGAAAGGGACGTGGTTCGGCAGGATGCCGAGTTCCCCGGCGACGCCTTTGACGACGACCATGTCCACGTCTTGCTCGAACACTTTGCGCTCGGGGGTGACGATCTCCAATCGGGTGGTAGCCACTTTCCGATCCCTCCTGTCGCCGCCGATTACAGCTTTTTCGCTTTCTCGATGGCTTCTTCGATCACGCCGACGTTGTGGAACGCCGGTTCGGGCAGATCGTCATGCTTGCCTTCAAGAATTTCTTTGAAGCTGCGCACCGTTTCCTTGACCGGCACATATTTGCCCGGCAGGCCGGTGAACGCTTCGGCCACGTGCAGCGGCTGCGACAGGAACAGTTGAATCCGCCGTGCGCGGTGCACGATCAGTTTGTCTTCGTCGGACAGTTCGTCCATGCCGAGAATGGCGATGATGTCCAGCAGCTCTTTGTAGCGCTGCAGGATTCTCTTGACGCCCTGGGCCACCTGATAGTGCTCCTCGCCGACGATCTCCGGCGACAGAATGCGCGAGGTCGACGCCAGCGGGTCGACGGCGGGGAAGATACCCATAGCCGCGATGTTCCGCTCCAGGTTGGTCGTGGCGTCCAAGTGCGAGAAGGTCGTGGCCGGCGCGGGGTCGGTGTAGTCGTCGGCCGGCACGTAAATCGCCTGGATCGAGGTGATCGATCCTTTTCGGGTCGACGTGATGCGCTCCTGCAGCTGCCCCATCTCGGTAGCAAGCGTCGGCTGGTAGCCGACCGCCGACGGCATCCGGCCGAGCAGCGCGGACACTTCTGAACCCGCCTGAACGAAGCGGAAAATGTTGTCGATGAACAGAAGCACGTCCCTGCCCTCTTCATCGCGGAAATATTCCGCCATCGTGAGTCCAGTCAGCCCGACGCGAAGACGGGCTCCCGGCGGTTCATTCATCTGGCCGAACACCATGGCCAGCTTGGAAATGACGCCGGATTCCTTCATTTCATGGTACAGGTCGTTGCCCTCGCGGGTCCGTTCTCCGACGCCGGCGAACACGGAGATCCCGCCGTGCTCCATGGCGATGTTGTGGATGAGCTCCTGCATCAGGACGGTCTTGCCGACACCGGCGCCCCCGAACAGTCCGATCTTGCCGCCCTTCGTGTACGGCGCGATCAGGTCGACGACCTTGATGCCGGTCTCCAGCATTTCCGGTTGAGTGGAGAGTTCTTCGAATTTCGGCGCCGGGCGATGGATCGGCAGCGTGATGGAGCGGTCCACTTCGCCCGAGCCGTCGATAGGCTCGCCCAGCACGTTGAAGACGCGGCCGAGCGTCGCCGGCCCCACGGCGATCGTAATCGGACCGCCCAGGCTCACGGCCTCCAGGCCGCGCACCAGTCCGTCGGTCGAGGCCAGCGCCACGCAGCGCACGATGTTGTCACCAAGATGCGTGGCCACTTCAACGGTCAGGTTGACGTCGCGCTCTCCCGGCCCCTGAGCTTTTCTTTCGATTTTGATCGCGTCCAGGACTTTGGGCAGTTCGCCTTCAAACTCAATGTCGACGACCGGGCCCATCACCTGGACGACGCGTCCTTTGCTCATGCTTGCTTGTCCCTCCCGAATTTAAGTTTCCGTTCCATTTTCGCAATTAACTGAGCGCGTTGGCGCCTGCCA
>Ga0065720_1020288_pt1 | contig 15493 bp, 4 predicted proteins | sample Thericmetagenome_FD_59107 | JGI IMG/M metagenome (GOLD analysis project Ga0065720, IMG submission 59107) | Thermophilic microbial communities from the Joint Bioenergy Institute, California, USA of rice/straw/compost enrichment - eDNA_2 v2... | ecosystem: Engineered > Solid waste > Grass >... | reverse complement strand
CTTCGACCGACCAAAATCGTTGAAGATAGTATTACTCATTTACAAGCTTGATCCAGAAGAGAAACTTATTTCTCCAGAGAATTGGAGACTCAATAACCCAGCAAATTATTTAGAAAAACGTTGCATACTGAAGATGAATAAATGCGTAAGGAGTTTTAAATCAAATACAACATGACATTGGACATACATTTCATATTTTGCGAATAGCATACACTTCCAGCAAAAGATTCATCATATTAATGACTCTATTGTTTGAGCCAACAACTCTTGTTTCCATGATTGCCGTTAATTAAGTAAATTTTGGGAAAAATTCTTTTAACGAACATAGCTTGCATACTAACTTACTAATTTTTAGCAATGCCATTGTAAATAGCTTAGATAGTTTCTCTAAATAAGAATCTTGCTCTTGATTCCTTCAAAAATTACTTTACCTAAAATCACCCTGAATTATGTATCTTGATTCTGTTTCTTAATTCACTGCCTAGATTGTCGAAATTAAAAGTATATATCTAGAGAGTTTTCAATAAGAAAACCATTTCTAGCCCTGATTAGTTTAAAAAGTAAATAGATGATGAAAATGACCATCATCATCATTCTTACCAGCTTTCATCAGATACGCATGAAGATAAGGCATTTCACTTGCAAAGAGGCAAACATGTTTAGAGTGCTTGTCTTAGCTTGTCTTGTTCAAAATTAAATTACCTAGAGCCTTATACTCTTCAACAAAATTTATTTTTGGGAGAGTGTGCAAATCAAGTTAGAGCACTAAATCCTAGATATCTTAGAAATACAACTCCACTCATAGGGAGTAATGATCAATTATAGCTGACAAGGTACAATATGATGGTAATTTCACAACTGGGAAATCAATATTAATGACTGGAGACTTTCTTGTATGTGATTTATAGAATCCACTGATTTTAACAGATAGTCCCTCACACAGATAATTCGATTCTAGGAATCAGGTGTTCTAATTGAAAGTGTATCCCACCTTTTCTTTGTGTGTCTATCCCATTGTGGTAACATATATCATAATATGGTGGAATGATCAACGTTGATGTCATCGCAGTCTAATGGAGATGAGTCGAAAACAAACCCGGAATTAAAACTTTAGTCCTCTCTGAGATTTTTGTGAAAGACCAAGCCGCCAAGTTTTCTTCACAAAGGATAAGATCTATAATGCTTGAAGATCAGCAAGAGCTTCAAGGTAGTCCCTAAAGAAATATGAAGCTTGAGAGCTGGTCAGCGCTTAGAAAGAAAGAATTGATGAGTCTGTGAGTAATAAGACCCAAAACTACAGTTAACAGTCTGGTTCGATTAATCAGTCCGACTTCTAATTATTCGCATTAACGAAATCTAAGTTGTTAAGAATGTAATTAAACATTTTATCCTCAAATCCGTCCTCTAGTAAGCTAAACAATCACTTTCAAAATCATTAGGGCTCGATCTCAGAGAGGCTTTTATAAGGTTTTCCTGGTGACTCCGCTTCTGCAAATGAACGGATAAGAGTTATAGTACTACACAAAATGCGAATATCATCACTTTCCCTCAGGCAAAAAATTGATATAAATAGGAAAATATTAGAGGGCCTTCATCTCTATTTAATCATATATTAGTATTGGGATTTCTCCAGTTAAAAGCCAATAAACGGAGAAATTTTCAAACTCTATCGCTTAAAAAATTTGCTTGAGTGATAGAAGACCTACAACTTTGAGCCCTAGCCCATCTTCTATCGAATTGTTTATTTTTCTTGATTGACTCAGATTTCGAAGGACCCCAAATAAAAGTTTTTTGAAAATTATTGCTTCCTTTGTGTGTCTAACTTCAGAATTATCTAATCCGAAATTTTATTCTAGTAGTGTAGGGGCGAATACATGAGAATCTCTTGGCAATCCCAAAAAACAATTGCTTGCGCAGGCTGAGGATTTAAAATTCTTTTTGTGAGAATTTAAACCTACTTACCATCAATCATAGAAATACTTCTGACCTTCCCACGAACTTCATTAGAGCAAGCATCAAATTTTAAAACTTCAAGTGTCCCCGAATAGAATCGAGCAATTCTCAGATGTGGAAAAAATAGGCTAGTCTGTCAAAAAAATAATCTTTTGATGTCTTTGTGCAAGAATCTCTCAATATTGGTTTGTATTAGCTTTTGCTGACCCTCAGCTATTTTTTACGCTAAGCAGTGACATTGAAAAGTCAACTAAAGGAAATGTTAATTTGAATTTTATGTATATAAATAAATTAGCTGAAGCTAAAACTCCTATCATAAGGATCAAACTCTCCCAAAAGCTATTCAAGAATCATAAGATATAGTATGTATGGATAAACTTCTAAAGAGTCTGCCTCAAATGTGATTATTCTTAACTTGATAGCAATAACTATAACATCATAGTTTAAATATTTCTCTCTATAGAAATAGACAAATATCTTTGGGTTTAATCTCTACTTAGCTCTCTGAAGAAAAACATCTCCCTTTTGTTTATGTTCCAAAATTCCAACTATTTTTTAGGCCTACAGTCAGATCTGAAACCTCAGCATCTGAATGACTTAAACACAAAATAAACATACACAGATGCTGATTATGAGGGTTTGTACTTCAATAGAATAGAAAAATGAGTTTAGAGAATACTGTTTATTTTTTCTCGATCATGCTAAAGTAGCTGTCTTATAGTTAAAAGTTATAAGAAAACACAGAAAGAGCTTCTATCTTTTCATCAAATAAGGACGAGAGAATAGTAATTCTGATGAAAGATTATCAAGAAAAGTCCATTCTAGTTTTTTTTTGACTCATTAAATTTAGTGAAAACCTCCTTGCGAAAATGGCCCATGGTGAGAGGGCTTGATTTCCTACTTCTAGTTATTGAGTAACTATGCTTGGAGGGTTTCTGACTTTGTTCAAATCCTCAAATGGCTTCCTAGTCCTACCATCAAACAACTCTTAAGACAAAAATACATGAAAATATAAATTTAGACACTAAGATAACTCTTAAGGGTGTAAATTTAGGTTCCTATCTATATGATTCTGAGCCTATAAGGGGGAAAATTCTATAGGATTATGTTGTAATAAATCAAAGAATCTGGCAAAATAATTAAGCTCTTAAGTTATAATAATTCGAGGTTTAATCTTAGCATAGAATATTTTCTTCCCAAACTGAAAAGTCGCCTGAATGGTTGTTCGGTATTCCATGTTTATTTCAATCACGAACTGTTTCTTAAAACTTTGAATCTAGGTGTTTAATTTAATCCGCTCTGGAATCCTCATAGATGCTCTTGCGAGTGTTCAAAGACTAATTGAGAATTCTAAAAAACGAATTCTTAACCAAATTAATCATCTGAGAACATTATTTATTTTGTTAGATTTCCATTGAAGAAAGATAAACTCCACAGTCAGAAAAAAACCGGATGGAAAATTCAAATTAACCATCAAACTTAGAGATCTAGCCAGCAGAAATAAGGAAATGACAAAACATTTTTTATCATAATCATCAAGCCTCAACACTGTCCAGCAACTCCGGAAGGTTGATTACAACACTAATCTCGATAAGAACAACATTGGTTTGAGGCCATATGGCTCTTTGTTATCAGCCTGAGAAGAGCGATTCCAATTTAAATTTGTTAATTGAGTGTATTTTTTTGATTTATATTGAATTCGACATGCAGAAGGTTTCTCCTCTAAATCATCACGATTAGGCTTATATCCCAGTATTTCCAGATTAGGATATTCCATTCCTGGAAACGTTTAAGGGTAAATATTGTCTTGAAGAATGTTTTAAGTTAGTGGGTTGCAGGTCTGAATAGGAGTCCTAAAAAGTCATATACAAAAGCAGTCTGATACAGATAAAAGTTATGGATCCAGAACTAAATATAAGTACTAATAAGAATTATTAATTTTAACTAGCATGTCGTTTATACAATAAGAACTGTAGTGAGCGTAACTTTAGTCAAGGTCGCAGAATATCAGAAAGGTTGTCTCTAAGTTAACGAAAAAGAAGATTTCCATACACTTAGAAAAGAATTTTACATGATGAGAATTGAGGCTTCAAAAAACACTCTTTCATTCCCTGTGGTTAAAATCAAACCACATACAGATAACAGATTATCATGTCATAAGAATCGTGATCAGAGAGTATGAACAATTCGTTAGCCTTAAAGTCTTGTCTGTTTTCGATTGTTAGGGAATGAATAACTAAAGCTCTCTAGTTAGTATGAATAAAAAATTAAATGGCTTCTTTTAATTCGTTAAATCGATTGGCATAAAGTTCAAAATACTAAATTTTAACATCAGCACAGATATTTAAATTCCAGTCTTGTGAAGAAATTTAGTTAATCACAAAAAAAAAAAAAATCCTAGAGTCAAACACTTTCATGATTCATCCACAGCTTTTAACTACCCTGCTAAACCAAACTTCTTATAACAAGCCTGTCTATCCTATTAAGCTTCCTGATTCTTACCAAGGCCTTTCTGGTTTGAGCATGAATCAAACTAAATCTTCCCCTGACTCAATAGTTTCGAAGGTTCTTCTTGAAAACTTTGCTAAGAATGCTGTTCACAAGAAGATTAAAACCGAGACTGAAGTCCCGAACCTATTGCAGGTGGAAGAGAAGCTTAGAACCCTTCAAGCACTAAATTTTTCCTCAAATCATCAAATCCAGAGTCCCTTAACTCAATTGAATCCGCTTGTTTCCAATCCCCTCGCTTATAACCCCAAGCCAACTTCTCTGCTCTATTCCAGTTCACCATTCCTTAGGGCACTTCTCATTTCCCAGCTTAATCAAAATGCTTCCTTAAACTTAGCCCAACCTGTCATTCTTCAGAAGCAGCCAACCGAAGAGGCTTCGATTAAGGCTGATGTGAAGGAGTTAGCTAAGAATGTACAAGCTCCTCCTCAGGAAAACAGTACTTCTTCCCCACAAGCCAGCAGTCACGCCAGTCTTTCTCCCAATGAAAAAAGGACTGCCAGCATTAGATATATCGAAAACTCTAAAGATGGAAAATCTAACACATCAAAGCCTAAGGCTCAATCATACACAGAGATCGAAGAAGACTTTGATGAGGAGGAAGAAGACTTTGATGATGAAGAACCTAAGTCTAATAAGAAAGATGAGAACTTCAAAGTCCGTCTAACTGGAAATTCTAAAAATCAACCTTTGAGAAAACAGCCTCAAAGAACTAAGAAAGTTGCCGAGGAAAAATTGGACAAAGAGAGTGAAATGGAAATAATTTTCTCTGTGAAAGATGACATTGCGAGACTCGTGGGTTATAGTGATCTAGACCCAGAGAAATTGTATATATTGTGGCAAAGGAGTGACTGTGATAAAACCAGATTCTTTATTAAGCTGAAGAGAAATCTTTCATATTACAAGAAGACTCTGAAAATCAGTTCCTAAGAGTGCTTTATAAGGTTTAGACTTCGTATATTTTTTTATAACCTTTTATCTTCCTTTATTTCAGGACCTTTTTATCTCTCTTTTTTTGTTTCGGTTTTATACACAGTTGTCCTTTATCTAAATCCTTGAAATACTTTGTCTAAAAAGACTCAAGTATTTCAGATCTCGATAATACCGTCTTATCATCAATGTTGATAATTCAGTCTCATCTAGGAGCTTGAAAACCTTACTATTTTTTGAGAATCCAGTTAAACTTCAGATTTAAAAAAAAATATACTTTCTGCTTCTTTTAATTTATCCATAGCAGGAAATTTGTTGAATTGAGTTGATTAAGTTGAGAAGTTGTCTCGAAATAGGTTCAGTAATCGAGTCTTAGTTGTCAGAAGCTCCAAAATCTCATTTCTAAATTTTTATTAGCTCAAAATAATCTATTTGTTTACTTCCATCATCCTCGTGGAAAACAATTCCAATGCTCAGTGTCTCTCTGAATTTATGCTTAATTTTTCTTCACCATGTTTCCTAAAAGCAGGTTGAATAGGGCAGTTAGGATGACATTTTCACAACATTAATGTGAACTAAATTGGCGTTAGTTTTCGAATATTGATTTAATCAGACTTGTCGTTTTAATAAAATAACCCTCTCATGTGGACTAGAGTTTATATATAACTATAAATTACTCACATTCGAAGATTTCACTGTTGCCCCTGTTGGTTGGTTTAATTCGTAGTTTGGTATTAATGATGCATTTTGAAGGCTAGCCATGTTCTAAATTAATAATTTTGGCCTCTAACCTTCTCTTACTCTAAGAGCTTATAGACTCTCTGCATAAGCAGGTGATTGAATACTTAAATTCCATTAGACATTTCAGATTATTATGTTTGTGGATTTTTTTTCTCTTAAAGACTCTCATTTTGACATTTCTATGACTTGTCTCTAGAACTTGTTTTTCAACTCAGAGCAAGTGGAAACATGAGTAAATAAGGCCTTAGAAAGCGAACAAGAATAAATTCTATACACAATGCTGACTTTTCTCATATACAAAGCACTAAATGTTCATCCTCTGAAAACAATAAATACTTCGCCTTGATAAGAACCAGAAGTTATACTTCTTAACATTCAGAGTTGACATAAATCGGCACTAATCCATGGAAGTGCATTTCTCAAAAATTACTTGAGCTCCTAAGGAAATTCTTCCACATTCCTTTACATCAATTGAGTTATAAACTTTCCTGTGTGATATTGCTGAATTGCATTTCTTTTTTAGCTTCTCACCCTTAGCATGAAACGGCTAAAGAAAAATATCATTCAATATGAAAAATCGCATGACTCAATAAGCCAAATTCTTCTAATAGGAATCTTCAATCGGCTTCCTGCGGCTTCTTGAAGGTATTCATGAATCTACTTACTCTATGAGCTATCTAATAAGGCTTAACAAAATTCCAGTATTGATTAATCCTAATTCATAAATGCTTAAATAATGAGAGGCTCACGCTTTTTTAAATTTCTTATCCCTTAAAATTGTCTCTCCAAGGCCCAAGCCTGGCTCCAAATTTCAGCTGAATGATCAATCAACAATGGGGTTGAGAATTTTGCCTGTGGCCATGGCCTATAGATGGTCAATATTCATTAAGAGTTTTTTTACGGTCCAAATCACTTCTTTGGGTGACATAATTTTTCAAATATTGAGAAAAGTGTTCCGAGGGCAATGATAAACCTTGGAAAAGTGAACATGATTTTTTGAGGAGAAAATAGCTAAAGTTTTTCAAATTTGTACTTCTTTCCAAATTTTTGTCGGTTACCCGGTGGGAATTTTGAACCAATTCAAAATTGGTAACTGAGATTTCTTTGACATAGTTCTTGCCCGCTTAATTTTGAAGCGGATGAAGATTGACTATACAACGGAAATAATTTTTATGTTTAGTGTCTTCTCCCTGCTGATAAATTTATATTTAGCAAGGATAAGAGTTTAATCACGCACCACTGTTTGAAAGAGTATGCTTTAAGGAATAGGACTTTTTTTCATCACAATCCATTCGTCCTATCCAATATTCGATGCATTGAGGACCTCATATGGGAAATTTTGAAAGAAAGAGTTGCGCTATGAAATCATTCTCAAAGCAATCATACTATGTTTTATTCTTTATTAAGAAAAGAGAATATAGCTTTTGTTTGTTAGCCAAATTTCTTTCCCAGATGTCATTGGTGTGCATATTATAACTATTAAAAGCAATCTAAAAAATCATCTTACTTTCAAGAAATAAGAGGCAAAGGCCTAAATTTTATAGTTCCATAAGTAATGACAACGAATTTTGATCTTATCATACACCAGCAAGGATAGTATATTTTTCATTGGAATAACAATTGAAGGACAGCAAGTAAATCCACTGCCAAAATCTTTGGAGTAGAAATTCTTCTTTCCATCATTACCATAGGATCATCCATGAAGAGAACGATAAAGTCCCTTGTGAAAGGAACGATTCCATTAAAATCTTATTTGGTGGGATGCGATATGTGAAGAAGGAGTGCTAAGAATTAAACTTCTTAAAAGTTCAAAACAGAAGCCGCTGACAACCAAACCTGAAAAGTTTAGATGACCCCTGGCTCTAGGACTGAATAGAATTAGGGGAAGTTTTTCCTTTTATTGAATTTAAAATAAAAAGTTAAAGCTGCCTAGATTCTAATAAACAATCAAAGATAACAACCGCACCAAAAGCTTGCCTTAATTCAAATGGTAAGATCAAACCAAGTGTTTAAGGATGATCCTTTTTCTGAGTTTTGGTCTTATAATGATTCTCTGTTTAGGTTTGGAAGTTAGCGTCCTGAGAAATAGATTGTTATAAATCCTTTTATTCCATGTAAAGTATAAAGTTATCTGTGTTACCTGGTTCTAAAAAGACCGAAATTTAAACGTCGGGACGATATATCATAGCGACAATCATCAGTGATAACTTGAAAAAATAAACTCAACGTAATAAGTAGAAGGTTCGAATATATTTCTCTTGTTATAATTAGGAAATTGACTTCATTTGTTGCTTAGCTGACTGAAAAATCGGAACTGTTGTTGAAAAGCGTCGATTGCATTCAGGTTTGGCTAACTGAATATTTCTGCTTCCTTTAGGCTGGTATAAAAGCAATAGTAGAATAAATCATTTTTAACCATTTTGGTTGTTGTGGACAGTAACAAAAAAGGGTTTCTGAAGCACAGCACAAATGGATTATTAGTATGGAAATTTCTTGGGAGATACTCTGATGAGCAGGAGCATATTACTGTTATAGTCCATAGAGGATTTTCTCAGAAATACAATATCATTTGTAAGAGATCTCAAAGCATGCAAGAAGAGTGAAAAGGGAGTAATAATTGAAAAATTATCCACTTTTCCTTCTTGGAATAATTATCCACAGCTGGAAACAAGTACGCCCAAATCTCCTTTGTGTTAGGGACACTCGATTTGCATGCAGGCTTGCTTTTTGGTAGAATGGAAGCACAGAAAAGTTCTCATTATAAGTACCTGATCTGTCATAATAATTTTAATATTAGCCCTTCAACTAAAACTGATTTTGTTATAAATAAGCATTTATACTCTAAATTATGCTGCCGATGCCAGACATCAAGGATTAATAAATCTTTAAGCGTCGGTGGCAGGCTTTTCTTGTCAATCAATTGAAAAAAGAATAGTGTTCTTGAATAGAATTCAAAATTTTCATTTTCTTCTAAGCTTAAGCAATACTATGTTCTCTTATTGAGTTTTGAGCGCAATGACATTCCTCGGATCAAGACTTATCTGATTATGTCTTTCGTATGAATATAAAATTATCAGTAAAGGGTCCTAATTATTCACAAAATTTGACTGGGGATAGGATGAATCAAAAACCTCTAATTTTAGAAGAATCCTTATCTGAAATTCATTAAAGAGCCTTTGTCTGGCTCCATTTTTCTTCTAAGCTAAGGTCTATCTTTGCCAGATAATATGAAAAACCAAGGGAACAAGATATACAAATTGAAAATTATCTGTCCTTAAATATTTTAATCGTGCACATAACGCTTTTAGGCCAACTGCAAGACCAAGAAAGCGAGGCTTGGTCTTTAGATGAGCCGCTAATTCTAGACAGAACATAGAAGCACGATGTCCTGAGCTAATTGGTAGCGCCTAAGTTATGTCAAGACCAAAGGATATGATGAAGTGACTGTAGGTTAGTCTGAACTGTGAGATGCTGAGAATCAACATAATGGGTGTAGAAAACTAAGTTTATATGTATATTTAGTAAGACAGGAAGCGGATTAATAAAACTCTCAATATTAATTTTTATCTCGTGTGCGTCGATAAACTTTTGAATTTATGGTTTTAATAGGACTTGTTATATTTAACACCACTAATGCGAATTAATAAATATTTTTTATTCTGCATCGGATTATATAGAAACAATTCCAACACGAAACATCAACAAAAAATGAATTTGTCAGAAAGTATGAATCCCATAATCAACCAAGGCTCGCTGAATTTGAATCCAAACCTGAATTACATATTACAATTAATGAGTGCATCTCAAAATTCAAATGTTCACACTCATAATCAGCAAATAGATCCCTCTTTTCTTCTAAAATCTCCTGGGCTTAACTTTTCGATGCAGACTCAGGACTACATACAGAAGAAAGTCAAGACAAACTCCGAGCCAGATAACAGCGTACAAAATAAGCCAAGTTTGCCTCAGATCCTTCCGTTAAACATCCAACAGGCTCTCCTGCAAAATGAGAAGGTCCAGGCATCCCAATCTCCCCTAATGATGCAGGCTCGCTCCCTGCTTCTTCCTAAATTGCTCTTGTCGAACCTTAATAGGTTGCAAGATCCTAGAGTCCTTTCTTCCTTGGCAGGTTTTGGATACCCTTTGAATCATGTTGTTAGCCAACATCAAAAGGTCTCACCAGCTCAAGAAGAAGCAAGGATCCTAGTGAACAACTTTCTTAAAAATAATCACGTTCTTCAACCAATTCAAATTGTCAATAAACCTGAATCAACAGAAAATTTATCATCTAACAATTTGAACCTTCGAATTCCTGCTCCTAAAGAACTGGGACCCTCTGAGGAACAGGGATCCAATGAGCCCAAGCAAACTAACTTAAAGATGTCCAAGTTGAAAGAAAAAACAAAGAAAGCTCAGCTTAAAGCTCTACAAAATGCCACTGGGATAGAGGAACAAGAAGATGAGGAGGAAAAGTCCTCTTCAATGATCACAGAGGAAGACCCCAAGCGATCAACCAAGAAACTTAGCAAACAGAAATACTTAGATGTTCCCCTAAGAAAACTTCCTCAAAGAAAAAAGAAAGAACCCGAACAAAAATTGGATGAGGCTAATGAACTTCAATTAGTTTTGAGTCTTACTCCAGACATTTCACCTCTCCTCGGATACAGCGATATTGACCAGGAGAAGCTGTATGCGCTTTGGCAAAGAAGTGATAGAGACAGGCATAAATTCTTTATTAAATTAAAAAGGAACCTCTCTTATTACAAAAAAACTTTGAGGATTGGATCAGAGTAAAATTTCAAAAAGAAACAGTGCAGTTTTATATCTAATACCAGCCTGCTGATTTTAGTTTGAAATCTGCAAGCTCAGTTTGGAAATTTTCAGGTCTATTAATTTTTTTTAACATATACATTCACGCTCTTTTTGTATAAGTTTGTCTTTTCGTTTCCCATTTTAAATTTGCAGTGTAATTCTCATTTATCTCTATTCCATTTACATTTTCCTCGAAAGAACTCACTTGTAGAGCTTTTTTTAAGGCAACAAATCTGTGTTCAAGTTAACTTTCTGATCAGGTTATTAAAACTTTAATAAGCCCCGCAATATTCAAATTAAGATTTTTATTCAGGTTCCTTAAATTGGAATGAGGGGACTAAATCAGCGTTAATTGAGACAAGTCAATAGTCGTTTAAAACTCATCAAAGCCCGTCTTAATCAAGAAACCTTTTTTCGCTAGGTATTTTCTTGATAATTGGAATCTGTACTAATCACTTTATCTATAACTAGTTTATCAGAGCATTCAATTTACGGCTGCAATCTATGACTTCCTTCTTCAGAAAAATAGGTTGCGGAGCTGATCTCGCATAAGTAACTATTTCACATGAATAGCTCATCATGATTTAGAACATCTCCTAATTTCTATCGAAATTTATATAATCCCATACAGCGTACTGCTATCTTTTTGATATCCAAATTGACAAGATGCTTTCTATCATCTCATTTCCCAGATCTAAAAAGGTGCTCATATGCTCTATTATCCTTACAGTTTCACGCAGGCTGCTAATCCCATTCAATATGTGTCGGGGACATATTTACTTCATTAAATATGCTAGTAGGTCTAACCTAAAATAGTAATTGTTTGTGAAAATTTCAAGTAATTCGTAAAAGCGCCTGAAGATTGGATTGTGTAGCAAAGTATAGACCTCAAGAGGTGCAAGATCAATATCCACGATTTTTCTAACAGATGGAATAAAGACATAAATGAAACAATGATTTTCAAGTTGAATCTCCGGCTAAGGACAAAAAGTTAAAGGCTGTATAAAAAAAGCATGCTGTTTTAAATAGAATACTAGAGCCATGGAGACTTCAATAGACCAAAGACTACTCCCTCAAAGAATTCTCAGCTTTCCTTAATTAGAACCAAAATGAAATTTAACTTATTTAAATATTAGGCCTTGTTATATATACATAAAAAAAGCTCTATGTTTAAAATAACATATTATGAGAATCTGATCATCTTAATTCCATTTATGGAAAAACCAGAAGTGATCCAAGAAAATAAATGATTTTTATGCATGAGCAATAGCTTGAATTTATAAAAGAGATCATCTTGTTTTTGGTACTATACTTTTTACATTGTCTTAATGCGTTTTTTGATCAGTCTCACTGGAAAGGAGGGTCAAGAGGAATCATGAAGCAAGATTATGCTCGAAAATCTTAAGATCTATAAGATGTCTATCGGATATTTATCTGTGTTGGATTGTAGAATGCATTACCACTGGATACTGATGTCAAGCAAGATGAGCTAGGAAGATTTCAATTATTATTTTGGCTTTAGTAAAAAGTCTAGACGTTCATCCTAAATTTTTCAGATATGCAAATCGATTTAAATAACTTTTTTGGTTCTAATTATTGATTTGTGTACGGATATAAGGGTTCCAAGATAGATATCAATAAAGCTTAACTTAATAAATTACTTCGAAAATATTTCTCGCTAGCTTATCATCATGAGTCAGAACACACACCATATTCTGGCCAATCTAATGCTTTCTCAATTCTCACCTAAACAGTCCCAACCTCTTCCTGTTCAAGGAACGATTAATCCTTTTCTCATTTCAACCACAATCAATCCCTCCTTGCTTAATCAACAATTTTTTCTTCAAGTTAAGCAACCAGAACATTCAGATCTCGATAAGCAAATTATTCAAAATGCCCTCAACCAGTGCGATGAGACCCTTATTAAAAAGTTAAAACCAAATAGTGAGCGAATTGCTCCATTTCTATTTCAAGAACATGATTTTTTAAAAATCCCTCTCCCACCTCTCAATTCCCTACACCCTCTGAATAACTTTTCCAATCTCATCCCTGTTAACAATCCACACCCACTTGAAAGCCTGGCCGACAAACCTTCCATGATCAGCAATGACGAATCTTTAAAAATCAATCCACTTTTCTTACAGTCTGCCCTCCATCATCAGCCCTCCCCAGAAGCCTTGTTCCATAACGCGTTTAGAGCTCATGATGTCTCAGACAAACCTATTGAAACAAGGGTTTCTCTCCAACATGGAGATGGATTAGAGAGCCTAACAAAAGAAATGAAATTAACAAGCAATCCTTCTCCAGTAGCTCGCAAAGTAGCCAAAATTAGGTTCCTTGCTGATCCAGATGTAGAGGAAGCCGAGGAAGCTAGGCCGAAACAGACCAAAAGTCAGAGGAGAGAGATGAGAGAGGAGGAGTTAATTGCAGCTTTAGAAGAGGACGAATTCTCAGATCAAGAGAAGAAACGTGACAGAAACTATGTTCCTAAGTTGTCAAGAGCGAGCAGGCTGAAAGCATTGGAAATCCAAAGGAAACAGCCTGAACGTAAAAAGAAAGACGACATTAAAAGTCCAAGCAGCGGCGCTCTTCAGGATGTTATGACTATTACACCTGAATTGACCGAATTGCTTGGATATGATCAATTTGATCTTGAAAAGCTCTTTGCATTGTGGATAAGAAGTGATAAGAACAAACAGAAATTCTTTGTAAAATTAAAACGAAATCTGTCTTATTACAAGAAAACTCTTCGCCTGAATTCATAGTTTTTTCTCCATCCCTAACATATGGTAGATTTCGATACAGAAACTATCATATAATGTGAGCTATGAAGTTTTTATTCCTTTATCTTTTTTTCTCGTGAAAAGCCCGTTTGATCGTATTGTATTTATCGAGAATTTCAGTTTATTTTCGTATTCTTTATTTTTTTCACAAGGTTTAAATTGAGTGTGCGACCAGATTAACAAAATAGATTTCTTATTCATCCAGAACTTGATATGAACTTCGAGTCCTTGATTAAACCATTGCATCCTTGAGCACACACTTCTGCTCTGGAAAAGGGTAACAATCTGGGTGAGGGTTAAGGGCAGTGGTGACTATATATTATAATTGTAATATTGGAATAGAAACTTGTGTCTGAACTATGGTCTTGACCAGATCTATTTAAAGCAAAAAACTTTGAGCCTAGTCTCACCACTAATGTTGATTTCCTTTTGGACGTTTAAACTTTTTTCAAAAACAGCTTCTAATAATTCGCCCCTAATTATAAAAAATATTCAAATTTAATGATTTTCCTTGAGCTAGTTAAGTGGGGTGAAAGTCAAGCTTTTCCTTCCTTCCTATCAGAAAATTAGATTGCTCATTAAAGACTCATAGTGTTTGAATTTCCCTGTACAATATTCTGAATAGCAAATTTTCTTTTTTAAGTTCGTTCAGCATGCTTGATTTATGAAACATTTTAAATAATTGTTAGAAAACTTCATGAATTTTCAATTCAGGTTATTGAAATAGTGTTCTTTAATCCTCGACCTGGTAATAGTACTATGCTAAAATGAGAATAATATGATTATGATATTTAATTATAACTTGGTCTTAGGAGATCATTTGAGTTTTATAAGGGGTTCTTTCAAAAAATCCATCTCTTAAAGCTAAACCACATAAAGAATGAACATACGGAGCCTACAGGAATCTTTTTTCGCATGGAAGATCTGTCGGGAAATTCAATTCTATTTTGTTTGGAATATCTAGGAAGATTGTCTAAATTAGAGTAGTTTGAAAATCCACTCTAAAATGATTTCAGTCTTAGCTGAGAATGTACTTAAATGAGACTGAAAACAGGTTAAACAAATAAGAACCTTCCTAGGTTATCAAAAACTTCATAGGCGCTGTATCTCAATTTATCTATATGCCCATTGTAAATTATTTAATATTTAACAGACAATTATAGAAATATGGATCTAACATTACACCTGTTACGACTTTTGATCGCTTACACCTCTAATCTGTTTATAGATTCCAGTTGATTCATCAAAGTCAGAGGTCAAGAGATTCAAAGATTCCTGGTTCTCGGAAATTTTCTTGGGGTTGTCGATTAATATAGAAGATTCAGAAGTGTAATATTGTTGTTTTAGAACCTTAGTTTGCGCTAAGTCTAAGGTCTTGTCCGATTCATATAGTTTTCTTTCCTCCTTTTCTCTATCATCTTTCAGCACTCCTCTAAAATCAGCCACACTGATATTAGGATTGTTTGAATCTTCGACTTCTCTAGTTTCCACTAAATAGTTCTTGTACCCACAATTTTGTGCGTAGAACTCCTTAGTTTTCTTCAGAACTGTTTCGAATGGTAGTTCTTTTTGTAAGTTTTTTGAAACCCAGCTAGGGAGCTGATTCCGTACCGTGGAAGATTTATTATTCTCACAATATCTTTGGTCAACAAAATAGATGATTCCATAGTCTGTCTTGTTCCTTATCAAGCGCCCTATGGACTGATTGACAGCCCTAATTGTCTGTTCCATGTACCACTGCATTCCTGAAAATGCGAAGGGATCGG
>Ga0065720_1020287_pt1 | contig 15512 bp, 10 predicted proteins | sample Thericmetagenome_FD_59107 | JGI IMG/M metagenome (GOLD analysis project Ga0065720, IMG submission 59107) | Thermophilic microbial communities from the Joint Bioenergy Institute, California, USA of rice/straw/compost enrichment - eDNA_2 v2... | ecosystem: Engineered > Solid waste > Grass >... | reverse complement strand
GCAGGAGAGGCCGTCCGCCGGCTTCTGCTGTTGCTGCGGCCACCGCTGCCGCTCAGGCCCAGGCTGACCGTGACGATCAGGAGTCTGTCATGGCTGAGGCTCAAGACGCAAACCAGACTGAGGATGAGAACGAGGTTGAGACCAAGCCGAAGGGTCGCAGACGCGGTCGTATTGCTGCTGCCAAGCAAGAGGCGCCTACTTCTGTTCCGGCTGGTTTTGGGAAGCGCGGTCGGGGGGCCAACGCTGGACAAGAGACCTTGTATGGACAGGCTGTTGAGCAGCAGCAAGAGTCGAGACCCAGCACCGCGTCGTCAGAGCACACGAATGATACCGTCGAGTCGACTTACTCGCTGAGAGAAAAGAAGAGGCGCAACTTTGCGCTGGAAAATGACCCCGAGATAGAACCACGCAGGCGTGGTCGTGGCACAGTTAAGCAAGACACCAATAGCGAGAACAACGGCGAGCCCCGCAGACGTCAGCGTCGCAAGGAGCCGGCTGCTCAAGATCAACCTGAAGTTCCGATGCACCCCCAACACCAACAACTTGCTCAGACTGCAGCTCAGTCTGCCCCCGGCAGCCCGCACCTACAGCCGATTGCAGCATCGAAATTTTACCACAGTTTCATGACCGGCCCCATGGTCGTCGAGCACATGCCGCAACAAGCCGCCCATCAACCTGCTCAAGGTCCCTACTTACATACCTTTAATGCTAGCCCCGCGTTCCCTCCCGGTGTTACACCCCCTCCTCCTCCGCCGCCATCAGTCAAGAAGCCGATTACTAAGATCAAGATCACCAATCCTCCGGGCCAGACTGGGAACGGTACTTCGAATGGGTCGGCTTCTGCGTCTGGGTCGACTTCGCGCGCGCAGACGCCTGCTAATGGTACTGGTGGGAAGGGTAAGGGCAGGAAGAGCTCCGCTGCCGCTTCTACTGGTGAGAAGAATGGTTCTGGTGCTAGTGCCAGCGCCGGAAGTGGTGTCGTCAATGGGGACTTCGATAAGCCTTATGCGGAGATGACCAAGAGTGAGAAGATGAGTTGGTCGATGAGACGTAAGTTCCCCCTTTACTCTTATATTGACCTTGTGACCACAATCCTAACATTGAACAGGTCGGTGGGCCTCGGGCGAAATGCAAGGCGCCGTCGAGAAGCGTCGCACTACCCTGGCGAACAAGAAGGCCGAGCGTGCAGCCGCTAATGCCAACAATAGCTCTAACAACAACACCTCTCAGAACGGCAACGGCACGAACCAGGCCCCTTCCAATACCGACAGCGCCCCTTCTTCAGCCGGCCCTTCTGATCCTACTACCCCTGCTTCGTTGACTGGTGGTCCGCTTGCGCTTCCGCGGGGTTCTGTTGGCGGGCTGACAATGCACCCTCCTCAGCACCAAGTTCATGGGATTATGCAGCAACCTCTGATGCCCGGCCAGAGAATGCTTGAGTATGGCATGCAGCATGGACAACTTCCTCCCCCGATGCAACCGCAGCAACCTCATGGACAGCAGCACCCTGGTATTGGGAGGATACCTTAGATTAGGGAGGGCTTCGAGTTTAGACGACGATGACGCGCAGCACCTTGAGCCATCACGGCTCTATCTCTTCACCCAAGATGTCTCGCTTACCTACCACAGTTCACTTTGATCAAGGTCAGTCCCAATGAGAGGAGTGAGCAACAGAGCGAGATTTCTTCGCCATGGACAACCCCAACAACAGCTACGTAACAGTACTCACAGTGACGGCTTAATTGTTCATTACAGTTGCATTTTCATTTGAGTCTTTCTGTTTGGATTACTTCTGTTGAAAAGGGCTTGATTGAGTACTATAAAAGAGGAAAGGAGTACGAAAGAATTGGCTGGCCTGGGATAAGAGAAGAAAAAGATACACATGTACATTGACTACTTGCTACGGACTGCATCGCATGGCATGGACTGGAGGGTTTTCAAGCATTGTCAAGCATGTCAATGGCAAGCGATTTGGTTGGTGGGTGGGATCATGAATTGGAAAAGACTGGATAGATCCGTAATGAGTGGCGTTTGGGTTTTCTTTGCGCGTGCATACTTAACATTCAGGTACGATAGGCTACATTTGTAGTAGCAGTTTAACTATGTAAAATTGTAGTAGATAAAACACTAAGGCATTTTTGGTGTGTACAAGATATGCTGTTGTGTGAGTGCCTATGTAGCGGTATAGTGTCTCGGACTCTCAGGGGCAAATTTCGAGTCAACAGATCTGTCGTCCCGCAGCAACCGGACGAAGACACGAGGAAGAGGGTGCTGGGTCTTCGGGAAATGGATGTGCAACTTGGGAGCCAATTCTGCCTCTCACAAGCGAGATCCTTGTTTGCCCACATGTTATGTCTCTAGTGAGTTGCCATCCCAAGCCAATGGCCAATCTATCGCTATCAGAATTTGGAGCCATCAATCTTATCAATCCAGGGCACTTAGGTGTAGAATTACCATAGCACCTGCAGTCCAGTTCCCTTCGGTGGGTGATGGGCGCAGCGCTTTAGAAACGGGCCACTGCAGTTAATGCAGCCATCAGTTCATGCCTTCCGCTCAGGAACTCAGCCATCTGTCCCCTCCCGAGCGACTCCCGAGCGGCCCGTCAGCCGGCATGGCCCATTAGCCCCCCAGTGTGACCAGTGTGACGCAGCGATTCTCCAGATTAACGCTCGAATTGGAAGTCACCCATCGATTTGCGCAGGCCCTCAACGATAGTGACCACTGGACGGGATCGGCACGCAAAAAAGTCACTTTGCAGTTTGCGCTAAGTAGACGCTAGCGAGGCAGCAGCAGGCAGAGGGAAATTTGTTGACGTGCATGCGGAATGTGACGGGGTTTCCTTCCATAGTTGGGGATGGAAGAATGGATAAGGACATGGACAAGTCAGCAAGCGTTGGCGCCGGTGGTATCGACAGTGGCGACTAGGGGTGATTGTATGCATGTGAAAGTGCAGGAAGGAAGCATCCATCGACTCGACAGAAAAGGCCAAGATCAAGTTCTCCGGCTGATGAACAGGGCTTGATGCTAACCCTGGCAAGAACAGCCCGACCCACTCCCAAGAAGGCAAGGACTTTTTTTCTTCCCCTCGGGTGGCTATCCTGCTCTCCTCCCAGTTCTCCGCATCCTCCAACGCCTACTTTGAATGCTCCTCATCACTGAAGTGGACCCGCTTCGCGATGGAGTCGATGCCCGATCAAGCCCAACCAAACACTGGTGTTGCTTGGCCGGTTTGCTGGGTCTCTTCAATGGGATCGGCGTTGCGCCAGCGATGCAGACAAAGCGATGTCTGATTGGGCCATGTGTTTTTTAGTGCCACTGCGTTTGGGCAGGGCAAGGGCAGGGCACGCGAGCGACACCGCTTGCTCGCCGCCCGCAAGCCGCAGACCGGCCATCGAGGCGAATGACGGCCGGAAGACTTACGATGGGGCACATTGGAGATTGCAGATGCAGGAAAACGTCTCCGCGAATGGGAATGGCGGAGGGGAATGGGAGATGGGGAATGGGCGAAGGGGGGGCATATTTAACCAAAAGGCGGATCCACGGGCGGTGACGGGTCCGTAAAGTCAAGAAGTTCTTCACCACCTTTCTAGAGACTGGAGTCTAGAGACCAGACCAGACCGCCATCTCTGAATTCAGATCATGACCTAAGCTGGAGCTGACAGACACACACTCAAAAAAAAACCACCTTCTGGTCATCAACTGGTCACGGCCAGTTTGAGATCGATTCAACAACATCCACACCACAATGAAGCTCATCAGCGTGCTGACTCGCGAGGTCGAGGAGTTCCACGACGACAAGGTCCCGCCCTACGCTATCCTTTCCCACGTCTGGGGTCCAGAGAATGATGAAGTCACGGCCCAAGACCTGCAGGGCATCGCCCAGCACCGCAAGGCCCAGCGCGAAGCCCGTCGGAACAACGCCCCTCTACTGACACAAGGCCATCACCACCATGAGCCGATCAGCGGGGTAAACGGCGTCAACGGGCATAGTTCGACAGGACGTCCGTCGCTCGACAGCACCGAGACCATGCGTTTGATGTTGCTGACTAGCATGTTAATGGCCTTTCGGGGGAAAACATCACCTAGCATCGGGAATAATCTTCTTAGGAACCTGCCTGCCCTGAAAGACACGACGAGCACGACGACGAACGGGTACTCCGAGTCCTACGAAATTGAGCGCGCGAATAGAAATGGGGAGAGTCATCACCAGCGGTACAGCAGTCTCGAAGTCCTCGCCCAAGCTGCAGCATCAGCTTCTACCCATCAATCCACCAACACTGGCCCCCATCCCGCCGAACTCAAGCCTGGCTACCAAAAAATTCTCTACGCAGTTGAGCAAGCCGAAAAAGACGGCTTCGAATACGTTTGGGTTGACACTGCGTGTATCGACCGCACCAGTAGCACCGACGTGTCTGAGGCCATCAACTCTGCTTTTCAGTGGTACTCGCGCGCAGGGATATGCTACGCCTATTTGGACGACGTGCAAGCAGATGATAACATTGAGGGATATCGCACGTGGCTGGATCTGTTTAATATGAGTCGGTGGTTCAAGCGCGCGTGGACGTTGCCTGAGTTGTTGGCGCCGAAAAAATTAGTTTTTTATGCGAAGGGTTGGAAACTGTTGGGGACGAAGTCCAGTTTGGTGAAGCATGTGGCGAGGGTGACCAAGATTGATGAGGTGACGCTCATTGAGCCGAAATTGGTGCATAAGGCGAGTATCGCGCAGCGGTTGGCCTGGGCAGCAGGGAGGCAGGCGTCCAGGCCGGAGGATGTCGCGTATTCCTTGCTGGGCCTGTTCGGAATACACATGCCTATTGTCTACGGCGAGGGTGCCGAGGCAGCGTTCCAGCGGTTGCAAGAGGAGATTATTAAGCGTTCCGACGACCACTCCATCTTTGCATGGGGCATCCTCAACCAACTGCTAGGTCCCAAACCCCGGCATACAAACACCCTCCCTCCCTCAGCCCTCTGCCTCGACGAAGAAGCGGATGATGAAAGCGATGAAAATCTCGCCGGTGCAACCCCCATCCTCGCCCGCTCCCCTGATGATTTCGCCAATATGCAGTTCGTCATCATCCCGCAATCTCCCGAAGTCAATGCCCTCGCCGGCGTGGCAGATTACTCTATGACCAACAAGGGCTTGCACATCACCCTGCCGCTTCTACCCGACCCTGCTGGGGGGGCACGATATGTCTTGGCATTGTTGCCCTGTCATTTATCGAGTGACCCGTCCCATCGGCTGGCGATTCCACTTTCTGTGACGGCTATTCCGAATGTTTATCTGCGCGTCAAGCCCGGCACATTGGGGGCCCCCTCGTCAGAGGCACTGCTTGTCCCCGTATCGGTGTTGAAAGAGGGGAAGTGTGAAAACAAGAGGATATACATCCCCAATGTAACGGAGCAAATTGCGAGACTCCGGCAGAGGGAGGAAATCATTTTCTTGCGGGCGACGGACGTCTTTTCGCCTGGGTATGAGATTGTCCAGGTATGTGGGTTAGGAGGGAAGTTTGCCACGTTTGATCGCAAGGCGAATGTCGTTAAGGTCGGGGCGGTGTCGGTCACGGGTGCTGGAGGTGCAGAGATGGATGAGGAGGAGGTGAGGAGGATGATGAGTAAGAATCGGGCGGCGTTGTATCGGTTGGTGGTGTGTCAGTTGGCCGTAGTGGCATTTTGGTCGCAGCATATCAAGTCGGGGTTTATTGCAAGGATTTTGGTGGAAGTCACACCATCGGGGCAGGGGGGGCGGTGTTGGGTTGATTTGGCAAGTGATCCAAGAATTAATTCTCAGGATCAGATATGTGCGGAAGCACAAAGGTTGTGGGAGGATCCAGGGAGCGTAGATGTCACGATCCCAAGTTTGACTGGCTCACCCGGGGTGCAGATAGTCACGATGGAAATTGTCCATCCCGAACGGTATCAGCCGGGCGTGTCAGGGCTGGATTTGAGTGAAGGCGGTTGGAGCACCGTGCAGAGTGCTAAGCTTGGGGTATTTGATAATTGCACGTTTGTGGAGATGTGGGAGAGGGAGTATATGCGAACAGTACAGGCTAAGCTGGAGAGGAAGAAGAAGGGCTTGATGGAGCTGAGCATGACGAGCATGCTCTGGATGGCGCCGGATAAGGTCTAGGTTTTTGCGGAGATCGGTATGATGTTACGTTGATGAATGCCCGGGTTATGATATGGTTTTTCATGGGTCGGGTGTTTTTTTTTTCTTCGTGTGTATGTTGGTGTTTATAGAGCTTGTATGGGCTGCATTGGGCTGGGTTGTCAGGGCATGAGTTTGTAATTTGTCTTTTTTTTTTAGTGGTATAGCAAAGGGATGGACATTGTTGAAGCAAGAATGGAATTTAATGATATGTTACAGAGTTGCTCATATACCTATGTGGGCCAAATTTGCAAGACAAAGGTTTTCAGCAAACGACAAATGCCGTGGAAAAGGACACATCGTAAACATTACCATTATGTCATCCTGCCCAGCGAGAAGCAGCAGTACAAGCTAGCGCCAAAGTCTGAAATCTTCCTTGCTCACTCTCAGTGCTTGCAGCAAGATATTGAGAGAAAGCCATGATAACGTCTTGTCTCAATCAAAGACAGTATCAAGTCCAAAAACAAATTATGGCACCGTGGCCTGGAATATACCAAGATCTATTTTACACAAAGTTTTACCAAACATGGAACTTCATCAAAGAGGGCAATGTTGTAACGGGTGACTTGGTCTGGTGCAGGCAGGGACCAACAATGGGTCAAATGGTTAGATGATGGCCACTGACGGATATGGGGTGCACAGCGAAGTCAAGTAATACGTGTAATAATCTTTCCTGGTCCTCGGTGTCCTTGTGTTGAGGAGAGGAAAACCAAGAGAAATCCCTCATCGTGTCCCAGTAACTTCCTTTATAAAATCCTTTTGCCCTTGTGAATACCTCGCAGTCTCCTGCAATCTTCAGGGGTTCCTCAGCGTGGCAAGGTTATCTAACTCACTCTTGTTACCACCTTATATTTCCCGGGCTCTACCAACCAGATATGTCTTTGCCCTTCTCAGCTCTTGTGTCACCGGTGTTATATATGCTGGCTGTCAGTGATACATCTTCTCCTTGGACTGCCGTGTCCATGTGACAATCACTGAACAAACATTAAACGGATACTTGGTTTCCTTTTCGATCATTACCTTACTCAATACTTTCACTTGAGGAGACATGTGCTGGAAGCACAAGCAGAAAGCGCACAGTTTGATACACATCCTGGACGAAGAAGAGCGGCTTGCCCGCTGCGAGTAAACTCTCGAGAAGAGCGACGACTGTCCAACCGACTAGCAAGTTGAGATAAATGAGCCAGCTAAGATTGGCAATTGGTGCCCAACATTCATGCTGCTCAATCCACCTGATCACTGTTTCCATAACTCTTAAGCCTACCTGTTAGCTATGGACTCAGCTTGGGCGACTGTGAGGGAACATCTAAGGCTGGGCCGAGTGTCGTAATCCTTGAAGATGGATATGGAAAAAGAAAACTACGAGGGAAATGGGATACACTGCCCCTTGAATTTGTAGCGAAAAGCTTGACAATCCATGCTTGTGACGTGCTATTGTATGTTGCATCAAGTCCACAAAAGCATAAAACTAATGAACACTCTCTGATGTCTAGCTTAAAATAAGTTACTCCGACCAGGACAAAGACTACGTAAAGTGCATTGCGATTCTTTCTGACCTAACTGGATATCATGCAGATGTATCAATTTGTTCTTGCATAAACTGTCCAATATCCCAACCTGAAATTCGTCATGGTGCCACGCTGGCAGTTTTCTCGCAGTTCTCACAGAATTTCATGGTTAGTAACATAGCATTGATGTCATTGGGATCAAGACGGAAGAGTCTGCAGCATGACCGCTCTGACAACAACCCACCACAACCAACACAATCTGCACAACCATCATTTGTTATCACCAACCATGTGCAGATACGCCCCAGTCTACTACGCCTGTGGCTGTAAATACGCAATCTACAACATCCGCAAAGAGGAGTGCGATGTTTCCAAGGCTGGCAACAACTGCAAGACCGTGGACCTAACTGCTCTGCACCTATATGGCCGATAAATGCCCTAGTTGCAAGACCAAGAAGCCGGATAGTGACATATTATTCCACCGCCTATCAGGGAAGCATGGTTGGGTCTTCTGGGTACAGGGCAGGGATTGCTTCTTAAACTCCTAGAAAGGTAGGAAGGTGTTGCCGAGATGCAGTGATGGACTGATTGTGCTAATCAGCAAGGAGCTTCACCTTAAGTAACTGCGGTAAGGTACAGCTTTAAATTTTAACTTGAGTTGTACATGCCTGGAAGGTTACCTCCAGTGGTTAAGGAGATTTCAAACTAGTGCTTATTCCCAACCCTCTCTCCAAGTCATCTCTCTTTCCATTTTTGAAATAGTCAAAGTAGCCAAAGTTCCTGAAGGGCAATAGAGGTGGAGTTGTAGAATCAGAAAAGAGGTACGCAGAAATCCGGCTAACTGCCTATGCAGCCACTATCATGCCTTTATCCTGTTCACAAGAAATAATGGTCGCAGTCCTGAAACGTGGTGAATTAGCAGTCTTGAAACAGCCCCTGAACTGAAACCTTTCTTTGATTATTGCTGACTGTGAGAACAGTGTGCAACTCTTTGTCCTATTCACTATTGTTTGTTAAGCAGGGCTGTTTACCTATGAGAACCAGGCATCAAGCACTCTAAACTGCAGGTGTCACCTCCAAGTTCCTCTTCCTAACCTTCAACAACTGCCATGATTCATAGCCCATACATTTACAAGCAAGTGCAACTCCGAGCATATGCCGGCCCATCCAAACCCATCACATTTGCGGTCACAAACATCCCCTCCACAACACAATTCACATTGGAACCTACTTCCATCACAGTAACTGCAAGATGCTCAGCGGTGATAAGCAATGAGATCCTATCTATATAAAGGAGCAATGTTCTCAACGCAAGTCAATCGAGGGCACTGCGGCCGACTGAAGTTGGAGCCGAGTCCAAGTATAGGAATTGAGAGTCCAGAAAGGAGAAGGGGGCGGAATTGATAAGATACGGGGCTAGGGGCTTAGGAGTTGCTGCAGAATAGCTGCTGTAGACAATACAATGGTGGTGGTTAGGAATACCAAAAGGCTTTCTGTGTTACCTTTAGTTAAGTGAGTAATGGCAAAGTTTAGCGGTCAATCAGAGGGTGTTGGACAGGGAAAGGAGGATGTTGAGTTTCAGGACGTTGTGAATAGAGGGGGGCTGTGTTCTGTAAGTATTAGTATGCACATAGTTATTTGGTAGAGATCCAGCCTTGCCGAGGGTTTCTGGCAAAAACCTGATTCTGCTGTCCAAGATGACATGACCGAACGCTGCAACGCTGCCTCTCATAAAGCTTCCCGCCCGTCGGCAATTGCTGGAACAGCCCTTCTCTTAAGGTTTAAATACCGCCGATCATAACACCGAGCTGACACGAGCCATTCCTGGGATCGAAGAGCTGATTCATTGACCTGTGTATCATGCAGAAGTGGTATGACTCCGTGGCAAAACCCAGCCAACCCAACCAGCCCATGGTGAAGTATCGTCCGTGTCCTCCTCGTCTATAGCGGAAGACTATTACCGGTCAACAGAATCGTTTGTCCCTCGAAACCCCAAGCGCCAAAAACCCATCACTTGCCCCAGTAACCCTTCACATGACAACACCAGCGTTGCTGGCAATACGGGGCCACAGCTCAGCAGCCTCCTTGCCAACAGGGCCAGTGATGGCTGACCCCTTCATCTCACCCTTGGGGTTGACGATCTGCAGACGTTAGCCATCCCTCTATTGGGAAATCATCAGGTGGAACCAGCAAAGCCGCCCCAAGCAATACGTACCACACCAGCGTTGTCTTCGAAGTAGAGGAAAACACCGTCGAAGCGCTTCCACGGCTTGGCTTGGCGGACGATGACGGCGGGATGGACCTTCTTCCGCAGCTCAGGCTTGCCCTTCTTGACGGTCGCCATGACCATGTCGCCGACACCGCCAGCGGGCAGGCGGTTGAGGCGAGCACCAGCACCCTTAACGGCGATGATGTACAGGTTGCGGGCGCCCGAGTTGTCGGCACAATTCATGATAGCGCCGCTGTTCGTCGCGAGTTAGCGTCTCTCGGAAGCGATTCTTGGCTAGGCAGTCGGGGAAGGCTCTATCGAGGAAACGTTAGGTGGGTTTTCACGTACACAGGCAGACCGAGGGTCATCTTGAGCTTGCCACCGGGGGCACCGCGCCTATTTTCGACATCTGGTCAGCAAGAGGGGCCAAAATAAGGATTTTTCTGCGATTCCTCGATAGCTTCCGCTGGCCATTCCCTCGCAATGTTTTTGGCTCATCCTAGTTTCCTCTTCTTACTCCCTTCAATGCAGCCCCTGCGGCAGCGTTTCGTTCGAGGAGGCCGGCAGGCGCTTCGGAAATCGCAGACAAGCATCACGGCGCGCTCGACTCACTTTTGCTTGGCCATTGTGACTGTCTGATTGCGGAAAAGGCGACTTGACGATAGGTCGAAATTTCGGGAGACACAAGGGCAAGTATGGAAATTGGCGGCACCTCGCGATAATTTTTGGTGTGGATCGGAAACCCTACTTGGGTGGTCAGTGCTTTCACTTGGCTGCAGTGGGGCTGTGGGTAGTCACGTGGGGCAGACCCTCATGACCCTAACTAGCAGTCAGGGTACGATGCGTGCCCCACCGTTACCATCGTCGATACCAGCGACATAGGCGCGAGAGCGAACTCAGGTCATCAAGCAGTCTATTGTTTGGTGTCAGTTCATTTTCACTCTCAATGCGGTATGCTACTAACAACACGCAGCTCGCCCTTTGCCTGGCAGCTGGCGCCCTCAGCCTCGACATACTTCAACGGCCGGTAAACCGGATCTCACATCTGCTCTTGATCCAGCATCCAACTCACCGACGTCCTCAGGAGTCCCTTCTGCCGTTGCAACGCCCTCCTCAACAGCAGCCTGAATTACCTTCTGAGCAACTCGCAAACTTACCTCACGCACATAATTCACACCTGGCAGCAAGGGTGCAGTGCCGTCCCACAGTGCAGGGCTCAGCTCGACCATTCTCCACGGTCGCGATGAGCATCTTGTCTGTGATGAGCTTTGCATATGTTTTCCAAGGACCCCTGACCGGCTTGAACGGGCTCCCCGTCGCTACCAATGCCTTGCCGTTTTGTCCAGCGGAGCAAGTGTTTGGGTACTGCCTCGTGCAGCCGTGTTAAGTTGGAGAGCGAAAGGATGATTGGTCTTCCTTCCCTCCTACCATTGCAGGAACAATATCTTCGGTGAGGGTCCTGAGCACAGTGGATGTGCCTACCAGAATGTTCGGGTTATCCTGTTTGACTGCCTCAAGGAATTGCTCGCGATTCCAGCTCGAGCGCGCGTATACCTTCTGAGCCTTAGATATGTCTTTTGTCACTCGGGAGCCCGGGCTTGTCGACGAGCCTGTTTACATGGTGAGTAACTGGAAGGTGCCGAAGTGTAAGAAAAGGTACATACCACATCTTGTTGACGGCTGCTTGCTCTCTCAGCTTGCTCTCGATGGCATTAACAACCTGATCGGCGATTCCAACTCCTGCTGTCCCGGCTCCAAACACAGCCATGCGAGTGTCTCTTAGGCCATTTTCGTCACATGCTGTCCGGCGATCATGGCAGCAATGACACATCTCGTTCCCTGGGTGTCATCATTGAGGCATGGAATTCGCGGCCTCCACTTTTCTACAGGACGTCTTGCCGTTGATATTGAGCATGTATCCTCCCATCCAGCAAGGACACCCCTTGCCGTTTCCAACGCCAAATCTTCAAAGTATGTACAAGCCTTTAGATATAGCCCACTCGCCGATGTGACAAGGGTGTCGAGGAACTGGTCGTATCTTGCTCCCAGGACTCGCTTTCCCTTCAGATCTAAGTACGAAAAATTGGTAAGGAGATCCTTATTGTCGATGCCTCAATCGAGGACTACGGGTAACACGCGGTTCGGGTGTATCCCCGCGCAAAAGGTCATGGGAACGAGCTTTGCGACAGATATGAGGATGCCACCACAGCCTTGATCGCTTATGCCGAGGATTTCTTCGCCGTCTGTAACTAGGATGTAGTCGATATCTGCTGTCCCCCACAATGAGAGATCATGGTGTATTCGGTCAATCTCGTTGATGTTCAAGTAGACGCCTTCGAGACTTCTGAAGATTCGCGAGTAGTTCTGGATAGCGTCACCTTCTGTTGGCGTGTACACTACGCTAAGCATCTTGAGGTGGTCGAGCAGAAACTACTTCCCAGAGTCACGACGCATCAACATATGCGAACAACGTCCTAAAACTACGAAGTCAGTCTTACCTTGAAGTAAAGCACAACATTCTGATCCTTCAAGGACATCAAGAACATGTTCTTCGCCAGATCGTCCGATGCTTAGAATTCCAGAAAAGCGCATGCTGGAAAATTATGTAGATCAAGTTTTTGAAAGAACGAGCATGCCGCATTTCGGCTGATCTCCTGGAAAGGGGTATGACGCGTCGAGGAACAGCGGGACGAGCTAGAAAGACGCATCCAGCCAAGAACCGTTTGACATTCGCCCAGTCATGTCTGGAAGATTTCCAACCAGTGACAATGTGCAGACTTAACAGTCTGCACATTACAAGACAAAAAGGACAACTGTGAACTACGAGAAATGTCGGGCTAATTGGAGCCTCGCCTCTGGGGAGAAAGCAGAGGCGCGGACTATGACGACCCAGGAATTTGTTATTCTTGCAGCAAGCGAAACGCCAACCCCTTCCGGAACCCAACACATGACGTGCCAGGAGCAAGAAGGCTCTCCGAGGGAGGGGCTCATTGACGGCGAGCGGTTGGTGAAGGATCGCTGCGTGGTTATTTACAAGATGACTTTTAACACTTGAAGCGTGGGCTCATCTGAGGCCCAAAAAAGAGGATCGGCTGTTCACAGAGAAACGCGCGTTGTCCCTACCTTGATAAAATTGCCAGAAGAATGTGCCAGCTACACCAGCAGAGGCACCGGCATTGAGGGTTGATATTCTTTGGCAGTGTTACTCGAGGGTCTGTCACAAAGGTTTGTTCGTGGAACAGCTCAAGGAAAAATTTTGCCGGATAGGGTTTTAACGGAAGTCTTGGCGTGACGGCCTGTGTGGGTCCTCGGCTATCATGTTGGGCCGATGCCAAGGCCGGCCGCAAGCAGGCCAGTATTGATATTCCCAGCCCAGGCACAAGCCCTGAAGCAAGGGTTTCTGCGGGGGGCTCGGAAGACTGACGTTGGGCAAACTCAACATGATCCTTCCTCTCATATCTGCTCATATCAGTCAAGTTTTCGGGACTTACTGGTATGTACGACCACACAGTGGAAAGTACGGCATCGCGTCCGCTTTGCCCCAGTTAACCCACTGAGGGCCCGGTCAGTAGTTGGGCCGGTGACGACCAGCGAAATCCGGGTTGGACGTGATTATGAACCTTTTATTCTAGTATATCTTTCACCTGTTTTATCTTTCCAGGTTTCCGGCAATCTGTTGGAGTTTGTTTGCAGAAATTCCCGACCATTAGCTGTGGTGTGACTGTGCTCCAGATGTCAGTACGGTATCTTGCAGTCTGCCCGCCATGATATGGCGACGTTTCGCAAATCTCACTGTGCCGCCCCAAGATGAGCGAAATTGCCAAGAGCCGCATGAAACACGGCATCGAGATTTCCGGCCAGCCCATCGTGGGTTACACACGGGAAGTGCCGCTGTCAAACTCAGGACAGTTGCAACACCGCGATCTCGTCTTGTTTTGTACCAGTCTAAAACCAGACTTCAGATGACCTCTACAGTGAAACCGGTGCCTTGAGATCCGAGACAACACTCAGAAGCCCGGGTGGCGATAGTGACATGTCACAAGGGTCGAAAAGCCCTCCTCAGATGCGTGCTGGGATCCTGGAGTGTGGGGTAGTAGTTCGCCAAGCCATACCAAGAACGCCACGTCTTTAGCTTCCTTGCACATCCACGTGGATGCCCCACAAGGCTGAACGTGCTGGACCAACGTCTTTTACGCCGATTTCTTCATCACGTCACTGATTCATGAAAGACCCAACGTTTGTGACTGACATTTGACATCAGACAATCATCTGAAACTTTGTGGTTCCTGCCTGGAAGTATTCCAACAGTTTTATCGGTCCTCTGCGTCCCGATCCGGCTTTCCTCGGCCTCTACCCCCTCAATGCCGAAAGACCGGTCTAGGTCTCGACTCTCTCTTCGCGATGTCACAGCTGAAAGCAAGGCACACACTACACGATGTTGGTGGGCCTGAAAAGTTCTTTGAGACGTGTGTGATAATCGAGACAGCTTGGAATAGAGACCCCTGATGGGACTACTTTGTGCTGATGACCCTTGGCGCTTCAAAGTCTTCTCTGACAACTCTAAACCTGGCTTCATAATGCCGTTGTTCCGATCACGATGTCGCCGAGTGGGCCGTCCACTTGCCGAACATTGCGGTGTTAGTGCTGACATGCAACTTAGGCGCGCGGTCTATCAGTAGAGTCTGAGACAAATGAAAACTTGTAACCAAGGCATCCACTGATCTCCTACTCTCCGGCAGCATTGTGGGGATGTCGAGCCAACATGACGGAGGAAAAGCCGCTTCTGACAAAGCTGTCTTTCTCTCTGCCTTGCAGAAGTCTCAGGAAGAAGTCGCAAGAGGTCGACATCCAGCTCGTTTTGACGATGGACGAGGTGCATAAATATCAGCCATCTTCCTCCTCGTCCATAGTTTTCCTCTCCTCGTTGGCACAGTTAGCCAACAGGTCCTCAACCATTATTCATCATTGTCTTTACTTTTCCCAGGACCTGGTGTCCCTTCTCTGTCTCATTTTTGGTGCCGTCTGGACGGACACTCCTCTCTCAATACTCCTTCCATCTTCCCTTCGTTGAAGCTGTGCTCAACTCCTTCTTCCAACATGGTTCAGCTTGGTCACGTTGTAAGCAGCCTGGCGCTGTCTCTCGTTGCCGTCCAGGCTGCCCCTCACCTTTCCTCCCGGCAGAACCTTCCCGACCCTGCCGGTGAGAAAAACATCGGCAACGGCGCCGGTATCCAGTTCATCGGTGGCCAGTGCCTTGGCGCTGCTGACTGTGCCTCAGGCTGCTGTGCTATCCTCCCCCGCGGCGCCGAAACCATCGGTGTTTGCTCTGGAGTCAGTGCCCAGACCCAAGCTGGAAAGCAGGGCTGTGGTTTCGAGGCTGCTGCTTTTGCCGGAGGAGCTGCTGCCGGCAACACCAACAACAATGATAATAACGCTGGCACTGGCACCAACACTGGTAATGACAATGGCGCCGGTACAGGCGGTCGCCGCCGCGGCCGCGGCCGCAACCGCAACCAACAACGCGACACATCTTCCATCCAGGCGGCTGCAGTCCCACCTGCTCGCACCAACTCCCTCCTCGGCACAATTGGCCAAATTGTCGGTGCCATTAGCCGTCCTCCCCCGCCTCCTCCCCGCGTCGCCCGTCCTC
>Ga0065720_1020285_pt1 | contig 15515 bp, 11 predicted proteins | sample Thericmetagenome_FD_59107 | JGI IMG/M metagenome (GOLD analysis project Ga0065720, IMG submission 59107) | Thermophilic microbial communities from the Joint Bioenergy Institute, California, USA of rice/straw/compost enrichment - eDNA_2 v2... | ecosystem: Engineered > Solid waste > Grass >... | reverse complement strand
GAGAGGAGGAGGAAAATATCTGTAACGGGGACTTCGTCTGGTGCAGAAGGCTTGCCTTCGGTACCTTTCATCTCCCTATGGTCGTTGTAAGCTGCGTTGAGCAGCGAGATGAGCGCTCCGACGAAGGCAAATGCTGGCCTGCTTCTTGTCTTCCGAACAGTGGCTGCACTGCGCTACAACAGGAGCGCTGCGGCGAAGCTGGACGTCCTTGTTCCCCAGTGCTCCTCCTTGATTGTTTATCCGGAGTCGCTTAGCAGGCCGCTCATCCAAGGTTCATTGCTGCGGCGTGCAGAAACACCGAAATCCTCCACCTGCTCAACTGATTCCACAACCTCTTGAGATGGGTTCGAAGGTAGAGGCCAGGTTGTAGAACCTGAGGGACTGGGGACTTCACACAGTAGAGTATGCGGTTCATTGTGGTCAGCAGTTGTTGAATGGCAACTGTTTTGATCGCTGGCTGAGGAACTTTTCCTAACGAGCGGCTAGCTAGGTTCTATATACATGAATGTTTCCTCCAGTATCACTTCTGCCATCACGAGTATCACCTGTTTTACTCGAATATTACACCGTTATGATTTGGTCTTGATGGTGACAATGTCTTGATTGTTTTGTCCTTTCGGCATCTCCCGCCCTGCTTTTCTTGCCAGGGCCTGCCTTAATCCATTGGCAGTGACAAACTGGGCAGTAGCTGGGCAGCAATTTTTTTTTTTTTTTAGAATTTTTCAAATGGCGCTACGACCGACCTATTGACGTAGCCCGGGCTATCTTAATGTTTGCTTAGATAAGTATGTTAGCGGAAGCATAAGCTAAGCAGCTGGTGTGACGAACCCCCTAGTCTTCCTGAGATGGGTTTGGCGGCTGTAAGGCCCAAGGATCGGAGATCTCATACAGGTTTCAAGACCACTGTAGTCCCCAGTTGTTTGCACAACTGTTCATATTACTCACTGAGCGGTTTCTCGTCCTTTTTTATTTACAAAATTCCTATCTGCCTTATATACTCACTCCTTTCTTTATTCCTTAAGGGTCATTCAGTTCCTCGTCAGCGATTCTTTACCTGCCGACTTCCTAGGATCACGTGATCCGCATTTTCTTGATCGGTCCTTTGTGCTCGGCTCTGCTTTTCCCACGTGACGCACTTCTCTAGGTAGTTTAGGAAATTGTTAGCAAGGAACGCTTCTGATTAATCAGAAGGGCGAAAGGATTTTGTCCGATCCAAAGCGATAGGCCAGGTGTCCGCAGGGCTCCCCGCCCTATCCGATCAATGGGAGGACGTGCATTCAATAATACACTACCTGCAACACACTTAACAAACACACAACTGGTGACCACAGTGCTCTGAAGTCTGTGTAAGAACCCCTGTCTCTAGATGGATAAGCTTTTTTTGTGACAATCTACCTAGCCTATTTGAAATGAGTTTAGTGATTCAAAGCTTCTAGATCTGAGAGATAGGAGTTCTCACACAGACTTCAGAGCATCGCACTATAGTCACCAGTTGTATGTTTGTTACTGTTTACATTTACTGAATGAGGAAGTCATTCTTTTATACTTAGCGAGAGTCTGTTTTAAGGTATACACGTTATTCTACGCTATACTAACAAGATGTCCCAACCAAGCTATCCTATAATCCTTGAAAATCTAAGTTTTATTCCAACGCTAGGCGCTTTATTCCTGACTTGAGATTGGCCGTAATAATATATCCCTTTGGGGAATTCTGCTCTTCATAACCTCCCTCAGCACCATAAATATCCTTATAACACGGCGCACATTCAATAATAGGACGGTACCGGCACAGATCCGTCTTCTTCTCTCCATCCAACTCAGTCAACTCCCTCTTAATCCTCTCAATCCTCTTCTCCCTCATCACCCTCAGATTTACAGCTTGCGGCTTTCGATGGCTCGGGTTCCTCCGGCAGGTCAGCACCATCAACTCAACCATATGCAGCCATTCATCTCCTCCAACCTCCCCCCCCTCCAGCCCAAATCTCACCCTCTCAGTCATCCGCATGCACTGGTCCTCATGCAGCGCTATCAGCAACGGCATCTCTCACGTCATAGGATATCACAACACTCCATGTGTTTCCGACATGTCCCTGACTCGCGCTTCCCTGGCCAACATCTTCAGGGCACTGGACAGAGGGACACTCCTGCGCCCAGTGAACACACTCCACCGCCGGCCTGCCATTATGCTAACAAGCTAGACACAAAGAACTCACACCACACCGCTCACCAGCATCATCTTATCCTCCCGTGCCAGCTGCAAAAGGGTCAGTGCACAGGGCATTCAGTGGTGCGTGGGACAGCTGACAGAACCTGCGCTTTGTGGTGCGAATAGCCTGCGGTGATCCAGCACGGGCGTCAGAAGATCTTGCATGCGGTACGTGTGTGTAGCGGTGCATGTACAGGCTAGTGATTCGAAGGGCAGTTGGCGGGCAAGTGCAGCGAGGATGCCGCCCCACAGTACTTGCAAGGCGCGTGGCAGACGTGAGTGGTACAGGTTACGGGGTCGACCTCCGGGGTAAATAGGTTGGCATAGTGGCCGGTAAAGTAGAGGAGTTCGTCGACGGGCCAGGCGTTGGGGGTGGAGGCCGGGGGGGAGGGCAGCCAATATCGGAACAGCCAAGAGGAGGTACCAGCCAATGAACAAGGTGCCTTGAATAGTTGCTCAAGAGTGGGTCTTTAGCTCCTCTGCCCCACTTCTGACAAAGATTCCTTGACTTCTCCCACTTTTGAAGTGGGTTGTTAGCTTCTCTCACTCCACTTCTGACTTGGCTAGGACTCAACTTCTCCCGCCCCACTTCTGAAGTGGGTCCTTAGCTTCTCTCACTCCATTTCTGACTTGGCCAAGACTCAACCTGCGGCTCGCTAGCTAGTGCCTGCAGAGTACTGCACAACTGCCTATACCGACTGAGACCATCAGGCAGCGTGCTTGGGATCACCGCAAACTTTGCTTTAGAATGCACCTGAAGCTAAGCCGAGCTTCTAGAACCTAGCGCAAGAGCTTGTGAGCCTTGCTGAGGTTCGGCAGACCTAGGCGGCAAGGCGCTAATGAAAGAAACCATCGCTCATCTTGTATGTAGTACAGCCGAGCTCCGCAACGATCAACTGCATTATCCAACAGCAAAAGGCTCATGCATTAAGGCAGCGAAGAACGCCTTATTGACCCTTATCTGGTCACTCGACACAGCATTCCTGTGCCCTTTGGAACCTGGGCAAAGTTGGGTCACACCCCCCTGAGCCCCTGTCCAACTTAGGCAAATCATCTCTACATCATTGGTCCCCTTGGGGGAGGGGGCAATTTACCCAAAATAGCTGAGTCGCCAGTGGAACAACGTGGCCCTACTCATCTGGGGTAATAGCGATGTCGAGATGCAGGATGTCGGCGTACAGAGATACGACGTTTTCTGCGAGTAGAATGTTATTAGAAAGTCAGTATAATATGGGGAAGATGAATACAGATAGCCGGCGTACGAGTCTCAACCGAGATGAACAATTCGCAAAGCCGAATCACCACGCCAGCATTGCTTCTAAGCATTCGTCTGGCATTGAATCGGCTCCTTTGTCCCCTGTTACCATAGCTCGGGTAATTGCAGCACAGGCGCTCGAATTGCAAGCTCCCGGTCTTGCTCTTCGATCCTTCACCCCAATCAACGCTCAAAATGCTGGATCGAGCGGTGTGTCACCAATCCAGGGAGGCTTACCGAGAGCAGGCACAGTAGACGGGCCTGTGTCGAGTAATCAAAGAAGAATGCTGTGATACCTGCATCCTGCAAGTTTTGTTCTGCACGAGCGTCAGTGGTATCCATGTAATCTTGAGGAAACGGTCTATTTGTCGATATTTTACAACCCCGGGTTGTTGGCAAATGCATCTCCGGAACAAACGGAAGCTTTCCCGAGGTATCTCCCTGTTCAGGTACTTCGTTTGGAAGCTTGCAGTTTCCTTGTTTAACCCAAGATAACAAATTGATCTCCGCCACAGCTGTTCTCAGTGGACCTTTGGGATGTTAAGCGAAGACGATTCAGCAGGATGAAATACACTCATTCTAGGCTACCTAGTTAATTACTTCAGGCCAGGAAGTGAAACTATCTTGCCTGCCTCTTCCAGCCATTTAAGAACTAAATTCAGCCATCGAGTACCCAGGTTTGTGAAGAAAAAGCGCTGTTCTGACCTTTTCTTTATGATCTCCTCCCAGATGTTTTGAGCATGGAGAAGATCGTAATCTGAAGAGGTATCTGACATAGACTGCTTAATATCAGCTATCGAGAGGAGACAAATCATATCGGGGAAGCCCTCAGTCGTTACTAGGCACTGTCGACAAGCATCATATGCAAGTTTCCAACAATTTAGCACAAGAAGTGCACTAAACAGAGAGTCTTTTCGGTGTTGGACGTGAAGGATCATCGCTAGGCCAATACAAATTCGGAAAAAGTTGCGTCGGCTCCCTCGGCCGGTCTGGACAAGTTTCCTATACTCGTCACAGAGGTTCTGGAAAGCGTTGTTTGCCGATTTAAGGTGAATATCAGAACCTGCTAATCCTTGAGAAAGGTCGAGCTCTGCCTTAGTGAGGAGGAGAAGACGGCGTCGCTTATCGGTTGTTGGATCAAAATTTAGAACCTCTCGTGCTTTCTCCCAGAGACCCAGCTCTCCATATACAGCAGCGAGTTGTAGGGTTGAAGAAAACTGAATTCGTGGTGCGGGATATTGATTAGTAAGGGGCTCTAGGTATAGACGTGCTTCTTCAAAATCCCCTCGGAATCGGCTCAGCTTCCCTTTCATGAAGTCAATCCGAGAGCTGATAACACTTTCAAGACCGGAGGGCTGCGCAGCATTGCAGGGGGCCCATTGCTGCAACAGCTCCCACGCGTGACTTATGTTGCCATCTTCGGCCAATTGTTGCGCCCAAATGAGACGAACCTCGCCGAGATATGCATTCTCTTTTCGTCCTGAAGCAGGTTGCAAAGAGCGTATATGTTCAGCAATGGACTCGCCAGCCCATAACGATAGCTTCTGCCTATGTGCTTCCACTACGATCTTCAGGTCAGGTGGTTGTGGCGTTGGAATGGAGCTAAGCAATCTCTCTGCCGCCCTAACTGCAGCGATTTTGTTATCATAATCGCCAAATGTAGAAGCTGCTAGGCAGACTTCAACCCCTCTTCGAACCTCAGCCGGCGAGAGCTTCTCAGCTGGGAACTGGAATACCACCGCAAGATGCCTAAATAATGTTCTCCCTTTCTCAACAAAACTAGAAGAATGAGTTTGACGTACACAAAGCAAGGAAAATAGATGTATAGGGACAGTACCTCTCATCAAGGTCTGGTCTTGGAAACCCATGGATCAGAAGGCGGACAGCCGTTAGCTCCCTATCATCAGCTTCCTGATTTAATGCTAGCCTGCTCCGGACAAATTTCCTGGCTGACTCGGGAAGTACGAAATCCCGGCATGCTAGCCAAGATGGCTCTGTCATTCCTTTGGGTAAATCGGCACTCATGCGAACTTGTACGGCGCCTATGTTGATTGCCATTTGGATAACGTTCTGGAGACGCTGTTCGCTTTCAAAGATCGCTGGCGGCTGGAAAATCTTATCAAAACATAAATTACCATTTTCGTTCCATGTCCGAAATGGGGAAAATGCTCGATGAAGGAGATCGCCAGGAATTGGCCAGGGTCCCAAAGAAGCAAAAAGTTCGAGTAAGAACCGACAGTCCCCGGGCACTGATGCAGGGCAAGTCCGCGAGTGTCTCTGGAGGGAGTTAAGCACCTGATAGGCTTTACCACAATAACAGCGAAATTCCGATGATTCCATAATGTTTGAAGGCCTGCTGATGTCTGAGGTCGATGTTGTTTTGGGGTGAGCCGCTGGTTTTGTTAGAGCCCGATCGGCTGGAGCCTGGAACTTCAGAACCAAGGGATCTGGCGGCGGCTTCTGGACTTTGGATCCGCCCCGCTTTTTCCCCTTTGTGGCTGAGCCATCGCCTACTCGCCTATGACCTTGCATCTGCAAGGTGGGGGGGAACACTCAGTTGTGAAATATCTGTTCTATTGGTATATTGGAGTTTATGGTTTGCGTCTTCACTTTTTCGAAAATTAAAGAGGCTTATAAACAGAGCGAGGGAGCTACTTTGGAAAGAATATTTAGCTAGATATCTCACCCCTTAAGCTACATTTGGCCTGTTTTTCCTCTTAAGTATAGCAAGCTTCTTCCCCCGCTCCCATCATTTGATCTGTTCTCTTCGACCAACAGGCACCAATCTACCATACCATTCTAACGCATTATTACCTATTACTTCCAGCTTCTAACTAAATATACGGTAGCATCGTCGGCAAAGGATGATGACACATCGCAGTCGACTGAGAACAGAGTTGCAGCCATTCATAGTAGAGCCCGGGAGCAAGACAGGACTGTACTACATCACGGTCGCTAATGTATGTTATTGATTTTGACGCTAACCCAACTCCTAAGAGGTATCCGCTAATAGAGCATGTCTAGCTTTCTCACAATACTACATCCAGAGGTCTCAGAGCCTTTGCAGAACAGGTTTGCGAGGTAGATCACGCCGAGATCTACTCGCCAACATCGGGTTTTGTTCGAGTGAAAGGATTGGAGAACTTCGAGAAAGCACTTAGTATGTCCTAATAGTATATCTTCCCACTCCTGCCGATTCTGACACCGAGCCATAGAACATCTTGATGGAAACATACTTGACGACCGCGCTCTTCAGGCGAACGGCCGAAACAGGGACCAAATGACCGTTGTTAAGTTGCCGGTGGCCGACTATCACGCACAGAGGCTTCTGCGAGGCGAGGGGAGCGACAGAATATTCAATGAGCTTCTCTCTACTCTCAGAGAGCCAAACGTTCAAGCACAGCAGCAATCACCGCAGGCGGCGGACCTGATGACGTGCCACAATCTATGTTATAAATGCTCAGCAAGCCCCTCAGCTCCGTTCAGTATGGCGAAACTTTCGGAAATGCAATGGCAGGTACCGATTCTGAACAACGCCGCTATTCCTCTTCTTACAACATACCAAGGAACAAGCAACCCGACTTGGACGTTTCATTGGGTGGTATCGAGTCCTACAATAGCGGGCTTGCCAGAACCTGGACGGTACCTAAATCCTACAACCGAGCAGGGTGCGTCTCCAGCAGCGCCTCTACCCTCATATGCATATGGATCTGCAGTATCTTACTGCGCCGCATGCCCTGACGACAGTGAACGAGGATATAGATATAGCAACATGCCGGCTCCCTGGGATCCGCCTAATATATCACCAAGTCAATTATGCGGTACCGTTCGAGGGTTGAACGCCATATCTTTATGCGTAATTCTTCTTTATGCGTAATTCTGTGGGTAGATAGGAGAACTGTGGCCAGGATGCAAATGGTAGGCCGTTGGCGCTCTCATATTTGAGATAGGCGTTGTTGAAAAGCTTGATGGGGATTGTCCGCGTCTTCCCAGGCTGGTCCCAGTCAGGAATGGTAACATGTTGCTCCACGCCATCGATGCTGTCCAAGAAAAAGGTACGCGACGTCATATTTTCTTTTCTTTTTTGTTTTTTGAGGAGGGATACCTTTTCGGGGAGAGGTGGAGCTTTGGTCTCCTCACACATATGCTGGTTAAGTGCTTGAGTGCATAATACATATACATGTCACATCGAGTATGCTTCAAGTTGCGTCTCAGGAAATTAGGGAGCTTAATGTAGAAGAATTCTTTCAAAAAAATAATGCAAAATTTCCTATATTTCAGCAAATTAGTGTATAATAAGGTGCTTACGTAAGTAATTTTGTTGATAGAACTACTTTATGAAGTTTAAAGTGCTGACATGTGAAAACTTGTTTCAGAACTGTTTGTGGAACTTTTCCTGTTTCAGATTAGCATGAACTTAGTCTGATGTTGCATTGAAGCACGCTAGAATTTGAACTTGAATTGTGTTTTCGACCCCTCTCACCCTTGAGGGTGCTTGGTCGTGCCCACGACAGCGGCGGGCAAGAGGTGATTATAGGCTGCCTAAACTGCACTATATACACGCGGAAAAACCCAGATGGAAAAACCGGTGTTTTGCTGTGAGGGGATATCATAAATGAGAATGGGAAATGGGCTAAGTAGGGAGAATCCCGGGCATTTGAATATCCAAGCTAGACATTTCTGAATCTGATTGTGAGTCGCTGTGGGTTGACGGTTTTGGCGTTGTATCAAGCGAGGAGAGGAGACAGGGCGGCGCACGGTGGGAATTGTTAGGCCCGTCTGTTCATCTCGCGTGGAGCCGTGAAGCTCGAATTGTACTCTCCTGTTCTCAAAAAGCTGGTACGAGTGCCAAAAGGCTCTGGGGTCCAGATGCCCTGCCATAGGGTTATTGAAGGACACGAGGGGACATCTCAGGAAATGGCCTCTGGGAAGCTATCGAACCACAAGGGCAGGTTTTGATAGCACTTTGAGGGTGGTTGAACTTGACATGGTACTCTAAGAAGTCTCCGTGTCCAGATGCCTCCGCGACCCATCTAGCCAGGCACCTTCTGTCGGAGAGACCGAGGAAGGGTTTAGCTGAGGGGCCATCCCACAGGCTTGACTGAGGCTTATTCGACCGCCACCATGATGCTAAATCAGGGGGTGGGATCTTCCGTGGCTTGAGAGGACTTGGGGGTAGCCCTAGCCAAGCCCGAAGCCCGGGTCGCCGGGGCTCCCAGACAGGGCCTGGTTGGGCGTCGGCGGCTAATTGGTGTAGGCGAGACTATAAACACGTTAGAGATTAGGCCTTTCAACATTTTAAAACAATGTTCTAACAATAAAATATTATCTTTAAAAACTAACAACTGCTTTTTTATTAAGCATCCGTCCCTTTAACTATATAAACCATACAAATTCCCAATCATGGAGACATAGAAACAGGTCGGATCAAGCACACTATATCTCATCATTGAATCGATTCCAAGACTGGCGATATGACAAAGCAAAACACTTCCCTTCAACAAACTAAAATAACGACGCATTCGCAAAATGAGACTCAACGCCAAGAACAGCAGTCTAAGTCTCAACCCCTTCATTTAATAGAACCTTCCCAAGATACATCACAAAGCTCAACTCAAGGCAACCAAACTAAAAAGCAACGTAGCCAACCAGCACAACATCAACTACAAAACAATTCAACCACTAATACCCAAACTTCGCAATCACATCATGGTCAACAACAACAACAATATATACCAAACTCTATTTCAACTACCTCTACTTCACAATCTACAAATTCTAATACACGGCATAAATCCTCGAGCGACGGGGCTTTACAATCTAATCACTCTCCATCCAACTCTACCCCTCAATCTACTCAATCCACCACACAAAACCGCAAACCCTCGGGTGACGGAGGTTCACAATCTACTAAGTCACCATCTTCTCAGTCGCCATCCAACTCTACCCCTCAATCTGCTCAATCCACCACACAAAACCGCAAGCCCTCGGGTGATGGAGGTTCACAATCTACTCAGCTGCCATCCAACTCTACCCCTCAATCTGTTCAATCCACCACACAAAACTGCAAGCCCTCGGGCGATGTAGTTTCACAATCTACTCAGTCGCCATCTAGCTCAACCTCTCACACTATACAACGCCATAAGCTCTCGGTTGACGGAACTTTACCATCTACTCACTCGCAACTCAACTCTACCCCTCAATCTGCTCAACCTCCCACACAAAACCGCAAGCCCTCAGGTGACGGAGGATTATAATCTACTCACTCCCCATCGAACACTACCCCTCAATCTGCTCACACTATGCAACGGCGCAAGCCCTCGGGTGATGGAGGTTCACAATCTAATAACTCACCATCTAACTCTACCTCTCAAACCACTAAAGAAAGGATGCCAATGCTACAGAACCGCACATCCCAAAAGGACGAAAATATACAAGCTGCTCACTCACTTCCCAACTCTGCTCCTCAGTCTACTCACTCCGCTATACAAGGTCCTAGATCCACGAAGGCTGAAAATGCACTTCCTCAGCCCCAATCTTTACAACCACTTTACAATTCACCACCCTTACATACTTCTAATATCAAACGAGAACCTGGCTCCTCAACATTTAACCCTCAAAATATACCTCTTGCATCAACTCCTTCCATCGAGCATACTTACCCAAGGCCTGCTCCACCAAACTCTACACTAAATTCTCAAGTTTCAAACCCTTACTATCCTCCTTCCGTGTATCAAACAAACTATCAACACTCTCACCAAAACAACATCAGAAAAAGAAGACGCACTTCACTCCAAAATGAAAATTGCCAACCCGAACCTGTTCACCCCCCAAATATCAATTATCCACCTCAATACCACTGCATGCCACATCATCCTCCACATTATCCTCCATACGGCACTCAGGCTCAGTATTCTTCTGGATACACCCAATCAGCTCCTTTTTTCCCTCAAGTTTATAATTCTCAAAACTTTTATCAACCAATTGAAGTGGATGAACTGGATAAAGTGAATGAAACAGATAAGATGGATGACGATCCACCATATGAACCAGAGAAACCAGCATCCTCAACTCGCAAAAGACATCTAAAACAATTCCAAACACAATTACAACTTTCTATCGACACAGCAACAACACGAAACGCTTACAGTCCTCCTAAGCCAAAACCTATCCAACTTCAAAACAGCCAGATTATCGATATATATTATAAGCTATGCAACGGACAATTTTTATACGGAATAATACGAAGCCCAGAAAACCCTCAAAAGGCGATTCTGCTAAGAGCAAGTGATTATAAGGACATCAAAGATGATGTTTTGGCATTCAGAAAGGGGGATATTAACCTGAAAGCAGCTAAAGGCTCTATAATCAATACCGTAGCAGAATGGCAAGGCATGACAAAAACAGGAAAGAAGAGAAAGGTATGTTATATTGAGGGTGTTCTTGAGCGAGATGATTCAAGTTGTGAAATATTCCTTATCTCTAAGTCTGATGCAAGCAATGCATGGGGGAAAAAGGCTTTGGACCTTATCAGTGAAAGGCTAGGAGAACAGATGCATGAAAGAGAGGATTATGAGAGTGAGGATTATAGATGATATGAGGTTAGACTGTTGAAAATATATGTGATGTTGTTTTAGTTTAAGTGAAGTCCTTATCTTATTTCGTGTTATATAATGAACCCAATGCCATTTTGCTAGTTGCTGAAGACACTTAGTTATGAGCTACAAAGCATGCTTGGTGTCACGACCAACAATGACTCTATCTGGGAGAGTAGCTTCCATGCAACTCACTGATCAGAGTGGAAGGGAGTTGTGACCCATCACACTCGGATATCCGCCCCCCAAAAACCGAACATTGGGAAAGTGTTCCTCAACACCCAAGGATATTGACTCTCAACAGTCTGTGCTGTTAAGAAGGAAAGGAAGCCACAAGAGTGCATGAATTGTGTATAGATTCCAAATAGGGCCATCTAGCCCAAGAAACTCTCTAGTCAGCAATGCAAATAGTTGCTTACCAACTGGTGACCACAACGGGCACTTTGGTTGTGTGAGAATTCCTGTCTCTCAATCCAGCAGCCTTGTTTTTCCTCCTTAACTGTGACGATCCAGACAGACCTCCTGAGATAGGTTCGAGAGATCCCAGGATGTTGTACAGGGAGACGGGTGTCACATAGACACGGCAGTCCAAAGAGAAGAAATATCCTTGATAGTCGATATATAGAACACCAGAGACACAAGAGCTGAGAAGTACAAAGGCATATCTGATTAGTAGAGCCCGGAAAAAATGAGGGGGTGGCAAGAATGAGTTAGATAACCTTCCCACGCTGAGGAAAACCCCTGAGAATTGCAGGAGACCGCGAGGTACTCATAAAGGCAAAGGGATTTTATAAGGGGGCTACTTGGACACGATGAAGGATTTCTCTTGGACTTTCCTCTCCCCAACACAAGGACACCGAGGACCAAGAAAGATTATTACACGTAATAAATGACTTCGTTGTGCACCCCACATCGTCAGTGGCCATCATCTAACCCATTTGTCGATCCCTGTCTGTACTACACCAAGTCACCCGTTACAACAGGGGTTCCACACAGCCAGAATGATCACCAGTTGAGCAGACAACTGTTTGTAATGCTGACTGGAGAGCTTCTTCGGCCAGATGGCCCTGCGTGGAATCTATGCATCTTATACACCGTTGTGGCATTCTTATTACTTCTTGTTCAATGGCTCGGACTCTTGTAAGGAGGAAGTCACAAGGGAGTATGAGATGGATATAGATATCAGGCAGGGCCATCTGGCCGAAGAAGCTCTCCAGTCAACAATATTACAAACAGTTGCTTACCAACTGGTGACCACAGCGGCCACTTTGTGTCACGACCAACAATGAGTCTATCTGAGAGAGTAGCTTCCGTACAACTCACTGGTTGGAGTAGAAGGGAGTTGTGATTTATTGAACTCGGATATCCACCCCCAACAACTTAACATTGGGAAGGTGTTCCTCAACACGTAAGGATATTGACCCTCAACAGTTTGTGCTGTTGAGGAGGAAGGAAGGGAAGCCACAAGGTTGTATGTGAAGCATATAGATTCCAGGCAGGGCCATCTAGCCCAAGAAGCTCTCTAGTCAGCAATACAAACAGTTGCTTACCAACTGGTGGCCACAACGACCACTTTCGTTGTGAGAACTCCTGTCCCTCAATCCAGCAGCCTGGCAACCATCGAACCCATCTCAGGAGGTCTGTCTGGATCGTCACAGCGTGAAAGATATTTGGTTGTATAAATATAGATAAAGTGCTTAGATAAGCAATGAGCAAAGTAGGTATTGTATGTTTACATGTTAAAGACCTGAAACAGTATTTAAATTCTATCATAGTTGGATTGAACGGATGGAGGTACATAGATAAAGTGCTTATCTAAGCAAAACGTAACCAAGCATTGAGTAAGCTATAGAAAGTTTACGATGCAAGGTTCAAACCACATCTTGTTTCAGCTTCTAATACCTTTAACATAGGCTAACTCATACGCTATCATACTCACATATTTACTTACCTATCTCTCATATATATATAATTTTGATTCCTCTATTATTATTTAAACTGATTACAAACGTCTTTAACTACTTATAATTACGATGAGCCAACTACTAGTCTCCTCAACTGGAGAAACTACTGTAGGTACTCCTAGTTCGAAAGGGAGTAAAGGGTTCAACGATAGCCATTTTATATCTAGCGCCAAGTACGCAGTAAGCTTAACTCCTCCAATATAGTTGCGTGTATTGCATAATTGCTGAGAAGAATAGACGAAACGAAAAACGCGGCATTCCCAAGTTCAGCCTTCTCGATCTCGGCATCACGAAAAGAAACTTAAGAATACACCTCAGAGTCTTCCTAACTTTACCTCTTCTATGACTCAACCTAAGCAAAACTCATTATCCGACCAGCTTACCGCACCTACTTTAGAGCGTTTTAACCTCAACCCTCCCGAACAACCATTATTCAACTCAGTGCCACAAGGAGAATGGCTTTGCCATGGTCAACCAACAGTACACCTCCAGCCTACCGCACCTACCGAACAACCATTACCGAACGCAGCGTTACATGATGAAGAATCTTTATGTCATGGACAAAATAACGTACACAGTCAGCCCGACGCTTCAGTCTCAACTCTTCCCCGATATCAAAATAGAGCAACACACGCTCCATACACTAAGGCCATAATTTGTTTTACTTGTTGAATGTTTATCTGGCTCTCGGAGCAGATGCTCTGGTGAAGGAATTCAGAATGATATCTCAGCTGCTTTTGAGAACGTATGGGCCGAGAGTCTTCAAGCCACCGCGTGGATAACTGCAAGGAACCCGCCTGTGGTAATTCACATGGGCCATTTCCTATGTGGAATTTGCCAAACGAGATGCCAGTCGGTCTTCTCGTCTCTTCAGGGCGCAAATGTAGCTTCAAGGTTCCGCAGTGGCATGCCGCGCTCCTGCGTGCCCTGCAGTCAACCGACCGCTCGCCACCATCCCGTCACACTCTGGCAGCCGGGCTGCGCCGTTCCCTTGGCAAGTACGCCCCAATACACATAACTCACAACGCAACGCAATACGAAAATCTATGTTCGCACACCTGAACCCTAAACCAGCCCTGATTACTAATCCTAACCACCTGGAAGTTGTTTTGTTGAGTTTTCTTGGTGATTCGAATGTTTGGATGACCATTATGGTGCTTGAAATGCAGCTGTTTTTAACAGTGGCAGAGTGCCAGTAGGGTGGAACCTCGTTATAGTCTCCGCCCTCGGAGTGAGGACTGTATGATGTATGGTTGAAGTGAGTGCCTGTTGTCAGCAAGGCCCCAAACTTTGCGAGGATTCCCGCCAAATGTGGGGCTTAGGTTTCCGGTCGATCCAATCAGTAGGCGCATGCGGCTGTTGGCTCCGGGATAAGTTTCATTTAGGTAAGGGTTCAGGCAGCTACCTTGGTATGTATAGGTTTTGTGCGAAATACGAAAGCACGCGGAAAGCTAAGCCTAGTCCGGTAACCTCTAGGTTGCTTGTGTGCAATCGTTTTGAGCCGCAGCAAAGAATATTGCATGATCAAACAATTCTTGCATATATTAACAGCCTGGGCAGGCCGGACTGCACGTACCTCAGTTGTACCTCACACACATGACCTGTAATTATGACCGAGAATTAACTGTGCCGCTTAACAGGTACCCTCCGTTTTGGAACCGTTTGGGCCGTTCCAATCTTGAAGGATGCGATACTCATCCTTCAAGTTTGGAATGGAGGAGCCCAAAAAAGATAAGCGCCGGGGACCGAAAACGGGCCCCTCTGTTCCGGCTGTTAGCGAGACGGTTTCCAAACGGAGTTAAACGAAATAAATTAACGGAAGGTACATAACAGCAACTCTCGTGCCGCAAGGGGCACAGCAACGCCGTTGCTACGGAAGCTGTGTTGGTCACGTCCAACAAACCAACAAGTTGGCCAAGGGCAACAAAATAGCGAGGAAACTTCCAGACAGCCTAGATATGTAGAAAATGTATAAATACGCACAGAACCTGTCGAGGATTTGCAGCGAATGCTGAGTTGCCGATGTGTCGATTACTCAGTTTTTTATAAGGAGTCCGCAGAAGATGCCTAGGCGCCCTGTTAAAGTCATCACCACCTCAGCTCGCCAACTCCATGATCAACAGGAAATACAACGCTGCGCAGATCAAGACTATCAGTTTTTCCTCCAGAACCCAACAGACGACAGAAGAAGAGTATGTCCTCAACTCCAAGCAAAGCGCACCCGTATTTGGAAAAAGTTCGCAAGGTAATGTTGCTTTCTCCTCGGACATTCCCCTTCTCAAATATGTGTTATTAACTGAGCATAAAACCAGCTGGATTTCGCAATGCGGGAAGTACTCTCTCGAGCAGGCCTGGTTCGATTTATGTTGCGATAAGAAGGAGGCCAAGGCCGTCATGATAGCCTTTCTAAAATACATCAGAACCTCAATTAAGGAAAACCCTGTGCTCGGACCGGAAGAAGTTGTAACCGTCCAAACGATTGGATCTACCCGATA
>Ga0065720_1020284_pt1 | contig 15517 bp, 16 predicted proteins | sample Thericmetagenome_FD_59107 | JGI IMG/M metagenome (GOLD analysis project Ga0065720, IMG submission 59107) | Thermophilic microbial communities from the Joint Bioenergy Institute, California, USA of rice/straw/compost enrichment - eDNA_2 v2... | ecosystem: Engineered > Solid waste > Grass >... | reverse complement strand
AAAAAAAAAAAAAAAAAGCCGGTGGTGGCGATCATGGCACGCTTCACTCGATTGAACCGATCATCAATTGTTTGGTGTGGCAACTTGTTTGCATCCTTCACAAACGACGTTTTGTAGCATCGATGCTACTAAGATGCAGTCAGTGGGAAAGACAAGAGCTTTCAGTTCAATGACCCACGGGGTTTTGGCGACAGGTAAATTAAACGGTAGGATATTTCGGTACAAGGCCGCAGGTTGGACTCTCACCGCCGGAGATGGGGAAGTGGCCGGTGTGACTGGAAGCTTGCAGGTCTGGTGGTGGTAAATGCAACCCAAGGACTTTCGTGCAGGTACCGGTAGGTAGGAGGCAGAGGAGTGCCAGGTTATGGCTTCATTGTCGTGAAGCTCAGAGGGTCGTGGTTGGGGTTTTTATCGAGTTCCAACCCTTGCAAACTGGCATCGGAGTGTGCTGCATCTCCAAGGGTCAAATCCGTCACATCACCAGGCAATGGGGGATGCGGCGCCCATGCAGGTAGTGATGCATGGGGAGGACGGGCTCCCAAAGCCAAAAAATATCATCAGAAAGCGCCAAGCAAAATTCACCCCTTTTACAATCAGCACGTACCTCTGCGATGGCATGGGTGTTCTCTGCATAGGAAAAAACAATGGAGCAAATATGTAGTAGGTGCTGAGCTAGGTGACTTGGGTGAGGTTTCAAAAACAGATCAGGGGCCACATGTCAGGACCCAGACTGCGGAGCCGGAATCGCTTAAGCGGCGCATTGTCCTTTTGGAAATGTGTTGTTGCAATTTGGAAAGCCCTGCATGAGTAGCGTAAATTACCTAGAGTGAGGTCGTTATGACACGAACAAAAAGGGTTCTGTTGCATGACAGAAAGGCGTCACGCTAAGGTTGATAGCCGTTTTGTCTTGTGCATCCAGTGGATCGCGTGCCAAGATGTAACTTTGTGGAGGTCGTGAGGCACGGTAGTCTATGCCTGAGGGTTTGTTAGGAATGCTTCTCTTATAATACTTGTTACACACGTTCCTTGATGACATTCCACAAAATTTTAAGAGTTGCTCTAAAGTTAACAGGGCTGAACACAAAGCCGATGTCTTGCCATTTAGGATGTTTCATCCTTGCTCAGTGGTGCTGGCAGCCTGCTTCAAAGAACCACACTCTCCGGAATTGAGCCTGGGCACAGTGCGGGAAGCCCCACGTATGTTTGAACAACACGCTATTCACACCCACAAGGATAACAAACTCTCTCCAGAGGTTCGTTCCAGAAAAGTTCGCTGTCAAACTTGAGACATGGGGCATATGGACGCAAAGCCATCCTTCCAATAATGTTCGTCATGTCTATTTTTCTGCATTTTGCCACCTGCCGATGACCTAGGATTCTCACTTCTTGTCACTCCCTGTCGCCTGAACGATTTTGCTCCCACCAATGAGGCCTTTGATCCTGTGCTTGTAGGGTGAGAAAAGCACTCATGACCATTGTTCAACTTTCGAGAGCTTCTAATGTTTAGACCTACCTCTGTATCAAGCTTCTCGTAATCAATTTGATCCATGGAATGACATCGAACACCCAGACATGCCTTGAGAGTTTTTGTGATCACGGGGTTGATTCTCACTTTAGCCCCGCAGCATCCCCGCATGTCCCGCGACCGTGTATGTTGGTGTTGCAGAAGCTCTAGATAGAAGTCTGTGCGGCTGGTTGATGCGTTAATTGCAAATCCGACATCTTCACAGCATCTTTGCTGTCCGCGAGAGACATAGCGGCAGCACCGAGTGCGGGGTTGAACCTGAGACTGAGTTGCTCAGAGGTTCTCCATTCCCAAAGGTATGCTCAAGTTTTGGGGTATCTTAGTATCTCGATGGGTCTTCATTTCCGTCAAAATGATCTCCGGACCAAGAACATGGCTCAAGAGTAACATCAATTCTACTACTATTGTAAGTCGTTGGTTGGCTGGCATTCTTCAAGCAAGTAGTTTCCTCCATGTGCTTTTCAGTACAGCATCCGAAGCCCACTTCGCACTTGGATTTAGAACTGAACTCAATGAATCGACGATCCGATACATCAATCCCAGAGGAAAGAAGAGATAGCCGTTGGATTTCGCAGGATCTTAATTTCCCAACTTTGTTATTCTATCAGGCATCCCTATATGCGCACGTATGTACAGCATACCTATTGCAGGCCTCCATGGTGCTCTTGCAACAGGGCACATACACATATGCCGCGTATCACCGGCGATAGCGCTGCCTCATGATGCCTTTATATATAGAGTTCTGTCATTGGCTTTCCGGCGAGCGCGCGAGCCTTCAAGCCTTTTGGTTGATGCAAACAAACGTGGTGTGGCGAACACCCCTGCAGCGAGTCCTAATCGATCTAAGCGTGGGCGTTACCAGGATGGTGCATGCATGCCCAGCCCAGCCCCAGGCCAGCGTTCCCGGTACGGTACCGAACAGATCCGACAAGGGTCTCTCCTCCAGTCACGCGTGGTCCACAACCGTTTCACTCAGTCCCTGCTGCAGCTGCTTCTCACCTTTCCCGTTCTGTCACAGCGTGTGCCGTGCCCCTCTCTCGCCTCGCCCTCATCGTCACGCCGAGATGGCCATGGCGTATCCCCCCACTGCTGCTGCTGGGGTGCAGGTAGCATCGTCGCGAACAAAAGAAGGAAATTCCTGTCTCAGAACCCGGGCTGCCATCCTCGCCTCGGTGCCCAAGGAGGTCCCCAGCAGTAACAAGGGAGTTGAGCACCAGGGGCTACCGGCTGCCTGAGCATCGTCCTCCTTGCTTACGATATGTCCAGCAAATACAAAGCCCTACGAGACCCTCCGCTCCCCCACGGAGGCCCGTCTTCGTGAGCTCTCTCATGGTGTCACTCTAGTTATCGGGCTGAATGACGAATCCCTGAATTCACCTCCGCCTGGGCTGTCACTAGAAGAAGCATACAGCGCTCCCACCTAGTAGCTTGGACCAGACACTCTTCACACAAGTTCACATATATACGGTCGCCTGCTATCCTCCATATCAGCCACTCCGAAGTGCTGGTACGGAAGGGGTCATTGATCCGTCTTTCGGGCCTCAGAAAGTAGTTCCAGTGCAACTCAGCCTCTGGGCTAGTGTGTGTGACCATCAACCTCTTACGCTGACCAGCCCCGGCCAGCCCTCGACTTCACCCCAATGGCCCACATTGTCAGTTGCATGTTGGACCTTGACCAGGATGACCTTTCGCCCACCTTAAACTATATAGCAAAGGTCGCCGCTGAGCAAGAAGAAGCCTTTTGCAATGAGTCGGTACGCAACGACACTGTGCCTACTTACGTGGTACCATAAGCTCACTTCTCTTTACAGCTAGGCAGAGCATCCCCGGCTGGAGAGAAGCCTTTCTCCTGGAGGATGCAGCAGCAGCAGCAGCAGCAACAACAGCAACAGACAGAGAGAAGATACCAGCTCTTCCCCGTTAACAAGCCCACCAACGTTGCTCCGGGGAAGGCCTTGGACCCTGAGCAAGCGTTCGCTTTGGCCATGGGTCAGAACGGTGACGGCACAACTACTGCTTCAGGCCTCAGGATACGAATCAAAGAGAACAGCCTTGTACGTCGGCGAAAAATCAGCGTCCCCGAGCTCGGTCCGATGACAACGGTTCATGAAATTGCCATGGATTCTCGTATGTGTATATGATGTATATCTTGGAATTGCAAAGTGAATGCTAACAGCAACCAGCTACTATCCCTGGTCATCACCCTATCCACGAGCGGTCTGTCAGCGCTCCTGGAAACTCATGGAGGGCATTTCATGCTACGAACAGCCAAACGTGTGGTAGTGTTCTAGCCTCGGATGAAAAGCCCGAGCTCAAGCCAGCTTCATGGAGTCATGAAGAGTCGCAAAAGCCGCCAAATGAAGGTCGGCGACCAATGTCGCCCAAGAATCTGACTCCGCTCGTGATACCAAACAACACTTCGGCCGTTCCTTGCTTGACAAGGCAGATGTCGCTTAATCGACTCAGATCTGGAAACAACTCTATTGACACTCCACTCCGTTCGGCCAAGACCGACGATTCCCCTCGGGCAAGGACACCGTTCACACCCTTTTCTGCGACTATTACACCGAAGTCAGCTGCGACCACAACTATCTCTACAAGCACTACCACTTCAACTTTGCCGACCCCTATGTCTGCTCCAGTTGAGGCCAGAGCATCACCAAAGCCTTGGGACCCGCCTACAAACTGTGGCATTGGGGGCACACAGAAAACCGAAACTATCCCAGAGTTGCCTGCTACGACAACCAACATGGAGACAAATGACAATACGACAGCTTGTCCTGGGCATAGAAGGATTCAGTCAGAGTCGGCGAGCATTATGGAAAGGGGGCGACCGCGGAAACGGGCCGAAACCGTTGGCTGCGCCTCGATGAAGCGGTCTGGCTCGAAGAGGAGCAAAAGCTCTGAAAGGCGAGCCTTTGAAGTGCTTCCGAAGGGCTGGAAGGCAGTCGATGCAGTGAATACGCTGAGCCCCCAGGAAATTTCCGTTCTGCAAAAACAGGCTCTTCAGCAGGCAGGGCGGTTTGAGGTTCTCAGGAAGGAGGACGTTGACAGCCTGTCCAGAGAACTCCGTCAACTGGATGAGCGTTGTGAATACCTGCGTCGCACGTATACATCACTTCGTGCTGGCAGACGCAACTTGCACACGCGCATTTGCCAGTATCTCCGGTCTCCACGCACTGCGAAGTTTAGCGTCGAGTCCATTCTGAAACAAGAGGAAGCCCTGGCTGAGCTGGATAGTTCCATTGACGACTGGATTACCAAGCTTGAGCAGGCTGAGAACCGTCGTACCCGTGTGCGTCAAAAGCTTCTGGAACACGTTGCTGCTGCTGTCACGCTCGCTGTACCTAACGGCGATGGCGTTGTCAACCTCAGTGAGACCTTGCAGCTTGCCATCGGTGTCCGCCCACTCAATGCGGCCAACAACATCTCGGTGACCCCGCCACGCAGCCCGGTCAAGACAACTTTCAGTCAGCCTACCCCTTCGCCTTCACCGCCACCTCAGCGGGCTGCTGGCGGAGCCCACGTTCCGTCCACCATCATTGAGCAGCCCCTGTTTGAAGACCCTGATATCATCGAGGGCGACGGGAACAAAGTCGATGAGCATGAAGGTGATAATGGAGAAAAGAAGCCACGTCTGCGCCGTGCAGAGACCATCCGTGTATACGCTGATACAGATGTTTACGCACTGCTGGCAGATGTCGAGCACACCATCACCAATATGGGCAACAACAACAATAACAACAACAACAACATTAGTGATGCTAGACCAGAATCTCCCTCGGCATCGGCAGCGATCAAGTCGAAGGTTGAACAGCCACAACTGCCATGCCTGCAACAATTGCAACAACAGCACCAACAGCAGCAGCAGCAGCAGCAGCAGCAGCAGCGACCACCCTACCCCCCACCACAAAACCCCCTGCCGCGTCCGCCATCTCGGAATCGAAGTTGCGACATGGTGACGGGCTCATCCGCTAGGAAGCCACTGCCGATTTCGAAACTTGAGGAGAAGCCCTCGTTCGCGTCGCTCAAATGTGGCACTCCTCCCCCGCTTCATCAACAGCCTGCTCCCCCGCCCCCTCCCGCAAAGGATAAAAGGCTGCCGGAGGAAGAGGAGCCAATCTACCTACCGGCTACCGTGTTTAAACCGGACCGGTAAAGGACATGATTTTAGCTGATTCTCGGTTATACACTTTCTTGGAAGGCATATATTTGAGCGTTACATGGTACGGCTCATGTAATGGCGCTGGTGGCTTATCTGAAGAGATCGTTCTTTCGCTGATCCAAATGTTGCGGCCGGTCTGTTTATATATAACGCATCATCTCATTCTTGATCTTGCTTTTAAAAGTTTTATTGGTTGGATTTGGTATTGAATTGGATACCCCTTCCTTACACTCATTTACTTTCCATGTCATCACCTATAATTTATTTCCCTTCCTGTGACGATACGCAGATAGGAGTTCTTCTTCAGATAGTGTATTATCTATTCAAGAACGTGTGTCAGGATATGGAAGGCCAAGAGGCAGGGAAGAGTAACTCAGACTATGAGGACCCATTCGCGCCAGAAGCTTTAAAAAGAAGATAGTTTACTTGCCATATAAAGCAAAGGCACGAAGACAAGTTCAAGCAATGCGAAGCTTTTCTACAGGTAAACAAGCTGTCTCACCAACCTGTTACTGCGATTTCTCCAACCCCTAAAAACGATCGCATCACCTTTGTTCACAGTTGAAACCTTATCCTCCATATACCGTTCAACATACCATAAACCAGCACTTACTCGAAACCGACACAATTGTCGAATCCCTGACTCAGCACGTACGATGAGATCGGGAACACGTATGATACAGAATTAAACAAAGGGAATTCAAATATATATCGCAAAACCAATTGTCTTTGATGACAAAATAAGTGGCAGAACAATGCATAAAAGGGATGGGAAGGTCATGCTCAACCCCAACCCTGCCCCTCCTTACCCCGCCCCACGTTGCATGTCTGTTTATAAACCCCAATTTCAAATGTCTCCTACAGCAATTACACAATTGGCTGGATGGCCGAGCGGTCTAAGGCGGTAGACTCAAGAAATTCACATTTCTTCCCCTGCCTCAGGCGGGGTGGTGTTCTACTCTCGAAAGAGGCGCGCGTTCGAATCGCGCTCCAGTCAATCTCCTTTTTTTCCTCCAACTCTCTGCTTACTAACCTTTTCAACGCAACGAGGAACGCTTCATTCTCTTTTTGGTGCTTTATTCCGGCCGCCTCTTTTGCTTTTGATGTTCATGTCAGGCGGTATGAGACACATGCCTCGAGGCCTTGATCTGCATTACAGTGAATATATCTAGAGCATATCACTTTCTTCATATCGAACAAGCGATCCATTAAACCCAGGAAGCATCGTTTAAGCGGTTATATCATTACATGCCTAAGCAACGATGGGCTATCGTAGCTGTATTCCCGTTTTCCATTTCTGTGTATCGGTAACCCTTCTCCGAAATCTCTGAAGGTCGCCGGTGTCCAGTCTTGCTATACCGCTAGCCTTGCAAGCGACGCCATGAAAGACAGCCCTCTCTCTGTTTTGTGGCATCGAAATCAGCGATGTCCACTTGTCCTATACCAGCCATAAAAAGGCTATCTTTACGAACGAAATCCCCATAAGCCAGCCAAAGCATGAACCAAGTCCGTATGTCCCTTTTAATGAAACCCGAGAGGGAAGAAAAAGGTGTCAGTGAGCCTAGCAAGACTAGGCTGGTTAAAAACCAGGATCTCAGGAGAGAGAGTAGAACAGGTAGATACCAAGTACAATAATGGCAGACACCCACATTGTCCGTCATTCTGGATTGACAAACAGAGAGGTTTAAAGGCAGAAACCAACGCGGTTGATATGAAAAATGTTTCTCACGATGGCTTCTAAATCCTTCCAAACCATTACTAGGGAGAGGAAAGGAGAAGAAGCGAGTCCATTTCTTTCATCATCAGTGAAGGCCCCTTCCACAGACAAGATCCTTCTAGTTTCTGGCATAAGGATGGAACCCACGGTTCCCACCCCGTCCACCTCCGCGATAGTTCGCGCCAGGCTTGCCAGCGTTCTTTGGGCCCGTGGGGGCATTTGCTGGAGGTGCATTGTTCGGGTCGACAGGGCCCATCATCGGAGGTCCGCCCATTTGGTGATGGCCGCGGTTACCCTTGTGGTGGAAGCCACCACCACGGCCATAGCCGCCACCAGCAGGGCCGGGAGGCTGATTCATGACCGGCTGAGGGACATCGTCGTACATGCCCTCCCAACTAGTAGGGCCTCCAGGACCCATAGGGCCGTAACCTTGGTTGTAGCCCCCATGCATGTCACGGCCCCCACCACGACGAGGGGGAAGACCTTGCTGCTGCTGTGACGGTTGCTGCTGATCATATTGCTGCTGTTGTTCGTAGCCGTTGTAGCCGCCAGGACGATTGGGACCGCCACTGCTGGAACCACCAGGACCAGAAGGACCCTGAGATTGATTCTGGTTGGCGCCGCCGGCGTTGGGGCCGCTGCCACCAGGACCACCAGGGCCTCCAGGACCGCCTTGTTGGGGCATTGGACCAGGACCGCCGGCCTGCTGGTTCATCATTTGTTGCATTTGCTGCATCATGGCAGGATTCATGCCACCCATCATAGGATTCATTCCTGGACCGCCACGGCCTGCTTGGGCGGCCATCATCTGTTGCATCTGCATCCACTGCATCATGGCAGGATTCATATTTCGGTTCATCATCATCTGTTGCTGCATCATCGCAAAAGCCTGTTGCATACGGGCAATATACTGCGCCATGAGCTGTGGCGTCATGCCGGCTGCGGCACTCATGCCTGCCATACCGCCCATGCCTGTGTTCGAAGCGTCATCAATACCGCCAATGCCCTGACCTTTGCGGCCAAACTTGCCGCGACGCGCGTCTTCGTCGTCGCGCAAGTTGCCGCGGGGCTGAGCCTTCTTCACTTCGATCGGTTTCCCGTGAAGCTCGAGCTTCGCGTTCAGACAGGCCTCGACACCAGCCTCGCTTTCAAAGGTAACGAAGCCGAAACCGCGCGGACGGCCAGTGTCCTTGTCCATCATAAGGGTAGCGTCGACGACTCGACCAAACTGAGAGAAATACTCGCGGAACTCATGATCTGTCGTTTCCGGACTGACGCCACCGACAAAAATCTTGGATGTCTTCTCTTGTTCGTCGCGAGGGATAGCTCTCTTGGGGTCGATCTATGACGCAGAGCGTTAGCATGGCAAACAGTGGAGACATGCGTTGGGTTTAACTCACAATCTTGCCGTCAAGATAATGCTCTTTCACCATAACAATGTTGACCACCTTGGGGTCCTTGAATGTCAGGAAGCCGAAGCCACGAGAGCGACCAGTGGCACTATCCCTCATAACGGTACACTCCACGACCTCTCCAAACTGAGAGAAATAGTTCCTCAAGGACTCTATGGTGCGTTAGTGATTGTTTTTGGAGAGGATGTTATTAAATGCGGTGCCTACCATCTGTCGTCTCCCAGTTCAAGCCACCAATAAACATTTTCCTATAGTTGTGCAGACGTGTTAGCCTTACGGTCTCAAAACATAAACTGCTACAAAAGGAACTGGCAAAATTGCTCGTTGACGTATTGCAGCGATGTCAACAAGCAAGAATGCTTCCCAGAGCAAAATATATCAGATTTGTTTTGCGAACCAAAGCAAGTATTGGCTGGTTAGTGGACGAAATGAGCATGGTAAGGTCTCAGAGGGCTTGAACGGCGAGCAAAAGGGCCAGACGGACGAAAACAACGTTCCGCATCCTGGTTCAAGTCCAAGTAAGAGAAGCCATGAGATTTGTCCTTTTTATCCACCATATGACCATGGAGGTCGCCATAGCGTTTGCTTGGTATGGGACCATAATACTCATGTTAACCATGGTCTTGAGAAACATAGACTTGGCAATGGCGATGGCCACCTGCAACTGATAGGGACAGGAAGATGATGGGAATAGCGCTGGAGAGTTGGCGTGCGGCGGGCACCAGACGGCCCTTGACGGCGTAGCGATAAAGCCGGCGGAGAAGGCGTGTCGAAAGCGGTTGTTGTCGAGCATACTGCGTATACGCTCTTTCAAAGGGTGAAAGACCGCCCGTGGTTGAATCCGGTGCAGATGGAGCACGCTACAGCAGTTCCCACTAATGAGAAGAATAGCGCAGCGCAGGTGCAGGTTGCCAATGATGATGATGATGGCGATGCTGTTGTCGAAGTTTGATGATTCTTGTTCCTGTCTCGAGCTTCTTTTTGCCTAAACTCAAGCTAGCTGCTTTCCTAGCTGACTTCTTTTCTTCCTTGATGCTGCGCTATTCGCTGCCAAATCTTGTCCTAAGATGCCAGGACCCAAGTAGCCCGGAAGACTCCAACAGGGCCTGTGGGTATCTGACTCCTTCCAAGATTATCTGCGGCTGGCTAACAAGACAGGAGAGCAACTCCTCATATATGTTGATTCGGCGCGGGATCATCGAAGTCGGCGTTTGTTCAAGGCCATGACCAGTTCCTCCTCTTCCCATGACTCCTAGAGTCACCCCGTATTCCTAACTGCCAACACCTAACTTGCCCACATCATGCCCTAGGCGTGCGAAAGGCCCTTTTGGAGGAAGCCCTCAAAGCAAACTTGCCCATGAAACATGCCCAAACACTGCTCAATCCTCATGACCCAATTTTCAAACTCCTTCTCCGGAGGTCTATCGCAATTCCTGTGCCCATCGTCATGCTTCCTAACCCGATTTGATGCTCATCGACTGAAAGACATCAATGGGCAACCTCCCACAAAGGAAGCTCGGCGTGGCGGTTATATGCTCTGGGAACACTTTACAGCATCAAGCAATGGAACTTGACTTACCCATCTTCCTTGGCATTCGGGCCCTTGGACGGAGCAGCAGGCACAGGCGGTGCAGCTTGAGCTGGTTTCTCCTCTTTGTAATCGTTACTGGCACGGGTGGTGATTGTGGTCGACGGGCCATCACCAAGGTTAAAGTCGATGTCGTCGTCATCGTCTTCTTCTTCCCCATCGTCATCATCGTTGTTCTCTGGGGGGTTGTCAGCCCCATTCAAGGTTTGGGTTTGACTAGTGTCTGCGGCACGATAGTCGTTGCTCTCAGCGATAGACCGGATAGCGGCCTGCTGATCGGTCACTGAGGCAGTCGCTGGCTTCGCTGGCTCATCGTCGTTGTAACTATCATATTACTGTCAACATAGCTTCAAGAATAACACACTTAATAATGCTTACAGATCAGCGAACAGCTCGTCATCGAAGTTCTCGGGTTCCGTCATCGCGGTGATGTGTTGTCCGTTGGTTGCGCTTCGAAAGAGGGACGTCAAAGAGAATCGACTGTACGATCAGATCGTAGATGGTTTTCAATATAATTGGGAGTACCTCTCGCCTAAGATGGCGAATCAAACTGTCGAGCACGAAAAGGGGAAGCGGTGGTTGATAAAATAGCGGCAAAGATACCTACACCTGCTCGTCTAGAAGAGCAGGACCTGGATTTTAAGGAGTAGTGAACAGAAAGTCGAAGCAGCGCAGGGCCTGCCAGTGAAAGAGTGGGTCTGGTTACCTTGACACGCTGCACGTTTTCCGCCGCAGTCAGTGCGTTCCAGGCTCCCTTTCTTCGCGCACTGTCCAGGAAGCCAAGCTATTGAAACACCAAACAAAGTGGGGCAAGGGTTTGGCTGGCAGGCTGCTTGGCGGGCTTGTAGCAACCAGGAGTGATGCCGCCGTCAGCCGTTCTTCGCCAAGCACTGCAGCCAAGGGAGGAGAGCACCCTCCCCTCCCTGTCCACCTGTCTTTCATCAAGTGGTGGTGGTACCTGCCGAAGCCCGACGGCCAACCCACCAGCAGATAGAAGCGCCGAGTGTCATGGTCGGTTGCCCAAGCCGCCAAGCAGCTGGCTTTATCCGTACTACAGTCCGACCACAGCACCTTCTGTGCCGTAAGACCACCGACTGGCACGTCGAAGTGCGTTTACACAAGACATCCAACCCTCACCCGTGGACGCCAGGACATTGAGGCAAGGACCTGATCTTGCAACCAGTCCAGAAGACGAGACATCAATCGCCCATAGCACGAATTTCCCTGTTACCTAGTCCCGCCGGCGACATCTCCTCAGGCACAGCGCAGCGCAACCGGATGGCCATCTAAACAAAGTGCCCTTTCCCTACACATCGCCAAAACACCCTCACAGTAGGCATGCCGTTGAGCTGCTCACATCAATAATAATTCATAATGTTTCCTTCTTCCGCCGGCGGCAAGAAGGCCCCTCATCAGGGAAGCAAGGCACGTCTTTCATGTCTCATGAGCAGACAGCCACTCTCTTTCCAGATGTTCTGGTCTGGCTGACACCTCAATAGCAGGAGATGGTCCAAGTTGGTATGTGCCACTAAGTTGCAGGCCTTTGGCTATTTTTTTGATGCGCTAACGGCTCATTACTATGGTCCAGACAAGTCTGAGTATGCTTCCCCCTTCCCTCTGTCCAGTTCGTTCATCCGCTGATTAGCCCCCGCAGCTCCCCCTCACCTTTCTGGCGACCCCCTCTTCGCGACTCCCAGGCCTCGAAGACTGCTCGGGATTCAAATCTAGTGGTTGGCGCCGCCTATTCCCATGCCGACATGCTAAAGTTCGCTGTCCTCGCTATGGATCACTTCATGGCTGCTGCTAACTGGGAGCAGGAACATCACTGGATCGGGCACTCGCCCCAGGACTCCCCCCTCGACGGATCGCCACTCCGTTATTTCACCGGCCCGAAAGAGCAGCTCTAAGGCTTCCTCTCCACCGTTCAAATCATACATCAACTTTCTGTCCAACACGAACGATGACTGGAACATCGACGATGCCGAAGACATGTACATCTACGAATCTGATGATGGTGATGATTTTGGGCTACCGAGTCTGTCCAACATGAAACGGAGGACGAGAAAGATGACTGAACAGAGCAAAACTGCAGCCGAAAACGGGCTTGGAAACGATAGTCCCTCAGGTCATGAATCGCGACGGCGAATGTCGGACAGCGCCGACATTGCCGTCGAACGCCCAGCCTGCATGTATCCAATGCCCAAGAAGAGCGAGGGCAAGATCCTCCGACCACAGTACAAAGAGATATTGCGCGATCCTGCAAATGCGTTGCATCTCATAAACTACCCCACAATACCTCCCAATGCCACTCAGAAGGAGATCGATGAGATCAATTCGCGAATAACAAGGATCAACAAGTTCAAGCGCCTCTTACAAGCATCTACAATATCTCTCCCCGAATTGCGAGCCTTGGCGTGGTCTGGGGTTCCCCAAGAGGTCCGCGCTATGACGTGGCAGCTCCTGCTCAGCTACCTTCCCACCAGTGCTGAGAGGAGAGTGGCGACGCTAGAGCGAAAGCGAAAGGAGTACTTGGATGGCGTGCGGCAAGCCTTCGAGAAAGGAGGGCCTCAAGCAGCATCATCTGGGCGAACGGGTGGGAGAGGACTGGACGAGGCCATTTGGCATCAGATTAGTATCGATGTTCCACGGACAAATCCTCATATTGAGTTATATGGGTATGAAGCGACACAGCGATCTTTGGAGCGAATTCTCTACGTGTGGGCAGTGCGACATCCGGCCAGCGGATACGTCCAGGGCATCAATGACTTGGTGACGCCTTTCTGGCAGGTGTTTCTAGGAATGTACATTACGGACCCGGATATTGAGAGTGGCATGGACCCGGGCCAGCTTCCTAAGGCGGTGCTGGATGCTGTCGAAGCTGACTCATTTTGGTGCCTGACGAAGCTTTTGGATGGTATTCAAGACCACTATATCGTGGCCCAACCTGGCATCCAGCGGCAGGTTGCTGCCCTGCGCGACCTAACTGCCCGCATCGACGCCGGCCTAGCTCGACATCTCGAGAAGGAGAACGTTGAATTCATTCAATTCAGCTTTCGCTGGATGAACTGTTTGCTGATGCGCGAGATCAGCGTCAAGAACACAATCCGTATGTGGGACACATATATGGTAGGTTCTCTCGTCCTAACCTTTCGCATTGCTTGGCATTAACTAACAACACTTGACGCTCCAGGCTGAAGAACAGGGCTTCTCGGAATTCCACCTTTACGTTTGCGCTGCGTTCCTTGTAAAATGGTCTGACCGCCTCGTTAAGATGGATTTCCAGGAGATTATGATGTTCTTACAATCGCTACCCACGCGCGATTGGACCGAGAAGGATATTGAGCTGCTATTGAGCGAGGCTTACATTTGGCAGTCATTATTCAAAGGCTCCTCAGCTCACTTGCGCGGGCAAGGGCAGGGGTCTTCGTCGCAGGCCGGGGCGCTGGCGCCTGGTGCAACGAAAAATTTCCAGCTTTGACGTCTAGAAAGTTTGGTGCCTATAATAATGGATCACGGGTCGAGCAAACTTGCTTTGAGTTTGGTTAACTTGCGGAAAGTGGCGACATCGGCTCCAAGCCATGCTTAATTACTTTATTAACTGTGTGGTGAAGGCGTGATGGTTGGAGTTCGAGAAGGGGAATATGTCACAGGATATCATCGTCTAAAGGACTCTCGCGTAATACAATACCCCAATTGCCCGATTTACTGTTTTCCCTTGTTATCATTTACTTGGTCCGTGTTGCATTAACTTCCTGATTATCAACATTTTGTTGTCTTGTTTCTCAACTAAGCAAGCTCCCAAGTAGTACCAGCTCCCCTTGTTCCAGCTCCAGGACACCGAGAGGGCAGACACAGGAAAACCCATAAAAAGCCATATATCCGCAAAAAAGAAAAGTTGCACAAAGCCATGTAAGCCTAACAAAGTGGAAAGACCCTCTACTTGTAACCCTGCCCGCCGAAAGATGCTCAGCTCGCCTCTTCCCTCGGCTTCTTGGCCTCAATCCCTTCAGCAGCTGCCACTGTTTCTTCCGGTTCCTCGGCCTTGCGCTTGTTCTTCTTCCTTACCAATCCAGTGAGGTCGGTTGCATTCTTGGCCACGTCCTCTGACACCTTGGTGACCGATGAGGATGAGCCGGCAGGAGGCATGCCTAGCGCAGCATTAAGATCGATCGGGGGTTTCTTCAAATCAATCAGGCGCTGTTCCATATCAGCCAACACCTCCTTCACATCGGCGATCTGGCGCCGGGTGGTCTCATTGTCTTCCGGGTTATGCAGCGTCGCCAGCTCGACCTCCTTGTTCTGGAGCTTGAGCTTGGTGCTCTCGATGGCCTTCTCGAGTTCGGCAGCTGCCTCAGCGCGGAGCGCAGGGTCGTAGCCTTGTTTCTGGACGGCTGCGCTGGAAGAAGACGCTTCGTCGTCGGGGTTCTTAGTCACCGAGGCGAACTCGAGGGCAAGGGACAGCTTGAAGTGCGCCTCGGCAATGATCTCGGATTCAAAGGGGTAGAGCTCTTGCTTGTACTTCAGCGAGGCGCGCGAGTCGGTAATCGCATTATGATACCTATGTAAAATAGTGCGGGGCGAAGGGGAGGATATGTCAGTTTGCTTCGAAGCAAAGCCCAAGAAGCAATAGGGGGAGGGAGTGGCGTGCTAGGATCCCTTCATGCGACAGTGCGACGAGATTCTGACATACCTTTCATTCTCGAGCGAAATTTCAGCCAGGAGATCGTGTGTATCCGCGAGGCGCTCCTTGATATGCCTAATTGTGGCCGGCTCCGACGCCAGAGTCTCACCGGGGGTTTCTGTGGTCTCAACGGCCACTTCCTTGCCCTTGCCTGCTTGCTCCTGGGCTTCTATTTCTTTTGTTGCTTGCTCAGCCTGGAGAGCCTCGAGCTTCTTGTTGAGCAGTACGCGCGCCAGGTCAAGAACCTCAAAGGCGACGGCAAGGTCATCCTCCTCCTCTTCCTCCTCCTCGTCACCTTCCTCTTCGTCTTCTTCGGAGTCATCGAAGTCTTGATCACCCTCAAACTGGAAAAGCCCCTTCTTAGCTGCTGGAACCTCTGCAGTAGCAGAGCCGCCGTTCTGCTTCTTCTCTGCTGCTTTGCTGCTCTCC
>Ga0065720_1001920_pt1 | contig 15522 bp, 14 predicted proteins | sample Thericmetagenome_FD_59107 | JGI IMG/M metagenome (GOLD analysis project Ga0065720, IMG submission 59107) | Thermophilic microbial communities from the Joint Bioenergy Institute, California, USA of rice/straw/compost enrichment - eDNA_2 v2... | ecosystem: Engineered > Solid waste > Grass >... | reverse complement strand
CTCCGCGGCTCTCCGCGGGTCCCCCTGCCTCCCCCGGGTTCCCCACGGTCCGCCGCGGCCCGCCGGGACCCCGCTCCCGCCCCCTCCGGCCGCCGCCTCCCGCGGGACAGGCCCGCCGCCGGCGGGCCTTCGGGCACCGGGCGGACCCCGGGCGGGTAGGGAAACCACCGCCCGGAGGCCGCCGCCGGGGAGGATTTCTGCACCGGATCCCGCCGCGGCCAGGGCCTGCGCCGCCGCCCAGGCGGCTCCGCCGCACACCTGTACCGAGAACCCGCCTAAAACAGTGATCGGGTGTGGCCGTTAACCACCCGGCAGAGGTCTGTCTTCAACTCCGGTGGAAAGGAGCACTCTCGCTCGCCCTTGGTCAGCGGGTGGTCGCCGGCCGTGATGCGATCCTGCCGCCATGGCGGCGCCACCAGCTCCCCGCCCCGTGCTCGGGGTCGTCCTCCTCCTCTTCGTCAGCGCCGCATGGGGGTCGGCGTTCCCGCTGACGAAGGACCTGATCGTGCGCATGCCCGTCGCCGACCTGCTCGCCGAGCGNTACGCGATCGCGACGCTCGCCCTGGTCGCGATGCGGCCCCGNTGCCTGGTCCGGTTGCCGAGGCGTACCTGGCTCGTCGGAGTGCTCGCCGGTGTGCTGTTCGGGTCCGGGCAGACCGCCCAGTCCGTCGCCCTGCACGAGCTGCCGAGCGCCGTCTCCGGCTTCGCGGTCGGCTCGTACGTGGTCATCACCCCGCTGCTCGGCATGATCTTCCTGCGCGCGCACGTCGGCATGCGGGTGTGGGTGGCGGCCGCGCTCGCGCTCGCCGCGCTCACCACGTTCACCGTGCTCCGCGAGGGCCGACGGCGACGAGATCTCGCTCCCCGCCCTCGTGCTGACGCTGTTCGCCGCGGTCATGTACGCGGTGCACACCCTCGTGCTCGGCCACCGGCGCCGCGACGCGTACGCGGTCGCCGTGATCCAGCTCGGCACGATCGCCGTGATCACCGGGGTGCTCGCCCTGCCCGGCGGCATCACCCTGCCCGCCACCGGCACCGACTGGGCCCTGCTGCTCCACCTCGCCCTGATCGCCTGCGCCCTCGGCTTCCTCGCCCGGTCCTTCGGCCAGCAGCACGTGCGCCCCATGCCCGCCGCGGTCATCCTCGCCGCCCAGCCGCTGTGGGTCACCGCGTTCGCCGTCGTGCTCTACGGGGACCCGCTCACCTGGCGCGTCTTCCTCGGCGGGGCGCTCATCGCGGCCGCCGTCGTCCTCGTGCTGCCCAGGAGGTTTGACCTGGAGTCCACTCCAGCTGGCACAGTCGGGCCCAGGACGCACAAGTGCGAGGAAAGGATGTGAGATGGGCGTTCCCCCGCGGACCCTGGGCCGCAGCGGCATCGAGGTGAGCGCGATCGGCTTCGGCGCGTGGGCGATCGGCGGGCCGTACTACGCCGCCGACGGCACGGCGGTCGGCTGGGGCGAGGTGAACGACGACGAGTCGGTGGCGGCGCTGCGCCGGGCGGTCGAGCTCGGCATCACCTTCATCGACACCGCCGACTCGTACGGCGCCGGCCACAGCGAGCGGATCATCGGCCGCGCGTTCGCCGGCCGCCGCGACGAGGTGGTGATCGCCACCAAGTTCGGCAACGTGTTCGACGAGAGCAGGCNGGATGCTCACCGGCATCGACGTCTCCCCCGAGTACATCCGGCGGGCCTGCCGGGCCTCCCTCGACCGGCTCGGCACCGACCACATCGACCTCTACCAGCTNCACATCGGGGAGATGCCGCTGGAGCGGGTCGACGAGACGATCGCCACCCTGGAGGACCTCGTCGCCGAGGGCCTCATCCGCGCCTACGGGTGGAGCACCGACGACCCCGAGCGGGCCGCCGCCTTCGCCAAGGGCCCGCACTGCGCCACCGTGCAGAACCAGATGAACGTCTTCGACGACGCGCCGGAGATGCTCGCCGTCTGCGACGCGCACGACCTGGCGAGCATCAACCGGGGACCGCTCGCCATGGGCCTGCTCACCGGCAAGTACGACGCCACGTCCCGGCTGCCCGGCGACGACGTCCGGGGCGCGAGCCCGGCGTGGATGACGTACTTCACCGGTGGCCGCCCCAACCCNGAGTTCCTCGCCCGGCTCGACGCGGTGCGGGAGATCCTCGCCTCCGGCGGGCGCACCCTCGCCCAGGGCGCGCTCGGCTGGCTGCTCGCCCGCAGCGGCCGTACCGTGCCGATCCCCGGCATCCGCACCGTCGCNCAGGCCGAGCAGAACGCCGGTGCGCTGCGGCACGGCCCGCTCACCGCCGGGCAGCTCACCGAGATCGACTCCCTGCTTCGTCGTTGACCTCCGGGNANGGCAGCCGCAGCACGAACCGGGCGCCNCNCGGGCTGTCCTCGATGGTGAGCGTGCCGCCGTGCGTCTCGGCGATCTGCCGGGCGATCGCCAGGCCGAGGCCGGTGCCGCCCGCGTCCCGGCTGCGCGCGGCGTCGAGCCGGGTGAACCGCTGGAACACCGTCTCCCGGTACTCGGGCGGGATGCCCGCGCCGTCGTCGAGCACCTCCAGCACGGCCGCGTCCGGGTCCCGCCGCACCGTGACGACGATCTCCNNGCGGGCGTGCCGCTCGGCGTTGTCGAGCAGGTTGGTGAGCAGCCGGGTGAGCCGCAGCAGGTCGCCGACGACCACCACGCCCGGCTCCAGGCGCCGCCGTACCCGGGGATCGTGCGGCCGGCGGTCCAGCTCGGTGCGCGCGAGCTCGGCGAGGTCGACCAGGTCGCGGGACTGCGGCCCGCCCGCGTCGAGCCGGGCGATCGTCAGCAGGTCGGTGACGATCGCCTGGAGCCGGTCCACGCTCGCCAGGATCGCCCGCGCGGTCGCCGCCCAGTCGGTGTCCTCCGGCGCGAGCAGGCCCTCCTCCACCTGGGCGCGCATCGCGGTGAGCGGGCTGCGCAGCTCGTGCGAGGCGTCCGAGGCGAACCGGCGCTGCTGCTCCACCAGCCCCTCCAGCAGGTCGAGGGTGCGGTTCACGGTGGACGCGAGCTGCTCGATCTCCCCGTGGGACCGCGGCACGGTGACCCGGCGGCCCAGGTCGGTGGCGGTGATCTCGGCGAGCTCGGACCGGATCACCCGCACCGGCCGCAGCGTGCGGTCGATCACGCGGTAGGTGAGGAACGCGTTGATCACGGTCATCAGCGCCACCGCCCCGATGAGCAGCCCGCTGAACGGCGGGGGGAACTGCCGGTGCCGGGTCGCCGTGTAGATCACCCACCGTTGCCGCGGCAGCGTCTCGCCCCCCACCACCTCGACCTCGTGCGGGGCGTCCACGGTGAGGGCGAGCACGTAAATGCATCCGGGGACGGCCGGGGAGCCGCACAGGTACCGGTCCTCGGGCACGCCCGGCCGCGACGGCCGGAAGGCGGCGATCGGCGGCCGCCCGGAGATCGGGGTGCTCGCGCTCACCACCCTGCCGTTCGCGTCCACGAGCTGGACCAGCTCGATGTTCCCGGACGGCATCGGCCGCAGCACCTGCCGGTGGGAGAGCGCGTCGGCCACCGCGCGCGCGGCGCCGACGAGCTGGCCGCGGACGTACTCGTCGGTGCGCGCGCCGATCACGGCGAGCGCGATGCCGAACAGGACCAGCGCGGAGACCAGGTTGGCGATGGAGTTGAGCACGGTCAGGCGGGTCCGCAGGGACCAGTCCCGCCACCCGCTCACCATGCCCGCATCCCCCCGAGGCCGTCCGCGACGGGGGGATGTCTCTGCTTACAGGGGTTTCACAAAAGCGCGGATCACAAACCAGGTCGTCCCAGTTCGGCGCGGAACACCCGCATCACGTTGCCGCCGAGCACCTTGCGGATGTCCTCCTTGGCCATGCCCCGCTCCACCAGGGCCCGGGTGACGAGCGGCAGGCCGCGCGGGCCCTCCAGGCCCGGGATCGTCGCCCGTACGTCGAACTCGGCCATCGCGGCGAGGTCCTCGCACCACGGCGGGACGAGCTCGCTGAAGACCTCGTGGACGAAGTCCGGGCCGAGGCCCACGTGGTCGATGCCCGCCACCTCGGCGACGTGCTCGATGTGGTCGACGAGGTGGCCGATCCGGGCCTCGGCCGGGTTCTCGGTGAGGAAGCCGGCGAGGAAGTTCACGCAGACCACCCCGCCGGTGGCGGCGATGCCCCGGAGCTGCTCGTCGGTGAGGTTGCGGTGATGGTCGCGCAGCGCCCGCGCCGAGGAGTGGGTCGCGAGCACCGGGCGGGTCGCGATCTCCAGCACGTGCTCCACCCCCGACGCGCCCAGGTGGGACACGTCGAACAGCATGCCGAGCCGCTCCATCTCGCGCACGGCCGCCACCCCGGCCGCGGTGAGCCGGCTGCCGGTCGCGTCCTCGCCGCTGCCGTCCGCGAGCGGCGTGCGCCCCCAGTGCGCGATCGAGCCCACCCGCACGCCGAGCCGGAACAGGGTGGTGATCAGCTCCACGTCGTCGTCCACGCCGGGCATGCTCTCCAGCGCGAGCACGAGCGCGATCCGGCCGGACGCCAGGGTCTCGTCGATCTCGGCGGCGTCGCGGCAGAGCCGTACCTCGCCGGGGTTGCCCTCCGCGATCACGTGCGCGCACTCGATCATGCGCAGCGTCTGGCGCAGCGCGCCCTCCGGGCGGAACTCGTCGTCGACGAAGACCGGCAGCAGCTGCACGTCCACGCCGCCCTCCCGCAGCTGCGGCAGCCAGCGTTCGGCGAAGAACGACGCCCACTGTCCCGGAGGCCGGGCCGAGACCGCCATCAGCAGGTCGTTGTGGGTCTCGGCCACGATCGCGTCGTGGTGCAGGTCATCCGCGATGGTGTCGGTCATGGCGTCACGCTACTCGGCGCGCCCCCCGTGCGCCTTGGTGCGGACGCACAACGCGGAGGCGGACATTTATCGATCCGGAAGAACGGTTGACGGGCAGGGGACCCGCCGGGCGATAGTCTGCCCAGGTGGCCGGATCAACCCTTGCCGTAGTGACGGCTGAGCTCGAATCGATGTACGACCCCGCCCACGCGGAGTCCTGGGACGCGGTGGGCCTGGTGTGCGGAGACCCGGGGCAGGTCGTGCGGCGCGTGCTGTTCGCCGTGGACCCGGTGGCCGCCGTGGTCGACGAGGCGATCGAATGGGGTGCGGATCTGATCGTCGCCCACCACCCGCTCTACCTGCGCGGCACCACGAGCGTGGCGACCACCCACCACAAGGGCCGGATCATCCACCGGCTGATCAAGAACGACGTCGCCCTCTACACCGCGCACACCAACGCCGACGTCGCCGACCCCGGCGTCTCCGACGCGCTCGCCTGGGCCGTGGGCCTCATCGGGCCGCTGCGCCCGTTGCGGCCGCTCGCCACCGACACCCGGCGCGGCCTCGGCCGCATCGGCGAACTGCCCGAGCGCATGCCGCTTGGCGAGTTCGCCGAGCTCGCCGCGAAGGGCCTGCCGCAGACCGCCGGGCCGCTGCGCGTCGCCGGTGACCCGGACCGCATGGTGCGCACCATCGCGGTGTGCGGCGGCGCCGGGGACTCCCTGCTCGACACCGCCCGGGCCGCCCGGGTGGACGTGTTCCTCACCGCGGACCTGCGGCACCATCCCGCGAGCGAGTTCATGGAGGCCGCCGCGCACGGCGACGGCCCCGCCCTCATCGACGCCGCGCACTGGGCGACCGAATGGCCGTGGCTCGGCGATGCCGCCAGCCGGCTCGCGTCGAGACTGGGCGCGAAGGGGACTACGGTAGAGACGCGCGTCTCGGATAAGGTCACCGACGCGTGGACGGCCGTCGCATCGAGCCCGATACGGCTGGACTCGCTGCCATAGCCGTCGCACCGCCAGGCCAATGTCGCATATGGGGATGGTCCAGTTTGAAAGCGGCACCGGAAGCTCAGAAGCGCCTGCTCGACCTCGCCGAGCTGGACATCGTCATCCACCGGCTGACCCACCGCCGCCGCACCCTGCCCGAGCTGGCCGAGTACGAGGAGACCAGCACCCGGCTCGCCCGGCTCGCCACCCAGGTGATCGCCGCCGAGACGCAGGCCGGTGACCTCGCCAGGGAACAGGCCAAGGCGGAGAGCGACGTCGAGTCGGTGCGTGCCCGCGCCGACCGCGACCAGCAGCGCCTCGACTCCGGCCAGGTCTCCTCGCCGCGGGACCTGGCGAACCTCCAGTCCGAGATCGCCTCGCTGAAGCGGCGGCAGAACGACCTCGAGGAGGTCGTGCTGGAGATCATGGAGCGGCGGGAGGCCGCCGACGCCGAGGTGCGCAGGCTCACCGAGGAGCGCGAGAAGCTCAGCGCCGACCTCGACGCGATCGGCGAGCGCCGGGACGCCGCCCTCGCCGAGATCGACAAGGAGCTCGCCGAGGTGCGCGCCAAGCGCGCCGAGGTCGCCGGGGAGATCCCGCCGGACCTGCTCGGGCTCTACGAGAAGCTGCGCGAGCAGTACGAGGTCGGCGCGGCGATGCTGCAGCACGGCCGCTGCCAGGGCTGCAAGGTGCAGCTCTCCATCGCCGACCTCAACGCCATCCGCGCCGCCGCCCCGGACGAGGTGGTGCGCTGCGAGGAGTGCCGCCGCATCCTCGTCCGCACGCCGGAGTCCGGCCTGTGACCTCCCACGCCGCGGCGCCGTACGTCATCGAGGCCGACGGCGGCGCCCGCGGCAACCCCGGCCCGGCCGGCTACGGCGCGGTCGTGAAGGACCCGTCCGGGGCCGTCCTCGCCGAGGTCGCCGAGTCGATCGGCACCGCCACGAACAACGTCGCCGAGTACCGCGGCCTCATCGCCGGGCTCACCGCGCTCTCCGACGTCGTCGGCGCGGCCACCGGGGTCCCCGTCGAGGTCCGCATGGACTCCAGGCTCGTCATCGAGCAGATGTCGGGGCGGTGGAAGGTCAAGCACGAGAACATCCGCCCGCTCGCCGCCCAGGCCGCCGCGCTCGCCCGGCGCCACCGGGTCACCTGGCGCTGGGTGCCGAGGGCCGAGAACGCCCACGCCGACCGGCTCGCCAACGAGGCGATGGACGCCGCGGCCCGGGGGGAGAGCCGGGTGAACGCGGACTCCGCCGCCGAACGGCGCGCCGCGGCCACCGGCGGCGCCCGCAAGGCCGGCGCCTCCCTCGCCACCGAGGCCCCGGCGGTCTCCGGCCGCCCGGCGGGCACCGGCTGGATGCCCCGCCCGGCCAGGGCCGCCACCACGCTGCTGCTGCTCCGGCACGGCGAGACCCCGCTGTCGGTCGAGAAACGCTTCTCCGGGGTCGGCGACCCGATGCTCACCGCGAAGGGAGTCGCCCAGGCCGAGGCGGCCGCGGCGCGGCTGTCGCGCGAGCCGTACCGGATCGACGTCATCGTCAGCTCGCCGCTCAAGCGCGCCCTGCAGACCGCCGAGCCGGTCGCCGCCCGCACCGGCCTCGACGTCGCCGTCGACGAGGGCCTGCGCGAGACCGACTTCGGCGCCTGGGAGGGGCACACCTTCGCCGAGATCCAGCAGCGGTGGCCCGACCTGCTCACCGCCTGGCTCGCCGACCCCGGCGTGGCGCCCCCGGGCGGCGAGAGCTTCGAGCAGACCTCGCGCCGGGTCGAGGCCGCGGTCACCCGCCTCATCTCCCGCCACCAGGGCAGGACCGTCCTCGTCGTCTCGCACGTCACCCCCATCAAGACGATCCTGCGCCTCGCCCTCCTCGCCCCGCCCGCGGCGCTGCACCGCATGCACCTCGACATCGCCTGCCTCTCCGCCGTCGACTACTACGCCGACGGCCCCGCGGTCGTGCGGTCCGTCAACGACATCTCCCACCTGCGCTGACCTGGATTTCCGGGAAGCATCGGCGGCGTGGCCGCGTTGCCGGATATGCGGCCGGTCGGGAGATCCTTCGCGATCGACTACGCTGTGCCGTACGGCGGACGAGCCGGCCGGGCGGCCGCGTCGGGGCCTCATCGAGGTCCCGCCGAGGAAGGTCCGGGCTCCACAGGGCAGGGTGGTCGGTAACACCGACCCGGGGTGACCCGCGGGAAAGTGCCACAGAAAGCAGACCGCCTCCGGCCGGCAGGCCGGCGGTAAGGGTGAAAGGGTGGTGTAAGAGACCACCAGCGTCCGCGGTGACGCGGGCGGCTAGGTAAACCCCACCCGGAGCAAGGTCAAGAAGGGATCCCCCGGGATCCCGCGCGCGGCGCCTGAGGGTGGCCCGCCCGAGCCGTGCGGGTAGACCGCTTGAGGCCGTCGGCAACGACGGTCCTAGATGGATGGCCGCCGGTCCCGCGTCAGCGGGGCCACAGAACCCGGCCTACAGGCCGACTCGTCCGCCGTTCTCTCCCGCGATCAGGCACGAGCCCGGTGCCGTACCCGGACAGGGTGCTCACGAGGGTGGCTGACGTCGTCGCGGTCTTGGCGACGCGTGCACCTCTGCCGGTCGGCAGATCGAATCGTTGTTCGATCGAAGACGATTTCCCTGCCGGGAGACCGAACTATCCATTTCGGTGACTTTCGGTGTAACGAAATGCCCGCGTATCACCGCCGCCACATAGGCGATCCGCGGCCGGGGAAATGCGGTGACGTGAAAGGCGGTTTTCTTCCGTCCGGTTCTGTTCCTCCTGGCGGCCCTGCGGCGCGACGGGCCATAGCGGCGTTTGATGAGCCGTGGCCGGGAGGGCATTCCTGCATGGATGTGTTGAGCGGCCTTGGCCTTCGGGGCGCGGAAGAAGTTGACCCTCCGGCTGGATTCACAAAGAATTCAGATCGCGACCGCCTCTCCGGGTGTATTACGGGTTGATTGGGAGTGTTGCAGGCGCTCCTCCGGAGGCATCGCGGACCGGGCGGCCATCTGGACGCGGACGAGGTGATCCAAGCCCTGATGGAGTGGTCATGGCGAAGCTCCGGCTCCAGCCGCAAGGCCGGAAGCTGCTGGCGAAGTGGCTGGAATCGGATAGGCCTAAAGAGGGGGATCCGGAACGCGTCATCGAGGTTCTGCACTCGGTCATCAGTGGGACGTGGGCTGATAGGTGGTACATAGAGAAGCATCAAACGGGTGACGAACGTCTTATGCCGATCCATACGATTTGGGCTAGCAAGACGCTGGCGGTGAGAATACGGCTATGGCCTGCGGAAGATCCTCCTGAGCTCGAACTGATCAATATTTTTGATCTGAGCGAACTTCCCGAAGTCGAGCTTCCCGAGGACTTCTAGCATCGGGCGGCCTGCGGCTGATGTGCTTCGATCGCTCACCGAGTCGCTTCCGGCGCGAAATGCGCCCCCAGAGATCGACCGTCGTCGTGATGGCGCTGCCCCGGCCGACGGCAACCTCATCGATCGAAGGCCGCCGGTCTTGCGGACACGCGAAGCCGATCCTGACGCTCCGTCCGCGGGCGCTGCGCTTGAACGGGTCGGTGGCGGGCGGGAAGATCCGCGCGAAGGGCAGGCGCGCCAGAATCGGCTCACCCGCCTTCCGGTCGTCCGCACCGAATGATTCGTCACGCGCCGCTGCTGACACCGCCACCCGGCCGCTCGCGGATGAGCCCCGCTGTTGACAGTAATCATTTGCGGATCAGCTCACGATCCAGAAAATCACAGTATGCACTGGCGAAAGCGCGTTCTCAGCATCCTCATCTGTGCCCTCACCGTGTCCGGTTGCGCCTCCGCCGATCGTGAGGCCTCGGGTGGGCAGGGCGCGTCCCAGAGCACGGCGGCCGATGCCCGGCAGAACCCGTCCGCCACGCCCCAGGAGACGAGCGGGGCGGCGACCGTGGACACCGCCAAGGTGCTCGCCAAGGCCACCTACGACGCGCCCTTCGCCCCGAAGGGGACGGTGGACATCGCCGTGCACGGCCTGAAGCGCCGCGGGAAGCTGCTCGACCTGACCATCTCGATCACGCCGCACAACCCCGAGAACACTGGTGGCGGCAAGATCAGCCTGTACCGCATCATGGGTGAGCGGGACCTCTTCGTCACCCTGATCGACACGGTGAACCTCAAGCGGCATCTCCTGGTCAAGGACGCCGGCGGTGGTGAGCTCGGACCCGACAGCGTGACCACCTACACGACGCTCGACCAGCAGCTGGTGCTCAACTACACCTTCGCGGCACCGCCGGATGACGTCACGAAGATGGACGTGCACGTCGGGGACTGGGCACCGTTCACCGACGTGCCCGTGGAGTCATGATGCTGCGGGTGCTCGCCGTACTGCCGTTCCTGTTGCCGGGGGCGAGCCCGCAGCCCGCCGTGCCGGACGAGGCGATCCGGAGTTCGATCGTGGACCTGCAGCTCCCGATCCAGGACCTGGGGGTCTCCGAGTCCGTCCGCGACCTGACGCTGCCCATCGAGGAGCTGGAGGTGGAGACGCGGGACGGCGACCGGACCTCGGTGTCGATCTCCTCGGACGTGCTGTTCGCCTTCGACAAGGCCGATCTCACCGCGGCGGCGCGGCGCCGGATCGCCGCCGTCGCGGAACGCATCAAGGACGCCGAGGGCGTGGTCGTGATCGAGGGGCACACCGACGCGCTCGGCTCCGAGGCGTACAACCTGCGCCTCTCCCGGCGACGCGCCGACGCGGTGAAGCGGGAGCTCGCCCGGGTGCTGCCCGGCGTGCGCGCCCGGGCCGTCGGGTATGGCGAGTCCCGGCCGGTCGCGCCCAACACCAAGGACGGCAAGGACCATCCCGAGGGCCGGGCGAAGAACCGCCGGGTGACCATCACCTTCAAGGAGGGCTGACCGGCTGCCCGGCGGCCGGGCGCGGGCGCCACGGCTCGGCGGATGGCCGATCGGCTCAGCTGGGGCGGCCGCTCGCCGTACCCCGGTGCCGATCGGCCGGACGCGATGAGCCGCCGCGTCGCCGCCGCGCCCGGCCGCGGGTCAGAAGGCGTACCGGACCCGGCAGTACGGGATCCTGGCGGCGATCAGGTCGGTGAGGGCGGCCACGTAGCGGCCCTTCCGGCCGGTGCGGTAGCGGACGTTCATGCCGCCGGTCTGGGAGCGTTTGGGCTGTTGGAGGTCTGGTCGCCAGAGGAGTTCCTCGGCTTTGGGGTGCCAGCCGAGGTTCACCTGGTGGAGGCGTTCGTTGTGGGTGAGGAAGATGACCTCGGCGGCGAGCTGGGCGCGGGACTCGGGCGACAGCGCGTCGTCGAGCTGGGCGAGCAGCTCGGCCCAGTCCTCCAGCCAGCCGTCCCGGACCACCACCGGGCTGAAGTTCACGTGCACCTCGTAGCCGGCCGCCACGAAGTCGTCGATCGCGGCCATGCGCTCGGTGACCGGGTCGGTGCGGATGTCGAGGAGCTTGGCGTCGGCGGCGGGCATGAGGCTGAACCGGACGCGGGTACGGCCGCGCGGATCCCAGCCGAGCAGGTCGCGGTTGACGTACTTGGTGGCGAAGCTCGCCTTGGCGTTCGGCAGGTCGCGGAAGAGCTCCACCAGGTCGCGTACGTTGTCGGAGATCGTGGCGTCGACCGAGCAGTCGGAGTTCTCGCCGATGTCGTACACCCACAGCCGCGGGTCGACCTGGTTGGGCACGGTCTTGTCGCCCTGCCGGGCGGCGTGCCGCCGGATGTAACCGATGATCTTGTCGATGTTGGCGAAGACCGTGATCGGGTTGCTGTAGCCCTTGCGGCGCGGCACGTAGCAGTAGGCGCAGGCCATCGCGCAGCCGTTCGCCGTGGACGGGGCGATGAAGTCGGCCGAGCGGCCGTTGGGGCGGGCGGTGAGGGACTTCTTCACGCCGAGCACGAGCGCCTCGGTCTTGATGCGCACCCAGCGNGCCACGTTCGTCTCGTCGCCGTACAGCTCCGGGATGCGGTGGTGGCTCTCGACCTCGATGATCTCCGCGTCGGGGAAGCGGNCGAGGATCTCGCGNCCGCGCGGCAGGGCNGCCGCGGCGGGNTCGACGTACACGCGCCGGATGTCGAGGAGGCGGGTCACCGCTGCTCCGGCTGGTCCATAGGACAACAGTACGCGGTCCGCGACGCGAGTTGCCAGGTCAGGACGGGTGCGCCGCATCTGCGGCACCGCTCGCGCCGGTACACCCAGCGTTCGTCTGGCGCGTCCGGGTCGCTGATCACCTGCCCGGCGTCGCGGCCGAGGGCGAGGTGCGTGACCGCGGTGTCCCACAGGCGTCCGGCGGTGCCGGGGGAGAGGTGCCGGGCGTTCGGGTGGAGGCCGGTGAGGAAGAGCAGCTCGGCCCGCCACGCGTTGCCGATCCCGGCCCAGACCTTCTGGTCGAGTACGGCCGCGCCCACCGGCCCGCGGAACGCGGTCAGCCGGGCGATCGCCGCGTCCCGGGACGCGTCGGCGCGCAGCGGATCGGGACCGAGGGACTCGCGCAGCTCTGCCACCTGGGCGGGGGACAGCGCCTCGCAACGGGCCGGGGCGATGAGGTCGTACGCCGTGGTGCCGGTGGCCAGCCGGAGCCGGGTTCCGCGCCGTGGTGGCGTGTCCGGGTCGTCGTACCGCAGGAAGATCCCCTGCATGCCCAGGTGTACGTGCACGGTGGGCGCGTCCTCGAAGTGGTAGAGCAGGTGTTTGCCGACCGCCTCCACCCGCGTGAGCACCCGCCCGTCCCATGGCCGCGCGTCGAACCGCCCCTGCGGCCCGGACGCGCGCACCGTCCGCCGGGCGAGGTCCGCGTGCTGCTCGGCGGCGTGGCGGTGCACGATGTGTCCTTCCGGCATGCCGGAACATCTACCCGGTGACCCGGGCCGACGCGTCCCCATGCGCTGGGCGTGGTCAGTGGTCGAGGGCGCGGTCGAGGTTGAAGGCCGCGCTGATCAGGGCGAGGTGGGTGAAGGCCTGCGGGAAGTTGCCGAGCTGTTCCCCGGTGTGGCCGATCTCCTCGGCGTACAGGCCGAGGTGGTTGCCGTAGGTGAGCATCTTCTCGAAGGCGAGGCGGGCCTCGTCGACCCGGCCGGCCCGGGTCAGGGCCTCGACGTACCAGAACGAGCAGATGGAGAAGGTGCCNTCGGCGCCGCGCAGGCCGTCCGGGCTGGCGTNGGTGTCGTAGCGGTACACGAGTGAGTCGGAGACGAGCCGGTCGCNGAGGGCGTCGAGGGTGGACAGCCACTTNGGGTCGGTGGGGGAGACGAACTTCGCCAGCGGCATCATCAGCAGNGACGCGTCGAGGACGTCGTCGTCGAAATGCTGCACGAAGGCGTTCAGGGCCGGGGACCAGCCCCGGCGCATGATCTGGTGGTAGATGGCGTCCCGGGTGACGCGCCAGTGGCGCATGTCGGCGGGCAGGCCGCGGCGGTTCGCCATGCGGATCGCCCGCTCGATCGCGACCCAGCACATCAGGCGGGAGTAGACGAAGTTCTTCCGCCCGCCGCGGGTCTCCCAGATGCCCTCGTCGGGCTGGTCCCAGTGCCCGCAGACCCAGTCGACCAGGGCGCACACCTCGTCCCAGCGGTCGCTGGAGATCGGCTCGCCCCACTTGTCGTACAGGTAGATGGAGTCGATCAGCGCGCCGTAGATGTCGAGCTGGAGCTGCCCGGCGGCGGCGTTGCCGGTGCGCACGGGGGCGGAGCCCTGGTAGCCCTCCAGGTGGCCGAGCTCGGTCTCGGGCAGGGAGCAGCGGCCGTCTATGCCGTACATGATCTGCAGCGGAGGGCCGGAGTCGCCGTCGGCGCGGAGGCTGACGTTCCGGGTGAGGAAGCCCATGAACCCCGCGGCCTCCTCGGTGAAGCCGAGCCGCAGCAGCGCGTAGACGGTGAAGGCGGCGTCGCGCACCCACACGTAGCGGTAGTCCCAGTTGCGTCCGCCGCCGACCAGCTCCGGCAGGCTCGTGGTCGGCGCGGCCACCACGCCGCCCGTGGGGGCGTACGTGAGCAGCTTCAGCGTCAGCGCCGAGCGGTGTACCATCTCGCGCCACCGGCCCCGGTAGCGCGACCTGGAGAGCCAGTGCCGCCAGTACCGGACGGTGGCGTTGAACTCCCGCTCGGCCTCCGCGATCGGGCAGGAACGCGCCGGAACCTCGTCACCCACGCAGTCCAGGGCGAATACGGTCGTCTCGCCCTCCTGCAGTTTGAACTGCGCGCGTATGTCGCCCCCGTCCGGCTCGAGCGGCGCGGAACCGGTCAGCGTGAGGGAGAGGGAGGGCGACTCGAACACCGCGCGGTCGTCGTGGATCCGCAGCAGGTGGGGCTGGCGTCCGTAATCGAAGCGGGGAGCGACGCGCGCCCGGAACGGCAACGTGCCGCGCACGCAGACGACGCGCCGGATCAGGCGGTGGCGCTTCGCCTCCCGCGGGTCGTCGGCGATGGGCATGAAATCCTGCACCTCGCCGACGCCCTGCTCCGAGTAGAACCGGGTGATCAGGACGGCCGTGTCGGGGAAGTAGAACTGCTTGGTGCGGGCGGGCACGTCGGCGGTGAGCTCGAACGAGCCGCCCCGGTCCGCGTCGAGGATCGACGCGAACACGCTCGGCGAGTCGAACCTGGGGCAGCAGTACCAGTCGATCGTGCCGTTCGTGCCGACCAGCGCCGCCGTACGCAGGTCACCGATCAGCCCGTGCTCGGATATGGGCAGGTAGCGGGCGCGGGACGAGTCCAGTCCCAGCGCCGATCCCTCGGTCATCGCGGCGGGCCCCCTTCTCTGCCCCCAAGCTATGGTCGCGGGGCACGCGCCAGGGTCTGGTGGGGGTCAAAGAATCGGCGGTTGTGCGTCAGCTTGGACGTGTCGGCTTGATCGGGTACCGGCAGGCGGCGACCTCGCTGTGTCCGGAGGCCGCGTACGGCCCGGCCGGGGCCACCCGCTTCGCCTCGGTGAAGTTTCGTCGTCCCTGCCGCACGTCTCAGATCAAGCCAGATCAAGGCGCTGGTCACCCGCCGGCTCGGACGGCGATACCCCCGGGGGCGGTCCCGATATGTGATGAATGCTCCCGGTGGATGAGAGGTGGAGCCGAGGGCGTGATCGCCGGGGGCGGGCGCTGCCGCGGATGCGACGGCGCGGTGTGGGCCGGTCGACCTCGATGCGGAGCCGGACATCCTCCGATGACCGCGAGGAGGACCGCGAGAATGTCCGCCCGCCGCGGCACTCGAGTCCGTTCGTATGCCTGCTTCGATGGCCTGTTTCAGCGTGTCGACGTGGCGACGAATACGGCCGTACAGCAGGCCCGGGCCGGGCTGCGCGGAGGTCTAATCGGGCAGCGCATCGACGAAGCGGGTCAGCAGCCGGGCGAACTCGGCGCGTTCGGCCTCGGTCCACCCGGCCATCGCCGCGGCGAACGCCGCACGGCGGGTGCGGTGCGCCTGCGCCACGGCCTCCTGGCCGGCCTCGGTCAGCACGAGCACGGAGCGCCGTCCATCGGCCTGATCGGCCTCGCGCCTGACCAGGCCGTCAGCCACGGCGGCGGCCACGAGTCTGCTGGCCCGGGGTTGGTCGACGCCGAGGGCTTGGGCGATCTCCGACACCGTGACGGCCCGCCCCGCCTCGATGGCGTCGAGGACGTCGAAGGCCTGCCCGGACATCCCCTGCCGCCGGGCCAGGGTCCGCCTGCGCTGCCTGCGTCGTATGCGCACCATGGCGCGTTCGATCCGCTCGACATCATCCATGCCGCTATGTTA
>Ga0065720_1020283_pt1 | contig 15527 bp, 16 predicted proteins | sample Thericmetagenome_FD_59107 | JGI IMG/M metagenome (GOLD analysis project Ga0065720, IMG submission 59107) | Thermophilic microbial communities from the Joint Bioenergy Institute, California, USA of rice/straw/compost enrichment - eDNA_2 v2... | ecosystem: Engineered > Solid waste > Grass >... | reverse complement strand
AGGGGGCTCTGACAGCTTCGTACAAAGTCTGAGCGTTCGCCAAGAATGTTTCTATGGACGGTTGCTGTGAAAGAATCAGTCCATTTTCCATGCTCATTCAGAAATTAAATTTTTCTCCACAAACTTAGTGATATATAATTAATTTACACTCTTGAGAGAAACACAAGCTAGTTACTTAGATTCTAGCAATTTCCCTGTTGTACTGTTTGAATTGTCAAGTGTGCTTCCCGAATTTCTCTTCTGCAGAGAGCCACTATTCTTTATGAAATTCATTTTCAAGTTGGCTAACTCTTGACTAAATGGGTCCAAATTCGAAAAGTTAAACTCTGTAGTGCTTCCCTTTTTGCTTCCTCTTGAGGAGGCTGTTGGATTTTTAGATATCGAATTTACTCGTAATGGATTATTATATTCATAGATTTCTTCATTCAGTTTGAGTTTTTCTTCTTTGGTCTGAGTACTCTTTCTATTGCTATCTCCCTTTCCGCAGAAATGAGGCGATTCCTTACCAAAGGAGTCACTCAAGAAGTCTTTGCTATCTCTAGATTGGTTATATTTATTGGCTCTGAAGGTTAGTTTAGGAGCCTGCCCCTTCTCTGGGTTTTCAGGCCTTTCAGGCTTTTCATATTCCTGACTATTTCTTAAATTCCTACCAGCAAATGTGATAGTAGAATCTGTGAGTATATTATTTCTCTTGATCTGTAGTAAATCATCCCCGAAATCCGGAAGAGCATATCTGTTAGATGGCTTTTCAGTTCTAATAGGTGATTCTTTATTTTTCGGGAAAAGACTGCTGATTGGCTGCTTCTCAAAATTATTCCCAAATTGAGCAGTCTTTGTCAGATCAACTGCCATTCCCCCTCCCATTTGAGGTGTATCGTAAGATTCTAATTCAACGTTTGTGGGTTCTGTGATTCCAAAATAGTATCCATTATTCTGTTTACCGTTTGTATTCTTTTTTGATTTATCAAAGTGGTTTAGAGCTATCTGGATATTGCTTGATTGCTCGTCGCCTTTTCCAAGAGAAACCTCGACTTCTATAGCAACGGTGCTTTCTTCTTCTTGATTAGCACTGAAAATATTTTCAGAGTATGACTTCGATCTCTCTTCCAGTTTTGATTTGGGAGGTTCATGGCCTCTATGATCATCCAGATCTGCTAATATATTTGAGGTATTAAGTGAAGTATCATTGAGAGTTTGCCTACGGTCATCAAGGTCATGGTCTGTAGTTCTATTTAATCCAGTTTGTATAAGCGAGGTGTGCCTGTTGAGGAACGTTTTATTTAGACGTTGAGGTTTATGAGCAGTTTGGGGTTTTGGTATGAGCCTATGGTTTAGTTCTGGAGTCCTAGGCTTATAGAAATTATTTTCTTTATTCCCTGGATTGGTTGGTTTATGGAAAGCTGACAAAGTTCTCTGCTTTTTTATTTCCAAGAGACTTGTATCTCCAGGATTATTTGAAGTCTGGTCGGATTCTGCCTTCTTTGGCTTGAATCTAACAAAAGTAGTTCCTTTTGGCCTGGCTGGAGGGATACTTTTTTTATCTGGTAGCTTAAGTGTATTTTCTGGTATAGCTTTTGCACTTGGATTGGTGGTCAGGAGCCCAGATTCTGTTTTGACTCTAACTCGATGATTTAAGGGAGAGACAGGTCGCGGCTTGGGTCTGCTAGAGGTTGTAGAGGAGCTTTGACTGGAATATATTCCGTAACAATCTATACTCTTGCCATTTTCTTTATCTTCGATGATTTTCCTGATCAAATTGACCACTGTAGGGATGTGGGGCCACTGGCCGGACTTTATTTTGGAGAATATTGTCTTATCGAATATAGTGATTTCAAAAGCTCCAAGTCGGGGCATGGAGACGACTTTATCGTTTAACTGGTCATAGTATATCTCTTCACAGAAGAATTTGTTATGTATTTTTTTGAAATGGGAAGGTATTGGATTCCTGACTATCTTGACGTTGGGAATTTCCTTAACCACACTAGTGTAGACTAAAAGTTAGAAGAAAGAGTAAACCGTATACGCGCTTGATAGCACTCGTCATATCTTTGCTGTTTGTGCATTGTGAACCAGCTATGCTTGTCACAGTTTGCACAAACTTCCACTTCGATAGTTATCTCATTCATAAATATTTAGATAAATTTAATTAACAATAATACTCTGGGAAACAATATTAATTCTGCGAACTCTGAATAAATTCATTACAAAATTCATTCTATTCCACAAAAACTCTTTTTTCACTCTTTGTATCCAGTACACTAATTGCCTTTTTATGGAAAAGCTTATATGCTCTTATAGCAACTTTCATTTCATCCCAATTCTTAACGTGCTCATAACAATCTCTCAGGAACTCATCAAATCCATACATTGCCCCTGCCAAAGCGCCAGTAACAGCTCCCACACTATCACAATCCCCACCCAAATTAACAGCTCTCAGTAGCGCTTCTTTAAGAGACTTAGTATGATATAAAATATGAAGGGACATTGCAACACAATCCATGCAGTAAATTCCAGTGTAATCCTTTTGCCTTTCCATTCTATAAGGAGAGTAGCGGTACTCATCGGCCTTCCAGTTCCAATTTCTGTCCTCTAGCCCCTGATCATGCTTGCTACCTTCATAGGTTGAATAGTCAGTTTCTTGCTGGCTCCTTACTAAGGCTTGCACAGCATCATTTTCGCTGCGATATAACTCTGGCAGTTCGTTAAGTATCTCTCTGCATTGTTCTGTTGTCTCGCATTCAAAGAATTTGATAATGAGGAAAGTAACCAATTTACAAACCTCAGAGGCTTCTGTACCGTTATGCGTTGTTCTGCTTTGCTTTTCTGCGTAATCTAATGCTTGTTCCAAATTGTCATGGAAGGCAATAGGAACAGGAGCTATTCTCATAATTGATCCATTAGCATTATTTTCATCAATGTATTTGTAAACCATAGGGACAAACTCCATCTGTCTTTTTCCAAAGGCAAAAAATGAATTCATAGTCGTACTTCCTATTCCAAAGGACTTTCTATCCTTAGGATCTTTGGCTCTTCCGTTGTTGTAGCCCTTGAACCACCATAGCATGAACCTGTGTCTAAGGTCCACTCCATTAAATTTGAAACCATATTTTAAAATAGAATCTGCAACACATAGCGCTAAACTAGTGTCATCTGTATAAAGGCCAGATGGTGGTCTAGCCTTATTATGTTTAATATCTTCTAGTGATTTGAAATCCTTGATTATGTCTCGAGTGTAATCCACTGGCTGTCCTTCGAGATGGGCTCCAAGGGCATCACCCACTGCTGATGCCACAAAGCAAGCAAAAGCTTTGCTTTCTTTTAGGTTTTCGAAAGATAGTTTTTCTATTTTTTCTTTGACTACTTGACGATCAGGATCGTTTGCTGGGACAAAATCATATTCAACAAGTTCATCTGTTTGATCTTCGTACTTTCTCAGATCACTGAACTCCTTCAGAGTGTCCTCTAGGGATGGAAATGTTATTGATGAAGCTTGCATAAATTTTATTTAAACTTTCTTACCAGAAAGGCTTATCTGTGGCTGCTTGTTGAAAATGTTCCATTTTATTTAACTTCTGATAGAAGTCAGATTCATAAAGTTGAGAGAGCCCAAGCCTATGACATGCATTTCCAGAGATATCCATGATATTCTCATTGCTGAGTTCAATAAAATTTTATTGAGAAACTGCTTTTGAGTTTTCAATGAAGCAGAACACCAATAGATATTCACAGAGTAACCTAAAAGGCCTGACACCTTATATAAAGTAAATCAATTATCGCTATATAACCCTTTAGACATAGATCGCTCCCTCCTTTAAGGAGTTCTAGCATAAAACACCCCAGGGATTTTATTTTAGATGCAACAACCAAGGATTCCAGGCTTAAAGAATATGATAGTTTGCAGGACAAATACCTTAAAGACTACTTTGACTCAAAGCATGTGCAAATTACACTATTCCAAACTGGGATTGTACTTAAAACATTATTATCTTGACTCTTAGGTCGATGAAAAGGGAAGGGTGTATCAAAGAAGATCACAAGCAAGAAATCAGAACATATTTGAAGAAATAGAGAAATTGAAAGCAAGATTTCCTTCAATGCCAAACCTGCTCAGTGACCCCAAAGTTCAAAATTATTTAAAACAACGCGGGCAACTCGACCTCTCAACAAGCATAAGCAATCCCTATCTCGCACAGTCATATGCTCTAACAAAAATTTCTAGTAGAAGGAGCAGCCAAGAAGGCATAGAAGGAATAAGCCGCTTAGCTTCCTTAGGTCAATCCACTATAAATGGGCTTAGCCCAGGAGGGGTGTTGAATATTGTAGAACAACAGAAAGCGAAGATCTCAGAACTCGATAATAAGAATAATGAGCCAGAAGAAGGGTTCTTCCTAACAGCAAGAGAGGACTTATAAAGAAAAAATGGGAAAAAGCATAGAAATTCAATTTTCTTTGTGATTATTTTTTTTTCTTTGTGGAGTATTTTCTTGTTAGAAGGTATTTCATGCGTTTTTGCTTGACACAATAGCTATAATTTATACAAAAGTTTATTTATATAAAAAGAATAACAAATTGTTTATTAACAGATGAATAGTGAACATTTTAGAAAGAAGAAAAAAGCAGCACTTAATTGTCATCCCAATCATCCAAGAACTCATCCTTAGCCAGAGTTATTTCACTCTGTCTAGCCATGAACGAGCTCTTCTTCAAATAAGACAGCCTAGACTCACCAATGGAGTTTCTGTCACTCTTATATCCAGAGACTAGATTATTATATTACAGAGAAAGGAAAATCATACTGCTCATTCCGGCATTCTTAATATCAGATTTGTCTTTATCCTCATCATTTGACATTTCAGTTCCCTGTCTTCCGTCAGGCTTGAATGATACATGCTTAATCAATCTCTTCTCAAATGGCTTCAATTGTAACTAAAATCATTAGAAAGAAGTTTCTCATGCTTACATAAGGACTATTTCTTCTTATCTCATTCATCATATTCACATAAGCCTGAGGCAAATCTGGGTGATTTTCCTGATTGAAATCATTCTCATCTACCATAGGTAGGGATAACATAATCCCATCTCCCAGATCGAGCTTCTCATCCCCTCTACTAGAGACCCGGCTGGAAACTCTATCTTCAAGTTCACTTTTTGGGAGGATATCTTCAGGTGCTAAGAGAGAAACGCCCCTACTAAAGAACTTGTTTGCTGACTCTATTCTCTCATCTAAGCTTTTCCTAGATTTCTCTTCTTTCCCAACATCTTTTATCGACTTTCTAGTTCCCGATTTCAGAACCTCATCCAAGATTGGGGAGAGATCGACCTCACTAGTTTTACCTATGGCCTTATTAAGATTTCCAACCGAACTGATATAGACTGCAGGCTTCATCATTTCATCTAATATTCCCTGGTTTCCCACTTCCTCGCCTTGCCCACTCTTATCAGTAACTGGGTCTACTGACCAATCTACTTTGCTGATCTTTGAGTTCTCAGAGATTAGTTCAATCTGTTTATCTTTATTCTCCTGTTCTTTAATATCTTTAGCAATCTTGACATTCTAAAAGGATAAATTTTGATAAGGAGTGAGTTACTAGATAATTGATCTTGGTGATGGTGTCATTATCACTAACAGACTTTTTACGGTTGGTAACATTGCTATCCATTTTCTGAAAAGTAATCGACAAAGTTCGCTGGCCAAGAACATTTTTGGGATTTGAAGAGTCATTATTCCCAGGATTGAGAGAATTTGGCTTCTTTGCAAGGTCATTGAAGTTTATTTCAGGTGTTGTATATGAGACCTTTGATGAAGGGACTGTCAGTTTGATATTATCGCTCTTTGGAGAAATAACAACAGGATATGAACTACCATCGGTACTGCCTTTTTTGGCAGAGCCTCTCTGGATGGTAGTATTATCTTTAGCCTTTATGTTCGATGCATCTGGCTTATTTTCTTGGTTAGCTATACCCTGTTGATTCTCATCATTTGTAGAAGTGCTAACATACAGAGGTTTCTTAGTCTCAGTGTCATAGAGATGTGCAAATGCGTTAAGAAGTTCTTGGATTAGCTCCTGGCTGTTAGACATGAGCCTCATCTTTTTTTCTTCATTGGTAATGGTTAGTCCATACCTCCAGGGTGATGCTTTGCTACTTGGGTGTGGAATATCGGCAGATTCAATATTTTTTATGGTCTAATGGATTATTTTTGATAGAAAAAGAATACCTCAAGACTGATGGTTCTGACTTTGCTAGGTTTCTGGCTTTCCTTGTTTGTATAGTAGAATTTGAGCTGATTTAGATCGAGAATAAAGAATCTCTTGTTATAATTCCCTATGAGTCTCCTCAGGCCACCCTTTGACTTCAATTTTTTAAGATAACCTTGAATAATTGCAGGACCCTATTCTGATTAATACAAAATAAGCTCTTAATTACTGAGTAGGAAGGATCCAAGGTAATTTTTCTCATAGGAATTTAAATAACTTGTTCAATAAAATTAAACATGATAAAAATGTTTTCGTTGCAAACTGCTATCAACATCTTTTCAAACTAATGATTTAAAGTGGATTTATTACATCCTGAAAAGGTTCCTTGTCTTATACAGAACAGTTCAAAACTTATAAGATTCTTAGATGCATGGAACAAGGCATTACTATCTCGTTGTGAATAATTTATTATACAGAAACAAATTAAATGGATTATTTAAACTCTAGTTCTCATGGCAGCTAGCTTGCATCTACAGCATTAGGGTGATTCTAGATAATTCTTACCTATAGTCAAATATCTCTAGACAGTCATCAAACTTATCCCAGATTTCGTATTCACTATCACGATCTCTGTTCTCTTTGTCCTTTGATTTCAAATGAGAAACATCAATCTTGGCAAGATTTTCAATCATTTCTTCTTTCTCAGGATTGGTTAAAATATGTTCTGGGACCTCTTTCAAAGCTTCAAACAGCCACATGATAGTGTAGTCCTTAATTCTAATGAAGCTGGCAAAGAGAATGTCCCTAATGTATTCTCTTTCATTTTCTTTCGGGTAATCCAAATATTCCGCAATGAGTGCCTTAATATAGATGGGTCCATATTTTTGAACAACTATTTGTGTTATGTGCTAAAAGGGTCAGAAAGGATTAAATTAGCTTACTGTCTCAACATCATCCTGAGGATTTATGTTGCAGTTCTTGAAGAGTTGTTCCAAGAAGAAGTACAAGGCTTTTGTCAGTTCAGGATGCTTTTTAATGCCGATGGATAGTTGAGCGAGTTCCAAGTTGATTTCTAAGGTTTCTGAAGAGAAGATGACGCTAGGAATGTATTTAACATATCTGAAGAGCATTCCAAAGAAATCTTCAATAAGCTCATCATGATCTTCAATCTTTTTGTCTTTCATGAAGTTGTATAGAGAGACAGACATGTGGTGATATATTTCAGACATAGTAGGGATTAGTTCAGGAATCTTACCAAAGATGCTGGCACTCACCTCAACTGCATACAAATAGGAATGGTGAGGATGAATCTAGAGATAAGATAATTTAAATACTAATTACTTTAAAGTTTTCTCCGATAATTTTGAAGTATTCTAGGATATAAGGACCGAATCTCAGATTGAGACAGCGCATTATCTTCTTTATCAGTGAGCAAAGTTTTCCAATAACGTCGTCTACTTCCTTTTGGGTTAATACTTCTAAATCCACCTTACTCTGAATTTGCCAAAGATTTCTTTGAAGTAAGGCCAGAGCTCCTTAAACAAGGGTTCAATAGGCTGTTCCTGTTGAGGATCTTCGTTTTCTGGAAGTGAATCAAAAATAATTGCAAGCTTATTGAGATCAAGACACATTTTCTCAATTATGTCTTCATTCTGCTTTGTTACAAACTTCACTGAAAATATTACTTGATGAGCATTTTCTTGATATGCATTTGTAATCAATCTTTCAGCGAAAGGCTTGATTAGTTGAGCCAAATGTCTTTCAATCAGCTGACGATCGTGTGATCCTCCCAAAGCCATAGCTAAGGCAATAACCAGATCTTCATTTTCATCCATGTTTTGAGTCACTATGCTTTGGAAAATTGAGAGAAAATCTTACATCCCAAGAATTTATCAAAGTTTTCAACAACGAAATAAGTATGCTCCTTACAAAGAGCAATAATACCAGTTCCGGCTGATGCCATCAATCTTTCATTCTTGATTTGCTCAACCAAGTAATTGAAAAGGCGAGACAAAGTCTCTGAGTTTATGTTGCTACGGGAAGCAGAATGGGCAAGAATTGAAATCTTAGTCTTATTGAATTTGATAGAATCGAAATTGAGTTCCATTAAAACATTCAGAAATTCCATTAAGTCAACTCCCTTACTCTTTGGGACTAGTGAATAAGATTATGTTAATATGATGATTACGTTCTTTTATAACAATCTTTGCCGCCTGGAGAATAGCTTCAATCTGACAGAGCATTTCAACTTGGTCCTTTTGAGTATTGTTTTTTAGATATTCGCTCAGGATTTCACAGACCTCTAGGAAAGTGTTCTGGAATCCAACGACCTCATAGCAATCATGGATCAGATTTTTGCAATAGAATCGTTCTCTATCAAAATTAGCCAATACTACAGTACTATTACTCATCCTTTTTTTCAAATTCATCGAAGTATTCACTAGCATCAGAATCATCAATCGTCTCAATAAATTGTATATGTTCTTCAGACATCACCATTCTTGAAATAGCAATCTTGATAAGCGCGAGGAACAATGGAGCGAAGTCCTGCTGTCTTTGAGCTTTGAGTTGAGCATTATTTATTTGTTCAAAACCCTTGGCAAGAGTATGCCAGAAATCTTCCAAATCCTCCAGAGCTAAATAGTAAAATGATTAAATTATCAATATCTACCACCCTCAATTTCAGGATGTCCTGTAAATTCAAGCAAACTTTTCAAGAATTGGATCAGATCCTCGTTAGGGGAAGCTAAGATCTTTTTGCTAAACTTCTTTCCAAAAAGAACAAAGACCTTAATGATCTCTTTTGCGTGCTGAGGATCATCTTCCAATACTTGTTTACACCTGAATAATCAGTTAACAGTTTTGAAATAAGTACCTATGGATATAATTAGGAATATTAGCATAAATCAGCTCAAAAATTTCTGGCCAGTCCTCAGGCTCCTTAGCATTCTTCATAAGGTATCTCAAACATTCTCTTGCATTGTTCGCTAAACCCTCATCACAGAGCCCTTGGAGAACAAGTTGTAAGCATGAATTTCTGATCAAGGCATTTCTGCTTTCTTGATCATTATTACTGAAGTAGATCCATTCTTGGAAAGTATCAAGAATCTTATATTTCAATCTTCCTTCCAGGTTCTCGTGCCTACCGATGGAATCCAAGATTTCCAGCACTCTTTTTTCAATATGTTGATGCAGAAAATCTCTGTAATCTTGTTTCTTTTTTTTGGGTATGACTATTGTCTTTTCATATGCAACTTCAGCAATACACTTACAAATTATCTTCTTATAACTCTATATCTCTACCTTGATGACTTCCAGTGTTACGTACTGCTTATTTTCCAATTTGAATAGACTCTTTTCAAGCCCTTCAAGGATATTCCCAATAGCCTCAAAGGCATGCAGATACAAGATTGCTAAGGCAAGCGCTAGGTTGCTCAGACATGCTCTGTCCTCGTACTTGACAAGGAACTCTAAATAAATATATATCTACATCATTTGAAAGAATTACTTATTATGGCTTCAGCCAAAGGTACAGCATCACTAGTGGACATTTGATAGGAGTCATACTGAAGCTTTTTCTTGAGAATTGAGGAAGCATGGATGTAGACGACCTTCTCGTAGTTGTCTGAATCCAAGATTTTTGAGGCTACAAGCCAGGCCTGAGGTTCTTTCTCAAAATTGACTAGATATTTCTCTGCTTCCTTGAACGAATGCTTGTCATTCTTAGGTGGATTTGTGAAAATTCTTATAGCCCCAACAACTTCATCAATTATGTTGTTATTCTGCATTGCGCGAAATGATAGAAAAATTTAAATTATCTGTTCCGCAAAGAAAGTGATTATTCCACCTGGAATCCGTAGATTTGTCATGTTATTCGTGGAAATTTTTTGTTTTAATGATGTAAGAACTAAAGAGGTCTGTTTACTAATCTACCTTAAATTACATTTCATTAGTAGGGAGATATTACACAACACATTAACTCCAAAAAATCTTAAGAGTCTTTTCAATTTTCTTTTTACACAAAGGACATTTTCCAATTTTCACTGAGCATATGGGACATGTCAGAAAGTGACAGCATGGCAAGAACACAGTATCTCTGATCTTCTCCATGCACACGATACAATATTCCTTGTCCACCGGGCCATGTCTTAGCTTAATCCCTAAACCCGTCTCAGAGTTATTCTTCTCTGGGTCTTTATTCTCTTCTACATTATTCTGCTTTACAACTGTTACATGTGGGCAACTATTCAAAACAGGATCTTCTAACAACTTCATGTCCTCAGCAATAGATGTGCTGTAGGCACTGTTGGTATTAGAGCCTGTAGAAGCATCTAGAAAGATCTTGTCAAGGCTGTTCATCAAAATTTCATCCTGTTTAAAGCCGAGCTTGTTACAAAATCGAGCGTATAAATTCATAATGTTTTCCATATGATTTACCTTCAAGAGTTTCAGCTCAAAACTCATTAGGATCACGTACTCTAATTCCTTAATATCTATGACAAACTTGCTCTTGACTTTCATATTCATGAGCTTTTGTAAGACTTCGAAAACTTTATGTCTCAAATCAGATATCTGACTGTAATAGGCATTTGAGTTCAGGAACTTATTTATATTTTTTGTTGTTCCCGAGTTATTAAATTTGATGTCTTTCAAATGTTCTGAGACCTCGTGAAGCATCCAGTTCGGATCTTTGCTTATTGGAAGATTGGAAAGGCTTTTGATGATAGAAGAAATGGCAGCTAAGGTAGGTTCATCTATAGCTTCTTCTGGACTGTCTTTCTTGGAGTTTTTTCGGTTTTCACTTTTGTTCTTAGTTAAGGCAGGATTTTTTATTGTTTGTCCTCCAAATGGTATTAATACACAGCCGTTTTCAACAAGTTCATTTGTGGATTCTTTTCTGGAGGAAGATTGCTTCTTTAGTAGCTTGTTAAAATGACTCTCTTTAGTTAGAATTAACTCGAGAGTTTCATCAATGGATTTCGTTTTGGAATTATCAAGTGCAATCGTGATCAGTTCATCTTTGTAGCCCATTTCCCGAAGAGTGGCAAAAGTTTCGTTCCTGATGGAGATTTCGGTTTTACTCATGCACTGTTTGTTTCTCAAAATGCTGTCTTATAGCCTAAAAAAGAAGGAGAAATTTGAAAGCAAAATAGTTTATTGTTAATATAAATAATGATCACGTTTGGGAATTTTAATTTTGCAAGAAAACTAGAATAACTGTAATTATCATGGGAGGTTAACAGAAACCATCATCTTAGGATTTTTCTTATTGAGATGACATAGACCAAGGAGTTTGTTGAAATTGTTAAATTACTAATTCCTAGTATTTATTATACAAAGAAAAATGCTCTTTCCAAGAATTGAATTATTGCAACTTTGCTCCAAAAAGATATATAGGACAGTCACTTTTATCCTTTTCTTCAAGTGTATAAGCCAATAAATGTTTTTTAGGGTTCCAAGAAACTGTTAATTGAGGAGCATTGCAATCAATCCTCCAAACTTCGTTCTCTCCTTGAATATCATAAATATCAAGTCTCTTATCCTCTGCAGCAGCAGCTATCAATCTTCCATCATGTGAGAAGCTAAGCTGCCTTATTTGGCAATTTTCCTTACTGAAGGACTTCAAAGGAACAAGCTCAGCTAAATCCCAAAGAGCAACGTATGCATCAGCAGCTCCTGTGGCGAAATATTGCCCTGTAGGATCGATTGCGATACAATAGCACTTTCCTCGATGAAAATCGAGAGTTTCCAAAGCGCCAGGATAATTTAAGCTCTTTCCGTCCAAGACCGTGATAGGGCCAATTGTTCCACTTTCACTGGATGTTGTAATTAAGAAAATATTCCCTGAAAGGTCCCATGAAATTTCATTGACTTCTCCTTCGAACTTCAATTGTTTCTGCAGAACAAAATTTCTATAATCGTAAAATGAAATGTGATCGTCATTATCACCAACAGCAATGGTTTGGCCATCAGGACTCCATGCAACATTTAAATTAGTGCCTTTTGTCTGCACGGTCTTTATACTTTTTTTGGGAACTCGAATATCCCATATTCTTACAGTCTTATCACGCGATACTGAGCATAGAATTTCAGGATTCTCAGGATGCCAGGTCAGTTGCTCGACGAAATTTGTATGGTCTTTGAAATCACAGATTTTGTCGAGGCCTCCCTTTTCATGAGACCAAATTTTGAGTGTAAAATCTTCAGAACCCGAAGCCAAATAGTTCCCTTGGCGGTTCCACTTTAGAGAGTAGATGCCTTTTTTATGAGCTGGATAGTCCTTGGACTTGAAGTCAACGAAATAGTCTTTATAGGTTGATTGCTGTGGAAAGATACTAATCATTTTCGAGGTGAAATAACAATTTAATTTTGGATTTGCTCTTTTGTAAAATTTCCCAAAGATTCCTAGTCGACAATCACATCAAAATGGACTAACGTACATATGCATACACGACATAGGTACCTTTCCCATAAAAATAAACATTAATACAATAATAAATATTTCCCGATTAGAAAGATTTCTCGTTATTGATCCAGAAATTGAAGAACAGTGTCCCAATAATGAACATCGGAACACCATACTTAATCAAATATCTTTTATTCTCAGGCAATCTGTCTTCAGCAATGTCCAAGGCGAAATACATGAAAAAGAAGAAATATGTTGCGAAGCAGGCGTAAATATAGGTCGAAAGAGTGATTACATTCAATGCTGTCAGGATCGTGAAAGGAACAGCAACATCTAGGGCGCGCTCAAGTGCTGCCAAGAATTTGGGAAGTCCCTACAACCGTTATTGTAATTTTTCGCATGCTTACCACTTCTCTGTACTTTAAAAATCTTAATCCGCTAATAACAAGCTGAATGCAAATGTGAATCGTCCACAAAATGACTAAAGCTTTGACAACATGAAAATATTCTCTTGATTCGTTAGTGATAGTGATCATGGCTATGCAATAAAACCTTTCTAATTTATTTTTAGACTATAAATTCAAAATTTCAAACTTATAAGAACCTGTTAGCCCCTGGATACTGAATAAAGCTGAGAACTACTCCCTATTGCAAGCTTACATAGAAGTCAAAATAGTCTCAGACCCTCCTTCAATGTTTATAATAGATGTTTGATAAAAAATTACTCCTTCATTGTATTTTTTAGAAATTGATTTTAATCGTTCTCTAAGAAAGAGCCTGGAGTCTTACACAGGTCTGTGAATATCTACTTATGACCTATTACTTTACTAAGCTTTTTTTCTATGCTTCTTTCTATGTCACACCGGTCTTGTATTTTTTTCTACAAAGAGACATAGCATTCTGACCTGAAGATCTTTTGAAAGAATTGTAGGAGTACGGGAATCTTCATAACATACATTGTTCCTTAAAATCGATCAGGGGCTGATTTGATTGGAGGGGTCTCTTGAAAAATTCTTTTTCCATTTATTAGAGTGAAGAGAATCTATCAACTTGTGTACTTTCAATGTCCTTGGAGGGCAAGTAGTAGAATTTCTGTATATGCTATCGGATATTGGAGAACTCTTAAATAAAATATTTATCGTCATTACAGTATCAATACTGTATAATGCTCATTCTGGCTGGTAAGAAACTCAAGTCCCTTAATGAACAACCTGTTGAAAATCCCAAGGAAATTCATACACTAGATTTGACTGGAAATAACCTGAAACACGGAGGAGAGTTGAGAAGATTCCCAAATTTAGTTACACTGATCCTTGATAACAATAATTACTATCTCCTTGAAGAGTTCCCTGTATTTCCGAAATTAGAGACCTTCAGTGCAAACAAAAATCAGTTCAGCAATCTACATGCCTTCCTGGACGCTGCACCATTGAAGTTTCCAAACATTAAAAATCTATCTCTTGTCGGAAATCCTTGCTGCCCCTTTTTTGAAGGTGGAGAAAGTTATGAGAAATATAAGGCTGACGTTTTGTATGCACTTCCTACATTGGAAAATTTAGATGGAATATATGTCAAAAAGAAAGGAATGAAAATCAACATAAAACCTCAAAAGAGCAATCCAGAAGAGAAAAAGGTTCAAGAATATAAGAAGGAAACTGAGGAAGAGAACGTCAATGCATTTAAAAAAGAATTTATGGGTTATAAACTAGCTGATGATGTCAGGCTAGACGAAGACAATGACGGCAGTGAAGAAAGTGATGAAGAAAATAAAATAGAAAATAGCAAGAAACTTCTGACTGTGATTGAGTATAGTACAAAATATACTAAGAAGCCTGTCAGGTCAATGAAACTCCGAAGCGAAGGAAATCGCTTCGTGAAAAATGATATGTTATAATTTCCTGTTTCTCCTTTAGTATATTGAGAATATCGTTTAGTGTTATTAGAAGTATCTTCTATTCTGGGTTGCTGGGAAATATCTTGCATGATAAGTATTGAGAAAAATATTACATTGGTACATACATATTTTAAAGGGAATGAGTATTTAATCATTATTTCTTTTTCCTAGCATTTTCGATTAATTTGGAGAGGTCTATAAGCTTATTATGGTCTGCTCTAAGACTTTGATCTTCAATGATCTAAATAGATAAATGCGTTCTTTATTAGTTTGTTACCAATAATAGCTCTACGTCTGTCTTGGGCATGAGATTTAATATTTGCATTTTTTCTAGCTTTGACAATTCGAAGTTATTTAACTCCTGATAGAGTTTTCTCCCATTTTCGGGTGTAATATCGGTATTCTCTTTTAAATATTGATGGAGCTAGGGCAATGAATTTATTGATGGATGAATTTTACTTTTTCACTGAGATCGATATTTGATTTAGAGTAGCAGGCCTTTTTAAATTCATCATAGCCCATTTTTTTCTTCTTTTCGAGGACTTCTAATACTTCAGCATTAGAGAGAAGTGTTCTAGAAAGTCTAGGAGATATCAGTATTCGAATTCTGGTCATACTACATTTCCATTGCCTTAAATGTCGCCTAAAACTCGGACTAATGTATTTATATCTTGACTATTTCTTTCTGATATACAATTATTACGCTTTATTTAAAAACCTTAATCAAATTAAGATTAGCTTAACCATGGGAAGAAGACCTGCTAGATGCTATAGATTCTGGAACGGAAAGCCTTTCCCTAAGTCTCGTTACAACAGAGGTGTCCCCGACCCAAGAATTCGTATCTATGATGCCGGTAAAAAGAAGGGAACTGTCGAAGATTTCCCCTTCTGTGTCCATCTCATCTCTCTTGAAAAAGAACAAATCTCCTCTGAAGCCCTTGAAGCTTGCCGTATTGCTGCTAACAAGTACCTCATCAAGAAGACCGGTAAGGAAGGTTTCCACTTGAGATGCAGAGTTCATCCTTGGCAC